>Ga0207933_1000288_pt1 | contig 52069 bp, 54 predicted proteins | sample NGESurdeep092012_4_FD_184488 | JGI IMG/M metagenome (GOLD analysis project Ga0207933, IMG submission 184488) | Arctic peat soil microbial communities from Barrow, Alaska - NGEE Surface sample F53-3 deep-092012 (SPAdes) | ecosystem: Environmental > Terrestrial > Soil > Wetlands > Peat ... | reverse complement strand
ATCATAATGTCCATCAGAACTATATCTGTATCCGGTGTTTGCATTAGAAAATTAATCGCATTGCGTCCGCTACATTCAGAGAAAACGATTGCGCCCCTATCCTCTAGCACGGCCGTAAGAGCGATACAATTTCGATTGTCGTCATCGACAATCAACACTTTTTTACCTTTAAAGACTCCCTTTAAAACCCGACTCTCATCTTCTCTTATGGCACTTGAATCTAAGGTCGTTCCCTTGGCTCGATCCGCAATATCGTTAATTTTGCCGCACGGTAAAAACAATCTGAAAGTGCTTCCAACCTTCAAAGTGCTCTGCACAAGCTGGAGTTCACCACCCAATAGCTTCGCAATTTCACGACTGATCGATAGTCCCAAACCGGTACCGCCAAATCTGCGGTTAGTGCTTGCATCTTCTTGATGAAACGCCGCAAAAATAATTTCTTGATTGCTCTTTGAAATACCAATCCCGGTATCTTCCACGGAAAAGGCAAGTACTACTTCAGCTTGACCAAGACTCTCATTTTCCGAACTCCATCCCGAGAGCACGCGTTCAACGCGAAGAGATACCGTCCCCTCCTTGGTGAACTTAAAGGCATTGGACAATAAATTATTAATGACTTGTTGTAACCGGAATACATCGGTAACGAATAGCAGTGGCAAATCACTGGCGAAAAACACCTCGAAATCGAGTCCTCTGGCCTCTGCTGTATATTGAAATGTCTTTTCAATTTGCTCTTTAATTTCAAGCATGGTTACTTCCGTAAGGTTCACGGTCACGACGCCAGATTCAATCTTAGCAAGATCGAGAAGATCGTTGATTAGGGAGAGAAGATCGTTGCCAGAAACTTGAATCAACCTGGCAAATTCTACTTCTTTTGCGTCGAGATGACTCTTGGAGTTAGCGACAAGATGCTCTGCCAAAATTAGTAAACTATTAAGTGGAGTGCGAAGTTCATGAGACATATTCGAAAGGAAATTGGTTTTATATTGAGAAGAAAGCGAGAGTTGCGATGCTCTTTCCTCTACTTTAGCCTTACCAATTTCCAGCGCCCAACTCCTCAATTCAATTTCCAGGTTCCGATCTTCAAGCACTTGAGCTCGCTCTTCCAACTCTTGGTTGCTAGCTTTCAATCTACGTTGCTGGCTTTGGAGTTCCTTCGTCAAGGCTTCAGAATTGGCAATCATTCCCGAGAAGCGTTCGCTTTCCGAAGCGGTATTTAAAACGACACCAAGTGATACGGCGACTTGCTCAAGAAACGATTGTTGAATTTCAGAGTAAGAGGTAATAGATGCTAATTCAATAACCGCGCAAACATCCTGATCGCACATGATTGGAACCACTATGACATTGAGTAGTTTTGTTTCAGTCAAACCCGAATCAACCTGAATATATTCATTTGGAACATTTGGAAATAAAATCAATTTCTTTTCAATAGCGCATTGCCCGACAGGCCCTTCTCCAAACCACCGTTCTTTGGGTAAGTTAATCCGCTCTGTGGAATCATATGAGGCAAGTACCTGAAGTTGCGCTTCCCCGATTGCTGAACCGCGTACGTTGTAGAAGACGCCATGCTGGGCATCTACAAGACGTACTAAGTATGGAAGTGCAAGCTCGGCAATAGTCTTACGATCACGTTGAGCTTGCAGGGCCTGACTAGTTCTAGCCAAACTCAAATTGAGCCAGTTCTGTTCCCAATTTTTCACTGCAATTTCCTGTAATTCCCGGATCATTTGGTTGATCTTCTCCGCGAGTTCAGCTACTTCCCCGTTGGCAACAACGGAAATCGAATGAGTGAAATCGCCTGAAGCCACGATGCGGGCGACTTCGTGAATCGCTCCCAACTGTTCCGCTAATTTCTCGGCCAACTGATTGACATTCTTGGTGAGTTCGTGCCAAACCCCATCTACGCCATGTACAGCAACTCTAGCGTCAAGATTGCCCTCTATGCCGATCTCTCTAACGACTTGAGAAATTACGGAGACAAAAGAATTGAGGAAATCAATATTGCCATTGACGGTATTCTTAATCTCTAAAAACTCTCCTTGAGCGTCTACCATGATTCTATGCGATAAGTCGCCGTGGGCAATGGCCGTAGTTGCTTCGGCGATAGAACGCACATCAGCTTCGATATTGGAAGCCATTAAATTAACGCTCTCAATTAATTTCTTCCAATCACCCTCAGAATCTGGTGAATTAATTCGGGAACTAAGTTTTCCTTCAACACCAATCTCGCGTGCAACGCGGGAAATTTCTAAGACCAAAGTAGATGAAACGTTCAATATATAATTCGCCGTTTCAGCCCATAAAAGGAAGTAACCTTCTTTCTTTTTACCGTCCGTAGTAATGGAAACTCTCTGAGTGAAATCTCCTCTGGCAAATGCTTTTGTAACGGTCATTATTTCTTCCATGGGAATGCGCAATGCATCAGTCACTAATCCGTCATCACCCTTGCTAAGTTTTTCGAAATTTGTCACTGCTACTCCTAAAAATTAGGATGACGCATAAAACCGCGACCACATCTTGCGTGGCGCCGTATCAGGTTGCACCAGAACAGCATATGAAGCGGCGTATTTACCGTCAAGGGAGTGTCACGGGGGCTACCACTCGAGTTGTTATCCCCCACATTGCGACGGCTTCTAAATTCCACTGTTGCCACGTCATTTGAAGGGTTTGGCCCCAACTCACTATTAGTGGCCCCTGCGGTGTATAACCGTCTACCACAACCCAGTGGTATGCAGATTGAGGAATTGTGCTGCCAGCCAAGTTCTGACCCTTGGAAAGATTAAGCGAAGCAATAACTGCTTTTATTCCAGAATCATCTATCGCATTTTTAAGATGAACGGGATCTGCAAAATATGGTAAGGCTGCATTTAGATAGACTCCTCCGATCCCATGGTTTTGCCAATATGAGAAAACTTGATTATTTGTTAAACCTAAATCTTGGGTACCGCCCGCACTAGAAAACTCTGACTCAATTTGAAGAGGATCTGGAATTTTACCTAAAACTATCTCTTCCCAATTTGCCACGGCGGCAAAAGTGCAATCGCCAATTTCGATCGGAGCGACATTGCCATAGGTTGGAAAAGTGAGCTTAGCAGGACCAGAATTGCACCAATCCACACTTGTATAACATGTATATGCAATTCCACTATTTTGCACTGCAATCACATTGGTCGAATTAGTGCCGGTTTCATCGGAGGCCGAAATGAAAAATTCCGATTGACTCGAAACTCCGGTAACGGCGCACGAAGTCAAAGTTGTCTCACATGAAATTCCACCAGGTGATGTTGTGACAGTGTAAGAAATTTGGCCCTGCGCGTCGGAAGCTCCATTGGGTGCGGCGGCTGGACACCAATACACACCGAAATTTGAATTTCCTAGGTCAACTATGGTCAGTTCGACCGCAGAATTGCTACTCCACCCAGGATGAATGCCTGAAAGTTCGCCACTTCCAATACATTGTAAATTCGGGTTCGCTGAGGTCGGCAAACTTATCGGAGTAGCCACTGGGTTGATCGAAGGTAATTTGATTTTCTTAATTATTGCTGAGCGGTTGATTGGGCTTGAAGTCCACGTAGCGCTAGTTGCTTTCTTAACGCAACGGAATAAGAAGTTCCCTTGAGCCAGCGTTTGATTAATCTTCTTGCAAATCTGCCCATTCTTTACCGCAACGGCCGCATTTGAACTCGCGACAGTCGAGCCCGATAAAAAGAGACCCAAGACAGCGCACAAAAAGATGATCCCAAGGGATTTCTTGGATTTCATGAGCCATCCATTCGCGTCACCACGACTTTCATCGCAAACTAACGCCTAATCCTAGGTGGAGAGATAAGGCCTACAAATTCTACCTCCAATTAATACACAGGGAGTGGTGAACTCATTTTCATCGATGGACAAGCGGTGCTTACTTTGGCGAAAATGACATTGAGCGTGTCGAACATGACTTCGGAAGCGTGTAGGCTCCCCCTTCTCACCTGGACGATTGGCTCAGCGGTAGAGCACCACATTGACATTGTGGGGGTCACTGGTTCGATCCCAGTATCGTCCACCACGATTTAGCTTCAATTCACACTCAATTTACCAATAATGGCGACGGCCTCCTACGGCTCGTCCCATAGTACCCAAGAGAGCTAAAACAACTCCGACAATAAGGAGCAAAATGCCCAAAGTTTTAAGAATGATGATGCTGGCTACCACACCAACAATTAAAAGAACGAGACCTAATGAAATCATGTGAACCCACCTTCGAGAAGACCTATTGAATTGTATTCCGCCAAGTTTTCCTCTCGACTAATTGAGAGTAGCACTTAAATCCCAGATGGGAATGTTTCTAGTACTTCTCCAGCGTCCCACGAGGTGGAAGTGTCTAACGGCTCAACTGCGCGAGTTCTATCAATATGAATTACTGCATCAAATTGCTGCGAGAGACTCGCGTGGAAATAGTGGCTCTGCCGCTAAGTTTCGGGGCGATAGATGACTCCTATCGCTCTCTCCAGCAACGGAGCTTCTAAAGCCTTTGATAAGGCACTGTCTTTTGACATCAAAAGAAGAAAACGGTCCAGTCCGACATGATGAAATACCTCCTCATAACTGCCTGGCAGACCCGGAACAATTTTTTTGCGCTCCACAAAACTCCCCCAATCACTAGCAGCGCTAACCGTGCCGGAGTAAGTAGTGAAACCGACTAAAACGGCGTCATCGGGGTAACGCTCACGCGTCAATTGGCCAACATTCCACTCCCCCCGTTTTCCCATCTCCGTTGCCCGCGCGTCTCCAAGATGCGAATTGTGTTCCCATACAACAATCTTGGCCTTCTGGTTCAGCGTGGACCGGTGAGCATCTAGTGCAATCAGCGTCTCCATCATATGTTGGTCACGAAGGTTCCATGATGAAACATCATTGCGGAACATCATTCGGTAGTAACGCTCCGCATTTTTGACTAGACGAGCATTTTGCTCGGCAATGAAGAGATCATCTTGCGCAGATTGTCCACCTTGCGAAAGCAATTCAAGAGAGCGCGCATGAATTTCTGTCAGTTGATCTACAACATCGTTCTCACATGATTTAGCAATTCCAAGATTGGCTGCATAACCATAACGCTGGGTATCTTCGCCAAAATGATCAAAACATGAGTAACGTTTTCGCGCTCGCTCGGCGGCTTCTGGATCTATATTTTGCAAATATTGCAATACTGCGTCCATGGAAGTGTTCAAACTATAAAGATCCAAGCCAAAAAAGCCAGCTTTCTGATCCTTGCTAGTTTGCAAATCATTGTGCGTTCGAAGCCAACCGACGAAATCTAAAACATCTGAATTTCGCCACATCCAGGTCGGGAATCGTTTAAATCCCGCCAAAGCCTCTGCCGCATTTTCATCATCTATGGAGCCTTGAATAAATCGATTTACACGATTGGCATCAGGAAAATCTGCCTCTACAGCTACAACCGTGAAACCTTTCTCCGTAATAAGCCTTTTCGTAATTTGTGCACGCTCTCGATAAAACTCATGCGTCCCGTGGGAGGCTTCACCGATCAAGACGATTCGCTTATCGCCGATGAATTTAAGAAGTGGATCATAATCCTCTAGTTCATCTGGCCGAAGAACTATGGCCTGTCGACGCACGAATTCATCAGGTGGCAAGTCTGCATTGATCATGGAAATTACACCCTTCTCAAATTGAAGAACCCGACACTTTAGATCGCGTTGCCGAATTGACTAGCAATTGGTTTCTGACTCAGTTATCAAAAGCTAGATCCTTCCTTTAACACTGCGCGAGTTTGACCTACCCCTCCCCAAGTTGCGAATGTGTAATCGAAGTCGGATGAAATGCCACAGACTGGATATCGCCATTATTTGCGACATGACTAAACACCTTGAAGCCTTCTATCAGCCTAGACCCGCTAAATGAAAAATGGAACAATTACCGTTTAAGGCGCATTGAAGGGACCGTGGCCGGTGATCACGATCTACCGCCGATGTGAGATGCTTTCTCACGTGCGAATCAATGGTGATGTAACAACGCTCGTTGCTCTCTTTGCGATTGTTAGCCCAATTACCTCGATTCCAGTCTTTCTCACTTTAACCTCTGGAGCATCCGTCAAACGGCGTCGAGTAATTGCCATTCAAACATCTGCCGTATCAGGGCTCACCCTCTTGATCGCCTATTTCGTTGGGGACATAATTCTTAAATTGTTAAGCATTCAGATTGAAGCTTTTAGAATCGCCGGAGCCCTCGTTATTGGCGCGATCGGCTGGAGCATGGTCATGGGCAGAGCGAACACCATCCTTAAAGCAAATCCGAATGGCGCAATGGTTGTGCCATTGGCAATACCTCTGATGGCTGGTCCAGGGGCAATTGCAACTGTTATCGCCATTGGTAACTCAGATCGAGGAACGGTTCGAATAGCGGATTTAGTTATTATCTTGATTCTTTCGGCGCTCACTGGCGTTCTTCTTCTTGCCGCCGCTCCAATTGAGCGAGCATTAGGCGAGCAGGGATTAATGGTTCTTACTCGAATATTTGGATTGCTCTTACTTTCAATAGCTGTTTCAACAGTGATGTCATCGTTAAAAGTTTACATTCACTCGCTTTAAGAAATTATTCTTCACGAAAAATGCTGCGGAGGGAATAACCTTCTTCCATGGAATCGACCCACCTAAAACTAGAATTGTTCACCCGAGATCGTATTCCCGAATTATTTGAGGCCGTTGGCACCGATCCAGAAATTTACCAATGGCTCCCCTTCGCGGCGCCGCAGAACTTTGAAGAGTTCGCCAAGGTCATCGAAGGATATATTCGGGACAGCGAAAATGGGATCAGAGTCATGTACGTAGTGATTCTCAAATCTACTGGCATTGCTATTGGAACCACTTCCTTCCTTGACCTGAACCTAACGCACAAATCTTTGGAAGTTGGATCGACTTTTTACTCCAAAGATTATTGGCGCTCTTTTGTCAACACCGAATGCAAATTGATGATGTTGACAGAAGCATTTGAAGTTCGGAGTGTTGAGCGGGTTATGATCAAAACAGATTCTATGAACAAGCGCTCACGCGATGCCATCGCCCGTTTAGGCGCGACTTTTGAAGGAATCTTGCGCCACCATATGAACAGACCAGATGGAACATGGCGCGACTCTGCATATCACTCAATCCTTCAAGAAGAGTGGCCGGATGTGAAATTGGGCTTAATAAATAAACTCAATTCGCACGCGTGAGTGCTGGCACCGTCCGTACTAATCAGTAGGAGATTTCAACGGCATAATTTCTCTTTATGGACCAACCTTCAGATTCAGGGCTCCCCGTCATCATCCAAGGCGGCATGGGTATCGGTGTGTCCTCTGTTCAAATGGCTCGCGCCGTTGCAAATATGGGCCAGCTCGGAGTTGTGTCGGGAACTGCGATTGATTCAACCTTTGCTCGCCGGCTACAAGATGGTGACCCGGAAGGTCAGATACGAACCGCATTAGCAAAATTTCCCGACCAAGAATGTGCAGAAGAAATACTTAAAAGGTATTTCATTGAAGGCGGCAAGAAGGAAAACGTTAGTTACATTGATGTTCCAAAATTAACCATTAGCCCTACTCCCTTTGCATCCAAGATGTTAGTGGTTGCCTCTTTCGTAGAAGTTACAGAAGCAAAAACAGGTGCAACTGGTCCGATTGGAATTAATTTCCTGGAAAAGATTCAACTTGCGACGCCAGCTTCTGTGTACGGCGCAATCCTTGCCGACGTTGATTACATTTTGATGGGAGCTGGAATTCCCGCTGATATCCCGCAGTTGATCACTGACCTCCTGACGGGTAATCGAATTCAATTTAAAATTAAAGTTGAAGGTGCGGATAAACCGCATCTTCTTAGTTTTGATCCTGCAATCATCAAGGGTGTCGATCCAGCACAACTGCATCGCCCAAAGTTTTTGGCCATCGTCTCATCACACATCTTGGCTAATTACTTAGCACGCGATGAAGCGACCAGGCCAGATGGTTTTGTTGTAGAAGGACCAACAGCCGGTGGTCACAATGCACCTCCTCGTAGCAAAGAGTCAATCGACGCTGACGGTCAAGTGACCTTCACAGATAAAGATTTAGCTGATTTAGTAAAAATGAAAGCAATTGGTCTTCCTTTCTGGTTAGCGGGTGGTTATGGGACTCCAGCTAAGGTTAAAGAAGCACTTGACTCTGGCGCAGCGGGTGTACAAGTTGGTTCACTCTTTGCACTCTCACGGGAATCGGGAATAACCGAAGAACTTCGCAACGAAGTCCTCGCCTTGGTGACTCAGGGGACTCTAGAAATCCGAACAGAGCCAAAGACCTCCTCTACTGGATTCCCGTTCAAAGTGGCAGAAATTAGTGGCACCGCATCTGATCCAGAAGTTTATGAAGCACGCAATCGCCAATGCGATCTTGGATATTTGCGAACGCCTTACTTGCGTCCCAACAACACCATCGGATATCGATGCAGCGGGGAACCGATTAAAACTTTTGAATTTAAAGGTGGGACCGCCGAGGAGGCGAATAACGTCAAATGTCTCTGTAACGCTTTAATGACCAATATTGGATTGGGGCAAGTACGTTGGGGCACATATCACGAGCCAGCGCTGCTTACCTTGGGCTCGGACTTATCGGGCACTGAAGATTTGAACGCCATTTATAGTGGGTGTTGGACAGCAGCAAATGTCGTGGAATACCTCACCAGCGCACTTTAATATCCAAGAATATTGACGTATTTAATCGCTCGGACAACTAATATTTCGCAGGTGACCCAGATACGCGAACTTCATACGCTGCAAGAACAATTTCATGCTCGAATGATTTTCGACTCGGTCTGGCCCGCCTCAAATGAAACTCAAATTACTTCCAATATGTTGCAGGCAATGGTGCATAGTGGAAGTTATCTAGTTGGGATCTTTGATAATAAAAAAGTTGTCGGAGCCTCTTTTGCATTCCCCTCGATTGAACCAGAGATTCATCTTCATTCACATATGACCGCTTTCATAGATGAATACCGAGATCGTGGACTCGGAACACAAGTAAAAATGCATCAATGGGAATGGGCCAAAGCACGAGGCTATAAGTCAATTACTTGGACTTACGATCCGCTGGTTCGTCGTAACGCGAAGTTCAACATTCTAAAACTTGGCGCGGATCTAATTTCTTACCATCCGAATTTCTACGGAAATATGGCAGATGATTTGAATAATGGTGATGAATCAGATCGCATTATGGTGCGTTGGGATACAACCACCGTTGCTCCCCAACCGCGCAAAGAGATATTCGAACCGCCGATTGATGCGCAATTAATTCCGCTCCCCCAGGATATTGTGGAGATCCGTCGCCACGACCCAGAGTTAAGTCAGAAGAATCGCTTCGAAGTGAGGACCTCCTTCATGGACGCCTTTGCAACAGGAAAGAAAGTCATAGGCTTCTCGGCAAACAACGAATATGTTCTGGAGTAATCATGAAGATCGCTGAACTCGAACTACGCACGATCAACCTAACGCTTGTTCGCCCTTTTAGAACATCCTTTGGGACTCAAACCGCGCGCGAGGTCTTGATGCTAAAAGTCACTATGGCTGATGGTGTTGTTGGGTGGTCAGAATGTGTTGCGTTATCGGAACCCGTCTACTCCCCAGAATATGTTGCTGGCGCTTTAGATGAGATGAAGAGATTTTTCATTCCCACATTACTTTCTGCCTCAGAACTCACAGCTGAAGGGGTTGGACCATTGCTTTCTGGATTCCTCGGATCTCCCATGGCAAAAGCCACTCTTGAGACGGCCCTGCTTGATGCGCAACTTCGTGCTTCTAATCGATCTCTCGCCGATTTTCTGGGTGCAAATAAATCCAAAATTCCTTGTGGTGTCTCGGTTGGTATTGCGCCATCGATCCCGCAATTAATTGAAGAGGTTGCTGGCTATATCAAAGATGGTTACAAGCGCATTAAGTTAAAGATTGAACCAGGATGGGATGTCGAGCCAGTTGGCGAAGTCAGGCGCAATTGGCCTGAGATTCCGCTTCAAGTTGATGCCAATCAGGCCTACGAGCGAAGTGACGGCGCGCACCTGGCAAAACTTGATGAATTTGAATTACTTTTGATAGAACAACCCTTGGACGAACATGACATCTTGGGACACGCGCAATTAGCGCGCGATGTGCAGACCCCGATCTGCCTGGATGAATCAATCGTTTCGTTGCGAGCGGCAGAAGATGCTCTTGCTCTGAAGGCAACGACAGTCATCAACATTAAACCCGGACGTGTTGGTGGTTATTTAGAAGCGGTGCGAATTCATGATTTGTGTCTGAATGAAGGAATACCTGTGTGGTGTGGTGGAATGATCGAGACAGGTATCGGCCGGGCGGCAAATGTAGCTTTGGCAGCACTTCCGGGATTCACTTTGCCTGGCGACACATCTGCTTCAAGCCGCTTCTTTTTGCGTGATATCACCGAGCCATTTGTTATGACCGACGGTTTCTTAGATGTTCCAAATACCCTGGGCATCGGTCGGACTCCAGATATGGAATTCCTCGACTCGATTACCTCTTATAAAGAGAGTATTAGACCCTAGCTCCAGTGCTGCACATGCGCCAATGAATTGGCGAAAATTAATGGCGCGTCATAATCCATTGTTGCAACATGGTAACTATTAGTTAGTTCGATCCGTTGACCAGAAATGCTATCAATTTCGGACATGATGATATTGGAATTAGAAATTGGTAGAACATGATCATCAACACTATGAAAGAGGAGCGTCGGACATTTTACTTTTCCAAGATTGGCCCGCGTGCTCTTTAACATCTTATTAAGTTGGACTACTCCTCTAGTTGGAAGCATGTCATAACCCCACTCTGTCACATCTGGTTTCTTGATGTCATCTCCAACCGAGGCTCTTCCGGGTTGAATCATGGCCATTAGCGGAGCAATCTTTATCAGGTATCCGGGGATGTGAATCATTGGATTGACCAAACAGATTCCCGCAAGTTCATTATTCTCGGCGATATTTAAAGCAGTACAACCGCCCATTGACAACCCGAAGACAAATACCTTTGCACAAATCTTCTTTAACTTATCCATTTCCACTTGAACTCGCGCCGGCCATTCTTGCCAAGTGACGATGTTGACATCTTGCCAACGGGTTGCATGGCCAGGTAGTCGTGGAACACAAACGGTATAACCGCGCTCCTCGAAGAATTTGGCCCACGGACGCATCGACGCGGGAGAACCAGTAAAGCCGTGAACGAAAATGATGCCAACATCTTTATGCGAAGACCCGATGGCGAAATAATCTTCCAGCCAACCGTGTGGCGCACTCGATATAGCCATCCCTCAATCTAAGTCCACCTCTCGGGTATCGTCCACCATAGTGTTCACAACGTTGTTTTACCTCAAGGTCATCATCGGACCCCTCATGGTCCTTGCGGTGTCGTATTTACAGCGAAAATATGGAGATCGATTCGGTGGCTGGCTCATCGGTCTGCCGATTACAACTGGTCCATTTATTTTGATTATCTGCATTCAAGAAGGCGTCGCATTTGGTGGTCGAACAACTCACGGCATCCTCTTAGGTCAGATCGCTCTCATCGCCTACTGCTGGGCATATGCCTTTGCCGCGCTGCGCATGAACTGGTATTCGGCGATTTTTATTGGAACCACGGTGTGTCTAGTTGTCGGCTACCTTGTTACGCAAATCAAAATTTCAGTTGCGGTGAGCATGATCGTCTTGATTGCGCTTTGGTGGGTTGCGATGAAATGGTGGCCTGATTCAAATTTAACGGAAACAAAAATAAATCCGCCAAAATGGGAACTTCCGATCCGAATTTTGGTAACCCTTACTTTGCTCGTCTCACTAAGTGCGCTAGCCCCTCATCTCGGAGCGAAATTGGCAGGAGCACTCTCAACCTACCCCGTAATTACCTCTGTACTCGGAACTTTTAACCAGAAGCGATTCGGTCCCGCCGCCACTATAGCGACGCTGCGGGGGCTAATGCAGACGCTACCAATCACCGTTGTCATCATCTTCTTCTTAAGTCTGGTACTGCGCTAATTTGCTTCCTCACTAATTTGCTTCCTCACTAATTTGCTTCCTCGCTAATTGCCTACCTCCCCAGCAGTGTCAGAGAAGGCGCGTAACCTTCACTTACTATGGATCTGAGAACTCTTCACGAAACGACCTTCGTTGTTGTCGACCTTGAAACTACGGGTGCGAGTCCACGCACTGGAGCTGCCATCACGGAAATTGGCGCCGTCAAAATTCGCGGCGGCATCGTCATCGGAGAATTCAAATCGTTCGTTAACCCGCTCGCCCCAATTCCGCTTTATATAACCGAGTTAACCGGCATCGACAACGAGATGGTCAGGCTCGCACCAATCATCGATGAAGTCTTTCCAAGTTTTCTCGAATTTTGCGGCTCGGAATCAGAGACCGTATTGGTGGCCCATAACGCCCCTTTTGATATTGGTTTCTTGCAAGCGGCAAGCCGGGAACTCGAATACCAATGGCCCAAATTTAAGGTCGTCGACACGGTTCGATTAGCTCGGTCCATACTCACTCGTGATGAGGTTATGGATTGCAAACTCGGAACACTGGCAATTTTCTTTAATACTCAAGTGACCCCTACCCACCGAGCATTCGATGATGCTCAAACGACTGTTGAGGTACTTCATGCGCTTTTTGAACGATTAGGCGGCTTTGGAGTTCAGACCTTTGGCGAACTCGAACGATTTGGAAGGAAACGGATTAAACGCGAACCTAGACTGATTTAAGTTCTTGCGTAAAAGCGGCCCACCGCGAAAGAGTTTCATGTGCCGCCCCCGAATCCACCGCGGCGCTGACTTCCTCGTATCCTTGTGCTAATTGTTCGGTAATAGACTTTTCAAAATCACCCTTATAAGCCGCCAGGGCGGCAGCCGCATTAAGCAGCACCGCCTCCCGCGCTGGACCTTTTTCGCCTTGGAAAATTCGAAGGGTTACCGCGGCATTAAATTGCGCATCCCCGCCCACAAGCGTTTCAATCGGAGCAAATGCGATTCCGAGATCGCGCGGATCGAAACTCTCGATCTTAGAAACCCCATTATTGATCTGCATGACTTGGGTTGTGGTACTTAACGTGATCTCATCGATTCCATCATCGCCTCGGAATAAAAATCCTTCCGCTCCGCGAGCGAGCAAGACATCAGCCATGATTGGCATGACTCGAGCTTTGCTGACTCCGATAGCGACCGCTTTGGGTTTGGCTGGATTGGCTAGTGGCCCCAAAATGTTAAAGACCGAGGCTTGCCCAAGTTCTTTACGAGCCGGGGCGGCAAATCGCATTGCCGGATGGAACTTTGGCGCAAAACAGAACCCAATGCCGATTTCTTCAAAGCAAGCCGCTACCTGCTCGCCATTGAGGTCAATATTGACCCCCAAAGCCTCCAGCAAATCTGCCGCGCCAGATTTAGATGATGCAGCTCGCGCGCCATGTTTAACGACTCTTGCCCCTGCCGCATGGGCAATAATCGCCGCAGTGGTCGAAATATTGATCGTATTTGCGCCATCGCCGCCAGTTCCAACAGGATCAACGGCTCGGCCCGGAACTGTAATTGGGGCGCAATGTTCAAACATAACCGAGACAAAAGCCTGGACCTCTTCGGCGGTTTCACCCTTTGCTTGGACCCCCAAAAGGAAGGATTTAATGTTCTCTTTATCGGCCCGATCCCCCAAAATTTCGCCCATCGCCCAACGGGCTTGGTCAGTTGCTAAGACTTCGCCATCGGCCAATTGGGCAATTATTTGGTCCCACGAAATCGCTCTCAGTTCCATCCACAAATCTCCATCCACTCGCAATCTGGCAATCCTATCTTTCGCGTGATCAGGCTCACCCAGCATTGCCCGGCAAGACTCGTCCCGCCATTACTAGGCCCATTACTAGAAATTGAGCAAAATCAGGAATAATGCGCCCGTGACCACACTAGAAGCCCCCGCCAAAAATAACCGCCCTAACTTGGTGGCCGTCGGCACCATCGTCTGGCTCTCCTCAGAGTTAATGTTCTTCGCAGCACTCTTTGCGATGTACTTCACAACTCGCGCAGTTCAAGGCCCAAAAATTTGGCTTGAATCAACGGGCATGCTCAATGTGAAGTTTGCGGCAATCAATACAACAGTTCTTGTCCTATCGTCGGTAACCTGCCAGTTCGGCGTTTTTGCTGCCGAGCGTTTTCAAGGTCGTCGCACCGGAGCCATTTACAATTTTTTCAAATGGGGAATGCGGGAATGGTTTGCGCTTACCTTTTTGATGGGTGCCTTTTTCGTTGGCGGTCAGATTTATGAATATGCAAACTTAGTGCGTGATGGACTTTCACTTTCATCTCGCGCCTATGGATCTGTCTTCTATATCACAACAGGTTTCCACGGACTTCATGTAACGGGTGGTTTGCTTGCATTCCTTGTTGTACTTATCAGGGTAGCTAAGGCACGTAAGTTTGGTCACTCCCAAGCAACAACTGCAATTGTGGTTTCGTACTACTGGCACTTTGTGGACATTGTTTGGATCGCCCTCTTCTCGACGATCTATCTCATCAAATAGGAGTTATCTGTGAAACGAATCTCGCGCTTTAGGCGTCATCGCATTGCGCTCCCAGTCTTAGTTATTGCCGCACTCTTTACGATAGGTACCGCCTTTGGAGTTGCCTCTGCTCTCCCAGGTGCGCAATCCACTATTACAACTGGAACATCTACCTTAGTTGCGCAAGGCAAAGTAATCTTTTTACGAGGCTGCTCGTCGTGCCACGGACTTCATGCCGAGGGTGGATCAATTGCGCCATCTCTTATCGGCGTTGGCTCGGCCGCCGTCGATTTCCAAGTTGGAACGGGTCGTATGCCGATGGCCGATATGAGTCAACAAGCGATGGAAAAGAAACCGATTTATAACCCTGCCGAAACTGCAGCTCTGGCCGCGTTTATTGCCTCACTTGCTCCTGGACCAGCTTCGGTAACAAATGAATCACTTGCTTATGAGCGCGATGGAAATTCTGCTCTTGGTGGTCAACTTTTCCGTACAAACTGCGCCATGTGCCACAACTTTGCTGGCCAAGGTGGAGCGCTTACCAATGGTAAATATGCACCGTCTCTCATGGGAGCTGATCCAAAATTTATTTACGAAGCAATGGTGACTGGGCCGCAATCAATGCCTAAATTCACCAATGCAGTAATTACTCCGCTGGAAAAACTTTCTATCATTAAATGGCTACAAGCCGCAGATCACGAACCAAACCTGGGTGGCGCATCACTCGGACGCGTGGGCCCAGTAACTGAAGGACTTCTTGCATGGGTCCTCGGGCTTGGACTCTTAATCGGCGCAGCCGTATGGCTCGCAATGAAGGCGAAATAATATGAGCACCGGCAACAACGAGATCGAACGTTTTCAAAATCCTGGCCTTCCAGAACATCAACATCGCAACGCAGATATCGATCCTGTCGCTGAAAAGCGGGCGGAGCGTCAGGTAGCGATACTTTTCCTACTCTCGGCAGCGGGCACCATTCTGACAATCGTTTCTTACATCTACGTTCGCAATGATAAATTTGTTTTCATTCCCATACTGGGTAGCACCAATGTTCAACAAATTTTATTGGGACTTGGGCTCACGGCCTCCACATTATTTATTGGCCTTGGCGCCATCCAATGGGCAAAGAAATTAATGCCAGATCAAGAAGTGATAGCAGAACGCCACGAATTTCGCTCTAAAGAAATCGATCGCGAAGAATTCGTCGAAACCTTAAAAGAGCGCGGTAGTTCAGCCGGTCTTGGGCGTCGCTCCGTGATTAAGCGGACACTTGGACTTTCTCTTGGTTTAGTCGGACTTTCTCCGCTTTTATTCTTGCGTGATTCAGGACCACTGCCCGGTAAGTACTTTGATACTACTGATTGGGCGTCAGGAGTTCGCTTACTGAAGGACCCCGATGGTCAACCAGTTCTTGCATCTGATCTAGAAGTTGGCGCGGTGACGCAAGTGCTTCCAGAACTACCTGCTGGTGTAGAACGAACACTAGAAAACACGGGCAAAGATGCCGTCCTTTTAATTCGTCTTCGCCCCGAAGATTTCAACTTGGACCCAGAGCGTCTCTCGTGGACCTATCAGGGCATCATCGCATTTTCAAAAATCTGTACTCACATGGGATGCGCAGTCGCCTTATACGAACAGCAGACACACCATCTTCTCTGCCCATGTCACCAATCAACATTCGATGTAACACGCGCCGCGAAGGTAATTTTTGGTCCAGCTGCGCGCCCACTTCCCCAATTGGCAATTACGGTAGATGCCAAGGGTTATCTCATTGCGAAGCAAGGTTTTACCGTTCCTGTCGGCCCAAGCTTCTGGGAGCGGAACTCATCTAATGGATAACTCACTACTAACTGACTTGGGTGAATCGATATGAAGACCAGCGAAAAGATTGCCGACGCGACAGCCAACTACATTGACGAGCGCACCGGCGCTGCCAAATGGTTAAAGAAGAATCTCACTAAGGTTTTCCCTGATCACTGGTCGTTTATGCTTGGTGAAATTTGCTTGTATTCATTTATCATTTTGCTACTCACTGGAACTTTTCTAACATTCTGGTTTGATCCATCACAACGCGAAGTTATCTATCACGGCACATACCTTCCGTTATCTGGTGTGCATATGTCGGCAGCCTACGATTCCACTCTTCATATCTCCTTCGATATCCGTGGCGGCCTACTTATGCGCCAGATCCACCACTGGGCCGCCAATATTTTTATGGCCGCGATTATCGCCCACCTTTTCCGCGTCTTCTTTACCGGCGCCTACCGTAAACCTCGCGAGTTCAACTGGATGATCGGCATTGGTCTAGTGACCTTTGGAATCGTCGAAGGCTTCTTGGGTTACTCACTCCCCGATGATTTACTCTCTGGAACTGGTATCCGCATTGCAGAAGCAATCTTGCAAGCGATCCCCGTCGTTGGTTCATACCTCGCATTCTTTGCCTTTGGTGGACCATTCCCAGGCACCGCCTTTATCCCACGAATCTTCATTGTCCATGTCTTGCTCTTGCCTGGTCTCTTCTTGGCTCTGATCACCATTCACTTAATGTTAGTTTGGTACCAGAAGCACACTCAGTACCCAGGTCCAGGACGAACCGAGAAAAATGTTGTTGGCTATCCGTTGATGCCGGTTTACATGGCTAAAGCTGGCGGATTTTTCTTTGTTGTATTTGGAGTCACGGCATTTTTAGGTGCGGTCGCCTCGATCAACCCAATTTGGCTTTACGGCCCTTACACACCAGGGCAGATCTCTGCTGGTTCACAACCCGACTGGTATATGGGATGGCTCGATGGCTTAGTTCGTATGTCACCGCCGCTTGAAACTCATGCCTTCGGACATACAATCTCATGGAACATATTGGTTCCAGGTTTAATCGTTCCCGGCATTCTTTTTACCGGCATGGCTTTGTATCCATTTATTGAATCATGGATTACGGGAGACAAGCGCGAACATCACATTCTTGATCGCCCTCGCAATGCACCAAACCGTACCGCGCTCGGTGTTACCTCAATTGTTTTCATTCTTATAACCCTTATAAATGGCGGTAACGACGTCATTGCAACTCACTTCCACTGGACGATCAATGGAATCATGTGGTTCAGCCGCATCGGTATCTTCGTTCTTCCTCCGATTGCTTTTGTGATTACAAAGCGCATCTGTTTATCGCTACAACGCGCTGATCGTGATCTCGTACTCCATGGCAAGGAAACTGGACGCTTAGTTATGTTGTCTAGCGGTGAAATGATCGAAGTTCATGAGCCAATCTCAGATGCAAAGAAGTGGACTTTGACTCAACACCAACAACCAGGCGCGCTACCAGCTCCGCTTCCGACTTCAGCTACGACTGGAATGATCGGCAAACTTCGGGCACGGATGAATCGCGCAAATGCCACTCAGGTTCCTGCGGCAACGTTGACCGAATTAAAAGAGCTCGGGGATAGTCACCACTAACCGCGGATGAAAATCCGTGCAGCACTCCCTCACGAAGCACCTCTCATTCAAGAGATGATTCTTGAACTCGCAATATTTGAGAAATCGCCAGAGAGTGCGCAAGCATCTCTTACGGATATCTCATCAGCGTTCTTTGTTGAACATCCAGCGGTCTTCTGTGATCTAGTTGAGGACGAAAACGAAATGGTTCAAGGCTTTGCCATTTGGTTCCTTAATTACTCGACCTGGACCGGAACTCACGGCATCTACTTAGAAGACCTTTATATCCGCGAGGAGGCCCGTGGTCGCGGCTACGGGAAAGCTTTGCTAAAACATCTAGCTGGAATCTGCATTGACCGGGGTTATCATCGACTTCAATGGTGGGTCCTGGACTGGAACGAGAGCGCGATCACCTTCTATAAGGAGTTAGGTGCGGTATTTATGAGTGACTGGACAGTTATGCGCTTGGAAGGCGAAGCGTTAACGCAGTTCAAGTGATAGTGCGGCGGCTCCCTAAAGCGTGTACACAGGTTCGATTCGCGTCGGGGCATCACGGTTTGAGCGTTGCTGGGTCGAGCACGCTATGCCACGTGAGGCCGTCGTCCTTCGACCGGTAGAGGAATGTCACGCGCGGCGCTGAGCCCTGGTAAATACCGCCCGCGTAGACCGTCGTCGCGACGAGCGGATCCCAGAGGATCACAGAAACCCGAGCACTCATCCCCGACGGCCCGGCCGGGATCGTCGAGATTTGCTTCCACGTATGCCCGTTGTCGGACGACGCGGTGATGTCGCCCGTTAAGGTGGCGCCGAGCAGCGTGTTACCGGCGGCGTCGTGTGGGTCGTAACGCGCGATCGCAGAGGGTGCCGCCTGGAATGATTGAGCCCCAACAAAGGTATGCCCGCCGTCGGTTGACGAGTAGCTGGATGCCTCGCTGATGTTGTATGGGAGGAAAAAAACGTGCGAGAAGTTGGTCGGCGCGATGTCGACCTCGAGAGGCGCCTTTACGGCGTCCGGCAAGTTGTTCGTGATCTTCGTCCATGTCTTTCCGCCGTCGGTGGTCTGGAGCGTCCCGAGGCCGTCGCTAAATACAGGCGGTCCGGTACTGATCGGCCGGGCCATCGTGTAGCCGACGACGTTGTTCGGATCGCTCGGATTCACGAATAACTGCTGAACGTCGGCCCACGGTGCCAGTCCGGTTGGCAACTCATTCCACGTCTTGCCGCCGTCTCTCGTCATATTGATGATGCCGACCTTGTTCGGCGGGTTCGCACCAGGAGTCGACGAGTTGCTCGGACCAGAGTTGTACGAACCGGCGTACCAGATCTTCGAATTGACCAGCAGCAGCCCGAAGCGGAGGTACGTGTTAATGGCGACGTTGTTGTAGCTCTGATGCCAGGTGCGGCCAGCGTCGAGACTTTCGTAGACGCCGGAGTCCTCGGCGGCCTCATCCTTGAGCGTGCCCGGCGAACCGACGCGCGACAGCAGTAGGTGATTGGGGTTGGTCGGGTCGATCACGATCTTCCCTAACTCGCTGATGCACGGGAGCTTCGGATTGTCCTTCCTCGGAAAGCCGATGAGCCCAGAGCTCGATCGATTCCAGGTCGCCCCCGCATCGGTCGACTTGTAGATTCCGTAATCTTCGACTCCGAGATAGAGCACATTCGAGTTCCTAGGGTCGATCGCGAACGCCTCGTCGATGCGGTTCCCTTTGCTCGCGGTCGCCTGGCAATCCTCGCTCCACATCACGGCGCTACCCTCCGAACACACGCGTATGTCATTGACTACCGCAGGACCGACCGGGCATTTCGACATTCCGCCGTTCGAGCCGCCTGAGGAGGAGCCGCCGCTCGGGGAGTTCTTCAGCGGCGCTTGGCGCATCCACACGAGTTTGCCCTTCGTCTTCGCGCAGACAAACGCGATGTTCTTCCCTCCGCCGATTTTCGCGCCGACCGTCGTACACGCTCCACCGACGTTGGGCGTTCCGCCCTCTGCCGGGACGGCCCCGGCCACCAGTAATGCAACGACCACACCGACCGAGAGGGTGCGAAGCTCTAGCCGTGGCACGAAGTCCGTCCTCTCGAAAACAACTACTCGCGCGCCTGCCCAGCGTAAGGAGTAATCGGGCGACGTGGGTCGCCCCCACGACGGTCAACTATTGACGCGAGAATACCGAGATTCGATAGTGCGCGCTAGGGTGTGCGCGTGGAAGGCGAAGCGTTAACGCAGATAGCAATTTAATAGTGAGTTGTAATTCCTGGCTTTTCATATTCGGTTGTAAAGCCAACGATGCTCACTATGAGCACTCCGACTCCAATAACGGTAAGCCACCAACCGAGAACTAACCCCAATCCCATGGTGCACATTGAGAGCGCGAGCGAGAGCGGCCACCATGAGTGAGGTGAAAAGAAGCCAAGTTCCCCTTCAAGATCCGCAATCTCACCGGCATCGTTATCTGAAGGGAGAAGTCCGAGGCGCTTGTAATTGACCCACAAGTAAAAGCCAACGGTCGCCGAAAGGCCGGCGCTAAGACTAATCGCAGTTATCCCAAGCGGTTCACCGCCCAGTAACCAATAGACGATCGCGAGAATTCCATAAAAAACCGTGAGCGTAGCAAAGAGCTTGTATCCAGTTTTCATTTAATGTCCCTCATCTGTGTGAGCCATATGCGGGTGATGAAGATCAAAAGCAGGACGCTCTGAACGAATGCGTGGCAGCGAGAGGAAGTTGTGGCGAGGCGGTGGGCAAGAGGTCGCCCATTCAAGTGATGCACCATATCCCCAAGGATCATCGACCATCACCTTTGGTGATTTGCGGCTGATCCAAACGTTGATCATAAATGGAATCATAGATAGGGCCAACAAGAAGGAACCGATCGTAGAAATTGTATTCATGGTGGTGAAGCCATCGGTTGCCAAATAATCAGCGTAACGACGTGGCATTCCCTTAATTCCGAGCCAATGCTGAATTAAGAAGGTCAAATGAAACCCAAAGAAGAGAGTCCAGAAGTGGATCTTTCCAAGGCGATCATTGAGCATATGGCCAGTCATCTTTGGCCACCAGAAGTAGAAACCACCAAACATGGCGAAAACGACGGTTCCAAAGAGCACATAGTGGAAGTGCGCAACCACAAAGTACGAAGCAGAAACTGCGAAATCCATAGGAGGGCTAGCAAGAATGATTCCAGTCAATCCACCAAACAGGAAGGTGACTAGAAAGCCAAGAATAAATAGCATCGGCGTTTCAAAAGTTAACGCTCCGCCCCACATCGTTCCGATCCAGTTGAAGAATTTCACTCCGGTAGGAACACCAATAAGAAATGTCATGAACGAGAAAAACGGCAAGAGTACTTGTCCGCTGGCGTACATATGGTGAGCCCACACCGATATTGAAAGTGCTGCAATTCCAATCGTTGCAGCAATCAATCCCTTGTAACCAAAGATCGGCTTGCGGCTGAAGACTGGCAAGATTTCTGAGGCAATTCCGAAGAACGGAAGGGCAAGAATGTAAACCTCAGGATGTCCAAAGAACCAGAACAAGTGTTGCCACAACATAGCTCCGCCATTTGCCGAGTCAAAGATATGCGAACCAAATAGTCGATCGCTTTCCAACCCAAAGAGAGCCGCTGCTAGAGGTGGGAATGCAAGCAAAACCAATATCGAGGTAAGGAGAACATTCCAAGTAAAGATCGACATCCGGAACATCGTCATGCCAGGTGCGCGCATAGTAAAGATGGTTGTAATGAAGTTGACACCACCCATAATTGTTCCAAGGCCACCGATTGCAAGTCCGATAACCCATAAATCACCGCCTACGCCCGGTGAATATTGTGAGTTGGCAAGAGGCGCGTAAGCCGTCCAACCAAAAGAGGCGGCGCCCCCGGGGCTTAAGAATCCGGCGAATGCCATAAGCCCACCGAAGAGATAAAGCCAGTAAGACAACATGTTCAAGCGAGGGAAAGCTACGTCTGCAGCGCCAATTTGAAGCGGCATGATGACGTTAGCGAATCCAACGAAGAGCGGAGTGGCAAACAGCAGGAGCATGACAGTTCCATGCATAGTAAAAATCTGGTTGTACTGCTCATTACTTAAAAATTGAAGTCCTGGACGGGCTAGTTCAGAGCGCAGTAAAAGCGCCAAGATGCCTGCAATGATGAACCAGAAGAAAGAGGTGATCAGGTACAAATAACCTATGGTCTTGTGATCGGTTGAGGTAATCCATTTCACAAAGAGTCGACCCCTTGATTGCCCCTTCGGCGAAGGTGAACCGTAGTTTGATGACGATGTCGTCGTTGGCTCTGCGAAAGTTGTCATCGTTAGACCACCTTAAGTGAATCGATATATGCAGTGTATTGCGCTGGAGTTACGACTTTGACGGTAAATAGCATCTCGGAGTGATTGCGACCGCAGAGAATATTGCAGCGGCCAGGATAGGTTCCAAGTTTTTCGGCAGCGAACTCCAAATGATTTTGCACATGAGGTAGCGCCTGCATTTGAATCATAAAGTCTGGAATCCAAAATCCATGATCTACATCACTTGAGGTGATTGTAAAGAGAACTTTTTGGCCCTGCGGAAGAACCAGAACGGGACGTTGCGCGGGAGTTCCCGTCACAGTCGGAGCAGTAGGGGCGTCGTTATAAGTGAATTGCCAAGACCATTGCATCGCATTGACATGAATATTGTGCGGAGCAGTCGCTTGCGTGTCCAACCTGGTAATTCGAGTTTCATCGCGCGCGGTGTAACCAAAGAGAACTGCAACGATAATAAATGGGATGAGCGTGTAAGCAATTTCAACGGGAACGTGGTACCTCGTCTGCTTCGGGAATTCTTCGTTCTTCTTACGGTGGAAGAACACTGGGTACATAATCAAGATAAAGGTAATGACGCCTACGACTCCGGCAGCAAGCCATGCCCAGTACCAAAGTGGTCCTGAAATGTCATTGACACTGGAGGCTCCTTTGTCGAACCCAAGCCCAGAAATATTTTTATTGGAGCAAGAGGTGAGCAACAAGGTGCCTGCCGAAATGGTTAAAAGTCCGAGAATTCGGCGGTTACGATGCATTGGAGAAGGATAACGGTCTCGCTCGCCAAGCGTGTCCACTGCGGGTACCGTTCTTCGGGTGGGTTCAATCACAGCCGATTTTCAGAGCGAAATGCCACTCCATCCCGTCGCAGCCGCCTTTCTGGAAGACGCTTTTGCCCGTGGGTGGGCAGATCCCGCCAAAATTCACCAAGCCTCCCGGAAAACGGCGCTACTTTTCAATGAGGCGAAGGAGCTCTTCGCCAGTCATCTTGGAATTCGAGCCGATCAGGTCGAATTCCTCTCCGATCCCGCCCTTGGTTTTCATTTAGGAGTTTCGGGACTTCTGACGGCAAAAGGTAAATATTTTTACTCAGGAGTTGATCGTTCCGAGCTATTTGCTCTCGCGCAACTACATGATGGTCAACGCTTAGATGTCTCACTGAATGGGAAAATAAATTATCCCTCTGGGGGGGCGGAGGATGTATTGGTTTGGCAAGCTGCAAATGGCGAGACTGGGATTACCTCCTCGGCTCCAAATGAATTTTCAGGTAAAGTTTTTGTTGATGCCACGGCTTCTGGCAACTTAATACCACTTCCATCTCGTTGGCACACCGCCCTTTGGAATTCTCGCGCTTGGCAAGGTCCCGCGGGTATAGGAATCTTTGCGATAGCCAATCGAAGTGATTGGCGAAATCCGCTCCCCCACATTGATCACAGGGTTTCAAGTTTTGATTTCTCGATTCCGCTAGCGATTACCAGCGCAATCGCCCTTGATAACTATGTTCGAGAATACAAAGAACATCAGGTAAATCTTCTGGCATTAAACGCGAAAATTCGCCATTTTCTACTGACTCAAATCGGTGATGTCGATATCGCTGGATCACTTGATTCCACTCTTCCCCATTTACTCTCTTTCTCACTCCTGTATGTCGATGCAGCGCTACTCGTCAATGAATTGGACGCCAGAGGTATCACCGTTGATTCCGGTTCAGCATGCAACTCTGCCAATATGGAACCCAGCCATGTGCTGGCCGCAATGGGATTGTTAACCCATGGCAATCTCAGAATGAACCTGCACCTTGATACAAGTGAAGAAAGTGTTGATCATTTTTTAAGGATTCTCAAAGAGATAGTTGCCAGGCTAAGAAGTTAAATGGAACTCGACTGCCGCGGGTTGCGCTGTCCAATCCCCATCATTAAATTGGCACAAAGCCTCAAGAGTCACCCCGAAGTGCTTTTGCTAAGTGATGATCCAGCCACGCTTCCCGACCTCACCGCATGGTCACGGATGACTAACAATACTTTTCAAATTCTTGAAGCGAATACTTACCTGGTCAAAAAAACTTAGTGAAGTAGTTATAAACCCATCCGAGGATTGATGTGTTCTGAAACTTCGCGTGCGGCATCTGTTCCATATGCAATTTCAAAGCGTGACATAAATTGGTCGCGATCGAAGAGATATTCCTGAGTTCCCTTGGTTTCTAAACAAAATGTTGCCACCATGGAACCAAGTTGCGCACAACGCTGGTGACCCAGTCCCCAGGAAAGGCCAGCGAGAAAACCTGATCTAAATGAATCCCCCACACCAGTTGGATCGACTTTCGCCAATTCATCTGGTGCACCGACCGTAAGGGTTGGTTTTCCATGCTCTTCGATGCGAGCGCCTTTAGCGCCAAGGGTTACAACTCGAACTTCAACCTCATCAAAAAGCTCGGCATCGGACCAGCCAGTTTTCTGCAACATCAAAGCTAATTCATATTCATTGAGGAACAAATATTTAGCACCCGCAACTAACTGCTTTAGCGAATCACCATCCATTCGGGCCAGTTGTTGGGATGGGTCTGCTGCAAATGGAATTCCAAGCCGCCGGGCGCTTTGTGAGTGCCTAATCATCGCTTCGGGATCATCGGGACCAATCAAAAAAAGATCGATACCGTCAATCTGTTCTGCTATTACTTCGATATCTATCTCGCGAGCTTCCGACATTGCACCTGGAAAAAATGAAGCGATTTGATTGAGTTCTTCATCTGTAGTTACGATAAATGTTGCGGTATACAACTTTGTTGAAATCTTTACATGATCGGTATTAACACCATGTCGAACTAACCAATCGTTGTAATCTGCCCAATCCTTACCAACGGCCGCCACCAAAAGTGGGTTAAGGCCGAGGGCTCCCATGCCAAATGAAATATTTGCGGCGCACCCACCACGGTGAATATCGAGGTTATCAACTAGAAAGGAGAGGGAAACTTTGGCAAGTGAACCTTCTACCAGGGAATCGGTGAACTTCCCTGGGAAGGTCATTAAATGATCACGACCAACCGAGCCAGCAACGGCAACTTTCATTAAGCCGGTTTTAGGTTAGTTAAAAGAATCGCCGCAGGCGCATGAGCCTTGAGCATTTGGATTGTCGATAGTGAAACCCTGCTTTTCGATAGTGTCAGTGAAATCGATCGAAGCGCCCATCAAGTAGGGAGTGCTCATCTTGTCGGTAACGACCTTCACATTTCCAAAGGCGGAGACGGTGTCGCCATCTAGGGAACGGTCATCAAAATAAAGTTGGTAGCGCAGGCCAGAACAGCCACCTGGCTGAACAGCAACGCGCAGGCTCAAATCATCGCGTCCTTCTTGTTGAAGGAGAGCGGCAACCTTGCTGGCAGCGACATCTGTAAGGGTGATGCCAGTAACGGTTTGGATAGTGATATCTTGCGCAGTTTCGGTACTCATGTTGGAAATAATACCTCTAAAATCAAACTATGGCCTTCTCAAGAGAAGCAACGTTGACAGACTTGCTATTGCTCGGACGCGCGAGCGATCCTTTGAGTGAACGCGGCGTCTCCTGTGATGGCGAACTCCCAGCGCCGAGTGATCCGCACCTTCTAGGGCGCGCTATCCAAGCGCGTGCTGCTTTGGGATCCCGGGCCATGATTCTTGGCCACCACTATCAGCGCGATGAAGTTATCCAATTTGCAGATATCACCGGTGACTCCTTTAAATTGGCCCAAGCGGCGGCGCAAAGTCCGGATGCCGAACTCGTGATCTTCTGCGGAGTGCATTTCATGGCCGAGTCAGCCGACATCCTTACCTCTTCAGATCAGAAAGTGATACTGCCCGATCTTGCAGCTGGATGCTCAATGGCAGATATGGCAGCGGCCAACCAAGTTGACGCAGCCTGGGCTCATTTCGAAAAAATTGGCATTGCAGGTCGAACTATTCCGATTACCTACATGAACTCCACTGCTGCAATTAAGAGTTTTACCGGTAAGAATGGTGGCGCGGTTTGCACATCATCTAATGCCGAGCGAGCAATGAGTTGGGCGCTACAACAGGGTGACAAAATTTTCTTTTTGCCAGATCAACACCTGGGTCGAAATACCGCCATCATGCGTTTGGGTCTTAGCGCGTCAGACTGCGTGGTCTGGAATCCGTGGAAGCCACAAGGCGGTCTGTCAGATCAAGAATTACGAGGCGCCAAGGTGATCTTGTGGCGCGGACATTGCTCAGTTCATGGACGATTCACTCTTCAAAATGTGAGTGATGTACGGGCTCGTCTGCCAGGTGTCCAAGTCCTTGTTCACCCAGAATGTCAGAATGAAGTCGCAATGGCCGCAGATGTCGTGGGCAGTACGGAAAAGATTATTCAGACCGTGGCGGCGGCGCCAGCTGGGTCCAAATGGGCGATCGGCACCGAACTCAACTTGGTCCAACGCCTTGCCCGCACCAACCCAGATAAAGAGATCGTATTTCTCGATAAAACGGTCTGTTATTGCTCAACCATGAATCGAATTGACCTGCCGCACCTGGTTTGGACGCTGGAAACCTTACTTTCGGGACGAATTGTCAATCAAATAACGGTCGAACCGAGCACAGCTCACCACGCGCGAGTTGCGCTAGAGCGAATGCTGGCCCTACCGTAACCACATGACCAAAGACGCACCAACACCCAAGCGCAAAGACAAAGAAGCGCTCAACAAGGTAAATGCAATTACCTCTCCGGCAACGAAGGCAACGAAGGTTCGCGATCGTGCAGAAATGAAAGCCAAGCGCTTAGCTGCGCGCGCGGCTTACATGCGGGGAGATGAGAACGCACTTCCAGTTCGAGACAAAGGGCCAGTTCGTCGCTTTGTTCGTAACTATGTTGACTCTCGTCGAAATGTTGGCGAGTACTTCTTGCCGGCAGTCGCGACAGTTCTCGTATTAACCATTGTTCATAATAAATTTGTTTCAGTTCTTGCGATTCTCTTTATGTATGCCGCGATGCTTTACACAGTTCTTTCTGGCTTTCTTATGACTCGCAAGATTCGCAAAGTTGTCAACGAAAGATTCCCTGGTGAATCAACTAAGGGACTAGGAATGTATGGCTGGCTCCGTTCAACACAGATGCGCCGAATGCGCGCGCCTGCTCCTCAAGTGCAACGCGGAGATACGATCTAACTCAAAGATTTAAGGCCTCGAACTCGGGCTTTCATTCTTTGTAGGATCAGTTTCAGGCAAGTCGCCAAGCACCGTATCAATCGCATTCATTACATCTGGCGTTAGTTTGACGCCGGAAGCCTTTACATTTTCTTTAACCTGAGTTGCCTTACTTGCGCCCATAATCACCGCAGATACATTCTGATTCTGTAGCGCCCATGCCAGCGCAAGCTGCGACATTGTTAAGTCGTGCTCTTGCGCAATAGGTTTTAAGTTTTGAACTGCTGTAAGCACATCATCGCGCATCCACCTCGAGATCATGCCGGCTCCCGATTTCTTATCTGTTGCGCGAGAACCTGCCGGCGGTTTTTTGCCTGGTAAGTATTTGCCGGTCAAAATTCCCTGAGCTACCGGAGACCATACGATCTGGCCAATCCCCTCTTTTTTAGAAAGTGGCACAACTTCTTTTTCGATTACTCGCCACAACATTGAATATTGAGGTTGGCTTGAAACAAAACGAGTCCAACCGTTCTCGTCCTGAATAGCCAGCGCCTCGCTAATCTGTGCCGCATTCCATTCCGAAAAACCGATGTAATTAACTTTTCCCTGGCGCACCAAATCTTCAAATGCTTGGAGTGATTCCTCAAGGGGTGCCTCAACATCGAAGCGATGCATCTGGTACAGATCGATATGGTCTGTACCTAAACGCTTGAGCGAGGCATGGACCGATTCCATAATGTGTTTGCGCGAAAGGCCGCGATCGTTCTTACCCGTGCCAGTCGGCCAGTAGACCTTAGTAAATAGTTCGTAGGATTCACGCTTGACGCCTTTGAGTGCTTTGCCCAAAACGGTTTCAGCGCGCGTGCCGGCGTAGACATCAGCCGTGTCAAAGGTCGTGATACCTTCAGAAAGAGCGGCCATTACACATTTGATCGCGGCATCTTCCTCCACCTGACTTCCGTGGGTAATCCAATTGCCATAGGCAATTTCTGAGACATACATTCCTGACGAGCCAAGGCGACGATATTCCATGCGATCAGACTACTTCCTGTCCCCTGCTCTGTCGTGGCGAGTTATCAAGTATTTAATTGGAGACAGTCGCGCAATGGTGATAACTTCCTCCCACCAGACACTAGATGGCTGGTGATATTAAATGGAGCGAAGTCGGTGTAAATCCGACGCTGTCCCGCAACTGTGTTGAAACTCGCAAGGTTTCTAAGCCAGGTCGCCTCTTTTGCTATCGAAGTATCCGACCTCGGAGGAAGGTCGGGCCTTTAGAGCTCGCAAGAGTTCAAAAAGCCCAACATTTCCTCCCTCAACCCTTGGGGGAGTTTTTTTATGTCTGAGAAAAATAATATGTATATACCAAAGAAATGGATCGGTCTTGCATCTACAACGATCTTTATCGCCACGCTTTTGACTGGGAATAACCTCGCGCTGGCGAGTTCAAGCAATCCATCTCGAATCGTTTCGCTTTCACCAAGTGCTACCGAAATTCTTTACGGAATCGGAGCGGGATCACAGGTAATTGCAGTGGACGATAATTCTGATTACCCAAACAATGCCCCGTTTACAAAATTGTCATCATTCACACCAAATGTTGAGGCGATCGCCGCTTATCACCCAGATCTCGTGATCTTGCAATCTTCCGCAACCAACGCTGCAACTATTGATAGCGATTTACAGAAACTCAAAATTAATGTTTTCTTGGAGGTCACTCCAAATAACATAACCGAGGCTTATGCCGAATTCCTAGCGCTCGGAAAAGCAACGGGTCATCCCTCCCGTGCCAAAGCCCTTGTTACAACAATGAAATCTCAAATCGCAAAAATCTTGGCGAAAGCACGGAAGAGTAATCCAGTCCAGATTTATCACGAGCTCGATAACACTCTTTACTCGGCCGCTTCGTCAACGTTTATTGGTCAGATCTACTCGGATTTTGGTTTAGCAAATATCGCCGATGCCGCAAATTCCGCTGATGCTGGTGGTTATCCGCAACTAACATCAGAATATGTTGTCAAAGCAAATCCAAAGGCGATCTTTCTCGATGATGCGATATATGGTGAATCACTGACGACCGTTGCCACGCGCCCAGGATGGAGCGGAATCAATGCTGTAAAGAACAGACATGTCATTGCGCTCCCTCTTGATATCCCCGATCGTTGGGGCCCTCGGTTAGTTAATTTCTATCGTTTCATCGCTGCTGCCATCGCTAAGATCGACTAAGAGATCAACTAAGAGATCAACTAAGAGATCAACTAAGAGATCAACTAAGAGATCAAGTGAACTAAATATGAAGGGCATAGAGCACGGGGCTATCCATCGAATGTGGAATTGGCGAATCACTGCGTTCTGTGCCCTCATTTTATTACTCGTTGCAATCGCCGCCGTAAGTTTCGGCCCGATATCAATTAATTTCTTTAAAGTATTTAAGACGCTTTTTGATCTTCCGGGCGGCGCTACCGGGCAAAATCGAACTGTTATATTGCAATTGCGCTTACCGCGTGTAATTTTGGGCGTACTCGTCGGTGCGGCGCTGGCTACAAGTGGCGCTGTCTATCAAACAGTCTTTCATAACCCGCTCGCCGATCCATATCTACTTGGCGCTGCGAGCGGGGCTGGCCTCGGCGCCACAATCGCTCTAACAAGTACGCACCACAATTTACAAGGCGCGCTACCAATCTTTGCCTTTCTCGGTGGCGTGCTAGCGGTTGTTACTTCTTTTTTTATCTCAGGAAAATTCTTTGCCGATCCCAATTCGCTTTTATTATCAGGAATTGCTGTTGGATCTTTTGCCACCGCGATACAGACTTATCTGCAACAGCGACATAGCGCCGCTTTGCGCCCGGTGTATTCGTGGATATTAGGAGACCTCACCAGTGCGAGTTGGAGTGTCGTGGCGTGGTCATCAATTTATATTGCATTTGCACTCATAATTCTTTTTAGCGTAGCCAAACAACTCGATGGATTAATGCTCAGTGATGAAGAGGCCTATTCACTTGGAATCAATCCCAAGCGGTTACGCATTATTGCCGTTGCGGCAGCGACGCTTGCAACAGCGACTGCGGTTTCGGCATCTGGGCTCATTGGGTTTGTTGGAATCGTTGTCCCGCATTTAGTGCGAGGTTTGACACATCGAGTGACCAATCGTTCCCTTATCTCTATTGCGATGGCGGGGGCTGCATTTTTAGTCCTTGCTGATCTTGGCGCAAGGACACTACTTTCACCCGCAGAGCTTCCGATAGGTGTCATCACCGCTTTTGTTGGTGCGCCATTCTTCTTGGTTGTGCTTCGCAATCGAAGAAAGATCATGCGATGAGCATCGTTGTTCAAGACCTTACGGTTAGTTACGGCGAGAAGGTTGTTCTTGATTCGATTTCCCTCGAAATAGAAGAAGGCATCTGGAGTTGTCTAGTTGGCCCCAATGGGGCTGGCAAAACCACCCTTCTTAGAACATTGCTCGGCATGGCTCCTTACGAGGGATCGATAAAGGATCGTGGAGTTGAAGTTTTTAAGAGCCGTAATCGCAATGTGGCCTTTGTACCTCAACAACCGCAGATACCCCAGGGAATGAGCGTTGCCGAATATGTGATGCTCGGTCGCGCAAAGCGCGATGGATGGGGAAATGATTCATTAGCCAGTCGCACCTATGTTCATCAGGTTTTGCATCAAACCCATCTATTTGAAATGAAGGGCAATCTTGTATCTCACTTATCGGGAGGTGAAATGCAACGAGCGCTCATCGCCAGAGCACTAGCGCAAGAGCCGGAATTGATACTTCTTGATGAGCCAACCAGCGCCCTTGACCTGCATCATCAAATAGCTGTCCTTAATGAGATCGAAGAATTAAAAGAGAGTGGTGTGACCGTTATATCTACGATGCATGACATCACACTGGCTGCGATGTTTGCCGAGCGGATTATTGTAATGAAAGAAGGAAAGATTCTTCTTTCAGGTGGTGCGCAAGAAGTGATTCACTCACCCGAATTGAAGATCGCCTATGATAATCGGATTGAGGTCTTCACCTTAGAGAACGGTCGCTCCGTCATCGTTGCAAGCAAAGAAGATTTCAATTAACGAACGTGCGATGGAACAAATGGCGGCTTAACAACTTTAACAACACTTGCTCGACCGCGTATGTCGATCGTGAGTTCGGCACCGATAGCAATAGCTGGCTTGATTAGAGCCAAACCAATTCCATTTTTGAGAGTCGGCGAAAATGTTCCGCTAGTGATAATTCCAATGCTTGCGCCAGTGGAATCTAAAACCGACATGCCACCGCGAGGAATCCCTCGATCAGTCGCAAGGAGCCCTCGCAAAATTCGTGATACGCCATGTGCCTTTTCTGCGACCAGCGCATCTCGTCCATGAAACGTATGTTTGCCAAATGCCACCGCCCACGCTGCATTTGCTTGCAAGGGAGAAATATCAAGTGAAAGTTCATGGCCATGTAACGGATAACCCATCTCGGTGCGCAAGGTGTCCCTGGCGCCTAAGCCGCAAACCCGGCCGCCATGATTTTCCGCGGCAGCGACTAATAATTCCCACAGAGGTAACGTTGAATTCCAACTAGGAATTAGTTCGTAACCAAATTCTCCGGTGTAGCCCGTTCGACAGATAACAATTGAACCCAATGATTCATGACCGGTAACAGTGACTTCCGTGAAGGCCATGTAATCAAGGTCAAGAACAATTCCAAGATCAGTTAATAACTCTTTGCTTTTAGGGCCTTGCACAGCAAGAACTCCATAATCGTGGTGCGCATTCTTTATTGTTAAACCCATATCGTTTTCCGCCTCAAGCACGGCGAAGACCGCCGCGCAATTGGCAGCATTGGGTACGAGCAGGAATTTATCCTCGTTATAGCGATAAATGATGAGATCATCAATGACGCCGCCAGCTTGATCGCAGAGCAAATTGTATTGAGCGCTACCGTGGCCAATACGAGTTAAATCATTGGTAAAAATGCGATTTAAAAAGATTAGTGCACCAAATCCAGAGACTTCGATCTTCCCAAGATGGGAGACATCAAAGATGCCGACCGCTTCGCGAACCGCAGTGTGTTCAGAAATAACTCCCCCAGCAGAGAGTGATCCGATCGCCTTGGGGTATTCGATGGGCATCTGCCACCCACCAAAATCTGCAAGTTTCGCGCTAACGCCGACATGCCAATCAAAGAGCGGAGATTCCATATCTGTAACTTATCTCAAGGGTAGCCAATACCACAGATTCGACTTCTCAATCGAGCCGAATAGGTGAGAGGATTGCTAGATGGCCTCACTTAAATCGTCGGCAGAATCAAAGAGTGAAATACTTGTACTCGGACTATCAAGCAAAGTAGGCAAACTTTCGATCCACCCGAACATTTCACATATCCCAGCAATAGCCTCTGATACGAAAAAGTTGCTTACAATCTTAAGTGACCTTGGCGCTACCGGAAAAGAAGATGAAGTAATCAAAGTTTCATACACAGGCCCTCGATTGATTCTCTTCACGGGGTTTGGAACCACCGCCTCCTCCTACTCGCACGAAACGCTGCGCCGCGCCGCAGGAGCAGCCACTCGCGCACTCGCTGGTCATTCTCAGGCAGATTTTGCACTACCAAATACCAATAGCGCAGAATTTGCAGCGATCGCCGAAGGGATCACCCTCGGTGCTTATAATTTCTCAGAGTTCCGAGGTTCAACTAAAGAGGCACAAAAAGAACCACTCAAGAGCGCAACGATCATTTCCACATTTGGATCGACAGCCCACGGCAAAGCCGCACTCAATCGGGCCGAAATTCTCGGTCAATATGTTGCGATCACACGCGACTTGATCAACACTCCCCCTTCGCATTTAACTCCAATTACTTTCACCGATCGGATGAAGAAAATCGCCACTGGTTTAGGCATCAAAGTTGAGGTACTTAATGAAACTCAACTCAAAGCAAAGGGATACGGGGGAATCACTTCTGTGGGGCAAGGTTCTGCAAATCCTCCTCGTCTTTTGCACCTTACCTATGCCCCGATCAAACCAAAGAAGCGATTGGCCTTTGTCGGCAAGGGAATTACCTTTGACTCAGGAGGGTACGCACTTAAGCCGGCACTCGGCATGGGTGATATGAAATCAGATATGAGTGGCGCCGCCGCTGTGGTTGCTGCCACCTTTGCCATCGCCTCACTCAAGTTGCCGATTGCGATTGATACCTATGCTTGCCTCGCCGAAAATATGGTGAGTGGTGAAGCCACCCGTCCTAGCGACATTGTGACTATGTACGGCGGCAAGACTGTTGAAGTCCTCAACCCAGATGCCGAAGGCCGAATGGTGATGGCCGATGGTCTGGTTCGCGCTGCGCAAGACGGAGAACGAAATGGCGGTCTAGACGGATTGATTGATGTTGCAACCCTCACCGGAGCACAAGTCGTTGCACTGGGAACCCGCACTTCTGCCGTAATGTCCAATAACGAAGAATTCCGCACGCAATTCTTAGAGGCGGCTGGAATCTCTGGTGAAGCTTTTTGGCCAATGCCACTGCCGGAGGAGCTCAAGGAGTCTTTGAGTTCGGCGGCAGCGGATATGGTCAACTCAAATCCAGCCATTCGAGCTGGCGGAATGCTCGTGGCCGGCTTGTTCTTAAAGGAATTTGTCCCAGAGGATATTCCCTGGCTCCATTTAGATATCGCAGGCCCCGCTCTTACCCACGAGGCCCACGGATATACCCCCGTCGGTGGTACCGGGGTGTCGGTTCGTTCCCTTGTTACTCTTGCCGAGTTAGCCATTTCACAGGAGTAGGTGGCGAATACACCACGTTCAACTCGTGGCAGGATTAGCCATAATAATGACATCAGCAAATTTCAAAAATTAGCTCTCAAGAAAAGGTGGAGTGTGAACGATTTTGATCTTGTAATCCTTGGCGGCGGCAGCGGCGGATATGCCAGTGCACTTCGAGGCGCTCAACTGGGACTTTCAGTCGCATTAATTGAGCAAGACAAGGTCGGTGGCACCTGTTTACACCGCGGATGTATCCCAACGAAAGCACTGCTTCATGCTGGTGAAATTGCAGATGACGTACGACATGCAGGTGAGTTCGGCGTCAAGGCCGAGTTCCAATCCATGGATATGTTAGCGGTCAATGCGTATAAGGACGGCGTCGTTTCAAAGTTGTATAAGGGACTCCAAGGACTCGTCAAATCGCGGAACATCACCCTGGTAGAAGGCCACGGCAAGCTAGTTTCCAAGAATCAAATTGATGTTAATGGCGTTATTTACACTGGGAAAAACATCATTCTCGCAACTGGCTCTTATGCAAAGACTTTGCCTGGTCTTGAAATCGATGGCACGCAAATTATTACTAGTAATGAAGCGATGTCCCTTGATTACATTCCTAAAAAGGTCATTGTTCTAGGTGGCGGCGTTATTGGCTGCGAGTTCGCCTCCGTCTGGGCTTCCTTTGGATCAGATGTCACAATTATTGAAGCCCTGCCTCGCCTAGTTGCACTTGAGGATGAAAGTTCCAGTAAGCAACTCGAGCGAGCATTCCGCAAGCGTGGAATTAAATTTGAAGTTGGAGTCAAATTTGTCTCAGCAATAAAGAGTCCAGAGGGCGTAACTGTAACCCTGGAAAATGGCGCAACCTATACAGCAGATCTTTTGCTCGTCTCTGTGGGTCGCGGCCCAGTATCTGCAAATCTTGGCTATGAAGAACAAGGAATCACGATGGATCGTGGTTACGTCATTGTTGACAACAAATGTCGCACAAATGTTCCGGGCATCTGGGCAGTGGGTGATTTGATCCCAACCTTGCAATTGGCTCATGTCGGATTTGCCGAAGGAATCCTGGTTGCCGAGGAGATCGCCGGACTCAATCCCCGACCGATTAATTACGATGGTGTTCCACGGATAACTTATTCTGAACCCGAGGTTGCATCCGTTGGCCTGACAACTGCTGCCGCAAAGGAGCGCGGGTATGACGTTGTTGAATTGACTTATGACCTTGCGGGAAATGGCAAGGCAAACATTTTGAAGACCAGTGGCTCGATCAAACTTGTCGCACAGAAGAATGGCCCAGTACTTGGCGTTCACATGGTTGGCTCTCGCGTCGGTGAACTCTTGGCTGAGGCGCAATTAATTTACAACTGGGAAGCAACAGCTGATGATGTTGCACCTTTGATTCATGCTCACCCAACGCTTTCAGAAGCAATGGGCGAGGCGCACATGGCACTTGCTGGCAAACCACTTCACGCCCACGGGTAATAGGAGAAATCACGATGACCTTTTCAGTAACCATGCCTGCACTCGGTGAATCAGTCACCGAAGGTACAGTCACTCGTTGGCTGAAGAACGAGGGCGATCATGTCAATGTTGATGAGCCGCTGCTCGAAGTTTCAACGGACAAGGTAGACACTGAAATACCATCCCCCGTTTCAGGGACACTCACCCGTATTGTGGTCGCAATCGATTCAACTGTTGCCGTTGGCGCAGAACTCGCAGTTATTGATCTTGTCCAAACCAATACATCAAATCCCGGGGCACCGGTTCCAGCTTCAGCTGTTTCGGTAGCAGATGTCCAAGCCAGTCGAACAAATGTGAGTGTCCAAGCCGTTGCAGAAACTGTGGTGGCACAGGTTCCTGCTGAGCCAGTGACTAAAGAAGAAAACTTGCCTGTAACTACACCTGCCCTTGTCGCCCCTGTCGCGCCCGTAGTTGCTCCAGCCGCTTCCACTGGTGGAGTTGTGGTCACTATGCCTGCACTCGGTGAGTCAGTCACTGAAGGAACCGTCACTCGTTGGCTCAAAAACGTGGGCGACACAATCAATGTTGACGAACCACTGCTTGAAGTTTCTACCGACAAAGTTGATACCGAAATTCCTTCTCCAGCCGCCGGCACAATTCTTGCCATTGATGTTCCAGTTGATACCACCGTTGCTGTAGGTGCTCGCCTAGCGCTGATCGGCGCTGCAGGTGCCGCTTCCGTCGCAGCAGCAGTTCCCACTCCCGTCGCTCCTGTGGTCCTCGCTCCTCTGGCAGTTATTCCTGTTCCAGTTGCACCTTCAGTAATTATCGCTCCAGTTGCTGCTGCGCCAGTTGTTGCTGCGACTTATCTCGATGATTCATATGTCACTCCTATTGTTCGCCAATTTGCCAAAGAGCATGGCGTTGATCTCGCCATTGTTACTGGCTCTGGCATCGGCGGTCGAATTCGTAAGGAAGACATCCTTGCGGTCATTAAGCCCGTTACCCCTGCTCCTGTTATAACGGGAACACCAACACCTTCTATCCCATTGAGGACTAGCGCTCCGGTCGTCGCATCAGCACTTCGCGGAACCACAGTCACGATGTCGCGCCTGCGCAAGGTGATCGCCGCGCGAATGGTTGAATCACTTCACATCAGCGCCCAACTCACCACAGTTATTGAAGTAGATGTCACAAAGATCGCTCGTCTGCGCGATAAAGCGAAGGCAGGATTTGCAGAACGCGAGGGAGTAAATCTCACCTTCCTGCCATTCTTTGCAGTTGCCGTTTGCGAGGCGCTTAAGCAACATCCCGTTCTAAATTCTTCAATTGATGGCGATCAAGTCACTTATCACGGCGCAGAACACTTGGGTATTGCAGTTGATACCGACCGCGGATTATTAGTTCCAGTTATTCGTGATGCGGGTGATTTGAACATCGGAGCTCTGGCTCGCAAGATTTCAGATGTCGCTGCGCGTACTCGCGATAACAAAATCACTCCTGATGAACTTGGCGGTGGAACATTCACCATTACAAATACCGGTAGCCGCGGCGCTCTCTTTGACACTCCAATCATTAACCAACCACAAGTTGCTATCTTGGGAATCGGCGCAATTGTTAAACGTCCGACGGTGATGAAGGGAACTGATGGCGGTGAAACCATTGCAGTTCGCTCTATGGTCTACCTCGCACTTTCTTACGACCACCGAATCGTCGATGGCGCAGACGCCGCTAGGTTCCTGGCCACCCTTAAGGAGCGACTCGAAGAGGGAAGTTTCGAATCTGATCTAGGTTTGTAACTTCGATGCAAACCATGCGCGTTGCAGTGACCGGGTCAACGGGATTGATAGGTAGCGCATTGGTAGGCCAACTCAAAGAACAAGGGCATTACGTGCAACGATTAGTTCGCCGGAAAGCCACTTCCAACGATGAAATTCAGTGGGATCCAACAGTCGGTACGGTAGATATGGATGCGCTTAATGGCGTAGATGCGATTGTTCATCTTGCCGGCGCTGGCGTGGGAAGCAAACGTTGGACATCTAAATATCAAGCGACAATTCTTAACTCGCGCCTGCTAGGGACAACAACCATGGCTAATGCTGCAGCGGCAGTAAAGCCAAAAGTATTTATATCAGCAAGTGCCATTGGTTTTTATGGCGAAACTGGTAACCGCGCAGTTGTCGAAACTGATCGCGGCGGCGATGATTTCTTAGCGGCAGTGTGCCGTGAATGGGAAGGCGCAGCAGATCTTGCTGGTGCGGTTCGCACAGTAAAGATTAGAACTGGCTTGGTTTTAGATCCAACAGGCGGCGCACTTGGACGGATGCTTCCACTTTTTAAATTGGGACTTGGTGGCAAATTAGGTTCGGGCAAACAATGGTGGTCCTGGATTACTTTGCACGATGAAGTTAAAGCAATTGTTCATTGCCTCAACACCGATATTTCTGGTCCGGTAAATCTGACTGCGCCTAATCCAGTAACTAATCAAGAATTTACTGGAACTCTAGCCCGCTGCCTGCATCGTCCCGCGTTATTTCCCGTCCCTGGCTTTGTCCTCAAAATTGTGCTTGGCGGCTTTTCCTCAGAAATCTTAGGTTCCAAAAGAGTGCTTCCGAAGGCGCTGCTAGATAGCGGTTTTACGTTCGACTACCCACATTTAACAAGCGCACTAGCGGCACTTAGCGAATAGAGATTGCGCGCGCTTCCTCTAAAATATTTGCAACGGCAAGCGCTTGATCGGTCGTAACAGGCCAAGCACCTTTGCCCGCAATCGCATCGCCTACTAATTTATAGAAGGTTGCATAATTACCGGGTTCGGCCGCATATTCAACAACTTCATCACCACGATGGATAAACGCGGGAGTGATTGAAGGGGGGTTCCAGACTCCCCCAACGGGATACTCACCTTTGCGTAGACGTGGCTCTTGATAATCCAACTCGTTAATAACCAACGATCCTTCGGTTCCCGACAGTCGGATACGCGGACCATCAGCCCCAATAATTGAACTTGCCGAAAGGTAGGAATCAACACCACTGGCATGTTTCAAATTAATCACAATGTCATCGTCTGATAATCCCTTAATACTCCGCACTGATGCATAAGTAACCTCGGCAGGACCAAACCAATCGAGCGCGAGCGAGACAAGATGCGGTCCAAGGTCGAGTAAATTTCCACCACCATCGGCTGCCGAATTCGCTTCCCGCCAACTCTTAGGATTTGTACTTGGCCTAAATCGCTCAAAGCGTGAATCCAGTCGAAAGACATTTCCGAGCACTCCCTCGACAAGCGCCTTCTTAACAGTGAGCGCATCGCTATCAAATAAACGATTGAAATAAGTGGTGACCGCAACCCCGGTCTCTTTTGATACATCGATGATCGAATTTGTTTCTGCAATCGTTCGTCCCATTGGTTTATCGACAACAACAGGGACGCCGGCACGAAGTCCTGCGATTGCATCAGAGGCATGAGCAACATTGGCACTGGCGACGACAAGCAAATCCAGATTAAGTTCTAAGAGTTCGTCAATCCCGCCAACCACTTTTACATTGGGAAAATCCGACAGAGCAGATGCCGTGCGTTCTGCATTACTCGTCACCACCCCAACCACGTCATATCCGCAGCCCTTGAGAAGTGGAGCATGAAAATAGCGACCTGCAAGCCCATAACCCGAAATTCCTACCCGAAGTGTCATGTTCGTAAACCTACATTAGGCTAGGGGTCATGAGCGCTGCCGCAGGGACCCTTAATGGTTCCACGGAAATATTGTTTAATACTGCCGAAGTCATCCACGCAGGCATCCTCGATTACCAAGAGGCTTGGCAACGCCAGCGACAGACCCACGAGGGTGTCGTCGCCGGCACCACTCCAAACACCCTCTTCTTACTTCAACACCCATCTGTCTATACCGCCGGTCGCATGACCAAATTAGATGAGCGGCCACTTGATGGAACCCCCGTCATTGATGTCGACCGCGGCGGCAAAATCACTTGGCATGGTCTGGGTCAGATCGTTGGCTATCCAATCGCCCGACTCAAAGATCGCAGTAATGTCGTCGGATACGTTCGCGAAATCGAAAATTCCTTGATCGAACTCTGTCAATCATTTGGTATTCCAGCCGAAAATTATTGCGAACGCTCAGGGGTTTGGATCCGCGATAATAAAGGTGATCGCAAAATTGCAGCCCTTGGAATGCGAGTTGCCAAAGGCGTAACCATGCATGGTTTCGCACTTAACGTAAATCCTGACTTGTCCGCCTATTCAAAGATTGTCCCGTGCGGATATTCCGACGCAGATGTAACTTCGATGGCAAAAGAACTTAATCGAGAAATTTCTATCAATGAGGTTTTACCACAACTTGAATCTAAGATCCTCACCGCTCTCGCAAAGGTAATCTGATGACTCCTGTACCCGATGGACGTCGCCTACTCCGCATCGAGGCACGTAACGCTGCTGTTCCCATCGAACGCAAACCCGAATGGATCAAAACTCGCGCAAACATGGGACCCGAATACACAAAACTTCGCTCACTTGTCGTCACTGAAGGTTTACACACCGTCTGCCAAGAAGCCGCCTGCCCCAATATTTTCGAATGCTGGGAAGACCGCGAAGCAACATTTTTAATTGGCGGGGAACGCTGTACTCGTCGTTGCGATTTCTGCAATATCGACACCGGCAAACCCGATGCGCTCGACCGCGATGAACCACGTCGCGTCGCAGAATCTGTTCGCTCGATGGAACTTCGCTATGCGACTATCACTGGTGTTACTCGCGATGACCTACCTGATGAAGGTGCTTGGCTTTATGCCGAAACAATCCGCGCCGTCCACGAATTGAATCCAGATACAGGCGTCGAAATCCTGACCCCTGACTTCAGCGGCAAACCTCATCTTTTAAACGAAGTCTTTGAAACTCGTCCAGAAGTATTTGCTCATAACTTAGAGACTGTCCCCCGCATCTTCAAAGAGATTCGCCCAGCATTTAGATATGACCGATCACTCGATGTACTTTCACAAGCGCAAAGTTTTGGTCTGGTCACTAAATCCAACTTAATCCTTGGTATGGGTGAAACTCGCGCAGAGGTTACGCAAGCCTTGATAGACCTTCACGAAGCTGGCTGCGATCTCATCACGATCACCCAGTATCTGCGCCCAACCGCCAAACACCACCCGGTCGTGCGTTGGGTTAAGCCGCACGAATTTGTCGAACTATCAAAGGAAGCCGACGATATTGGTTTCTTGGGTGTTATGAGTGGACCGCTGGTTCGTTCCAGTTACCGCGCCAGTCGGTTATTTAAGCAAGCACAAGAGAAGAAGGCGCTACTTCGTGGCTGATCTCGTTTATCCCCCAGTAATTTTCGTAATCAAGACTTTCTGGAAATATCTTGGAATTCGATTTGATTTCCAGGGTGTTGAAAATTTGCCTCGTCAAGGCGGTGCCATCCTCTGCCTGAACCATATTGGGTATTTAGATTTTGCACTTGTCGGAACCGCAGCCTTACCCGCCAAACGTTACATCCGTTTTATGGCTAAGAAAGAAATCTTTGACCACAAAATTTCAGGACCTTTGATGCGCGGTATGCATCACATCAGCGTTGATCGCGAAAATGGTTCAACTTCCTTTGTTACCGCACTGCGTGCACTGCGCAAAGGTGAAATCATCGGAATTTTCCCTGAAGGCACAATTTCCAGAAGTTTCGAAATCGAAGACCTCAAATCAGGCGCGGTTCGAATGTCCATGAGCGCTGGAGTCCCTATCATCCCGGTCGCTGTCTGGGGTAGCCAACGGATCATCACCAAAAAACGCAAACCGGATTTCAGCCGTAGCAAACATCCAGTCCATGTGGCCTTTGGCGAACCCTTTTTCGTTCCAAAGGGCTCAGATGTCGACGCAGCAGAGGCAGAACTCAAAGTAAAGATGCTCAAACTTTTACATTCGGTGCAATCCAATTATCCTCACTCTCATGAAGGCCAATGGTGGGCACCTGCCCGCTTAGGTGGCACCGCAATCACCTCCGAGCAATTGCACGAAGAGCGCAACAAAATGAAGGAGCAAGAAAATGGCTGAACCAGAGAAGCAAGGTCAGTTGGCAGTCCTTAAAGATGCCTTCAAATTAGTTCGCCGTGAAAAACCGCTCGCCTATGTCTGGTGTGGACTTATCTTCGTCGTTGTTCTCGTCGGAGGTTACTTCACCGGTATTGGATTGCATCACCCCGTCTACTTCGGAATTCTTTCAATACCACTTGCACTTCTCGCTGCATTCTTCACCTTCACACGCTTTGCTAATACCGCTGCGTTCGCTTCGATTGCGGGTCAAGTTGGCGCTGGCGCGAGTGTATTAATGTCAATTCGCAAAGGATTTACAACAACCCCAGCAGTTTCTGCCGCACGTAACCAAGATATGGTCCACCGCACTGTCGGTCGTTCCGGAATCATCTTGGTTGGCGAAGGAACTCCCGCAGTTCGTTCATTGGTAAACGATGAAAAGCGCAAGATGGAACGCTTCATTCCTGGCGTTCCAATTCACGAACTATTCGTCGGTGATTACGACGGCACAGTAAAACTTCGCAAATTACAAAAGGCAGTTAAGAAATTCCCCAAGAAATTAACCAAAGCTCAACTTCGCGAAGTTCGCAATCGCCTTAAAGGCGTCGGCGGAATGAATATGCCGATTCCTAAAGGACCGTTGCCAAAGGGCGCGAAAGTTCCTAAGCGTTAATTAGCGGTTGGCATTTAGAACACTTCGACTTAACTCATATCCTTCGCCGCCGCGGCAGTAAGCAATTCGCGGAGATGAGTTGGCGTCGGCACACGCCCGGATAACACCACCACTTCATCAATCACCAGCGCTGGGGTGCTCATTACGCCGTAGCCCGCGATTGCGCCATAATCCTCGACTTTTTCAATTGTTGCGTTGAGACCAAGTGCTGCAACCGCCTCTTTAGTAACTCGCTCCAGCGTCTTGCAATTATTGCATCCTGGGCCAAGTACTTTGATATTCATGATGTGTTCCTTTCGATTGGGAAGAATTTAATGAATGAGAGCATTGAATAAATATCCGACAAATAGAATTCCGCTGCCCACCACAGCAACGAATACGGCCAACAATTGGGGCTTGAGAACTCTGCGAAGCAGAATCATCTCTGGCATTGATAGTGCGACAACGCTCATCATGAATGCAAGAAGCGTGCCCATCGGCAAACCTTTTTCATGAAGGGCTTGAATCATCGGCAAGATTCCGGCCGCGTTGGAATAAAGTGGTATCCCGATCAGCACGGCAATTAGAACTCCGAAAATATTTCCGCGCCCTGCATATTTCAGGAAGAAATCAGTTGGTGCCCATCCATGAATGGCCGCGCCGAGTCCAATTCCCACAAGAAGGTAGGGCCAGATTTTTTTCAAGATAGAACCTACTTCTTCGAGTCCCATCTGTATTCGTTGACCGAAGGTGAGTCCAATTGCTGAATCGATAATCTGACCGCCGAGTTTTGTTTCAAAAACAAAAGGCTCTACCCAGCGTTCGGCGCGTATGTGCCCGATTACCCATCCAGCAATAATCGCGATGAGCAGGCCAGCGCCTATATAGATGGCAGCAATTTTCCAACCAAAAAGTGTAAAGAGAAGGCCCACAGCTATCTCGTTGACCAGAGGACTAGCTATAAGAAAACTAAAAGTGACTCCGAGGGGAACACCGGCGGCGACAAATCCAATGAAGGCAGGCACTGCGCTACAGGAACAAAATGGAGTGATAACGCCAAGGCCAGCCGCCATGACATTGCCGACCCCTTCGCGTTTGCCACCAAGAAGAACTCGAGTTCGCTCCACGCTCATATACGAGCGCAAAATTGTCACGGCAAAAATGATTCCCACAAGGAGCAAGCCAATCTTGACCAAATCAAAGAAAAAGTAGTGAATTGTTTCGGTCAACCTCGATGTTGGCGACATCCCGAGTAGGCGATACAGCAGGTGGTTCCAGAGCCATCCATTAATTCGATAGACAAGAACTAGTGCCGCAGCAAATGCAATCAAAAAAGTGGCGTGACCCCGCTTGCTCGTAGGGATTCTTTCTAAAACGCTCATCGTTTCTTTCCCATATTCATTTTTCTAGTTTTCGTTAATTAGACGTTCGTCTAAGAGGTACTCTGCCATAGGTATTTGATATTTGTCAAAGCGGTGAGAGAATAGTCGCATGTCATTTTCTCGGCACCAAACTCAAAAAGTGACCTCGCTTTGTTGCCCACCCCAAGGCGAAGGAGAGGCCCTCACCCCTGAGACCATTCAGAGCCTTGCCACTCGCTTAAAGGCCATCGCTGATCCGGTACGACTGCAACTACTCACCTACCTGCTTAGCCAACAAGATCTTGAATCTTGTACCTGCATACTGGCGCCCATCGTCAATCTCTCTGAACCCACGGTGAGCCATCATCTGAAGAAACTTGAAGCCAGCGGATTTCTCACAAAGGAACGTCGCGGGATGAGCGTCTACTACCGTGTCGTACCAGAGACCATTCATTGCATAGCTAGCGCTCTTCATTTCGATTATTAATACTTCGCAACCACGCAATTTGTGAACCAGTCGTGATACCCACGACCCTCTTTAGTAAATAAAGCTGGGATCACAAGGCAGATCAAAAATGTCCTAAAAATCACTCGACCCACGGGCACCCGGCCCCTGGTATTTGCATCAACCACCCGCAGTCGGAGCAACCGCTGACCAGCAGAAGCCCCCGTCAAAGCGGTCAAAATGGACACCTCCACGAAGAAAATTCCCAACGGGATGAACTGGGCTCCCCCAGTTAATTTTCGGACTATGAGGTGGGCCACACCTAAGCACATGAACCAATCCAGCGCGACCGCTAAGAGGCGACGTCCAAAAGCTGCTTGATCTGGCACGGCTGAAGGGTAACATTGCGCCATAACGTGGCCCGTCGATGTGCCCCGTCCCCCTTTAACTATCTGGCCGGATCTGGCCGAATTGGGAGAACAATGTTCAAGAATTCTGCTGAGATATTTGCGTACATAAAAAAGGAAGATGTAAAGCTCGTCGACGTTCGTTTCACCGATCTTCCAGGAATCCAACAGCATTTCAATGTTCCGGTTGAATCATTTGATGAAGCAGTCTTCACCGACGGCTTGATGTTCGATGGTTCTTCGATTCGCGGTTTCCAAAAGATTCACGAATCAGATATGAAGTTGCTTCCAATTCCAAGCAGCGCATTTATTGATCCGTTTCGCAAAGAAAAAACGCTCGTTATTCTCTTCTCAGTTCATAACCCAATTGATGACACGCCTTACAGTCGCGATCCCCGCGGTGTTGTTTATAAGGCTGTTGAATATTTGAAGTCAACTGGTATTGCAGATACCGCTTTCTTTGCACCTGAAGCAGAGTTCTACGTCTTTGATGAAGTTAACTTCTCAACTTCACAGAACCAATCGCACTACTTCATCGATTCGATTGAGGGCGCTTGGAACAAAGGCAACGACCTCGAATCAGACGGCACTCCTAACCGCGGTTACAAGACTGCTTACAAGGGTGGATATTTCCCAGTATCGCCAACCGATCAACTTGCAGATATTCGCGATGAGATGACTATGGAACTTGGTCGCGCAGGCCTCTTGGTCGAGCGTTCACACCATGAAGTTGGTACTGCTGGTCAGATGGAAATCAACTATCGCTTCTCTGACATCTTGCAAGCCGGAGACGATGTTTTGAAGTTCAAGTACATCATCAAAAACGTTGCATGGAAGAACGGCAAGACCGCAACATTCATGCCAAAGCCACTCTATGGTGATAACGGTTCAGGTATGCACGTTCACCAATCACTGTGGAAAGATGGCAAGCCATTGTTCTTCGGTGAGGGATACGGCGATCTTTCAGACATGGCTCGCTGGTATATCGGCGGACTCTTGAAACATGCACCAGCTTTGCTCGCATTTACAAATCCAACAGTGAACTCATATCACCGTTTGGTTCCAGGATATGAAGCTCCAGTAAATCTCGTTTACTCTGCTCGTAACCGTTCAGCCTGTATTCGTATTCCAATTACAGGTAAAAATCCAAAGGCAAAGCGCATTGAGTTCCGTTGCCCAGATCCATCATCAAACCCATACTTAGCCTTTGCAGCAATGCTCATGGCTGGTATCGATGGAATTCAAAACAAGATCGAACCCCTTGCGCCAGTTGATAAGGACCTTTATGAGTTGGAAGGCGCAGATGCTGCGGCCATCCCACAAGTTCCAGGATCACTTCCAGAGGTACTTGATGCTCTTGAAGCCAATAGCGACTTCCTAACAAAGGGTGGCGTATTCACACCAGACCTCATTGAAACATGGATCGATTACAAGCGCACCGCTGAAATTGATTATGTTCGCTTGCGTCCACATCCAGCAGAATTTGAGCTTTATTACGACATCTAAGCAGTAGCTCATAGTGACGCTCGTATCCGTCCAAAAGACGGGAATTGAACGGAGACCAAGCCTCTTGGTTCTCGTCAGTTCCCGTCTTTTTGCATTGGTTTCCGATGTCTTGTGCCCCCAGTGTGCACCTCTATATGTGCAACTTTCGTTTTGATAGTCTCATCGAATGGTCGACATCTCTAAATTTGATTTCCGTTGTGCAACCGTGAACGACATTGATTTGCTTATTAACTTTTGGGCAGAAAGTGGCGAAAATGCAAACCGCCCGATTGATTACCGCGATCTTGTTAAACAACTAATCGATAGAGATCCAGAAGCTTTGATCATGGCCACAAAAGATCAACAAATCAAAGGAACTGTCATTGCAGGATGGGACGGCTGGCGAGGTTCTATTTATAGGCTCGCCGTAGATAGTTCAGCTCGACGATCAGGACTGGGAACACATTTATTAAAGTTGGCCGAGCAACGATTATCTTACTTAGGTGCCCAGCGAGTTGGCGCTCAGATTCTAGAGTCCAATCAGGACGCTCATTCGTTTTACCCTGTGCGCGGTTACTTAAAGCAGGAAGAGTGGCGTAGATGGGTTAAAGACTTGGTAAAGAAGTCTTCTCATCTCCCCGGGTTGGACTAAGTATTTAAATCCATGTATTGAGAGGTGCTGTGTTACAGGGAAAGCACCTGACAAGCCTTCGCAGGACTCAAGCGGGTATCACCTTTTTATCGGCATCTTCTAAGACCAATAGTTCAAAGTGGATGCGAAAAGACGACTTTTTGTATTACCCTCCATTCATGGAGCAAAATGAAGGTGCTCAACCCCAATTAAATCTCCAACTGGATATAAAGGAGATGGGCGGAGTTTGGGCCAATTTCGCCTCAGTCAAGCATACAAAATATGAGTTCACCATCGATTTCGCCAGACTAGACTTTGCCCCAAACGGAGATGCTGCCGGAATAGTAGTATCCCGAGTCAATCTGTCTCCACTCTTTATTCGTGAATTGATAGACGCCCTTGAAATTAACTGGAAGAGTTACTCAGACAAATCAATGCCACCGGAAGTACGTGAACATGAATAGTGCATACGCAATTAGCCATAATTTAAGTGAGGGAGATTCACGTCGATTCGAGAAACTTTCCCTTGAAGCGGGAGCAACAACAACTTCCCAATCGGCGGTCACCATTACCAACTTCTCTGATTTGAAAGAACTCCGAGAATCAGCGGTCGACCCTGTTCGCTTAGAGCAATTCAGAATTGCAGACGCCATTTTGGACTTAATTAACGAGATCAATTCAGGAACTCGAAGAGAAATAAATGTCACCGTTCGTAACGAACAAGGTGTAACAAACCCAGAGGAAATATTTTGGTTACAGGTATCTGACTACTCGAAGCCGGCCTAACAATGGGGCCGATCTCGGCTTCTAATGCAATTATTCAAATCGGTCAGATTTGGACAATCAATTATCCCTACACCTCAAATCCAGTTGAATACAAACCTAGACCTGGTGTAATTGTAGGTTGGACAGACTTCGGCCCAGATGAAGATGAATTGGTTTGGGTTGTTTCAATAACATCCCATGGAGATGGTGGACGATCTCGAAAAGGTGAAATTAAGGTTGAAAATCCAGATCAGTTTGGACTAACCGAAGGTTCTTACATAAGAGCTAGAAATATTTATTCCATAAGCACGGATCTATTTCCAACTTCTATCGGACCGATAGGAACTCTTAGTGACGAACTCGTGGTAAGAATACTGAAAGAAATCGCGAAGGCAATAACTGGAAAAAAGTACGGCCTGCTGCCTAGATAGATTTCCCTTGTGCCTCCACGGTGCTCCGAATTAGCATTTTTGTAAAAGTTGCAGGTGAGAAGGATGTACTCAGATGGCGAATCTGTATTACGACATCTAACATCAAACGCTGCAGGTAATCCGTCAGAACGAACCTCTGCGACTGCTTTAGTTGCGGGGGCTTTGTCATGCAAAGCGGATTGAACTACATCCGTTGACAAGTCTATCTAGTTGAGTTAGCCGATGATGACCAGTCCGATTGCAAAAACTGCATACAACGCCCCTACCGCAGTAACTCTGTAGGGGGTGAAGCTTTTTGTCTTGAGTAGGAATAAGAGGTAAACAATCGCCACTATTGTCACAGCTCCTGAAAGTTTCAGGGCCGAGTCGAATTTCCACGGTGTAAATAAAATTCCTAAGCCTGACGGAACTGTCGCCTGAATCATCATGGCACCACTGATGTTTGCTAGGGCCAACGAAGTTTTCCCTTGTCGTATCCAAATAATTGCATTCATTACTTCGGGTAGTTCGGTGGCGACGGGCGAGAGTAATAGTGCGGTAACGGTTGCTGAAAGACCAAGGGCTGGGCTGACCCATTCCAGTTGCGCAACAAATAATTGAGATGCCCCAAAAATGACAGCGAGGCTCGCCAGTGTTTGAACTGCAACTGCCCAACCAGATGGAATTGCTTTCTTTGGCTGAAGTTTCAGAGGTTCTAAATCGGCGTCAGTATGTTTTTCAGTATCTGCCCTCAACTCTTTAATGAAATACGCGCCGTACGCAGCGAAGAAGAGGAATCCCAACCACGGCTTCCAAGCAAAGGCGACAAGACCTAAAGATACTTTGACAATGAAAATCGCGAGGAACCACTGCTGATCCTTAGGTAGTTGACTGAGATCAACGCCTTTCAATGGGTTTGGTCCGCGCTTTTTTCTTAACAACATATACCCCGAGATGCCATACGCGATGGTTGAAAGGGCGAGCGGTCCTCCCATCGCGGCGCCCACACCAATATCTTTGGAAGCCTTGGCGTGCCTGATGGTCACCGCTACAAGAGTGACGATGCTCTCCGGTAGAGCAGTTCCAATGGCTGCCAACATGGTACCAATTGCTAATGTGCCCATGTTGAGACGAACACCCAGCCATTCGACGGCATTTACAAACATTTCACACGACAGGTAAATGACGATGGCGCACGCGAGTAAAGCAAAAATATGGAGAGCCACGTGACAGGTACCTTTCCAAAAGATCATTTTCAAAGAAACAGCAGGATTCAAATTTAGTGGCGCAGTGAAAGCGCTCCAAATCGCCGTGAATCACCTATCCCCGATTGCGCCCCGAGACAACATTTCGCGCGATGCTCGCGTAAATTCCATGGCAACGATCTGTTACGTCATCTAAGTCATAGCCCGAACTCACGCACGAAGCCGTCCAAAAGGCGGGAATTGATGAAAATCAGTTCCCGCCTTTTTGTATTAGTTTCAGACGTCTTGTGCCCCGAGTATCCACAGGACGTCTTGAAATTCAAATGCAATAAAAAAAACTCCGGGTCCGCGTGAGCGAAATACCGGAGTTTCCAATACAGTACCTACGTAACTTGACCCGAAGGTCAGCGGTCCTCGTAAGCTTTCAGAACTGAGCGTAGCCCAGCAAAGGTGGTCATGGCAACCGAGGAACCGGATGATCCGTGGATTGAGAAATGGCTGAGCACCGGGCGCTTCGAAACGTTTCTAATTGCTGCAAACGGATCTCGGTCTCTCGCGCTCGAAATCTATGAGTGGAACTCGAAATTGGGAGCAGCCTTTCTTCACGATTTAGGACACCTCGAAGTGGGAATCAGAAATGCCTACGACGTGGCTCTTTCGGCCGCGATCACTGCTGGGGACTCCCATTGGACAGATACAGGAACAATTTCCCAACTTTTCCCAGTTGTGCTCACTATTGATCCAATAACCAAAGTCGAAAAAGACTCCAATGAGCTTCCTCGAAACAAAATTGCGCAAGCTCGCATTGATGCCTCCAAGTATGGATCCCCCAGGCCCGTGCCTGGAAAAATAATTGCGGAGATTATGTTTGGATTTTGGACCTACCTAACATCCAATGCACATGAAAAAACCATCTGGGTTCCTTATCTCAATTCAACATTTCCATCTGGGACCGACCGACGAAAAATTCACTCAACAATGGCCGATTTGAGAATCTTCCGAAACCGCGTTGCTCACTATGAACCAATCATGAACGAATCGGAACTAATCCGTCGAAAGATTCTAAATATTGCAAGTCGCATAATGCCATTTGAAGCATATGAACATTTGAAGACAAACAGCGAAGTTTCAAACCTGTTAAAACGAAAGCCCTATTAGGAGAGATCAGCCCCACGATCGTGATTGGTCGTTGTATGTTTGACAATGATTATCATTACTATTACTCTTTCGGAAAGTTCGTTTCGGAACTTTCACACAGGAGGAAAAAAAATGAAAAATAATAAACTGCTTACGATTGTGCCAATCCTGGTACTTCTGGCAGCTTTTTCCACGATCGGTCTTGGACATCTCATCCACCCATCTTGGGTTGGAGAACAGCCAGAAAATGCAAATTATGTTCGGAAAGCATTTGGATTAATTACAGATGCTCCCCATGCAACAGCCGAACTCTTCTATTCGACACTAGAAAACGTGATCATCTTGCTCGTAGGCTTTAGTTGGGGAAAGTATCGCTGGAACCAAGAGCACAAGAAATTCGATGCAGAACACAACATCGAACATGAATAAATCCGATTTGATAGAGTCCAATCGTGGCACTAAAAACTAACTCAACAGTTCTGGCATCTCTTTCAGCACTCAATAAATTTTCTAGTGCCCAAGAGGTGCATTCCCAGATACTTAAATCGAAGAAAAATGTTGGCTTATCAACCGTTTACAGAACACTTCAAAAACTAGCTGAAGTAGACGAAGTGGATTTTCTCCGCAGACCAGATGGTGAAGGTGTATATAAAGTTTGCGCTCCAAGTCATCACCATCATCTTTTATGCGCAAAATGTGGCTCCAGCGTTGAATTCCATTCAGATAAATTCGAAAAGTTGCTAGAATCAATCTCCAAAGAATATGGATACACCGTGCAAGGTCATGAAGCTGAAATAATAGGTTTGTGCAAGAAGTGTGCCTTCTTCGACAAATAAATCACAAAAGTTAAGAAATTCTCCCCTGATGATTCGTTACACCAACTGCCAAATCGACAGCCAGCGCCGCGGTCCAACTGAAGTTCCGAGTACCGTGTGGTGCACCAGTCCATGGATCGACGTACTCTGGAAAATGGTGTTCCAATGCGAGAGTTTGCAGATTGGCAGATAACTCGTCGGCTGTGGTGTCGCGCCCATGAGTTCGCAGACCCTGGATCAACAACCAGTTCATGTTGAACCACGCGGGGCCGCGCCAATATTGAGTTGGCTGGAAATCCGTTGCAGTAACGTCATAACTAGGCACCATCAAAGGCCTATTTTCAAGAAAGCGCGATCCTAAAAGAGTTCGTAACACGGCTGGAGCCTGCGATAGACCCGGAAGAATTAGCGGGACGAGCCCTGAGATCGTGACTTTACGCACCAAGGTGTCGTCGATAACGTCACGAGCTACAAAAAGACCAAGTTCCTCGTCATACAAACTGCTAAGCGCGGTAGTCAGATCCGCGGCACGTTCCAAGTGCGGGGTCGGATCGAGATCGATCGCCTCGGCAATCTTTGCGAGTGAAAGTTCCGAATATGCCCAGAGAGCATTGAAAGTCGGATCCTCCATAATAAACCTGTCTTCACCGCGGAGATCATCGCACTCCCGATCACGATATTGCTCGGCCAACCAAAAGAACTTTCCATATTCTTTCTCGCTTGGTCTTTCCGTGAGGTCTGCATGTAACAAATCGGGACGCTGAATCGCATGTTGAGGTGTGCTTGGTATTCGGGCGAGTGCGTTGTCCCATAGCGGGGAATTATCCATACCTGATTCCCAAGGATGGATGACACTCGCCAATCCAACCCCACCTCGGTCTCGATGAGTTTTTAGGTATTCATGCCAAGCCACAAGATGGGGATACATCCGTGGAAGAAAATTCCGTGCTCGCGATGTCGCAGGATCTGCGCAATGCACTTCCCACGTCGCCCAGGCATGATTGGGGGGTTGAATCAGTCCCGCGGTCGAAATCGATGGTGCACCAGGTATCTGCGCAGATCCCCAGAACGATGCGCTCGGTGAATATTCGTCGTCC
>Ga0207933_1000287_pt1 | contig 52332 bp, 44 predicted proteins | sample NGESurdeep092012_4_FD_184488 | JGI IMG/M metagenome (GOLD analysis project Ga0207933, IMG submission 184488) | Arctic peat soil microbial communities from Barrow, Alaska - NGEE Surface sample F53-3 deep-092012 (SPAdes) | ecosystem: Environmental > Terrestrial > Soil > Wetlands > Peat ... | reverse complement strand
AGACCCCCGTATCGATATCCGAGCACTCCACGATGTTCGAGCCGTCTACCTACAAGGTTCCAAGTTCTCGTGCTTTCATTGACATTCGATGATTTGGGACTGCTCCCCGTTTAGTTGACACCCTGACTTGAGAGTGTTGTCCCCAGGGTCTGTACAGGAACATCGTCCCGTTGAGTCTCAAGCGAATTAGCTTTTCGCCCGACCAATTTCAAAACTGCTGAAATTACTGCTGAAGGGTCGGTGGGCCCGCTAGTTCCACTCGGCACAAAATTCCAATCATTCGCTGAAGTCTCATTATTTCCAACTGCTATGTCAGCGATGTCAGCGATGTTTGTCAGCGATGTTGACCCCTTGCATTGTCAGTAAAGAAACGAAAAATCGGGCGGTCGATATCTCAAAAAGGCGTTTTCTTACGGTCGTTGATCAGGGAGTTGAGAAAGTGGAGGTAAGGGGATTCGAACCCCTGACCCCTTGCATGCCATCGGCTCGAGACCCGTTCATAGGCGTTCAAATTTATCCAAACTGACTTCGTTTGTTTGGCTTTCAATTCATCTCCGTTCATCAAAATTCGCTTCAATTCAATTGAACTGCTGAAGTTACTGCTGAAGTAAACCCCTTGCGCGCCGTGCAAGTGGTCGATGCAAAATACTCGCAGCAGACGGAGAACTGTTGAAGTAATGCTGAGTGTTCAGAGAATTGTGTTTCGAGCGCGCAGTGCAAGGGGTAAGACGGAAGTTGGTTCATTCTTGAAATGACTCGCGAAGAACTTGACGAGGGAATGAAGTTTCGAACCAAAGGGGGACGAAACGCGTCATAGTGAGTGACTTCAGCGAGAAAGTCTGAGCCCAGTCTCGAAATTGAAGAAGTGCACGCTTCCCGGCCGAATTTCTAAGCCCAGTCGCTCACTTCGCTTAGGGACCAGTTCCGGGGCTGTGCGAACTGTCACCAACTTCTTTACTCCGTCGATATCGATCGCCACGTACACGTAAGCTTCACTTCCCAGTTCCTCAACAACTTCGACGACGGCAGGGATACCTGATGAAGGTGACGTTAGTGACATGCCTTCCGGGCGAATCCCGATCGTTACTCGTTGATGGACCCCGGAGCGTTGCTCTAGGTCCATCGGAATCGTGATTGGCCCGAGAACCGCGCCACTTTCAGTTGCGTTCACGTCGAAAAGGTTCATCGCTGGTGAACCAATGAAGCCAGCCACGAAGCGATTGTTCGGTCGCTCAAACAGGCCACGTGGCGTGTCGCACTGTTGAAGGACACCGTCACGCATCACCGCGACTCGATCAGCCATCGTCATTGCTTCGACCTGGTCGTGAGTTACGTACACGGTGGTGATGCCAAGTCGTCGCTGGAGCGATGCGATCTCAGTTCGAGTGGCAACTCGAAGCTGCGCGTCGAGATTTGAGAGTGGCTCGTCCATCAGGAAGACTCTTGGCTCTCGCACGATGGCGCGGCCCATGGCGACTCGCTGACGTTGACCACCTGAAAGACTTCCAGGCCGACGATCCAAATAACCGTCCAGGTCGAGTATCTTCGTGGCGGCGAGAACCCGCTGCTTCACCTCCGTCTTAGGCACCCGGTGAATTTTGAGGCTGAAGCCAATGTTTTCCGCCACAGTCATCTGTGGGTACAGTGCGTAATTCTGGAAGACCATCGCAATATCTCGGTCTTTTGGTGCCAGGTCGACAACGTCATTGCCGCCGATCAAGATAGTGCCACTATCAACAAATTCGAGGCCAGCAAGCATTCGAAGCGCCGTGGATTTTCCCGAGCCTGACGGGCCGACCAACGCCATGAACTCTCCGTCGCCAATGTTGAGGTTTAAGGCGTTGACGGCCGCTTTCTCAGTGCCTGCGTAGATGCACGTCGCCTCTCGATATTCAACCTCTGCCATATCAGCTGCTCACGCACCGGGTAGCACTACTACGTCGTGGCAGCTTTGGGCCGCCGATACCGTCACGCATTGATGACGCCTTTCACTAGAAGAAAACATCCGTAGGGGCGTTGCTCGGAAGTTGCGACCACCGCAAACGCGAGTTTCGCCCGGTCGTAGAACTCCTCTCTTGAAAGCGATCCCATGGCAATGGACCTCGCTTCGAGGGTCTCACAGGCGTTCAAGAACTCCACTTGAACGTCGGGAATCGCGTCCGGGTCCCCGACGACTTGCATTCGGTAGATCGGAGGGTCCACAAACGTGTCAACAGGAAGGAGGCCCACGATCGCCCTACAGGTCTCGACGACGTTGGCTCCATTGAGGTGAACGACCTTCCGGCCGATTGAGGCGGCGGGAAAATTGCGGTCGACGACTGCGATTTCGTCGCCATGGCCCATAGCGGCCAAAACGTACAGCAGCTCAGGGCTTAGTAGGGGATTAATGCCCTTTAGCATCTCGCGGAAACCTCTCTCGAGACCGTCGCGCCTCTCGGCAACGGTCTACCTTCTCTGGCGCAGTCAACGCTCTCACGTTGTAAACGAATAGTCGCCTCGTCGTTCATCCTTTTACCGCTCCCGAGGTCAATCCGCTTATGAACTGTCGCTGCGCGGCCAAGAACACAACAACCATTGGCGCGGTGACTATCGTCAACGCGGCGAAGAGCTCTGGATAGTTCGTCGTGTGCGCCGTCACGAACACCACGAGGCCGAGGGGGAGCGTTTCCAAACTGTTTTGATGGATCAGCACGCTGGCCATGAAGTATTCGTTCCACGTGCTCGTCCCAATGAAAATAAACAGCGTCGCCAAACCAGGAATAGCCAAGGGGAGAACAACACGAACCAACGCTCCAAAGCGTGAACAGCCGTCAGTGAGCGCGGCTTCTTCCAATTCGTTCGGAATCGACTCAAAAAAGACGTACATCAGGAATGTTCCAAAAGGAAGAGATTGCGCCGCATAGACCAGAATGAGACCTTGCATCGTATTGAAAAGGTGTAGCTGAAGCGTCGCCGTAAGCACCGGAATCGCGGTTACGCCAAATGGGATCATGATGCCCAAGAGGATGAAGTAATAGGTCCATCGCCGCAAGGGAAAGCGAACCTTCGCGAAAGCGTAGCCGGCCATGGAACAGAGTGGAATCACCAGAAGCAATGTTCCGGCTGTAGCGATGATGCTGTTGAAAAATTTTTGACCAAGTTGGGCCTGATCCCACGCCGCTGAAAAATTGCTCCACGTGAAGAGGTGGGGCCATCCCCAGATGTTCGTGTAAAACTCGCCCTGAGACTTAAGAGCTCCAAACAGCATCCATATGATGGGATAAATCGTCATTGCCACAACAATTGTCATGACGATGTACGTGATTGGCGTAAAGGTGCGCGGCTTCTTATTACTTCGACGAACGTCGTTCGCCTGCGGTTCGACTGGCCAGCCCGGGCCATCGTTTGATTGGTCTCGGGTCTCCCCGGCGGTTCCTTCCGTGAGGCTACGTTCAGGCAAGGAGTTTCCCCCTACCCCGCAACATCATTCGTAACTGCACGGCACCGACAAGGGCAACCAGGAAAATCAAGATCATGCTCATAGCGTTCGCGTACCCGACTTCGTTCGCAGTGAAGGCTGTCTGGAAGATGTACGTCAGCGCGACCTGCGTGGAATTGAGCGGGCCCCCGTTGGTCATGACGTACACCACGTCATAGTTAGCAACGAAGGCGCCCGTGAGAGCCAACATGACACTGAAGGCGATCACGGGTTGAATCCATGGAACCGTTACGTAGCGAAATCGAGTCCATCGATTGGCTCCGTCTATATCGGCAGCATCGTAGAGCTCACTGGGAACGCTTTGCAGCGCCGCTAGGTACAGCACCATGTGAAACCCCGTCCACTTCCATACGTCGACCCACATAACCGAATAGAGCGCAAGATGTGGATCGCTCAGCCATCCGGGGAAGTTATGGATCCCGAACAACAACAGGAAGTGGTCGGCCAATCCAAAGAGGGGATCGTAAATCCACGACCAAAGGACGCCAACCACAATGAAAGAAAATAAGACCGGAAGAAAGGCGGCGGTCCTGAAGAACGCTCGACCCTTGAGTTTCTTGTTCAGAAGCAGGGCGAGTCCCAATCCGAAGACATTCTTAACGATCGTGACACCAATCGCGTAGATAAATGTATTTCGCAACGCCAATCGGAATATGGGATCGTCGAAGGCGTATTGATAGTTCTTGAAACCTACCCACGTCATCGTTGACGAGAGTCCGTCCCAGTTATAGAGACTAACTATTGCGCCTTTTATGAGGGGGTAGATGACAAACAGACTGTAGAGAATCACGGTTGGAGCGACGAGCGCTATACCAAACAGATAGCTCCGCCGTCGATATCTCCCGCGTCGTCGTCTTCGGGGTGGCGCTTCAATCGCTACAAGTGATTCACTTTCCGCCGACATACGTGCTCCCGAACTGAACGTGAAGAAGAATCTTCGTTAGTTCTGGACTTGAATCTTCGGAATCTTCGACGGCTCGACCTGAGCCTTTTGGGCTGCAGTCCATTTGCTCCAGAAGTTAAAGGTGTAGTTCTGCTGAGCACGAAGTGTGTCCAGTTCGTTCTGCACGGTTTGGGCCGCGCTCTTCGGCGACACGTGGGTGAACATGACACCCTCAATCGCCGTCTCAATCGCAGTCACAACATTGGTAGGCCATAACCAGTCAAGCCAACCATTGGTCCTTGGCAAGTAGCCACTGAGCGTCGCCGAGAGGGGATCGTTCGCGGACGACGTGCCTTTGATCGTTGGAACTATGGGATCGACTGTCGCAAAGATCTTGTTTGCCTCTTTAGGCGATGTAATGAATTCCAGGAGTTGATCCGCCATTGGGAGGTCTTTCTTCGGAATCGACGATGGGATTGACAGCCCTTCCGTCGACGAACCATTCGACTGTGCGACGACGGCAGGATTGCTCGTCACTCGCGGGAACATGAACACGCCGATTTTGAACTTTGGATTTCCGGAACGGAAAGTCGAGAGGTCCCACGTGCCGTCAAACATCATTGCCGCCTTGCCCTGTAAGAACGCCGCGATCGCGCCGTTCTCGGAAGTGCCGACGGAGCTCTCGCTGAGGATACCGTTCTTCGAGAAGTTCGCAAGGTCTTTTAGGGCCTGCACCGAAGCTTGACTCGTGAACTTGTATTTCCCTTCGAGGAACGATGCGGTGTTTTGCACCGACTTGTTCCCAGACGTCTGAGCGAACGTCGCCATGTACCACATCGGCCATTCCCATGTATCAGAGCCACCTTCGACGAATGGTTGGACCTTTGTCTTGGACTTTATGACGCCCGAGTCGTGAACCAACTCGGAAAACGTCGTGGGTGCCTTAAGCCCGAGCCTGTTGAAAAGTGACTCATTGTAGAAGAACACCGAGGCTGTCTCGGGCTCCACTGGAACGCCCCAGACTCGTCCATCGACCGTGAATGGCTGAAGGGTTCCTGGGTTGAAGCGAGTTTCGTAGGGGGTAATCAATTTTGTTAGGTCCATGAGCTTCCCCGCCGAAGCAAGGTTGAAATTCTCCGTGGTATCCGTGACAAGGTCAACTGGTTGGTGAGCAATATTTGCCTCATTGAGGAGCTGGGGAACGCCCGTGAACTGTCCCTGCCACGTTGCAGTAACGGTGCAGTGATACTGGGCTTTGAAATCCGAAAACACTGTGTTCCAAGCAGTGGCCTCAGCCGTGGAGCTTCTCGTCTCTCCCAGCACATGAAGAGTGCAACCCGATCCGGAACTAGCACCACTCACGCCAGCGCCAATGGGCACCGCGATAGGCACGGCAATTGCAGCAATTAATGCCGTAATTGCACTTAGACGAAAACCTGATTTGGAAATCGACATTACATTCATCACTGGTATCCCCCCACTCAGCAATACATATCTACTCGTGTAGAATCTACACGAGTAGAGTCAAAAGTCAAGTGGGCCGGGACGTATATTTTGACACTTACTCGGGGGGAAACTAGTGAGCGAATTATTTGCAGATCCAGACGCCGATCACAGCCCGGCCGTCTACTGGTTTTGGCACCGCCTTCCGACCGCCGCAGAGATTCATGATCAGGTTCACGAGATGCACGCGGGTGGAATCAAGTCGTTTCAAATTCAAGCGCGTCTGGCGTATCCCATCGAGGACTACTTGAATGGCGCTTACTTATCCGCGTGTCGTCTTGCCGTTGAGACTGCCGCTCAACTTGCAATGACCGTGGGCATCTATGACGAATACAACTGGCAAAGTGGTATGGCCGGAGGTCGAACGGTCCACGGGGCCGACGAACTTCGAGAGCGTCATGTCTTCTGGGCTGCGGCGACCCACCCTGCTCCGGGGATGACGATCGCCACCATTGACCAAATTGAGTCCTCTTCGGCAAGCTTGGGCGCCGCCGGCATGACCTGGCAATATGACGGGGGCGAGGCACTCTGGGCCGACTGGGAGATCGTTTCGGTCTTGGCGTACCCTCAAAACGGGATTGCCTCCGTCGACGACATCGTTGACCTAACCGCGAACTCGAGAATCGTCAAGGGAGCAAACGATCAGTGCGTTGTTGAGACGTCGACCATGACGAGTCTCGAAGGTCTAACCGTGACCGCGTTCGTGAGTGGTCGCTGTGAAACATCTCGAGTTCCCAACTACCTGCTGAAGGCGACTGCCGAGCGATTTATTGAGGTAGGGTACGACCCCTTCTTTCAAGCCTTCGGAGAATTTTTTGGAAGTACCGTCAAGTACTTCTTCTTCGATCAGCCACACGCGACCTTTTATAGCTGGCCGCAGCGATTTGGAAACCTGAGGAGCAGCCTTCCTTACGCCCCCGAACTTCGCGACCACCTTGAAGCCAAATCCGGGTTGAACTTCAATCACTTCTTACTTTCGATTCTCGAAGATATCGGTCCCGAAACTTCCTCGATGCGTACTACCTTCTACGAGCACTTCACCGAGCTGGTGTTCGAAAATTATCTCCGGACTCTCTCAGAATGGACGAAGGCTCACGACGTGGCGTTGAGTGGCCACGAGGTCTTAGGACACGTTGGTTCCTGGCATCCCAGTCGGGCCTTTTCGGACTGGGATCTTCGCGTCAATTTCGGCCTGGACTATTTCGGCGTCGACCAGTATCGAGGAATAACGGGCATTGATGCTCAAGATTGTGTGCCGCAACTAAGTCCGAAAATGGGCGACTCCGTTGCACGAGCAAACGGCCGGAGCGGGTGCATCGTAGAGCTCTACATAGCGGGCAAGGACACTGGCCCTAGGGCGTTCGCCGGAGACTGGGGACTCACACTTGAGGAACTGAGAGCGCAGGCCATCCGGTTAGAGTTGCTCGGAGCCAGGCAGTTCCTTTACCATGGCTTTTACCAAACCGATGGCAATGACCAGGACTTCACCAAATTTGTCAACGCGCGATTTGATTTCCCACCCGGAATCAACTTTGAACCGTGGTGGCCCTTTTATCGACCGTTCGCGGATGAAGCAGCGCGACTCTCGGTCTTTCTGGACGAATCGCCGCCGTCGTGCGAAGTCGCAATCTTGTATCCCCGGCGAACGGCGTGGATGGAAGGACCCACTCACTCCTATGGGGACCATATTGAGTTCTGGGCGTCCCACCTTGCTGAACGTGGCTTTGGGTTTCACTTCATCGATGAACGAGATTTGCTGAAGGCAACGATTGCTTCTGGAGAGCTGTGCATCGATGAACGCCGCTACCGCTGTCTCGTTCTTCCTTCAGTAACGACACTCGAATCACTCGAATCCGTGAGTGTGCTTTCGTCGTTTATGGAGGGATCGGGAATTCTCATCGCGACAGGTTCATCGCCGACGCACCTGCAGCGTGGCCGCACCGAGGACTTGGCGCAAGCGTGGCATGACTCTATTGAGAGTGGAGAGAATTACCACTATTCGGCCAACGTACCGACTCGTGAATTCGCTGAACCAATCCTCGTCCCGCTCATGAGCTACCGTCCTCACGCCGTTCCCGCAGACGAACAACCTCTTTGGCAATCGTCGGGACGCGACGATGAAGCGTGGCGTCTTGCCATATTCAACGATCAAAGCGTGTCGCGTGAGATCACGGTAAAGCTTCCATCTTCAGACTTCATCTTTGAGCAGTGGAGCGCCTCGAGCGGACAACAAGAGCACAGTGCTTTGTCCGTACCTTCATCAGATGAATCGATCTCGTTGCTCCTCGGACCGATGGAGTTGATGTGCACGCGACTTAAGGAGTCGAGCGTCGCTCAGACCAGTGGGTTCGTGACGCCTGCCACAGCGAGCGCGCCGGCGAGCGACGAGGTTCCGGCGTTGAGATTGGATGGCGACTGGACGCTTGAACTGCCAGACGGGTCAGGCAACCTATTTTCGGTAAGTGTCTTAGAAGGCTGGGAAGGTCAAGGTTTTTCAAACTTCTCGGGCGTCGGCAAATACACCTGTTTCTTTGACGCCCCTCCGGGCGAGGGACCAGTCCTGCTCGTCCTTCCCGTAGTTCATACCGCGGTCGAAGTTCGAATCAACGACACGCTCGTGGGAAACCGGGCCTGGTCCCCGTACGAATTCCTTATAGATAGAGATCTCTTGAGAGACGGTACCAATGAACTCGGTCTACGAGTCTTTAGCTCCGCAGGAAACAAGTACTACGGTGGCACACCGTTTCAAGACGGGCTTGAACCGAGCGGGCTTGGCGGCGCGCCGACCATGCAGGCGCTCGACCTTGCGGAATCCTAAATTATTGAAATCTCTTGCCGGTTCACGATGACTTGTCGCGTGCCTTCCACGTAGTTCGGGTTCATCCCGACCGCTCGCCTTCACCCTTCGCTTGCGGCCGCTTCGTCACCTTGTGTCGCGTCTACGAGAAACTCGTCTTGGCAACCGCAGCTCCCACGCACGATCAACTTTACTGGTAGCACCTCGCTCGTTGTACCGGCGTCGGGATTGCGGACGAGTTCGATCAACTTCGCCATCGCCGCTCGTCCCAGTTCTTCGATTGGCTGGGCCACCGTGGTGAGTCCCGGTACGGTGTACGAGGAATCCAATATGCCGTCGAACGAGACGATCGCCACGTCCTCTGGAACCGATAGCCCTTCGTCGACGACTGCTCGAAGAGAGCCGAGAGCCTGGATGTCAGTTGAAACGAAGATGGCAGTGGGTCGGTTCTCTTGCCGTAAGAGCGCGCGCGTTGCCTCGTAGCCTCCCTGCTGGTGGAGGTCGCTGCGAACATTGAGGGTTGGAAGTGGCTCCAGCCCAGCCTCCGTCAAAGCTCTCGCCCAACCGCGATGACGGTCCGCGGACGGCGTCAGATCACTTGGACCACTTACGCAGCCGATAACTCGGTGGCCGTGCTCAATCAAATGGTTCGTACCAAGAAATCCTCCGCCTTCGTTGTCAACGATGAGCGTTGTCGCCTCGAGATTTGGAAGTAGCCGGTCAACCACGACAAGTCGACTATGGAGTCGATTAAGTTCGCCCAAGCTCTTGGTACCGCCGCCGACACTCATGAGAAGTAGTCCGTCGATCTGTTGCTCACCAAACGACCTCAAGTAAAAGGCCTCTCGTTCAGGGTCGTCGGACGCATTGCCGAACAAGAGAGTGAATCCTTGGGAAAAAGCTACATCCTCAACGGCCTTGGAGAATTGCGCGAAGAAGGGATTCGTTGCGTCGGGCACCAGCAGTCCAAGAACGAGAGTGCGATTCCCACGAAGTGCGCGCGCGAGGCCATTGGGCCGGTAGCCCAATTCATTAATTGCGGCATTGACGCGGTCCTGCGTTTGTGGTGAAACGGAGCGCGGACCTCCATTCACCACATAGCTCACGACGGCAGTAGAGGTCTTTGCGCGCCTGGCAACGTCGTTGCGCGTGACGCGCTTCGATGTAGTTCGTTTATCTGTCACTGGTAGCCACCACTCAGTATGACATATCTACTCGTGTAGAATCTACACGAGTAGAGTCAAAAGTCAAGGGCTTTGGAAATCCGTCTCAACCTATTTTTCGATCTAGTAATTGAAGGGAACGCGTTCGAGCGATGAGCGACGTGGATATCGACCCAACCCCAGGAACCGCTCGCAAGTCGCCGCGTCTTGGTGTGATTGGCAGTTGCAATGTTGATCTCGTCGTCCGGTGTCGCGACCTGCCTCGACCTGGCGAAACCATCATCGGCGAGGACCTTAGACGGCTTCCCGGAGGTAAAGGTGCCAATCAAGCTGCTGCAGCTTCGCATCTTGGTGCAGACGTCTCATTCATTGGTTGCGTGGGGTCGGACTCCGACGGCGACTGGCTGATTGAATCCCTCCGAAATCATGGCGTGCAGGATGATCTAGTGAAGCGAGCTCTTCGCCCTACTGGGACGGCGTTCATCATTGTCGATGATCTAGGTGAAAATGAAATTGTTGTCACCCCCGGTGCAAACGAGGAATTGATTATCTCCGATATAGATCTTCTTCAATTCGATGTCGTCTTGGCACAGTTAGAAATCTCAGGCGCCATCATTGAAGAAGCGGCGTGCCGTAGCAATTCGTTCATATTGAACATTGCCCCGGCGACAGCGGTAAAACAAGAGACACTTGAATCTTGCTCAGTTGTGATTGCTAACGAGTTGGAGGCCAATGCTGTTGATTTAAACTCCCTCGGACATTGCATCGTCACGCTTGGAGCAAAAGGTGCGGTTCATTACCGTTATGGTCGAGAGATTGCTCGAGCTCAAGCGCCGATTGTTGACGCAGTGGACACAGTTGGCGCCGGCGATGTCTTCTGTGCCGCGTACGCAATCGAGTTTGCTCGAGGCTCGTCTCCAGAACAGGCGCTTCGATTCTCGGTGACGGCGGGAGCTCTCGCCACGCTCTCCAATGGCGCCCAAGGTGCGCTGCCCAGCCAATCCGAAGTCCAAGGACGGCTCGCTCGTGAGAACTCGATAAAGGTAAAACCTAGGTTTCACATTCAATCGCGGGGCGAACTGTGCTGAAGTAGACCCCTTGCATGCCATCGGCTCGAGACCCGTTCATGAGGGTTCAAAATGGTCCAAACTGACTTCGTTTGCTGGGCTTTCAATTCATCTCCGTTCATCAAAATTCACCTCAATTCAATTGAACTGCTGAAGTCGATGCTGAAGTAAACCCCTTGCGCGCCGTGCAAGGGGTCAACGGAAATTATGTCTAAATCTAGAAAATCTGCTGAAGTACTGCTGAAGTACTTCCGATTCGAGTGTTTGCCGCCGGTACGGAGTTTAAGGTCCACTCGTAATCGACTCAACCATTTCGGCGACGCATTCGCTCCTATTGCAATCATCACTGAGATTTACCAATCGCCTTCACGTGGTGACGCCATTCTAGATAAGACGTAACCCATTCGGGATCAGATCTTTCTGCTGTTAACAACTTGCGCAGCCGCAGATTGAGAACTCCCAATCGTTCTAGTTCTTCAATTCCAATGAGCATGGCCGCAGTTCGGGGAAACTTCCTGATCTGGGTTATCAGTCGCTCACGAATGAACGTGTCGAGGACCAAAGAAGCTGCGTACGCTTCTCGCGCTTCGTCGCGTTCAACTCGATATCCCTCGTGAACAACTTTGTTTCTCAACTTTGCGCCTTTCTGTTGCCACGTCCCTGATGCGGTCATCCCATTGGGGTCCCAATTCCCGCCGAGCAGTTGTCCGAGAACCGCTCTCATTGGCTTCGGATCGAGTGAAAGTGCGCGAGCTGCGCTACGCAACTGATCTTCGGAGGCCGAATGCGGAAACGTTGGCTCCCACAATGCGCATGCCAAGACGGACGCGACAAGTGTTTCTGTCCAGAGGCCGAGCAAGATAACGGTTCTTCGATAGTCTCCGTCGATCGTGAAGGAGGTATTGCAGTCCCGAGCCAATTCACCCCAGGCAGAAAAAGGATGATTCACCCTTAGATTTCGAAGATGGTGCAACATGTTTAAGGTTCTCTCTTCGTTTTGGAAAGTTTCTTTTTCGAAGGGAGAGGCAAGATGATCAAGCTCAAGAAATTGTGGTTCGCCCCATAGGTACGGCTCAAAAGGTGATCGGGTGAACGTCATTACCAACGGCTCGAGTCTCTCGTAGGATAATCGAGCGATCTTTGCGTTTTCCGCCACGCGGTACGCATCGACAATATCGATCACACACTGGAGTCCCTTCCAGAATAATTGAGCAGGTCCATCCGTGTCCTCATGATTTTCTGGAATGACCATTTCGACGACAGTCAACGTTGACTCTTCTGGGTCTGATTCGACAGGCAAGGTCCCACCAACAATCGCGGTCGTTACCTTCTGAACAGCATGAGTGCGTTGAGGCTTCTGGTTCTCGAGACAGCGAACTTGCCAGAATTTAAGCGACGCGAAAAGTGCGCCAGAATCTGACCCAGGAATATGAGGCCGGTCTGCTGTTGGACTAAGAAGAATGCCTCTGAGTTGCGGAACCTCTCCATCTAGGTCAAACGAAATTGTTGTCCCATGGGAGATCCATAACATGTCGGGTAACGGAAGAATGAAGACGCGAACGTTCATGGGTTGAAATCTACAGTTCAGATTTTCCCTGATTCGATTGATGACAGAGCCGCGCATCTTTGACTTTTTCTTGAAGACAAAATGCATCAAGACGACAACCTCCAACCGCGATGTAGATTTCTCGAGGAATTGAAGATCGAAAATCTAATGGGAGGGAACTGAATCGGCCTGGGAATTCCGGAGGCTCTCCCGCTTGGGAGAGAGGATGGAATCATGGAAAAGAAGCGAACTGGGTATGAGAGGTATCCGTCTGAGTTGAAGGAACGTGCGGTGCGCATGGTCCTCGATCTTCAGCGGTCAGATGCTGGCGACAAAAGTGTCATCTCGAGGGTGGCCCGACAGCTCGGAGTCGGTGAAGAGTCGCTGCGTATCTGGGTGAAGCAAACCCAGATCGACGCGGGTGCTCGACCGGGTCTCACTACCGAGGAGCGTGAAGAGCTGAAGCGAATTCGCAAGGAGAACTTCGAGTTGCAGCGGGCGAACGACATCTTGCGAGCCGCGGCAACTTTCTTCGGGGCGGAGCTCGACCGCCGACAGAAGAGGTAGTTACCTTCATCGACGCCCACCGGGGCTTTGAGACCCGGGGGCGTCGTTGGGGCGTCGAGCCGATCTGTGTCCAACTGCAGGTCGCCCCCAGCACTTACTACGACGCTAAGAGTCGTCCACTATCGCAGCGTCAATGGCGCGACGAAGAACTCGGTCCCGCCCTCGAGGCGATCTGGAAGAAGAACTACTCGGTCTACGGACGACGCAAACTCACCAAGGCCGCCAAGCGCAAGGACCTCGACATCGGGCGCGACCAAGTCGAGCGACTCATGAAACGCCAGGGTATTCGTGGAGCGTCACGCGCGAAGAAGCGCTTCACGACGCACCGTGACGCCAGTCACCTTCGTGCCCCCGATCTCGTGCAGCGCCAGTTCGTCGCGACGCGCCCCGACCAACTCTGGGTCGCCGACTTCACATACTGCTCGACGTGGAGTGGCGTTGTCTACGTGGCCTTCATCATCGACGTGTTCTCACGACGACTCGTGGGTTGGAAAGCCAGTCGCACCATGACCGCGTCACTCGTTGTTGACGCGCTCAACATGGCCGCCTGGACGCGGCGCACCAGACTCGACGGACTTATTTGTCACACGGATGCGGGATCGTCAATACACGTCAGTGAGCTACACCGACCGCATCGACGAGCTCGGCGTGTCCGCCTCGATCGGAACGGTCGGCGACAGTTTCGATAACGCCATGGCCGAATCGGTGATGGGCATCTTCAAGACCGAGCTGCACCGCAATCCTGCAGTCCTGGCCGACAACGGTGGACACTGGCGAGGACTCGACGACCTCGAGGTCGCGACGTGCGCGTGGGTGTCGTGGTTCAACGAGGAGCGACTTCACGGCGAGCTCGACGACCGAACGCCGGCCGAAGTTGAAGAGGAGACCGCCTGATTTCAAGAACGAAATGGGTAACAAAACCAAGCGCAGGTCAAAGTCTCCAGGAAACCCAGGCCGATTCAATATTCCAATACTCAAACGGCGTTAATGTAAATCTCGGTGTTTCTGCAAGAGATTTGGGCTGGCGGAGGGACCGATGCATCGCAAAATTCGTTGTAGGAAGCATGTCTCACCGTTATCCGGCTGACTCCAAGAGGAAAAATTAGGACATTCCACCAAGTACCGTCCGCTCCAATTGGATGAAGGACGGACTTATCAAGCCAGCTAAGGTACGAAAACTTCTACGGGGCCAATCATGCGGCAAGCAGTTGCGGGTGTCGCTTTTCTTGGCCTAATGTCCGCACCGTCGAATGAGCACAACATAACTCATGCTTGCTGAATATGGGCTTCTTCGGGACTACTGCCGAGAAACAGCGCAGATAAGTTGTAGCTCTCTAGTTCACTCGGCGAGCCACAAAGAGCAACTTTTCCTGCGACCAATACATATACGTTGTGCGCATGGCTAAGAGCCTCGTCGACATTTTGTTCGACAATCAATATCGACACACCGGTATTGGCGATTGCTTCGATGCGGTTCCAGACGCGAGAGACATATTGGGGCGCAAGACCAGCAGTCGGCTCGTCAAGCATAAGCACAGAAGGCTCAAGCATCAGGGCGCGAGCTACGGCCAACATATTGCGCTGACCTCCGCTCAATTGGACGGCCCTCTTTTTCCGAGCATCATTCAGATCCGGAAAAATCCCTAATACCTCTTCAATGCGATCGTGGACCTTCCGATGCGAACGACCTAAGAGGAATCCACCCATTTCCAGATTTTCCATGACATTGAGCGTGGGGAAGACATTCTCGGATTGCGGAACGAACGCAAGCCCACGTCGTACACGGGCTTCGACCTGCATCTTCGAAATGTCGACGCCGTCAACGACTATGGAACCACTAATCAAAGAAACTACGCCACCAATTCCCTTTAGGAGTGTCGATTTACCAGCCCCATTCGGACCAATTAGCGCGGAAATCTGACCCGAAGAGCAGTCAAGGTCGACGTCGCTCACGATGGGAAGCCGCCCGTAGCCCACGCAAACGTTAGACGCGAGTAAATGCATTATGCCTCACCCGTTCCCAGATAAGCCTTGACAACTTCGTCATTTGCGCGATGCTCCTCCATCGAACCAACTGCGATTACTGAACCATTGGCAACTACGATCACTGAGTCGCACATCCGTTCGACCACCTTTAGGTTATGTTCCACAAGTAAGACTGTGGTGCCCGACTCCGCCATATTCCGAAGTTGCTCTTCAACTCGTTCAATCAGCACTGGGTTCACGCCTGCGGTTGGTTCGTCGAACAGCACCAACTTTGGCTGGCGGATTATGGCCCTCGCAATCTCAAGGAGGCGCATTTGACCGCCGCTCAATTCTCCTGCCCTATCATCTCTCTTCGCATAAAGCCCTACATCCTCAAGGACCTGCAAGGACCGCTTCACAGATTCACGATCTCGACGCTTCATCTGTCTTCGCAACACAATCGCACCGATGAGCCGGTCATCGGCGTCAGGTGATGCAACGAGGAGATTCTCGAGAACACTTAAGGTATGAAATTGTCGAGAAATTTGAAAGGTTCGCGTGAGACCGAGCTGTGATCGGCGATGCGGAGCCATTCGAGTAATTTCATTTCCACCGAAACAGATGCGTCCAGCGTCAGCCAAAAGAGTGCCGGAAAGCAACCCGATCAAAGTACTCTTGCCCGCCCCGTTTGGACCAATTATCCCTGTGACTCTTTGGGTTATTTCAAATCTGCAATCGTGCACGGCCTGGACACCGCCGAATGCTTTGCTTAAACCCATTACCTCAAGAATTGGAGGCGCCTCACTCACCGAATTCATTGGACACTCTCGATCGGAAGCGGCGGTTGGCTTTCGATCGACAACTCATCCGCCGTCGTTTCGTCTCGGGTCCGAGTGCCAAGCCTTTCACGAAAAACACCGTGTGGCCGAATGTAAAGAACGAGCATCAAAACTAACGCCAAGAGAGCTTCACGAAAGTCGGCTGTCAAATCAAGGCGCCCCGCAATCGTCGGTATGAACTGGACGCCGCTTGCAATGCCATTAATAATGAAGGCTCCAATCAATGCACCAAAGACATTTCCGCGTCCGCCAATGAGGACGGCGGCAAACGCAGCAATTGTCTCGAAAATGAACCACGCACTCGGATTGTAGGCACCGACGTAGAAGATCGTTAGTGCTCCAGCGACGCCAGCGTACGCGCACCCAACCACCATGGAACGAATCCGCACCGACATGACCGCTTTGCCCATGGCTTCAGCCAGATCGGAATCGTCGCGCACGGAACGCACTGTGCGACCGAAACCTGAGCGTTCGAGCGCGTACGCGACGAGAACGAGAAGCCCGAGGACGACCGCGACGATCGGAAGGAACACCCAAGGATACGTCAGCGGATTTGAGGTCGCTCCAAAGGGTTGAGGCACATTAAATAGGCCAGTGATGCCGTTGAATAGGCTGGGCGTATTGCTGATGATGTCATATCCGATAGACCACACCGCGAAGAGGACAATCGCAAGATAGTCGCTGCGCAGTCGGCGCAAGGCGACGAGCCCTACGAGTAACCCGAGAAGCCCTGAGGCGACAGCGCCGCCAAGAATTGCTATGGGCCAAGGAAGCGAAAGACCAAGAATGTGATTCAAATCGAGGGCCGCATTCGTACCCCCAAGCGCTAACACTCCGCCGAAATATGCGCCGATCGCAACCGAAAAGAAGTAGGAAAGGTCCAAAATTCCGGCCATGCCGAAAGAGATGTTCAGTCCAACAGAAATTGTCGCGAGTACTCCAAAGTTCACAAGCGCGTTTGCAATCCAAAGTCCGGATGCAGAGTTCACAATTGCCCCCTTCTAATTTTTGGGCAGCTCAAGATGATGGTCAATTTGGACATACTGCTCACACCTTGCCCGTTATGCGCGAGATCCCCTGGGGCTTCCAAAGAAGGATAAGTATCAAAATCAGGAATGCAACATCAAGTTTGTATTGCGCCGGTATCACGTTCGTCGAAACTTCGATTGAGACACCAATCAGCAGAGCTCCAACCATGGTTCCATACGGCTTTCCGATTCCCCCGACGACCACCGCGGCCATTACCACAAAGAAGAAATTCAGACCGAGGTTTATGTCAAAGGACGCAATTTCAATTGCGAGCGCCACTCCGCCGACACCCGCAAGAAAGCCGGTAATGAGCCATACGGCGTCAGTTACCCGACCCGTGGGAATTCCTGTGAGGCGAGCGAGCGTCATGTTGTCCGACATAGCTCGCATTGCCTTGCCAAGACGAGTACGAGTTAGCACAAGATGCATCGCGATAAGAAGTCCGGCGCTTAGTCCAATGACATACAATTGCACCGCTGTAAAGAGAAACGGACCTACGTGAAGCGCGTTGAGAGCGTGGATGTCGAGTTGGCGAGGGCTTGGCCCCCACGCCACCGAATAGATTGCGCTAAGCAGCAATGCTGTAGCGAATGTCACCAAGAGCATGTGACTACCGGGCGAACCGCGTTTCACAAATTGGCTGAAAATGGCCTTGCCGATGAACAGCGAAACCAGACCTACGCCAATGCACGCAAGTAGGCCGGCAATCCAAATATTTAAATGAGCGTAATTGGTCAGATCCCATGTGAAATAGGCGCCGAGCGTCATGTATTGGCCATAACTTATGTTGGCGTAGTTAATCACCCCAAATTGAACTGTCAGCCCTACAGAGGAAACCGCGAGGACGCCGGCGGTCACCAATCCAAATCCGAGTGAATGCCAAAAAGCAATCATGACTGGCTACCGCCGAACTTCGGCACACTCGCGAAGACAGCGTCCAATTGGGAAAATGGCCTGAACGATCTACATCCATGATGAATTGAAGCAAGGGGATAGGCAATCTCCTCACCAAGAACCTTCATTTCACACTGATCGATACAAATTGCGCCCGTCAAAACGTCCCCCCTATATCAAGTCGTTACTGGTTTCTGCCTTTATTTCGAGATGAGTCGCTTACTTAGCCCTTGAAGCAACCCACTTGCTCACAGGAAGTCGTCACCAATGTCTCGTGTGAACTACTTAAACACTTGGCCCGCAGGATGAACGCGCGTTGTCCACAACATGGCATTCGCCCTCCTGTCGCATTTGGAAAATCAGCCGTCAATCCTTCAGTACCCATAATCGTGCTCGCTAACGAGTTCGCGTCTTTGATTTCAGAACTCGCATACGAATCACGAATAGAAGCGCTGCCCAGAGACATCATTAACATGTAACTTATAATCTATAGACACAAAAGTCAAGTTTCAAATCGGATCGGATTGAGACTGCCTATTTTTGGATATAGTATCCTCAGTCCAAGTTCTTTTCTTGCCGGCTTCGAAAGGTTGCACCACTGAGAACATTGCAATGGCCAAGTCTTTCTGACAAAAATAGCCGCGAATCTGCGCTTTCAGGATTGATCGTTTGTGACTTCTCGAGGGTTCTCGCAGGACCGTTCGCTGCGATGATTCTTGGGGATTTGGGTGCAACAGTGATCAAAGTCGAGCGACCCGGCCGGGGAGATGACTCGCGAGCTTGGGGTCCACCGTTCGTCGGCGACTATGGAAGCGACAGCACGTATTACCTCTCCGTGAATCGGAATAAGCAAAGCTTGACATTGGATCTTCAAGACGAGGACGATGTCTTGGTTGCGCACAAGCTAATCCGACAGTCGGATGTCTTAATTGAGAACTTCCGACCTGGAACGATGGAGAAGCTCGGCTTTGGATACGAAAGTGTTGTCGCTGAAAATCCGATGCTCGTTTACTGCTCCATAAGCGGGTTCGGAAGCAGTGCCGGCGCGAGCTTACCCGGCTACGACTTCCTAGCTCAAGCAAGTGGAGGCCTCATGAGTTTGACAGGCGAGGTCGACGGAGTCCCACTGAAGACCGGAGTTGCTGTCGCTGACATCGCAACAGGACTTTTTTCTGCGATCGGCATACTTGCCGCCATCATTGAGAGAGGGGAGAGTGGGCGTGGGCAGAAAGTGGAAACAAACCTGCTCCAGTCGGTATTGGGGCTTCTGACGAATCACGCATCTGGATTTCTAATCGGGGGCGTGGTCTCGACAAAACAGGGAAACGCACATGTGAGCATTTCGCCCTACGAGACGTTTCATGCGAGCGACGGTGAAATTGTCATCGCCATTGGAAATGATCGTCAATTTCAGGACCTATGCGCTTCATTGAATATTGCTGAGGTTTCGAGTGACCCGTCGTATGCGGTGAACAGCGCCCGAGTTATGAATAGGGAGGAACTTCACAGGATCCTGGAGGAACGGATCACTTCGTGCAGTGTCGGACATTGGTTGACTCTATTCGCTGACGTTGGAGTTCCTTGTAGTCGAGTGAATTCGGTCGATCAGGCCTTTGACTACGCTTCGCAACTTGGACTGTCGGCTGTCTACCGAACGTTAGAAGATCAATCGAGCGCAGTTGCACAAGTCGCAAATCCAATTACTTTCTCAGCGACTCCGGCGACCTATCGCTTACCACCTCCTCGACTGGGTCAGGACGACGTCGAAGTCCGGGCTTGGCTTGATTCAATCAAGGAATAAATTAGGTCGATACGCAACGGTCGCGGGGTGTGATTGACTGAATTCGATGGCAAACATTGGAGACACCCCGTTGGAGGGCAACTCAGCTTTCAGTCGACCTCCCACAGCTCAGTCCGCCGTCTTGAATGAATTGCGGCGGCGACTTGGCAACGGCACCCTAAGGCCCGGTCAGTCCATAAGAACTGAGTTGCTGGCTGAGGAGTTTGGTGTGAGTCGGCTGCCCGTGAGAGAAGCTCTGCGAGTTCTTGAAGGTGAAGGGCAGATTCAACACACTCCTCATCGGGGCTATTGGGTTGCGAACCTGACTCTTCGTGATCTGGAAGAACTCTACCGAATGCGACACTTAATAGAGACTGACGCGATTGTCGAAACTGTCCCATTGTTGGGCGCTCGAGATTTCGATGTCATGCAACAATCCCTGGACCAAATGGCACATGCAAGTGCCCAAGTGGACGTTAGAGCCCATTCGCAGGCGAATCGCAACTTTCATCAAGCTTTCTGGGACAAACTGCCTTGGCCAAGAATGCATCATCAGCTCGAATTACTTTACGATTGGTGCAGCCCATATGGCGCGCTCTTTTACAATGAACCATCGCATCGATTGCTCGTTGCCAGCGAACACGAAATCATGTTGTCATGTGCAAGAACTCATGATGTTCATCGTGTGGTGGAACTTCTGGTTGATCACCGCAGTCACGTCATCACTTCCTTGCGGGACGTGCTGACACCGCTTGCTCCCAGCGATGCCGGACCTGGTTCTGCGGCTAGTACCAAAACTTTCGTCGAGCACTAAACCTTCCGACATCTCGCGATTCTATTTCACCTAAATCTGGTGAAACAAGTACGAAAGTGCGAATGTGATTCGGCTGATTAAGGATGTAGTCAAATCATGTCTTCCGCTGAGTTGCCCAGTTAGAAAGCACCGATTCCAGTGAGGTCTCGACCAATTATGAGCTTCTGAAGTTGACTTGTCCCCTCGTACAACGTCATTACACGGGCGTCCCTGACAAGTTTCGAAATTGGGTACTCATCGATATAGCCGTAGCCTCCAAAGACTTGGAGCGCGTTGTTCGTCGCTCGAACGGCGACTTCACTCGCAAAATATTTGGCCTTACTCGCGATGATGTCAACGCGCTCTCCGGCGTCAATAACGTCTGCAGCTGATTGGACGAGGAGTCTTGCCGCATCAGTCTCTACAGATATGTCCGCAAGAATCTCCTGAATTAATTGGTGAGCGGCGATGGGTTTCCCAAATTGGTGCCGTTCGACCGCGTACTTTGTGGCAACTTCAAGCGCGGCACGAGCGATTCCAACGCATCCTGCTGCAACAGAAACTCGTCCCTTAGCCAATGTGCTCATGGCGATCGAGAAGCCCTGACCTTCCTTGCCAATCAGCGAATCGGCGGGCAAGAACACATCAGTGAAAGTAAGCATTGCGGTTGGCTGGCCCCGGAGCCCCAGTTTTCCTTTTATCGGGGTTGCCTCGAACCCTGGAGTTGATGTGGGCACCGCGAAGCAACTTATGCCCTTGGGGCCAGGCTCGCCCGTTCTTGCAAACACAAGCGCGATGTCGGCCCAAGTGCCATTCGTAATGAAGATCTTGTTTCCATTAAGGATCCAACCTGCTTCATCCGGCCGAGCATTGGAGATTAAATTAGCGGCATCGCTTCCAGTGTTTGGCTCAGTAAGAGCGAAGCAGCCGAGAGATTTTCCGTTACAGAGGGAAGAGAGCCATCTCGTTCGTTGCGCAATGTCTCCGTACTGAAAGATTGCTTTCGCCACCAGCCCGAGACTTACGCTGACCAATCCTCGAACGGAGGAATCCCCTCGTCCAAGTTCTTCTAGGACAAGAACATAGTCGCGAAACGTCCCCCCACTGCCTCCATCAGTTTCGGGAATGGTTAGTCCCAAGAAACCGAGTTCGCCGAGCTTTGCGATGATCCCGCGGTCAATTGCTTCGACTCGATCCCACTCGGTGGCATAAGGAGATACTTCGTTCTCGACAAATCGTGCAGCCAGCGTACGAAGCTGCGACTGTTCGAACGTATTTGCTATTGGCATTTCGAACGCTCCGACTGCCGGTTTTTCATTTTTTGGCAATCTCTCTCTACGCTTTGTGATGTCCGGAAAGAGTTCACAATGAGTCTGAGAATCGTGCCAACGACCTCGGCGCGACACTTACCGAACGAGAAGGCCTCATTTAGCCCAGTCATAAAATCCCTTTCCGCTTTTCCTCCCCAGCTCGCCATTGGCGACCATTCGAATGAGCAGCTCAGGAGGCGAAAAACGTGCCCCAAGCGAGTTCTCCAGGAAGCGAGCGATTTGAAGTCTGACATCGAGTCCTACTAGATCAGTAAGGCGGAGAGGACCAACCGGATGCTTATATCCGAGTTCCATGGCAGTGTCGATGTCCTCGGCTGAAGCTACTCCTTGCTCAAGCATTCGAATTGCCTCGAGTCCGATGGCAACGCCAAGTCGAGTGCTGGCGAATCCAGGCGAGTCTTTGACCACTATTGGAGTCTTGGCAAGTGCAAGCACCCATCCACGAGCTCGGTTCAACAGGATGTCATCGGTGGAGTCAGTGATAACAATTTCGACAAGCTGACTGCTCGGTACAGGATTAAAGAAGTGAAGTCCGATCACCCGATTCGGGAACTTCAGTGAAGCCGCGAGTTCAGTTACGGAGAGGCAACTGGTGTTAGTGGCAATAATCGCTGAGTGTGAGACCTCGGTCTCGATCATTTGGAAAATGGCGCACTTAAGTGAAAACTCTTCGGGAACTGCTTCGATCACTAATTCGGCGCTCCTCAATTTACTCATCGAAGTGGAGAGAGTGAGTCTTGCAACCGTATCGATCGGATTCGCAGCGAGCGCACCTCGAATTACACTTTCTGTAACTGAAGCCGTGATTCGATCGTGCGAATTGTCGAGATCGCTCTTGTTTTGCTCTATCAGCACGACGTCGCATCCCGCGACGAGAAGCGCATGTGCAATTCCTGAACCCATTCGTCCTCCACCGACAACGGCAGTCTTCTTAGGCAAGATGAAATCTGAATCTGTCACTTGGCTCGCCTTGAATCAAGGAACGCAGTCATTCTTCTGAATTTCTCGGGCGACTCAAATAGCACCGCTTGAATAACATTGTCAATGGCTGGATGAGCCTCGGACGGTGCGAGCATGGCAACTTTTGCTAGTCGAAGCGCGAGTGGGTCCGCGAGCCGTAATCGATCGGCAAGAAGATGAGCAGCATCAAGTACTTCGTCGTGGTCGTGAACTGAGTTCACGAGCTTCAATTGGAGTGCCTCATTGGCGTCAAGAGTGCGACCAGCAAAAAGCATTTCCTTTGCAACGACTTCTCCAACCAAATCACGAAGTCTCCAGCATCCGCCGGCACCTGCAATGATTCCGAGTCTCGATTCTGGATTTCCAAACTGGCATCGTTCAGATGCGAGCCTGAAGTCGCACGCGTACGCAATCTCAGCACCGGCACCAAAGGCAATGCCATCTACAACCGCGATTGTAGGCATTTGGAAATTTGCCAATCGCCGGGTAAGGCCGCTATTGATTCCCATCAATGCCTCGTTTCGACCTCTTTCACGAAGTTCGCGAATGTCTGCACCAGATGCGAAGACCGCTTGAGCGCCACACAAAATGAGGACCTTGGGATCTGGTTCAAGTTGATCCAGAAGGGAATGAATTTGATCGATCACCGACGCATCGATCGCATTCCGAGTTTCTGGCCTATTCAGTGTCACCACGACGCGGTCCGAAAGACTCTCGACTGTCAACGGATTTTTCAAGGATCGATCCCTTCAACTTCGACTAAATCAGACGTCATGCAATCAACTATCGAATGAAGTCTTGGATTTTGGATATAATAGCCAAAACTCGTGGTTGATGCGGCTGGTTACGGGACCAATGGTAAATGGTCGTTGATCTACCTCCAGATAAGGCTTTTAGCACTTGAAAAGGGGAGCGGCATCAAATGAAAGAGACCTACGTCATTGACGCAATTCGAACGCCGTTCGGACGTTTTGGAGGATTCCTTGCGGGTGTTCGTCCGGATGATCTTGCCGCGAACCTAATTCGCTCATTGGTGACTCGCTCGATTGAGCTCGACTGGTCATTAATCGATGATTGCATTTTGGGCGATGCGAATGGAGCTGGTGAGGATAATCGCAATGTCGCTCGAATGGCAGTTCTGTTGTCGGGACTTCCACCATCCATACCTGGCGCTACCGTGAACAGACTCTGCGGTTCGGGTCTCGAAGCCGTAATATCGGCAAATCGAGCGATTGCTGTTGGCGATGCGTCCCTAGTTATTGCGGGCGGAGTGGAATCAATGAGTCGCGCGCCGTGGGTCTTGTTGAAGCCAGAACGTGCTTTCCCGAGTGCATCCGAGACTCTTCATTCGTCAACCCTGGGGTGGAGAATGGTAAATCCAAAGATGTCACCTATTTGGACTGTGTCGCTCGGCGAGGCCACTGAACAGTTGGCTGAGAGGTTGCACATTGATCGAGAAGCGCAAGATCATTTCGCTTTGGCGAGCCACCTTAAGGCAGCTCAAGCCTGGAGACTCGGGGAATTCGAAGACGAAGTCATATTCGAAGAATTGGCGGATTCTCAATTCGACGAGTCACTCCGATTCGATGCGAGTGAAGAATCTCTTGCGAAACTAACGCCCGCGTTCCGTCCTAACGGAACTATTACAGCGGGGAATGCTTCTCCTTTGAATGATGGCGCCGCCATGTTGTTACTTGGAGACTCGGCCGGCATTGCTAATTCTGGCCGATCACCCCTTGCAAGGATCGTATCGAGGGGCGTGTCGGCAATCGAGCCACACGAGTTTGGCATTGGCCCAGTTCAAGCCGCTGAGCTTGCGCTCATCAGGGCGGGCATCACTTGGGACGATGTATCACTGGTCGAACTCAACGAGGCCTTTGCAGCTCAAAGTCTTGCGTGCTTACGACGTTGGCCCGGCCTCGATCCGTCAAAGGTGAACATTCATGGAGGAGCGATAGCAATTGGGCACCCGTTGGGATGTTCCGGCGCGCGTATAGTTGGTCATCTTGCCCATTCGCTGCATAAGCGTGGGGGAGGTTTCGGGCTCGCGGCAATTTGCATCGGCGTTGGCCAAGGTTTAGCGATGGTGCTTGAAGGTTTGTGAGCGGCCGCGAACACAACATAAATTTGGATCACCTGTGGATAACTATTGACCTCTTGTCGACTCAAGGTTGACGTGAAGTCAGTTGTTCAAATTGAATTAACTGTTGGGAAATGGTGCGAGCAATACAAAGCGAACGTGTGAAAGCGGAGGTCACGAATTGGCCGATCCCCAGATGGTTGGGCGCATCGTGGTTGACGAATTGACGTTGACGCCTCGATCCATGCTGACGAAGAGACGATCAAAATGAATCACGACAGTATCTCGGAATGGTGATTCGACAAATTGCCAAGTCATTACAAATGTCGTGGCGTCCCTCCACACACCGCTTGCAAACACTTTCATTCCCTCTGGTGGATCGTAACCATGATGAAGGAATGCTCCAGGAAGCGTTGTAGAGCTTTCCTTCCAGTCTCTTAGACCTACATCAATGCGGTGTCCACCCGATTGATCACGAACTGTCATGACGCATGTCTCATCTCCGAATTCGAACTCCAGCGAATTGATGCCATCGTCATTTGGAGTCATAACGTAGATTTTCCTTGACACAAACTCGGCGGTTACGGAATGCGATTCTTGCACGGGTTGAAGTAATCGCCGAATTGACGACCGACCGTTACTTCCATTAGCAATTGCTCCAGCATTGGAGGTAAGTATCTGAGGGAAATAGGTCCACACCAGAGGAGTCAGATGGGTTGCATACATGTCGTCGGCGCCAGTGGTCGTGACAACTGCATTGTGGTCGGGAAAGACGAAGGCGCATTGGCCGAAAGCACCGTTGGCATAGTATTCGCGACCATGAGGACCCATCCACCAGTGATAGCCATACGAGTTTCCAAACTTCGGAGAAGTTGCCGCTTCGACCCACTCTTCACTCACGAGCTGAATGTCGCCCCAAACTCCGCGCTGAAGATGAAGCACTGCAAGTTTGAGGAGATCTTCCGTTTTGCAGATGAGTCCGTTACCTCCCGGATTGATTCCTTCGGGTCCCATGTCCCATCGGAAACTGTTCGCTCCAATCTTCGAGAAGAGTCGCTTGTCGATGTAGGAAGCGAGTGATTCACCCGTTGTCGCCGTCACGATCGCGGAGAGCATATAACTCGTCGCACTTGAATACATGAATGCAGTTCCAGGTTTGTACTGAACCGGTAGTTTAAAAAACTCATCAACCCAACTTGATTCAATTCTTCGCCAAGTCGATCCAGACACACTGTAAGGAATACCACTTGTCTGAGTCAACAAATGTTCGACCGTCATCTCCGCTGCAAAATCCGTCGCACCTGCTTGAATCGCTCCTGGGAAGAAGTTCACAACTTTGTCTTGAAGTGAAAACCTGCCTTCGCCAATCGCCATCCCGACTCCCGTCGCGGTAAAACTCTTCGTCGCAGAATGCATGAAATGGAGTCGAGTCGAAGAATATGGCCACCACCATGTCTCGGCGACGACTCGTCCATGTTGATGGAGCATCAGACTGTGAAGTTCGATCCCCGCCGTTTCTACGGCATTGATGAACTCCCTAAGCAAGTCATGATCGAGGTCGTTCGTGAATTGTTCGGTATGTGCGAGTCGACCATCGTGATAATCTGAATCCATAGAGGAACCCTTCGTTGATTAGCTTCACGAGTCAAGGACTGGAAGATTCATCAACGGAGCGTATTGCTGACCACCGTGAAGATCTGGGTCACCGAAGACCCCCTGCACGGTTGGGCGCGGAATTGTGAATTTGAAGGCAAGCGCATTTTCGCATTCGTAGAACTTCACTTGCGACTCGTCGCATCTGTACATACTCGCAAATGCTTTAGTGCTAAGTGCTCCGCTTTGCTGGATTTTTCTAAACGAGTCGGAATTGTCAAAAATTACGTCGAACGTGAGCAGAAATGGGCCGGCGTTCTTACTTCGAATCAATCGCGCGTAATCCGACAGAACCATGTCAGTCTCCTAATGTCGAGGCGAGGAGTTCGCGAGGAGCCAGTTCGACGTATTCATGTCTGAAAAATTCGCCTTCGTGATCTTGTATCGCGGCGTGATTTAGGAAGAACTCGTACACAGGGCCGCGTTCAATGTGCGAGGGATTATGTAGACATGCGAATGTCGTGACACCGCCGATCCACTCCGGGATCGAAGTATGAAGCAGCGGTTGCCGACAAAGTTTTGCGATCGTATTGGCAATTTCCTGCGTTGGTGCAAGTACCTCGACTACTAGCCCAATCTCGATTGGCAATTGCTCCGCGGGCGGCTCAAACGAACCCATGACTCCATTCTTTCCATATAGGTGAAAGGCCAATTTGTATTCTTCTCGTTCGAGCACACCATTCAGGAGTTCACGCACACTTTCGTGTATACGCATTTCCACTCGTTCGAGCCAATCATCAAGTTGACGAATAATAAATGGATCTCGAATCCCGCCAATGGTCAGACTCGAGTATCCCGCGAGCGTCGCGCCTTCGAGTTTAACTGTGTATGTTTCGGCCGGATGAAATCCGGTGCCACGGATCCTTACGGTTCGTTCATCAACGGCTGCATAGGTACTCTTGGTTAAATCAAAAACGCCGGAAGATTCCACAAAAAGGAAGGGGTCGCCGTTTTCATAGAGACTATGTGCGGCGATGCTCGAAGGTGTACAACGCACGTCCCTACCGATTCCTCGCACAGTTACTTCATCACGCGTGATTGTGCCAAATAGGACACCGGGTCCCGGACGCTCAGCAGCAAGAGTTCCGCATTCCATTACTTTGCCTGCGTGCCAAGACAATCCTTCGGGAAATCCCATCTGAATCGGCATCGCAGCGAAGAGTGCCGAGTCACTGCAGCGTCCCGCGAGCACCACGTCCACGCCTTGCGAAAGTGCTCTTTGAATCGGCTCAACACCCATCATTCCAACTATTCGAGTACTTCTTCGAACCGTTTCAACATCAATTTTCGGCGCCGCGTCCAAAGCCACAATTCGATCTTCTTCCAATAACTCCGCGATGAAGTCCTTACTTTGCTCGGAATATATGACAGCAACGCGAATGGAAACACCCAACTCTTCAACTAGTTCCTTAATTATGTCGAGAGTCCAATCGACGTGGACGTCTCCGCCGGCGGTGCCGGCCGAACCAATTATTGCTGGAATGTTCGCACGCGTCGACGCCGTCAACATGGTCCTCAGATCGGCGCGGACTGATTCACGTGCAAACGCGGCTTGACCAGAACCCAAATAGTACGGTCCTGCATCCGTCGTTCCCGCATCACAGGCAATGAAGTGTGGTCGACCAGTCATAGCTTCGGTCAAAGCAACCTCATCAATACCCGCGCCTAAGGCTCCTCCGGCGGCGACAAATCGTATCTCTTCCACTTTTTCTCACTCTCAATCGATAATATTTGACTTCAGCAAAGTCGGATGATCATTACGGACCATCAATTAGGCAGTGATGAATATCGTTCAGTGCAACTCTTGAAAGAAGGACTCCCAGTTTTCGAGAACACAATTCCAAAATTCTTGTGGTTGCAGTTTCATCGCTAAAGACGTCACACCATTCGCGTATTCAACAGCAGGATTTCGAGCTTCACCAAATCCGATGCATTGCGTACTTCGCTTTCTGAGTCCTCTTGAACCACTTAGACCTTCGATTGAACTGCTAACCCTCATTACGGCGAGAGCCTCGGAACTCGGATTCTGCGTCTCTTGGTCTCAGCAAATTCTTGAAATGGCGCATGGTTCGGACCAGGACTAAGGCTATTGGGGGGATCAATAGCCTTAGTCCTGGCACCATGGGTGATTCCGCGATGTTAATAACCCGCGATCAATTTTGAAGACTCTTGGTAAAGGATGTTGAACGAGCCGCTCGGAAGCGATTGCTCCACATCGAATGAACCATTGAGTCCGTTGTACTTATCAAAATTTTGTACTCCTCCAGCGCTTTGATAACTAATCTTCTGACCGCTCCGGAGAATTTTCTGGCATTGACTGTAGCGGTAACAGGCTTTTCCGGGGCCGTCGGCAACAAGTCGCACGAACCGATTCCAGACTGTCGGATTAGTTGATTTAGCTTCCGTCATAGCCAGAGCAGCAATGTTTATGGAGTCGTAAAGGGTCGCCGCATATAGCGCTGGAGTGTTTGAATGCTCGTAGTGCTTCCAGTAAGAAACGAAGGACTTATACCCACTACTATTAGTCGGAGACGTCGCATTCACGGCAGTAACCCACTTCTGGGCAATTGCTGGACCGACGGCCGCGAGAATCGCCGGGTTGGTCCCGTCATTTGTCATGATTATCGGAACTTTTACGTCGTTCAACGTTGTCATATTTGCAAACAGTGTTCCGGCGGTTTGGGCGTCAACCTGCATGAAAATTACTTGAGGATTCGTAGCGAAGACTTGCTCGATCTCACTGCTGTAATCGGTCTGCCCAGCGGTGAGGGTTACGTTGCTCGTAACGGTGCCCCCATGCGATGTGTATCCCTTCGTCAGAACTGGTGTGAACTCCTGCGCATTTGAGGAACTTTCGAACATGAGTGCTGCGCGTGTGTACCCTTTGTGAATCGCGTAGGCCGCCATACCTTTTGCGACGTTCGAATCCGATGGAAGCGTCCGATAAACGTATTTGAGATGGTTAACGTCGAGCGAAGGCGACCCATCAGCCGTGAAGTCAGGCAAGTGGGCTGGCCCGTACAAGTTGATAACACCTGCGGCCTCTAGTGATGTCGGGCCTAACTCGAAGACCGGGTGCTTCAATTCAAGGGACCTGAACCCGGTAATTGCGTCCGCAATGTCCCCTGTGGTGTCTTGCGCGGCTGCAACAAGTGGATGACCTAATACTCCACCTGAATTGTTGATCACCTTTGTGGCAACGTTTGCACCTTGGATGACGCCGGCAATCACGGCTGCAATCGGACCAGTAATTGGAAGTAATTCGCCGTACGTCAAAGGGCTCTTCGAATGTGCAACGTGTTTTGAGGTGGCGGAACTAGGGACGATTCCTACAACCGCTGACATCAAGAGTGCCGCAGTACTAGCTACCGCAACAAGTTTGACATTCAATCTTGGCATGTTGTGCCTCTTTCTATGCATCTCTTGATCCTCCCGATATGGGTTTGGAAATTCAGGACAGGAGAGGGGGTCCCCGTAACATGTAACTTATAATGTGTAAATCACTTTGTCAACCAGATTTTTCAGATAATCTTTTTTGATACCCACCAAATGAGAATCGGATATGGCGCGAAGGAAAACTGTTAGGACTGACGGTGATTCAATTCGAGCCGAGTCGGGTAAGCCCTCATCCACGGATACACCTCCGGGAAGTCGGGCGGAATACGTTTATGGCGTCTTAAGAAATGAAATCCTTGAAGGGACTTTGTTGCCGGGATTCTCAATCTTGCAAGATCGGGTGGCCGAACGCCTGGGAGTCTCCATTACCCCGGTTCGAGAGGCACTTCGAAAGCTTGAGAGCGACGGACTTGTCTCCTACCAGACAAATTACGGTGCCACCGTCACTGAAATGAGTTCTCAAGCACTGTTGGAGCTTTACCAACTCAGGGCGACGCTCGAGGGGCTCACCGCTCGCTTAGCGGCGACGACCATTTCAAAAGATGAGTTGGCCTCTTTAGAGACGATAAATGAGACTATGAAAGGCGCCCTCCTCAAAGGCGACGTCGATCAACTTGCGAACGGAAGCCGTCGTTTTCACACGATGATCGGAGACATTGGTGGTCCGGCGTTTCTTGGTGGGCATCTCAGGTGGGTGCGCCAAAAATTCCCCAATCGCGCTGCGGAATCCGCATGGCGAAACCCTATTCGTGCCGCTGAAATTCTAGAATGTCACTTGTTAATTTCCAAAGCTCTGGCGAATGGTGACGGTGCTACAGCGGAGCGCCTGATGTCAGAACATATCTACGGTGTGGGCTTGCGACTTGCGTCTGCAGAACGTGCAGACTACATAAACCATTGAAAAGAATCTGAACTTAAAAAGCACCACTGACGTCCCTCGTCACCGAATTCCGACATCAGTCAACGAAAATGCTTCTGTGTAATCGGCAAAGTGGTTGCATCGAAAAAGGGGATAACTACTCGGGTGTGGTTTCCAGCGCAGTATGTCCGTCGTATGCCCAACGGAATAAGGCGCTCAGGTGGCCTGACCCCGTTGAACTGATCCACTAATTGTGCGAGTTCCGATGCTCCAGAATGGAGCAAGGAGGACAGCATGAAACAGAAGCGTCACTCACCCGAACAGGTGATCCGAAAGCTCGCCGAAGGCGAGAAATGCTGAACCGCGGCGACGATATCGCCGAGGTCTGTCCGCAGTTCGAGATCTGAAGTCGACCTGGCACCGCTGGCGCAATCAATACGGCGGCATGAAGGCCAACGACGCGAAGCGGCTGAAAGAGCTCGAAAAAGAGACTGGTCAACTGAAGCGCATCGTTGCCAACCAGGCGCTCGATATCGACATGTTGAAATTCGTTGCCGAGGGAAAATTCTGACCCCGAACCGTCGTCGTCGAGTGGTGGTTGCACTCGAAGAGCAGTTCGGGGTTTCTGAGCGCAGGGCCTGCGCCGTCGTTGGTCAGAGTCGCGCCACCCAGCGTCTGGCGACCGTGGTCCATGAGATCGATGAGCGCCTGCGCGCGTTCCTGCGCGAGTTCGCCGTGAAGCACCCGAGGTGGGGTTGGCGACGGGCGCACGACGCCCTGCGCGACGCCTGACACCGAGTCAATCACAAGAAGGTCCAGCGTTTATGGCGCGAAGAGGGCCTCAAAGTCCCCTACCGCAAGAAGAAGAAGCGTCTGACCGGCATCGGCGTTCAGGTCGGCGCGATGCGGCCCATTGCCCCCAACGTCGTGTGGACAATGGACTTTCAGTTCGACCCTTCGCTCCCAATATTTGTGCTCTTCAGATACTACGAGCCATTGCGGATGACGACGAATCAATTTGGGGATCAATCCGTAAATTACTTCGCGAAAATGATGGTCGTGATACTAGAAGTTACCTTGAAAGTCTTGACCGTTGGGATAAACGCACAATTAGTTGACAGCGTCAACTCTATGTGTAGGAGTCCCAAGTGAATTATTAATCCGGTTGGAGAGTCGACTCAGTTTCTTCTTGAGTCTCAGCGACAGCGGCCAAGAGCGTCGAGTGAAACGGCAATTTGAGCGGAGCAAGAAAGATTGGGGGCAATCCACCACCGATGGTGAGACGTGCCAGCGCTTCACGAACGTAAGGAAAGATGACCGGAAAGACTGAAAGTCCTCCAAAAGCTTGCATTTGTTCTTCAGAAAAGATCGCATCGGCTGGAACCTCAAAGAATGCCTCATGCGCAATGCGGCAATTGAAGACGGGTTTCTCTGTTGTTGCGCCGGAAAGGTCTGCCCAAACTCTATACACAAGTCCAGTTGGCGCATATCGGACGTGCTCAATTTGCCAATTCATTTGCAGGTCAATGTTCGTTTCCTTTTCAGGGCTTTCGTCAACATGCCAACTGAGATCTCTCATAACAATCGCGCTTATTTCCGCTGAAGCTCCTACGACCCCCGCGTCCACGATGCTTGTGGCGGGCACATCCATTGTCATGACAAGACCGGCTCCTGTGATGTTCTCCGCCATTTGCCGTACGACTGACCCTGAGCCCCGCCAGACTCATAAGCAATCTTCATTACCTTGAAGTCGCTACCACTCCAGATTCCGGGTTGCGCTGAAACCTGAATGTCTTGAACGGTGACATCTTTCGCCCAACGAGTGGCAAGCACTGGAAGAAACTTCATTCCTAAGGCTCGCGCGTAGCGTTGGATGCTCGAAAAGTAAGGATCGTGATTCCCGCTCTCGAATTCAGAGAGTGACGACTGGCTTATCCCAATTCTTTTAGCCAACTCGCTCTGTTTAAGGTGTTGATTCTTTCGAATCTCAACTAATGAGCGAATTAGGGCAGTAAGTTCCCGTCCATCATCAAACTCACTCGCAAACTCAGAATCTTGGAGTAAATCCTCAATTTCAATGTCTTCGACGTCGCTTTCTAACCTTCTGGAGTTAGATTTGGTCACATTCTTCCTTCCACGGACTCCATCAAAAGTGCCAATCCACTATATCGGTTGCATCCGATATTTGTAACACACTATCCTTTCTGACCGATTTACGCAGTTCGCCAAGCGGAGAGTCGCCTTTCCGCCAATTTGATGTCCTTTTTCGGAGTCTTCCTCGTTTTCTTGTGGAAAGCAAGGACGCCAAGGGCAATAGCGACCTTGCCAGAGGGATCAGCGTCAATCTTCTTTGGGACGTTGGACTTATCTTCAGAGACGCGTTCAACAGCGTAAAGAAGTCTGAATTGCTCGCCACCCAAATTTAAGCGAGCCTCCCAAAGCTCGGAAGTGACTTTCGCTTTCTGCTTCGGAAGTTCCTTGCCGATGGCTATGTCTTCGAAGACGCTGAGGAGGCGGCCTTTAACCCCGTTTGGTAGGTCGTCCAACTCCCCGTTGGCAACCTTGAGAATTCGAGTCTTCATTGATCTTTACCTGGGACTTGCATTCTTACACTCGCGGGCAAATAAAAGGTGTTTCAAATCCGGCTAGGTACGCATGCTGCCCCTTCTGCTCTACGCGGACGTTGTGGGCACTCCGCTGAGCATCGACGAACTCGCAATGGCGTTTCAAGCCGTGTCGACTTTGGATGACAAGTACGCCAAGGAGTTACAGCTGCGATACGGGGGTCGAGTTGCGATCGGCGAGATTTTGCCCCGTAAGGATTTCCCAAGTCCTGGCTACCTTTGATATGCAGCGGCGAATGAGTCGGCCTGACTGGATCGCATCTTCACAGCCTTGTACCCACGTCGATTGATTGTACCTTTCCGCGTAACTTGAACTGTGAATCGCAACCGTTGTAATCCATGTATTCCGACCAAGATCGTATTTACTAGGCCAGACGACTTATTGAATGCGTCGCGACTTGCCTGGTTGATTACGCCAGTTGCCGCGAGGCTATTGAATTATTCGATGTGATGGAACTTGTCGGGCGACTTGATCTTGGAGTGAATGCAATTCGTCAAATGAACGGTGCATCGCACTAACTTGATCGACGCTCGCATCTGAGGATGCATGTACCGGTTGATCCAACCGATTGGCTGGCAGAATTGGTTAACAATCTTGTAGCCAATGAATATGTTGGCCCTCTCGTGCGCCGACCGGAACTTGATCTATGTAGACCCTATTGGACTCATCGGCTGGCATCAATAAGGGAGAACATTAAAGAGAACCTCTTTCATGGCCTCAGGTTCGTACGGGAAATCTTGAAGGCCCGGCAAGCGTGCGCGACGCCACCACCGATCAACGGGGTGGGGTGGTACCTTGAACGCTTCGCTCCATCTCGTGGAAACAGTCGACAAAATAATTTCTCTTGGCCCCTCAGTATCAGAGCTTGTCGATCTCGCCACCTTGTCGAAGGCCACGTCATCCTTCGGTAGTCGGGGCACAATCAACGTTTTTGTGAGTGAACGCTTGGGCCCCTCGATGAGCCACCGATGGGAGTGGGCCGCTAAGAAAAGGTTCACCTCACTCGCCTCTTCCGGTATCAGTTCCGGATAGAGGGCCAGATCGTCCAATGCGTGGCCAGGATGAAACATTACGAGCAAATGATGCGGGTCCAAAGGAAACATGATCAGCCCCGCCGTCGCAACGCCAGGCTCTTTGCGTAGATCTCCGCGATAGCGTGCAACGGGTACCACAGGCTCATCGCAGGTTATGAGCGAAAGGTCTGAATGGTAGATCCGCCAGGGTCTCGTCAGGAAATAGAACGTCAACTTCTCTGCTTGTTCGGCCGCTTGCATTACTTTGGCAGCTGGCTGGGGTCCAACCTCCCAGCGACCTGTTTTCCATTCTTCAATGAATCCACGAAATCGACGGACACTTTCTTCGTCCGGCTCATTGCCCCCCTTATGAATAAGATCGGCAATCCCTTCATCCGTGAGATTCCCCCACATCAGCAACATCATTCCATTGGACATGCTCGAAATACGTCGACGAAACGATCGCCCTCTGGTTACTTGAAAGGCGAGATAAGTCACCAACGACAGCGCCTGACGCTCGTCGAGAACTCTCGGTCCGTCAGCAATAAGCACGTCAATGACTTCCTTGGCGCCACCTTCAATACGACTGAGCATCGTTTCGATTAGAAGTGGCGGCACCTCGTCATTATCAAGATCCTCCGAAGACAAAGAGTAGAAGTCAGTGTCACGAGTTGCCTTGTCTGGGGAAGTGACGTACGAGTTCTTATTGTCAGTCTCGGTTACCCTTATCTGATCGTCAATTGCCCACCTTTTTAAATATGAAGAGGGAACCAAGTGATGCTTACGTGGCGCCGACTTCTCATTGCGTCGAGCACTCTCGAAGAGTTGGGTGACGGCCTCGCCAAGGCTTTGATCGGGCGACCTGAATACCATCACACATTGTCGCGTACCGCTGTGACACGAGGTTGGTTAAGTACGTCTTGGAATGGTCAATCTAGAAACCTGAAGCAGTCGAGTGAATCACGCCGAGTCGTGCGTTGACAAATTTTCCTCTAAATCGGGTTTTTCCGAGGATAGTGAATCGGCCCGGGTCTTCCGGAGACTTCAAGACCGGGCACCGCGACCTCCGTCTCGATGCCCAGTCTTGAAGTGTAAGAATCACTGAATGAGCGCCGAATCCAGCACCGCCGCCACCGATATCTACGACATTGCTGGTCGCCTCTGGGAGACGGCCGATCAACTTCGCGCGAACTCGGACTTGAAGGCTGGCGAGTACTCCACGCCGGTGATGGGCCTGATCTTCTTGAAGTACGCCGACAACCGCTTCACACAGGTTGAGGCACGGCTGGCCGGCAGCGGTACGGGCCGAAAGGGGATTGGCAAAGCCGACTACCAGGCACAGAAGGTCCTTTACCTGCCCGACGAAGCCAGGTTCGCCAATCTCTTGAAGTTGGAGGAGAGCGCCAACCTCGGTAAGGCCATCAACGACGCCATGGCCGCGATCGAGGGGGAGAACCCCGCGCTCGTCGGCGTCCTGCCGCGCACGTACCAGTCGCTCACTAACGACACGCTGGTGAGTCTGCTGCGCTCAGTCAACTCCATCCTCGGCCAGATCACCGGCGACGCCTTCGGCAAGGTCTACGAGTACTTCCTCGGCAAGTTTGCGGTGGCCGAGGGCTCCAAGGGCGGCGAGTACTTCACGCCCACCCCGATCGTCCAGCTCATCGTCGAGATCATGGAGCCGTTCAACGGAAAGATCCTCGACCCCGCGTGCGGCTCGGGCGGCATGTTCGTCCAGAGCGCCCGGTTCGTTGATGAGCACCGCAACGGCAAGACGGGAAGACTCTCGATTCACGGCCAGGAGCGTGTCGACGAGACGGTGCGGCTCTGCAAGATGAACCTGGCGGTGCACGGTCTCGAGGGCCAGATCAAGCAGTCCAACACCTACTACGAGGATCCCTTCGGGTCGGTCGGCCAGTTCGACTACGTGATGGCCAATCCGCCCTTCAACGTGAACAAGATCGATAAGTCCAAACTCGAAGGCGACCAGCGCTTCCCCTTTGGGCTCCCCAAGCCCGACAACGGCAACTACATCTGGATTCAGGCCTTCTACTCCGCGCTCAACTCGGCCGGCCGGGCGGGCTTCGTCATGGCGAACTCGGCTGCTGACGCCGGCGGCTCCGAGATGGCTATCCGAAAGAAGTTGCTCGCCGATAAGGCCGTCGACGTCGTCGTGGCCGTTGGGCCGAACTTCTTCTACACGGTGACGCTCCCGGTGACCTTGTGGTTCTTCGATAGGGCCAAGCGCGGAACTTCACGCGAAGACACCGTCCTTTTCGTTGACGCTCGAAAGGTCTTTCGTCAGATTGACCGGGCGCACAGGGATTGGACTCCAGAACAGATTGAATTCCTGGCCAATATCGTAAAGCTTTACCGAGGCGAAGTAATCGAAATATCAGAGGGATCTTCCGAGGCAGTCGAGGCTTCGTTCCCCGCCAGTATTTACGTAGACGTACCTGGTCTTTGCGCAGTTGCGACGCTTGAGCAAATCGAGAAACAGGGTTGGAGCCTTAACCCTGGCCGGTACGTCGGCGTGGCCGAAGCTGAAGACGACGGCATCGACTTTCGAGTACGACTTGAAGAGTTGGACGAGGAGTTGGAGAAGCTCAACTCAGAAGCAGCCGAACTCCAAGAGCGCATCGCCGAGAATGTGGCGGAGCTGTTGAAGTGATTTCGACTTGGCGAGCGGTGACGATGCGAGATGTTATCGACGAGTTTTATGACGGTCCTCACGCGACACCGTCACCTTCGACCGACGGACCTGTTTATCTCGGTATCAAGAATCTGACCGAGGATGGCCACTTGGACATGACCGAGGTGCGGTACATTGCGGAGTCCGACTACCCAAAGTGGACACGGCGCGTTGAGCCTCGAAAGGGCGACCTCGTCTTTACCTACGAGGCATCGCTTCACAGATACGCAGTCATTCCTGAGGGCTTTCGCGGAGCGCTCGGGAGGCGAGTCGCTCTTCTTCGAACGCGGTCAGACATCATTGACACCAGGTTCTTGCTTTATGTGTTCATTGGCCCAGAGTGGAGGGCCACGGTTCAGAAGAGACTGAACGTGGGATCCACAGTCGATCGGCTGCCGCTCACGGACTTTCCGAGTTTCCCATTGAGGATTCCCAGCCTTGATGAGCAACTGAAGATCGCCGCGATCCTGTCCGCATACGACGACCTCATCGAGAACAACAACCGCCGGATCGAGTTGCTCGAGGAGATGGCCCAGCGCATTTATCGCGAGTGGTTCGTTGACTTCCGGTACCCGGGCCACGACGTGGTACCAATGGTTGACTCGGAGTTCGGTCGAATCCCTCAGGGGTGGTGCTTCAGACCCTTATCGACGCTTGCGAAGGTTGTGATGGGGCAATCCCCCCCATCAAGCGCCTACAACAAAAACCGCGAGGGAAAACCCTTTCATCAAGGTGTTGGCACTTTTGGTACCCACTTTCCAGCACATGACGTTTACTCGAAGACTGGTACACGGTTGGCCGAGAAAGACGACATCCTCATGAGCGTTCGAGCACCAGTAGGGCGCATCAATGTTGCGGACCGCGAAATGATCCTCGGTCGGGGCCTGTCCGGAATCCGCGCCGAGGCGGGACCATTCGAGTTCCTCCTCTTTGCACTTCGCCATTTCTTTCGAGAGGAAGACGTAATGGGGAATGGTTCAATCTTCAAGTCTGTGACTAAGCGCGACGTTGAAAACCTTCCTCTTCCTTGGCCAGGCCATAACACAGCTCAACGGTTCTCCGATCTGGTGAGTCCAATGTGGCGTCATCTGCAACTTCTGACTAGGGAGCGGTTGAATCTGGAATCGACACGCGACTTGCTCCTTCCACGACTTGTCTCAGGCGACGTCGACGTCACTAACCTCAACATAGATATAACGGAGACCGCAGCATGAACCCTCCAGTCCCCGGCCGCTACACCGAGGACCAACTCGTCGAACAGCCGGCCATTGCCCTCTTCGAAGAACTTGGCTGGGCTCACGTAAACGCCATGCAAGAGACCATGGGCTCCGAGGGTTTGCTCGGGCGTGACAATCGGGCGGAGGTCTTTCTCAACCAACGACTTCGTGCCGCCATAGAGCGGTTGAATCCGGAAGCTCCTACCGAGGCCGTCGAGTTGGCTGTTAGCGAAGTCACGAGGTCTCGCGCGGCGATGCACTACGCCCGGGCCAATCATGAGATTCACACGCTCCTGCGCGACCGTGTCGAGGTGTCGGTTCGTCAACCAGATGGATCGACCATTCCTGAGAAGCTTTCGATCATCGACTGGGATAACCCGGAGAACAACGACTTTCTTATCGTCTCCCAGTTCTGGATCCATTCTGATCTCTATCACCGGCGAGCCGACGTTGTCGGCTTTGTCAACGGCATTCCTCTGGTGTTCATCGAACTCAAGGCGTCGCACAAGAATTTGAAGAACGCCTACGACGAGAACCTCAGCGACTATCGGGACACCATCCCGCACCTGTTTGCCGCCAACGGGTTCATCCTGCTGTCGAACGGCGCCGAGAGCAAGGTCGGGACCATCACTTCAGACTGGGAGTTCTTCTCGGAATGGAAGAAGATCAACTCCGAGGGCGAGCAAGGCGTTGTCTCGTTGGAAACGGTCATTCGGGGAATGTGTACGAAGGAGCGCCTCCTCGACATCCTCGAGAACTTCGTGGCGTTTCAGGATCTCCCCAGCAAGTTCATCAAACTCCTGGCTCGCAACCACCAGTACCTGGGGGTCAACAACGCGCTGGCCCGTCTGGATGAGTTGCACCTAGCACCGCCAGAAGAGCGCGGCAAGCTCGGGGTCTTCTGGCACACCCAGGGTTCGGGCAAGACGATGTCAATGCTCTTCTTCTCCCAGAAGGTGCTGCGCAAGATGCCCGGGAACTGGTCCTTCGTAATCGTTACCGACCGCGACGATCTCGACGAGCAGGCTTACAAGGAGTTCACCTACGCCGGGGTCATCACCGAGAAGCACATGCGCGCAACCGGCTCAGCCCACTTACGTCAACTCCTCGCCGAGGATCACCGCTACGTCTTCACCCTGATCCAGAAGTTCCGCACCGAGAAGGGCGAGGTGCATCCCGTTGTCTCGGAGCGCGACGACGTCATCGTGATCACCGACGAGGCCCACCGCACCCAGTACGACACGCTGGCGCTCAACATGCGCAACGCGCTTCCCAACGCCGGCTTCCTGGGGTTCACAGGGACACCACTCATTGCTGGAGAGGAGCGGACCCGTGAGGTGTTCGGCGACTACGTCTCGGTCTACAACTTCGCCGCCTCGGCCGCCGACCACGCGACGGTCCCGCTCTACTACGAGAACCGGATCCCGCAGCTCGAAATCGAGAACCCGACCTTTGGTGACGATCTGATGGCCATTGTCGAAGAGGCGGACCTCGACGAAGACCAGCAGCGCCAGCTCGGCCGAGCGCTCGGCCAGCAGTACGAGCTCATCACCCGGGATGATCGGCTCGAGGCTGTGGCCCGAGACGTCGTGGATCACTTCTTGGGCCGAGGCTTTCCCGGCAAGGCCATGGTCGTCTCTATCGACAAGGTCACCGCCGTGCGGACCTTTGACAAGGTGCAACGATTCTGGCGAGAGCGACTCGAAGGGAACGAAGAGTCCATCCGCGGAGGAGACCTCACCGACGAGCAAGTGGACCTCGTGGAACGCGAGATCGCCTTCATGCGCGAGACGGACATGGCCGTCGTGATCTCGCAGTCGCAGAACGAGGTCGCGGAGATGGCCGAACGTGACCTCGACATCTCGACGCACCGCCGGCGAATGGTCGAGGAGAAGCTTGAGGACAAGTTCAAGAACGCCTCGGATCCCTTTCGTCTGGCCTTCGTCTGTTCGATGTGGACGACGGGCTTCGACGTTCCCTCGCTCTCGACCGTGTATCTCGACAAGCCACTGCGGAACCACACCCTGATGCAGACCATCACCCGGGCCAACCGCGTCTTCCCGGAGAAGAACAACGGACTGGTTGTCGCCTACGTCGACGTCTTTCGCAACCTGCAGGCGGCACTGGCCATTTACGCGGTGGGCAGCGCATCGGGCGAGATGCCCGTCGAGGAGAAGGGGCAGTTGGTGGAGGCGGTCCGAGAAGCTATCGATGACCTCCGCGCATTCTGCGTCGCGCGAGATGTCGACCTCGATGTCCTGGGACGTCTGAGCGGTTTCGCGCTGGTGGCCGCTGGCAAGGAGGCCGTCGAGATGCTGATGGTGGACGATGACGAGCGAATCGCATTTACCTCGCGTGCCGCCCTGGTCAATCGCCTCTACAAGGCGATCCTGCCCGACGTCCGCGCAAACGAATTCAGTCGTGTACGGGCAGTAGCCAAATTCCTGGCCGACGGCATCTCGGCCAACATCGAGCCACCCAACGTCTCGGGGGTCATGGGACGAATCGAACAACTCCTCGACGAGTCCGTCGCGGCGCACGAGTATTTGATCCCAGAAAGCGAAGCCGAGGCGCTCTTCGATTTGGGCTCAGTGAATTGGAAGGGCGTCGAAGAGGCCTTCAATCAAGGACGCCCTCGGACAGCGGCCCAGCGCCTCCGTTCGCTGGTCTCAGCGAAGGTTGCCGCCCTCGTTCGGCTCAACCCTGCTCGCATTGATCTGGTGGAACGATTCGAGAAGCTGGTGGAGGACTACAACGCCGGGAGCATGAACGTCGAAACCTTCTTCCAGCAGTTGCTCGACTTCAGCAACGCCTTGACACAGGAAGAGTCCCGTTCACTCGCTGAGGGACTGAGTGAGGAGCAACTGGCCATTTTCGACATTCTCACGAGGCCGGCCCCGGAACTCTCCGACAACGAAATCGCACAAGTGAAGCGCGTGGCCGCGGAGCTCCTTGATGTTCTGAAGCGCGACAAGATCGTCTTGGACTGGCGCAAGGAACAGGCCACCCGGGCGTCGGTGCGCGTGGCCGTCGAAGAGATCCTTGACCGTCTCCCAGAAGTTTTCACCCGCCCGATCTATGCACAGAAGTGCGATGTCGTCTACCAACATGTCTTCGATAGTTACTGGGATGATGGGCGCTCGGTTTACATGGTGGCGGCCTGACGCCGCGAACCCCGTTCCCTTTCGACATATTCGCGACCTCAGTGGGGCGCAGTGTTGAGTGCGGGTTTAAGTCAGGGACCCGACGCCACAGATCTACTGCCAAGCTTTGGCGAGCTAAGACTCTTGAGCTCTGGTTGGCAGTGGCCTAAGGGCCTTCGACCCAAACTTGTCCTTAGTGGCCGAGTTACTGTGGTCACGATTCCGGCGAAGAACTAGGAATCGAAGCGGTTGGCCAAATCAGGTCCATTGAAGGAGGTTACGTGGACATAGATGACGGGAGACTTGAAGCTCTACGGCAAGAGGCATCTGACGTATTGACGATGAGTCGACAGAATATCGATGGAGCCGACCGGATGTTAAGCATCGGCGTGGTCTTTTTGACAGCAGTGTTGCCACTGGCTTGGAGGTTTCAGTTCTCCTGGATATTCCTCTTTCTTCCTCCCGTGATTGGTCTTTTGATTACGTTGCAGTTCCACTCTTTCGGAAATGGGAACGCGCTCATTGAATATCGACGCCATTTGGAGACAAAGCTGAACGCTCTTCTTAAGGAGGACATCTACCTCTGGGCAAATCGAGTTGAGGAGACACGTAGAGCATTGAACAGTTGGGCGCTACGTCTTGCTGTGCTGATTCTTTTTTGCCTATTCCTGTCTTCAATCGGAGGCGGAATCTACATTCTCGCTCATTTCGCATATCCAACGTGGTCCGTCATACTTTACGGAGTCGGCGTTCTCATATCGCTGCTCGCTGTAACAGTGGCGACGATCGAGCAGTTGCACTCTTGGCGGAAGACCAAGGCCGCACTGACCGGAGTTTCAACGGACAAGCATACGAAGTGGTGCAACCGTGATGAGTCGAAGAACGATTCATGATCTTCGCTCTCATCGACTTGGTTCATTATAAGTCAAGAACCGGACGCTTCACGAATGAGGCGCTCGAATCCGCTGGAATGAGAATGGCAACTGATGCCAATTTGGAGGATGCCCACTTTCAACCTGGAGACATCCTCTTTGTTCACGCACGAAATTCCGTCAAGAGTTGGGTAACTATGTACTTCCAATGGTCACCGATCAACCATATGGCCATGCTTGTGAGCAACGACGAAATAATGGACGTCACGCCGAAGGGGATTCGTCGAGAACGTCTTCAACGGTACGGGGGAGAAAACTATTACTTCTCAAAGGGTGATCCGACACGACGAGTGCCAAACTTTGATCGACAGGCTGCGGTTGCGTTCGTCGAAAGTCAAACTCAAGGTCGTTACGACTGGTTCACAATATTCAAACTTGGCTACAAGATCATGTCAGGAGTACATCCTGATTATCCCGGGAACTGGCGCATGTGGGCTGACGTGTGTTTTGTGCTTTCCCTATCACGTCGGAGGAAGGTCCTAATATTCTGCTTCCTATTTATTTTGGCGGGAGATCACTTTGGAGTTCAAAGAGTCGAGTGGCCGTATCCAGGCTTTCGATTGACTCGAATTGGCGTTGTTCATCCCATATCTGGGAAGCAGCACATTGTCTATCAACGTCAAACTATGCCGGAGGCGGTTAAGAAAACTGTGAGGGAGTCATGGCCACGGACCATTGCTGATTGAAACTTCAGTAGTGTGTACGCACGTTGTCGAAGACCTGGCTTGTTTGACGTATATGCGAGTTCATCACGCACTGCTGTTTGAGTCACTGACTTCTCCAAGTCCTCCAGCCCGAGGACGGCGTGCGCGAAGCGCCAAGCCGTCCGTGCGGGCTGACTGAGTGATCATTAATGCTCACGAACCGAATTCCTAAATCTGCCCTAGAAGGGCCAGTTTGTATTGTGGCCTTGCAATATGGCTTAAGGCTTCCCTCAGACTTGCACAGTGGTCAATATCGCCAACGCGCTCGGGCTATCGTTCAAGTCCAAAATCTTGGCTGGGCGGCTCTAGGAGGTCGTCGCCGGAAAATACGTATGCAGCCTTCGCCGGTGGAGCCTCAACCACAGTGAGCATGGTGGCCCTCTGGGCGGCACCCAGGACACGACTTCGCTGAGCCTCTTGTTCGTGGTTAACGGTTGCATCGTCGAGGATGGTGTCAGGGTTGTCAATACCCCATCGATCAAAGTAAGCCGCGCCGGTGGCAACTTCCAGTACCCACTGCTCGTAGGGTCTGCTGGCTGCAGGAGCATCGCCGAAGTCCTGGACCCATGTTTCACCGCGTTCAATCGCAATGGTGGCGAGTTCGCGTGCACGCTGCTCGATAGCGTCGGCGCGATCGTGTAGTGCGAGCACGATGTCGGGGTCGGTGATCCCGCTCGGCCGGGGAAAGATGCCGGCGACGAGTTCACTCGCCGGTGGGCTGGGGTAGCCCACTCCGGTGACGTAGCGATCGATTCGGTGGTGCAAGACGCTAGCGATGTCATCGGCGTCGTCGAACGAACGACCCGCGACCAGCATTGGCAGTTCGGTGTCAATGTCGAATCCGCGACTTTCCGCGTTCCGTAGTTGCGCGAGAAGCGGCGCGTACGCGGGAGACGCTTTGGCCTGGGCGAGCTCGGTGGCGCTGAGTCCCGACTGACTAAGTACCTCGTCCCAGCGTCCACCATCGGCCATGGTGACAATGGTGTCGTACTCGGCGATGAGTGCGGCAATCGACTGGGTCTGAGACACACGGATCATGTCGGTTGCCGACACGTCGGCTCCCTCGTGGCGCAGCACTCCGGCGAGCACTTCGAGGGCGCTCGGGATCTCAGTCAGGCCGTCATGGCCGGTTGACGGATCAGGATCGTAGTGCGTGTCCACGTAGAGATGGTTGGACTCTGAACCTCGCGTGAGAGCCACGTACAGTACTTCGCGAGTGGTGGTGGGACTGGCGAACGCGTGCGCGGTGTCCACGGTGCGTCCCTGGGCGCGGTGGGCCGTCGACGCGTACGCCAGTTCGACGTTCTCGGCGACGTAACTGGCCGGCAAGACGACCGTGCCGTGTCCATTGAGTCGAATGACGGTTAGAGAACCATCGGCGTGCGTAGCCGAAACGGTCCATACGTCACCGTTCTTGACCCAGCCCGAGTCCGTGGTGAGACGGCGGTTGTTCTCGCGCGTCACCACGTGATCATTGGCGCCAGCCGTCATGGCACCAGCAACGTTGACCCCGTCCTCGATGACTTCGCCACTGGCGACACGCTGCGCGCGGGCGCGAGCATTGAGTTCGTTGACGGTCGCGGTGTCGCTGGCCAGCATCAACGAGTGCAGGCCGAGGTCGCTGTCGCTCTTCCACGCTGCGTAGAGTGCTTCGAGCATGTCGTCGCGAGTTCCGTCCGCGATCCGCCCGTGCGTCGCGTAAGTGGCCAAAGCCGAGTTAGAGCCGTTGCGGACCCCGAGACTGGCTTGCTTCTCCCAGTTGGCCCTGAAGCGGCGAACGTCCACGAGAGTCGCAGCACCGTCACCCCGGTCACGCACGAGAGTACGAAACATTCCCCCGGCGTCCACACTGGAGAGTTGTGCCCAGTCACCGACGAGGACGACTTTGGCCCGCGCGTCGAGAGCGGCAGACGTCAGTTCATCGAGCGCGAAAGTGGAAGCCAAACTGGCCTCGTCAACGACAACCAGTTGACCCGCGCGAAGACTCCAGCGAGTAAGTGTTTCCTCGCGCTCGCGAATGCTCTGGGCTAGCGCGGGACTCGGTACTCGCCCTTTGAGTCCGACCAGGCGGACCTTCTCGCGCAACTGCTCGAGTTCGCGAAAGCGCTGGCCGTGCTGGCGGTGCTCGTAGAGCCATTTGGCGAGATTGTCAGTGTCGATGCCCATGTCGTCGCCGAGGACTTCGGCGGCTGCCGCCGAGGGCGCGAGGCCGGTGACCGAACCGGCACCGTGCTCAACTTCCCAGGCGGCTCGCAGTCCCGCCATTGCCGTTGACTTTCCCGTGCCCGCCGGCCCGACCAGCACGTCCAGGATCCGGCCCGAGGTCGTGATCTGCTCGACGCAGCGGGCCTGGTCGCTTGAGAGCTTGAAGGTTCTTCCAGGCAGTCGTCGCTCGGTAACTCCCGCCAAGGTGGCGCGGCTGACGAATGTCGCGTCGAGGCGCTGGCCCGCGTCGAGCAGACGTGCTTCGGCGTCGAGCAGCGTCGTCGAGGTGTAGAGCCAGTGACTCGTTCCCTGGAACTTAGAGGTGCCGTTGCTGCGAAGCAAGAAACGTGGCGTGTGGTGCAGGTTGGGCGTCGTGATGAGGAGCGCCTGGGCGACGGCCTGGTCGGTAGCGCGAGTGGCCGCGAGAATCCGCTGCGCGGGCTCGATGAAACGAACACCCTGCAATTGGCGAAATACCTCCGCTTGGACGTTGGCTCGAGAGAACGTCGGGCGCTTCGTGCTAACGACATCGAGGGCGGCGTTCGCAATGTCGAGCAAGATCTCGTCCTCGAACTCAGCGCTGGTGAAAGCGCGCACGTCTCTGCCACCCAGCTCGTGCACCCACGCCATGGGCTCGTTATCGAGGTACGGTGTGGCACGAGCGGTCCACTCTTCGGTGAGGTCTCCCAAGCTCCGGCCTCTCTTAGCTCGACGAGTGGAGAGGGTGGCCGTCTGGCGGAGTTTGAGAACTTCCACGTCGGTTGGCATGCGGTGGTGATCGACTTCGAACTGCGCGATGAGGCGATCCTTTGCGCCGACGATGGCGATGGTGCGTTGAGAGAAGTCGTCCATAAGACGCGTCGACACGCCGGCCACTTCCCACTTCGGGGCGGTGCTGGAGCGCCGGGTGTGGGCCGCCCAGTCCCAGCCGAGCTCGGCGGTCAGTAGGTCCGAAAGTACGCCTTGGTGCATCTCAGAGAGCATCACCGTTGACGCGAAGAGTCCTCGACTGTCGAGAGTGCGCCACACGCCGTCACTCTTGGCCTGGGCCCGATTGAGCACGACCACGTGGTCGTGCAGTTGGGGATCGCCGTCCCTGGAATCGAAGTGGGTGAAACTCGCGGCGACGACGCCAACAATGTCTTCTTCGACGCAGCCTCGGCTGCCCGCTCGTGTGTGGAAGACCTCGCGCTCGGCGTAGGTGAGAACTTCCGCGATCGCTAACTGGTGGCATTTGTAGATCACTTCGCGGGTCTCCCGGTCGGCCAAAGCCCAAGCGGTAGAGACACTCTTGGTGGGGCTGAACGTCAAGTCGAAACCACCCACAGCCTTCGTGCTCGGAACCCTGCCGAGCACCTCACCGGTGATCGGATCGGCGCAGTCTTGCAGCATCCTCTGGAGATTTTCCGCCGTCACCGACTGCTCGACAGCAACACCCAGACCATTGTTGAGACCGACCAGTCCGGCTCCGATAAAGACTCCCGAGGGAGTGCCAGTCTCGCTGTAGTAGCGAACCAGGTCCGACTTGTCGGTGCCTTCGGGTCCATCGCCCAACGCGATTGATTTGAGTAGGTACTTGTAACCCGCTCCGATGCTGAGGCGTCGAATCGTCATCATGTTGAAGGCACCTGCATGCACCACAACTGTCGCGATAATTCCTGTTGGGACCTCAAGTGCCAGACGTGTGAGACAACTTTCAGAAGCGAGCGGAGGAGCGGGGAGAGGTATACGAAACGGGGAACAGGAGTTGCGAGGACGGAGACGTGAAGGGAAGGAAAGGTCGGATGAGCGGAAGAGGTGTCAGGAGTGGAAGTGGAAGTGGAAGTGGAAGTGGAAGTGGAAGAGTGAATTCACGGTCCTTGCGTTGAGACTCCTGAGACCGACTCCTCCCAGAACGGATGACGGGCGGCGATCTGTAGAACTTTCGATCGCAGCGCAGCGCTTCTCGATGTCCAGCAACTAAATGGGGATAACCCCCGGTCAAAAGACGGGTGGTAGCGGCATTGTCACTCCGAGGCCTGATCCGTAGGGTTCATCTTGGAGATCGTACCGGCACACGAGAAAGGAGCGACCAATGATCGAAGCCCAAGGACTGGTGAAGCATTACGGAGCTACAACCGCCGTCGACGGACTGACGTTTACAGTCCAGCCTGGCAAGGTGACCGGGTTCCTCGGCCCGAACGGGTCAGGCAAATCGACGACGATGCGCTTGCTCCTCGGACTTGACAAGCCCGACGCCGGGGTGACGCGAATCGGTGGAAACCCCTACCGCGACTTGCGCTGGCCACTGCGCGAAGTGGGCTCGATGCTCGAAGCCAGGGCGTTTCACCCCGGCCGTTCCGCACGGGCGCATCTGGAGGCCCTGGCGTCGAGCAACGCGATCGGTCTCGCCAGAGTCGACGAGGTACTCGACACGGTGGGTCTAGCCGGCGCCGCCCGGCGACGAGCGGGTACGTTCTCCCTCGGCATGGCCCAGCGACTGGGCATCGCCACGGCGTTGCTCGGCGACCCGCAGGTCTTCGTGCTCGATGAGCCGGTCAACGGCCTCGACCCGGAGGGTATCCATTGGATCCGCGAACTGCTCAAATCGTTGGCTGCTGAAGGGCGGACGGTGTTCGTCTCAAGCCACTTGATAAGCGAGATGGCCGTCACTGCTGATCACCTGGTGGTGGTCGGTGGCGGACGGCTCCTCGCTGACACGTCGGTCGCCAAGTTGTCGGCGGCGGGGTCGGGTTCACTGGAGGAAGCCTTCTTCGCGCTGACTGCGGGAACTGGACAGTACGAAAGCACTTCGCGGCGGGCTGGGTCGACCACTCCAACGAACCAGCGCCGCGATTCTGATACGGCACACCCATGACCGCGATCGAGCGCACCGGAACCTCCGCAACCTACTACGGGTTCTCCCACGTTGCCCGCATGGAGTGGGTCAAGTTGCGGAGCCTCCGTTCCACGTGGTGGACGCTTGCCGTTACGATCGCCGCGGCGATCGGCATCGCCGTCTTGGTGGGATTGAAGACGAAGAACGCCGCGAGTGACCTCACGAACAACGCCCTCGGTGGCGTCGCGCCAGGGCTGCTCTTCACCGGTGTGCTGGGGGTGCTCGTGATGACGAGCGAGTACACCTCGGGGATGATCCGCTCGACCCTGGCCGCCGCCCCGAACCGGTCGCTGTTGCTCGCCGCCAAGGCCGCCGTGTTTGGCACCGTGTCCTTGGTCGTCGGCGAAACCGCGGCGTTCGCGGCTTTCTTCGCCGGCACGACTTCTTTGCCCAAGGCGCTCGCGGGCCCAACGCTCGGCCAGCCCGGCGTACTGCGGGCCGTGGTTCTGGCGGGGGCGGGCTACTGCCTGATTGGCCTGATCGGGATCGGGCTCGGAGCGATCATCCGCCATACCGCGGCCGCGGTCGTCGCCGTGGTGGGTGGGGTTTTCGTCGCGGGGACGCTACTCGTGACGGTCTCAAAATCGGCCGGGAGCTACGGACCGTTCAGTATCGTTGCCAACTCCCTGACCACCACGCAGCGGTTACCTCACGCCTTGTCACCGTGGTCAGGGCTAGGGATGTTGTGCCTGTACGCCTCCCTCTCTCTCGGCATCGGTGGGTGGCTACTCGTCCGCCGTGACACGTGAGCCTCGCCACAAGTTGGTGAACCGGACCAGAGCGAGCGAGACTGTGGACGTGAGCACCGTCGCCTTGGCTACCCGTGTTGCGGACACCGAGGTCCCTTCTATCGGGGGTCGACAACGCTGGTACATGGCGATGCTGCGAGCCCCGTTCGCCGGCGCGACTTGGCGAGCCAACCTCTACTCGCTGGTGGGAGTGCTCCTGGCCGTTCCCGGATTTCTCTTCGTCGTGGCTTCGACGGCGCTTGGGTTGGGGCTGGCGGTCACCTTCTTCGGTTTGCCCCTCCTCGCGCTTGGTGGTGTGGTGGCGATCCGCTTGGGCGGGCTGCACCGGAGACTCGCGGCGGAGTTTCTCGGCCAGGAGGTCACGGGTGCTCGGTCCCGTCTGCCAGGTCGCGGGTTATTCGGGTGGATCCAAGCTCGCCTTGCCGATCCCGTCGCGTGGCGAGCTCGACTCTACGTGGTGATGAAACTGCCCCTCGCGCTCGTGTCTCTCTACGCCGTGGTCGTCCTCTATTTCGAGGGCATCGCCCTTGCGCTCTACCCCTTGTGGTGGAGCCTGTCGCCACCGTCATCGTCGACTGCTCGATCTCCCGCTGGGGTTCTCGACCTCGGCGCGTTGATCGGGAGAGGGTCCAACTCCCGGGCTCCTCGGTCAGCCCACCGACTGATCCTTCACCTGGGCGGACTCTACCTCGACACCTGGCCATTGGTGGTTGGCACATGCGTCACTGGCATCGTCGCTTTGTTCATCGTTCCGTGGGTCACCCGGGGATCGGCACGACTCGACGTGGTCATCATGCGCCGCCTGCTCGGCCCTACCCGCGGATCACTCCGCGTCGAACGGCTCGAAACAGCGAGGAGCGTCATGGCCGAGGACGCGGCCTCTACGCTGCGCCGAATCGAACGAGATCTCCACGACGGCACCCAGGCACAGCTCGTCGCGTTGGCCATGAGTCTCGGAGCAGCACGCGAGCGCCTGGAGGACCAGCCTGCTGCTGATCGCGACCGCGCAACTATCGACCTCGTTGTCACTGCCCACGACCAGGCCAAGGACGCGCTCGGTGAGCTGCGCAATATCGCCCGAGGCATCCATCCGCCAGCGCTCGACGTCGGCCTCGAGGCGGCGCTCGAGACCCTTACCGCCCGAAGCGCAATTCCGGCAACCCTCCACGTCGCGCTCGACTCCCGTCCGAGCGACGCCATCGGCACCATCACCTACTACGCCGTGGCCGAGTTGCTCTCCAATGTGGCCAAGCACGCTGATGCCGTTTGCGTCGCTATCGAGGCAATCGAGAACGCTGGCGTGCTGACCGTGACCGTTACCGACGACGGCCACGGCGGCGCCGATCCGGCTCGCGGCACTGGTTTGAACGGCCTGGCCGCCAGACTCGACGCCGTCGACGGTTCTCTCGTCGTCGACAGCCCGACGGGCGGACCGACAGTCGTCACCGTCCACCTTCCCGTGCGGATGTGAGCGTGCGCGTCCTTCTGGCCGAGGACTCGGCCATCCTTCGCGATGGACTCGCTCGCCTCCTCTCCGACCATGGCCACGAGGTTGTCGCCACCGTCGCCGACGGCGAGGACATCGTTCCCGCCGCAGAACAGAGCAGACCCGAAGTCGCGGTCTTGGATATCCGGATGCCACCGACCCACACCGACGAGGGGCTTCGAGCGGCTCTCGCTCTGCGCAGCCGTCACCCTGAGATGGGCGTCCTCGTGTTCTCCCAATACGTAGAGACCCGCTACGCCACTCAACTGCTGGCCGAGAACCCAGCGGGCGTCGGCTACCTATTGAAAGACCGCGTCGCCGACGTCCGAGAGTTCATGGATGCTCTCACCAGAGTGGCAGGCGGAGGTACCGTTCTCGATCCCGAGGTCGTCCGCCAGCTCGTAGGCACGAGCCGGCAGCGGGCGACCCTCGGCAAAGCACTCACGGCGCGCGAGCGCGATGTCCTCTCCCTCATGGCCGAAGGGCGCACCAACTCGGCCATCGCCGCCGCGCTCGTCGTTAGTGAGGGCGCTGTCGAAAAGCACATCGCCAACATCTTTGCCAAGCTCGATCTCTTCCCTTCCGAACACGACAACCGGCGCGTACTCGCCGTGCTCCGCTATCTCAACAGCTGACGTCGAAGTCATCGCCGACTCGAAGCTGCGCGCCGGCTTCGCCACTTTGATCACATCTTCATCGTCCGCTGGCGAAATCTCGGTTTGTCACAACGATGATGCAAGATGATGCAGTGTCCGTTCACTTGTATCTGATGACGTGTCGCTTCTCGCGAAGGCGCGATCATGTGGGAAGCAGGAACTGATGGGCTCTGAATCTCGCCCAATTGACGAGATCGATTTGGAAGAACAGACCAGTCGTCCGGGGATTTCCTGGACGGGGCTCGCCGGACCGGCGGCGCTTGGTCGGTCCGTCCTACTCGCGCCCGGGGCTGACGCTCCAACCCCTTGGACAAACTGCGAACGAATCTCGCTGAATGACGTATCCATCGTCAACCCAACGACACTTCGCATCGTGCGTCGAAACTTCCTCACCCGTTCGCCGGTCGTCTACGAGATCGATCCCACGATGCAGGAGCCTTGGGGGGGAACGGATCAACGCGAAGTCTGGGACGTCGAGCCCAATACGGATCTGATCGCGGAGGCGACGTGGCGTCTTTCGTGCTCCAACGCTGTGGATGCCCGCGACGTGTCGCACCCGACGTGGCCGCTCGCGGCGATGGCCATGAAGATTGGCGCGAGTCCGGCGACCGGGCGCGACGCCGATGTGGTTCTCCCCGATGGCACTTCCGTCTGGTGCGATGGCGGTCCACTGTATCTGTGGGAAGTCGGGGACCAGAGGCTCGGGGGAGTGGCGGTGGTGCCGCGCGCCGCACTCACCAGGGGCCTGCTCACTCTGGTCGTGGCGACTTCTCCCGCCGCCGCGCTGGCGCCCGACCAGTTACTCGCGGTCGCGGATCCTTCCACGCGCGCGCGCATCATCGCGCCAGCCGGGTCGGGCAAAACCAGGGTGCTGACCGAGCGAGCTCGACACGTGCTGGACTCCGACGTGCCGGTCGACTCGCTGCTCCTGGTGGCTTTCAACAAGCGGGCTCAGCAGGAGATGCGCGAGCGCACTTCGGATCATCCACGCTTGCAGATCCAGACACTGAACGCGTTGGCGCTGTCGGTCCTCAACGGGACCAACGGATTCGTGAGCCGCGGGACCAAGTTGCAGACGATCAATGAACGCGACGTTCGCGCCATCTTGTCTGACTCCGAATACGTTAAGTACCCGCGCAAGACCAATACCGATCCGGCGGCGGCGTGGATCGACGCGCTCACCGAAGTCAGGCTCGGGCTGCGCTCGCCGCAGTCGGTGGAAGACGCGTATCGCGGCGACCTCGAGGGCTTCGCCGCGTTCTTCCCTCACTACCGCCAATATCTCGCGGAGCACAATCAGGTCGACTTCGACGAACAGATCTATTTGGCGGTCGAAGTGCTGCTGCGCGATCCCCGGGTACGGCTCGCCGCCGAGCAGCGCGCCGAGGTATTGCTTGTCGACGAGTACCAGGACCTCACGCCCGCCCACATGCTGCTCCTGCGGCTTCT
>Ga0207933_1000286_pt1 | contig 52382 bp, 41 predicted proteins | sample NGESurdeep092012_4_FD_184488 | JGI IMG/M metagenome (GOLD analysis project Ga0207933, IMG submission 184488) | Arctic peat soil microbial communities from Barrow, Alaska - NGEE Surface sample F53-3 deep-092012 (SPAdes) | ecosystem: Environmental > Terrestrial > Soil > Wetlands > Peat ... | reverse complement strand
AGAAAGACCCTCGGCTGGAAGTGCCCAGCCGAAGTCTTCCTACCCAACTTCGACTTCGTGAAATACTGGCACCGTACCTTCAACCCCGTTGCACTTCAAACTTGAAACCGCCTTGCAATTCACTCATCGACACGTCTTCAAAATACTTCTTGAGACAGACAAGCTGGCCTGAGGCAATGCGCCCGTCCCATCCGCATTCGAGGATCATGGATCGGTCGGAAAGCTTCTCAGGTGTCTTGTAGAGAAGGATGACTCTTTTCCGGTCGCCTTCTTCCAGCCATTTGTCGAGCTGGAAGTTGATCGCCGCGTCTCCCCATCCGTAGCCCGACATGACAATCTGGTCGCTGCTGCGAAGAAGCTGATGGAAGCGAAAATGGATATCCGCGTAAATACCGCGCTGGTAAAAGGTCACCTTATTGATGCCGGACAAGAATGACGGTCGTCGGAACACCGGCTTGAGCGACTTTCCGGTGCCGTCCTTTGCCGCTTGTGGATTGCTGCCGAGCAGGATCGCCGTCTTTGTAGAGCCATAGAACCGATACCAGTCTACTGAACCGTGAAGTTTGAATAGCTGTACCCGCGTCTTTGCCACATCGAATAAGCTGTCATCACTCCAACGAACGTCGCCGTCTGCCGGACCAAAACCGTCTACGAAGCCCACACCATTTGCAGAAAGAAACTGCTCCACAAGTGTGTCGTGATTGAGAGTGACGATATTCAATTGTTCGATCTGAGGATTGACCGCAAGTTGTAGCAGCAGGTCCAGACCCTTGATGTATTTTTTTCGCAACATGTTGGCGACAACGGTTTCGATTAGGTCGCAGGCCTCGCTTCCGAGTGTCGCCAGATCCCACATGCGCCCCTTAATCGTGCGCCCGATCAGGTGCCGTCGCGCCTTTCGCTCGATCGCTTCCATGAACGGGGTGGTGAGCGAATTGTCGGACAGTCCGATATTCCACAAGCTGATCTGCTGACACAGAAAGAAGATATCCTCATACGTCGAACCGCCGCGATAAATTGCTCCTGAACTCTTGAACCCGCCTTTAACCTTGTGATAACCGACACGCTTGATGTCCAATACGTCATGCTCCATGACGGCCTTTAGGAAGCGGCGAATTCTGGGAGTAAGGTCTTTCGCCCGCAGCGCCGGATCGGTGCCGGGACCGGGAGCATAGTTGTGGGGCTCTTCCTGATGATAGGAGCCATGCATGATTTCATGCATAAGCTCGGACGCAACCGGCAATCCTGACGGCAGCGAAACTCCCGCGCCGAGAAAAAGGATCAGCTTCATGCTCACTCCCACGACCGCGCATACGATTTTTGGGGTCGCTGAAGAATAGCAGTCTGGCTATGCCGAATCGGCGGCCAAGGTTCCGGGGCAGGACAACCCGTCACTTCGTGCCGGCGCTAAAGAGGCTGCGCGCCCGGCCAGTGCCTATTAAATTCATCCAGGGTGCGGTTCAGCATATTTTCACTCTTTCTGCTCGCAACCGTCGCCTTCTTGCCGAGATGGTTCAACGAAGATCCGAAGTGATAGCAGACCGCGCCATCTAGGATCACAAAGCGGTCATGGAACGCATTGCTGGAACGTGCTTCGACGTTGCCGCGCTGCTTAGCGAGCTTTGTGTATGCACCTCCGAAGCCCTTTGACGTGTTCTGAGTCGCAAGCTGAACCGACACGGCAGGATTAAGGGCTGCGATAAAGTCGAGCATCGATTCATCGACCCACGGGTCAATGATGATGACCTGGCGCTTCGCTTGTTGAAATACGAGCTGCACTTGGCGCAAGCCCGTATAGACTTCCCCCTTTCCGATGAAAATTTCTATCTCAGCGTAATCAGCGTAGCTCTTGCCCTCGACGGCCGACATGCCCTTTTCCGTGAGCCTTACCCAGTTGTCCGGGATCACAAGATCGGTGCCGGTCGGCGCAATCAAGCGAAGTCTAACCAATTCACTCCACGCCCAGATGAGCTTATCCTTCTCCTCAGTCGTGAGGTCTGTTTTCAGCCAACGTTCGAAATCGCTCTGGATTCCTTTTCCGATAGCGTTATATTTCTCGACACTGCGGTTGTTGAGTTGCTCCGTATGGATGAATTGCAGAAGTAGGTATTTCAAAAGTTCGTCGCCGTAAGCGATGAGACCGCTCCTCTCAACCCCTTCAAGCAGTGGCGCATGCAGCTTCGTCGTGAGTTCAATGCTGTATTTGCTTCGCGGTCCCTCTGGATTGTCGCGGACATCGTCAAGAAAGTCCCCGCTGAAAACGACATCGGATTCGCGACCGTTCGGCGCGGTCATTCGAATCCGGAACTGACGCCCGTCGAACTCGTAAAAGGCTTCCGCGACGGTCACGTTCGCGTCAATCGACTGAAGACGGGCCGCAATGGCTTCCGAGCCGGGGACATGATCGATCGGAATGGGCTTGTAGGACATAACGCATCTTACGGCGGAAATGAGCGTCTGGATAGGTAGCCGGAACTGGCGGGTGAACCGCGCTTGACGTGCTGCTCAACACAATGGAAACAGACGCTCTCCGGGAAGGGGCCCGTTTTCCGTAAGATACATTATCACCGCAAATAATCCCGCTTGATCTGAGCTATTGCTTCTGAGCGATCCCTCGGCGGTGAAGATCAACTCTCATTGACGTTTGCCTCTGTCGAGACTGTTTCCACCTTTGGGACAAATGGGAAGAAACCATACCTTCCGGTGCTCGGATTGCCACTGAACATTTGGATGTTTGGTCGCGACCGAATCACTTCCGGCGGCGTGATATTCTCCACGATCACGACCTGGCGATCATCGGTCATAGCAGCTAGGTAATCGTAAAAGCGCTCGTCCAAGTCCGTCCCTCGTAGGTCATCCTCGGAGCTTTCGGGAGCACGATAGGACAAGAGTGGTGAATCGAGAATGATGAAGCCGGGATGGGGTGTTTCGTTGTCGATGCAGTGGTCGAGCAACCCAATAGTGAACGCAGCATGGGTAATCGCGCGAAGCCCCTTTCCGCGAGCACCCCGCGCCTTGCCCGCGATTATCAAATCTCTGCTCTTCGCATCGAAGTGAACTCTATCTCCGCCAGGGAAGTGCCAAGCGCTCAGGGTCTTCTCAACCTGCTTGGAATAATCATCGGCCGTCTTCGGAGAGAGGTCGCCCTCGCCGTTGATTGACTCCTGTGTTGGGTCGATACTGCTGTCAGCCTTGGCGCGCCGTTCCTCGATGTCCTTGACCGTCCGAAGGACTGCAAGTGCCTCCCGTACCTCCCCGCGTTTGTCTGCGAGTCCCCCGTAGCTCGCACGCAATTGCGCGAGTTTGGGCGCCACTAAGGTTTCAAGGTCTGACACGACGCCCTGCAATTCAAGAGCGACCTTGGGCAGCTTCCGATTAAATGAATTTGACTCGTTGGCCAAACCGTTGACCGTCTCAGCCAGCTCTTTGCGAAGCAATTCGATCTTTACGATTTCACTGCGAGACGCTGCGATAACGCCTTCTACGTTGCCATCGCAATCGCCGCTTTGGCGATGATGCTCGGCATCGGCGCCACACAAAGGACACGCCGCTTGGCCGAGCACCTGAAAGAGAGTTCCTCCCTCTTCGATGCCCTTCAGCCGTGCGACGTCAGAAACATAGTGCTTATCCAACAGCGAGAATCTTTCCAGCAATTCCGATATTTCTCCCCGCCTGTCATTGCCTTCTTCGATCTTCTTCCGAAGCTCACGTCTTTTGTCGGCCAATGTGCGATAGCTTGCCTCGGTCGTGCCAAGGTCTTGTTGTTGCCGGGAAAGAGACGCATCCAGCTTCTGCAGCTGCTCCTCTAGTTCATCGGGGCTCTTCGTAAGCTGTTTGAGACGAGCTCGGTACGCGTCCAGCATTTCATCGAGCAAATCAAGTTGAGCTTCACGGGAAAGATGCTCAGGCCCCTTGACAGCACCTGTAATGAGAGCGCTGTCGTCAAGACCACTGAGCAAAAGCTTGAATGTTGCGAGATTAGCCGTATCCGCGGTGGGGTTGCCATCTCTGAGTGGAGAGCGGCGCTGAATAATTTCATCTTCGGTCACGATGACGAGACGCGCAATATTCCTGAAGCTGAGACTGTTCGTGACGTTGAGTTTGTTCTTCCGCACTCTCTTACCTGCCAAGCCGCACCGCTCCAGCAAAAAGCTAGAAAGATTGTCCGGACTCTTGTCGCTGTGTTGATCTGACAGAACCCGTTCGCCGTCCGTTTCTGAAGGAGGTTTTGTATGGAGCCCCGGAATCATCCGGAATGCGCCGCCTTCGGTACTCCGTTGCAGTGTAAATTGTTCGCCGTCAATCATTTCAAGACTCAGCAAAACGCGGTCGTAGCCGTAGCGTTGCTCAATCGTGCGAAGTGGCGTTTGACCACCAAGCATGAAGTCGATGACTTCAACGATGAACGACTTTCCGGTCTCGGAGGCACCGTAGATGACATTCAAACCAGGCCCGAAACCGACTTCCGCCGGTTCGCGATCCGGGCCGTGAAAGGAGAGATGGCGCAAACGAAGTCCTGGCATACTCATAGCTCTGTCCCCCAGCTACTGTCGCCCGTTTGAAATTCTTCCACCCAATTTTCGAAGAGCTTCCTCATCATGCTGCGAAATTCGAGCTCATCATTGCTTCCAAAAGCTTCGATAAGCCAGACCGCCCGAACCTTGAGGTCTTTGATGTAGTCGGACTCAAGTGACGATAGAAATGACCCTGCGTTTTCGCCCGCGACATATCGGATTCCGTCCGGCCCAATCTCTCTGTCGACCAGTTCTCGCGTCATCATCAAAAGCAACGCCCGCTCGATCAGCGCTCGACGGACAAGCAACTCAGCCGACTGCATCGGCGCAGGTGGGTGCAGGCTGGTAGGGCCGCCGACATCTCCGGTATGCACCAATAGATAGTCCATCCCGACGAGCCTCTGCAAATCATACGAACGCGGGTACGCCGCACCGAGCAACGCGACAGCGCGGAGGCCCGTCTCGAGCGGTCCGTTGAATGTCATCCGACGCGCGTCTATTGCAGCCATTGCAACCTGTCCTCATTGGCGAGTTGATGGCAAATTCCATCCCGGTCCTTTGGCTTGGCGCAGGTCAATAGCGCGTTGGAGGTGAGCTGAAGTTCCCGGGCCGCCTTCGTCACATTACACACGCGCGCGAAACCATCCGGATGATCCGCGTCACAAACATCGACGACAGAGGAGTGGATATCATCCTGAAGGGACTCAAAGGTGCCGGGAGGCACGTTATCGCGCGCAAACAAACGCAGCGACTCGGCATGATAAAAAGATTCTCGCTGCCGGCCGAAATGGTCATCCAGCTTTGCCCACGGTTTCAGCGCTTTGGGCTCTGAAACAACAACTTTCTTGTGATCGCCATATGCTGCGAGCAATTGCGCGACGTAACGGCTCTCATTAGGCGCAACGTCACTTGGCGGAGCGTCTGCGGCTGGCCGTGGTGGCAACCCACCGCCAAATCTGGCGGCGTGGAAGGGGCACTCGCGGTGGCCTTCGATAATTTGCAGAGATGTCATTGCCTCAAAAATGGAAAAGTCGAACGATTCGACGTACTTCACGAAATCACCTGCGAGAGGAACTTCCGCCTTCGATGTAATCGCGGATTTGATATCGCTATCCCACATAGCGATCACCTCAGCTTTGAGCTTGGCCGGGTCGGCTAGAAGAGCGAGCAGTTTGGTTCCTGCCCCGCGAGGCGCGACGAAGTAGTACCGTCGCGGAGCCTTGTATCCCTTTGTGAAGCTATACCAAAGAATCTTGCCGAATTCCGGCCACGCATCACTCGGATAGAGAGCGTGATCGTAGTGTTTGCACTGGTAGTTGTCCCAGACGCCTTGAAGGTCGACTCCGTCCACAAAACCGGCGATATCTATGCCCCTGTCTCCGGCACCGGTAAACCTTTGCACGTTTGTATATAGCTTTTTCAGGCAAAAATGCGACCACTCATGGATCAGCCCCTCCCATTCGTCCGGCGAGTAAAGCCAAATTCGTTGCTGGGGCGGAATTGAGGGTCCGTGGATGACCTGGTCGGCTGTCACGGGCGTTGAAGGAGGTACGGGTTCCGCGACGCTTGTGAATTCGCTAAGGGCTTCCTGGGTCATCAGTCGCGATGCCTCCGCTTGGTCGCAAATGATCGGGGAGCATGCGAGTACTGCATCGTGCGAGAGAAGCCGAGACACCGCAGTTGCACACTCGCAACCTGGATGGGACTGACGCGCGCCGGGTTCGGAACAGCAGGTTTGAGATCAGGCCGCAAATAATTCTCCGCTAGCAGCGTGGGCAGGATGAATTTGGTTGACGTTCCATCATATTCGGAAACCCGTCGAAGGCTACGCAAAGAGGCGCCGATTTTCTCCACGACACCATACCGGGCTCCGGCGCCTTGGCAAAGTCAATCCACCTCTACATCATCTGCCTCGGGTCGCCAAGTGTCCCATCACACGATGGAAGGTTTCCCGTAAAACCTGACCGCTCTGCCGCTTGCCGATGTTCGTAGGCCCCCGTAGTCGTTGCCAACGCGGTTGTCACCGGATACGATCGGCAATCCTTCTCCTCCGGATTTACCATGTGAGGAGACAGAAGTACGAGGTTGTAATTGGCCGAGGCTCAGACAGTAATCCGGACCCTGCGTGGTGTCCAAACCTCTCTTGTACTCGGGGAGGCTTTGGTGCGACCGGCTCCGTTGGAACCGAAGGGTGCTGTCTACACAAAACCCTGGGTCGTAAATCTATTGCTCGATCTGGCTGGATACGTCGCAACACAAGACCTCGGGAGCGCGGTTGCCGTCGAACCAGCCGCCGGCGACGGCGCTTTTCTAAGGCCGATGATTGAAAGGCTGGCGCAGTCCTGCAAGCGCTTTGGACGGCCAATTTCTGAGTGCCGCGGCGCCATCATTGCGTACGAACTAGACGAGGCAAGCGCTGTGCGGGCTCGAAGCCTCGCCGAAACAGTACTGAGGGACCTGGAGATTCCGTCCGCAACAGCCCGGAATCTCGCCGGCATCTGGATCAGGTCTGGCGATTATCTTCTCGATCCGGTCGCTGTCGAGGCCGATTTTGTCATCGGCAACCCACCCTATGTGCGGATGGAGGAGATTCCCGAAGATACCGCTCTGCTATATCGGGAGGCTTATGCCACGATGCGGGGCCGTGCTGATCTCTACGTCGGGTTTTTCGAGGCTGCCTTGCTTCAGCTCAAGGATGGTGGCACCTGTGCCTTCATTTGTGCGGACCGGTGGATGCGAAACCAGTACGGAGCGGAACTGCGAAAGCTCATCACATCGGAATTTGGGGTCGATGTGGTCATTGAGATGCATAATGCTGACGCCTTCGACGACGTAGTGGATGCTTACCCCGCCATCACGGTCATTCGAAGGCAGAAGCAAGGCCGCACTATCGTCGCTAGTGCAGGGCCTGAGAGTGCCCACCTCCCTGCCGGGCGCCTGGCCGCGTCATTGCGCGACAGCCTGAACAGCGAGAGGGTTGAGCTATCGGCTGGCTTTCATGTGGCGCGCGTTGATACGTGGTTCAAGGGCAGCGACCCGTGGCCATGCCGTTCTCCTGAACAACTCGCTCTGCTTCGCCGCCTGGAAGATGAGTTTCAGCCTTTGGAGTCGAATGCCAGAGTAGGTATCGGTGTCGCCACCGGTAATGACAGCGTTTTCGTGACAACCGATTCCGGTTTGGTCGAAGCGTCGCGGCTGCTCAAGATAGCAATGGCGAGAGATATCCGGAGCGGCGCTTTGAAATGGTCCGGTCACTACCTCGTTAATCCGTGGAACGGTAGAGGTCTGGTTGATCTCGCGAAGTATCCTCGCCTAGGCGCGTATTTCGAGGCACATGAATCGGCCCTGAAGAAACGCCACACTGCCATCAAGAGCGCACACGCCTGGTACAAGACCATCGACCGCGTCACTCACGCACTGACGACGCAGCCGAAACTCTACATCGCGGATATCAAGGACGTTCTCGATCCTGTGCTGGACGACGGCACGACGTATCCCCACCACAACCTTTACTTCATCCAATCCGACTTATGGGATCTCGAGGTGCTTGGCGGTCTGCTGATCTCTGCGGTTGGGCAGTTCTTCGTCGAGTCCTATGGCGTCCGTATGCGCGGCGGTTATCTGCGGTTTCAGGCGCAATATTTGCGGCGAATCCGCACACCTGATCCGGCAAACATTTCGAAGAGCCATGCGGAAGGGTTGGTTGCGGCGTTTCGCACACGCGACAGGGACCTTGCGACGCGGCTTGCGCTTACAATCTACGGGATTGGCAAACGGGAATTGGAGACAGCCATTGGACATTGAGAAGCGGCTTCAGGATGCTGTACAGAGCTATTGGGACGCCCGTGGCAAGAACAAGGAAAAGCAAGTTGAAGGCGGCAAGATTGATGCGGGCACGCGCGGTGAGGTCACGGGCGGAACGCAGATGGGCGCTATGGAAGTTCTGGTCGCCGACATCCTCTGTGAAGCGGGGCTCACAAAAATTGATGTCAAGACGCGCACTGCCCTGGAGTTGCCAGGATACTACCGTTCCGAGAAGAAGTGGGATCTGATTGTCGTTTCCAACGGCCAGCTCGTCACGGCGATGGAATTCAAGTCGCAAGTTGGGCCTTCCTTCGGCAACAACTTCAACAATCGCTCCGAGGAAGCTATCGGAAGTGCCACTGATATTTGGGTCGCCTATCGGGAAGGGCGTTTCGGCAACACCCCTGCCCCATTCCTCGGCTACTTCTTCCTGCTCGAAGATTGCGACCAGGTAAAAAAGCCCGTCCGAAACGCAGAACCATATTTCAAAGTTGATCCGGAATTTAAGGGTGCGTCATACAGCAAACGCTACGAGCTTCTGGCCCGACGTCTAGTGCATGAACGGGTCTATACCGCCGCGTGCCTTGTGATGGCGACCAATTCGTCAAAGACGACAATAACGCACCCGGCTGAGGACTTGAACTTTCAGCGATTCGTCGCTGCGCTCAGAGGACACGTCGTAACATTTTTAGGTAGCCAGAAGAAATAAGAGCGGACGGCGGAAGCGCTGCTGACAGCTCCGTAAGTTCGCAATGATCTCAATAGATTCTAGAAACCTATCAATATGCACAATCAGACCAATTCAAAAGAATCGCCTAAAACGCGTAACAGGGACAGCTTTCGGATTGCAGACGGGTTCCGTACTGACACGTTGCCCGCGCTGGTATCGCTGGCACGGAGTCTCAAATCGCTATCGCCGGTGTTGAATGATTTTCTTACGCTCCATCTCGTTCTGGATGCAAACAAGGTTCAAGGTGAACTGAGGTGGCGGCTCGGCAGCCGTCAGAAACCCTTTGCGCGCACCGGACTTTATGAGGCCATTGTGGCCGGCGTTTTGGTCGCTTATGTTCCAACGCAGCTCGAAGACGAGATTCTTGAGCACATCGAGGATATTGCTCGTGACACGAACCGCAACATAGATGAAGTGCATAGCGAATGGGAGGATTTTCGTTCCTACCTCCATGTCTATGCGGCCACGGCAGAGCCGTTGCTTACGACGAAGTATACCGACCCAGACGATCTTCCCTACAAATGGGCGTGCAATCAGCTTGGACTCCAAGCTGTTTATACAGACGATCCACATCTCGGGTGGATTGGAGCGCCGGTCGTGGCCGTTAAAATTGACGGCCATCTTCGCGATTACGCGCGGGCAAGCACGGTGAAAATCGGCATTTCTATTGGCTCTCGCGCTGCCGTCGCCGTCAGTATCGAAATGCTCCCAGTTCTATATCAATGTCTTAAGGCCGCAATGTCATGGTTTAAGCGGCAATCCCCGGCGCTACAGCTTGCCTTAGTTGGCGCTGCCGTAGCGCTGGCCGTTCATCCGAAGTCGCGTGCTAAATTCTCAAGCATCTGGCAGGCCGTCGCCCCGATCGTCGGCGACGCTCTGAAAGCGACGGCGGTGCAACTGCTTACCGAGTTCGACGAGGCATCTCAACGCTCGGAACATCATCTTCGAGAAATCGAAATGCACCTGCCACCCGAACGGAAGCGGACCGTATTGATGAGAGCCCGCGCCGTCTGCACAGTCGCAAAGCGCCCGCTAACGACGAAACAGATCGCGGAGCGGATGCGCGCTGATGGGTACGGCTTTCAGTCCATCCACCTTCCCACATATCTACGCCGTGTGCTCCGTGCCGCCAGTGAGTTCTCTGAAGGCCCTGCGGGGGAATGGAAAATGATCGCTTGCGCGGCAAATCAAAGCCCTGCTGGCTCTTAGGCGCTGTCACCTGTGAGCGCAGTTGAGGTATTGAGAACTTGGGAAATCTTTTCAAGGAGTTGCGTTCTGCGGTCTTGATAGAAATCGTTAAAACCGGTTAGGTCCACCATCACGCCGTCGAGCAGATGTCGCGAAATGTAATCCTTGCGATCATCTGGCTTCTTGTACGTGTTTGCAATCCAGTCAGCAGGCATCTGGTCGTTCTTCGATTGATTGTCCTGTCCTTGCAAAAGTTGAAGATTGGGAAGTCGATCTTTACGATCTTGCAAGGTTTCGATCTCTTCTGCCGAATAACCGAGTTGCTTCAGCTTCCTTGCATGAAAAATCGCAGTCGGGAAGACATGGTCAATGTGAAATTGATTTCTAGTGTCAACGAAAGAAAACAGCATCGTCAGCAAGCCGAACAGGTCTCGCGAGCCGTACTTCATATCGGCAAGCTCTTCAACTTCCTCTTGGCTGAATACCAGGCTCTTTCCGCGTACACGCATTTCCCGTTCCAGTTCTTGACACGGAAACGCATCGCTCGAGACCCGGATGACATCCCTCAGCGCGGTGAGCAGTGCATCAAGAGCGCTGCCCCAAATGCCGGGCTTGATGAGTGACCGGAATAACCACTGCTTAACAGTCCTCCGGTCGTCCGCCTCGTTTTTCGACGTGAGATAGCTATCTGTGCATCCCCTTGCGTGCAAATAATAGGCAATCGGCAACAGAGCACTGTCAGCCGCGATCGTGTCGCGCGATAGTCCGAAGCTCGCGACAAGCCGCACGGCCAGCCGCAGGCTCTCGGACACCTTTGGCCAGTTCGCCTCTAGCTTTTTCATGTTGTTTCGGTCGAAGTTTTCAACTTTGAATCCGACGCTGGCAATATCCGAGAGCATCAGACCGGCCTTCAGGACAAAATCTTTTGAGAAGTTGAAGCCGAGCCCGGTAACGTTGAGCGAATCGACAAGCGTGTTGATCTCGCTGCGGGCATCACCCTCCCATTGCGCCGTCGCGATGGAAAGCAGCAAGTCAGAATAAGACAGAACGGTTCCGCCGCTATTCGTGCGGATGAAAATGTTGAGAACTTTCTCGATGTCCTGGCTTTCTTCTTCGTAGTAGCTGATGACCAAGACTTGATGAACGATGGATTGCAACTTGTGAAGCGACTTCACGGCCGCAGTCGTGTTCCCCAAACCGTTCTCCGCCAAGTAAACCATCGGTTCTGATGGCTCGGCCATTGCATAAATTTTCGAAACTGGAAACCAGAATTCCCCGTCTTCGGGGGTCGCCGCACGTTCATCGGTCAGGAATTCAAACCGAAAGATCGCTCCATCCTCATCGGCCTTGGGCTTATGGAGAAGATCAAGATATAGCTTCTTCACCGGGAAAGCCTTCGGACTGTTCCACCATTTGTTCGGTTCTTTGACAGCGAGCGATCCGCGCAAACCGATGTTCAGCGCCGTCAGTCGCTGCTGCCCGTCCAAAACAGCAGTGACAGGGTCTTCAGGCGGCTTTCCGAGGGGTGGGCAGTGTGGGTTGTCACGCTGATGGTATTCGCGGCTGAAGTCGAAAAACTGAAAGCTCTTTGATGTTGCCTGTTCAATCTTCCAGAACAGGCAACATCCCACGGGAAAGCCTTGCATGAGGCTGTCGAATAGGCGGCAGATTTGCTTGGGGCTCCACACGAATTCCCGTTGAATGGCGGGAAGAACGTAGTCGTGTTTAAAGACGCGGTCAAGCGTCGCTTTGACTGTGATCGCAGTCTGGTATGGCATCTGGGCAGCATACAGCACCCTTGCGACTCCTGAAATAACCCGTAAGTCACAGCTACTGCGTTCAGTTCATTACGGACGGGCTATCAAAGCGCCCTTCGCTAGTCCGGGACAATCTCCCTAAGCTTGACCTGTATCGCGTTTTGGAGCTTCGCGATCATCACACCCAACAAAGCACTCTGAGCGGCGGTTATTCGGACGACTGATCCTCCAATGATGTCTGTTGCCACGGCAGCCACGCGTTCAGCGAAAGCCGTTTCGAGTTTTTGCACATCGTTGAGATCGATCGGAGCGATCCAGACCCGCTTGTCGGCCAACGCTTCGAGGGACACATGAATGAAGCAGTAGAAGATCTCGGGCCACCTCGCGACCCATATTCCTCGTCAAAGGCGACAGCTCCGATGGGCGAACTTTACAATGTACAGTTCTCTGCCCTACACCAGAACAAGTTGACTGATTCATGCAGCGTCGGCAGCAATGGCCCTGCCGACTAATTCCCAAAACCGCGAGCACCCGCAGCATTTCATGAAAAGAAGATCGGTCTACGTCACTCTCTCCCTCCTTTATGCCAGTTTCGCTGTTGCCCAGCAGAGTTCTACGAGCGCGGTGTCGCAAGCCGGCACAGCAGTGCAGCAAAATGCTCCCGATCTCAAACAGGCCGCTCCCGTCTTAGCACCGCCACGGCTGGACGTGGTCCAGAGCATTCGAGTGACGACGACGTTAGAACCGCTACCGCTGGCAGAGAGCGATCGCTCCGTGGAAGTGCTCTCACCGAGCGAGATGCCCGGGGGAAACGATAGCGTGGTGGATATGCTGCGCGTTGACCCTTCATTGAATGTGCAGGCGCGGGCCGGTGAGGGTGTGCAGGCGGATCTATCGTTGCGTGGGACGACTTTCGAGCAATCGCTGGTCCTGGTGAACGGACTTCGGGTGAACGATCCGGAAACCGGGCACCTAAACCTTGATATTCCGGTCCCGCTGGATGCGGTAACAAGGGTGGACATTCTGCATGGCTCGGGATCGACGTTTTATGGATCGGACGCGATCGGCGGTGCGGTGAACCTGCTGACCGGCGAACCGGGCACGGGGTTGACGGTAGTAGCGAGGTCGGGTGCCGGGAGTTACGGGTCGGTGGAGGAGCATCTGCGGGCGTCTTACCTGGCTGGGCCTTTTGCCGAACAGCTGACGGGGAGTCGAGACACCTCGGACGGGTTTATCGCCGACCGGAACTACAGCAGCAATGCCCTGGCGAGCGAAAACTGGCTGAAGTGGAAGCCGGGGACAACCGACATTCTGCTGGCAGCAAGCGACCGGCCGTACGGGGCGAACCTATTTTACGGGCCGTACGACTCGTGGGAGCGGACAAAGGGATGGTTTGCGAGCATACAGCAGGAGTTGGGCACGCGGACGGCTGCGAGCTTCGGCTACCGGCGGCACAGCGACCTGTTCGTGCTCTTTGCCGATCAGCCCGCGATCTACGAGAACAACCACATTACGACCAGCTTTGAAGGCGCACTGCGGCGGGCGGATTCGCTGGGAGCGAACACCACACTGTCGTATGGCGTCGAGACGGACGGAGACACGATCCACAGCAACAGCCTTGGAGTCCATGCGCGCAATCAGGGTGCGGGCTATGCCAACCTAAGCCTGCGGGCGCTGGGAAGGTTTTCGCTTTCGGTGGGCGCGCGCGAAGAAATACTGTCGGGCGGCGACCAGGTGTTTTCGCCGAGCCTCGCAGGAACGTTTCTGATGACGCCTACGGTACGTCTGCGCGGCGCGGCCGGTCATGGGTTCCGGCTGCCGACGTATGTCGATCTGTACTACGCGGACCCCAGCACGATCGGAAACCCGAACCTGAGGCCGGAGTCGAGCTGGAGCTATGAGGGCGGAATCGACTGGTCCCCCGCCAACGGCCGGGTGACGCTGACCGCGGCGGCCTTCCGGCTGCAGCAGAAGGACGCGATCGACTACTCCAAACAGCAACTGGCAACCGAGGCGCTGACCTTCGCCGAGCCATGGCAGGCCGTGAATATACAGAACCTGAACCTCACCGGGGCCGAAGCAAGCGTGCAGTTGCGCGTGAGTTCAACCCAGCAGGTGCAGCTGAGTTATACCGCGGTACAGGCGGGGAATCCTCCGAGTGGGATCATTTCGGAGTACGCGTATAACTATGCGGCGCAGAACGCGACCGCCGGATGGACCGAACGCATGCCTGGAGCCTGGGGGCGCGAGATTTCGGCCCACACGCAGCTGAACGTAGTCCAAAGGACAGGGCGGACGGCCTACCCCCTATGGGACCTGGGACTGGCGCGGAATACAGGCAGGGTGAGACCTTATGTGCGGCTGCTGAACTTGAGCAATACCGGGTACCAGGAAATTACGGGAGTGCCATTGCAGGGCAGGACGGTCATGGGTGGGATGGAGTGGAGTTGGAGAGAGCGGTAAGGTGGCCGCCATCCGATTTGGTTAAGGCGGTTGGATCCACAGGTGATTTGGGGCTGGTATTTAAACGGCTTCTTCGCGAACGCAATGGTGAATCCTTCATGTAAGCACTGTGCCAAGACGTGCATGAGTTGTCTTCTCGGGAACGAAAGAGGTTGGAAGCATCCATTGCGAAGGGACTGAGCATGCAAGAACGGGGCCATGAAGAGAGTGGAGGCTCAGAATAGGTGGTCGCTTTCAAAATGGTGTTCTCAATTGGAAGTCTTTCGTGGTGGGGCACTGTTTCATAAAAAGATATTTTCCCATCCATAGCTGCATACTTCGCGGACCATCTCCGGGGTGAGGTTCCTGCCTGCGGCGATGCGAGCGGCTTCACGGATGGGGTCGTCTACTTTCTGAAAGTACGTCTCCGCAGCGCCCTCAACCTCACGCGATGCCCTAGGGTGGAGTGCAGGCTTCACGTTGGTCTCCCACTCACCGCGAATCGTCGACAGGTTCGCGCCGAAGGTTTCTATCGTGTCGTGAATATAGAGGACATCTTTGGCCTTGTCCGCACGCTCGCGTTTGTTTCGGATGAGGATTTTCTGCGCCAGAAAAGCCGCCGCATTCGGAACACGAATTCGCCGGACACCATCCGTTGGATAGCCATCGGCGGGCGCAATTACCACCTCCCATGGACTATCTAGCAGCAACTCCAGATGCCGGAGCTTCTGCACTGGAACTCCGGCAATTCGAGTGGTCACGTCGCGCTTGCCGCGTTTTATTTCGCCTCCTACGAGAGGCGTTAGAAACTCTGCATAGAAACCGCTGTCCCCGGTGGCAATGTGGTAGTGAGCGGCCGGCGGCTGCATGCTTCCTAACAGTTCTTCGCGAAAACCATTTTCAAGCAGACGTTGCCGGAGCTCATTTCCTGTTGCGGGCAACTTAGCCGGAAGAGCAACATCGGTATCCAAGGTTCCCAGTGGTTCGTAGTCGAGCGGCTGCGCCAGTGGGTGCAGGCGATGGAGCCGGTGCGCCCAGCCGCCGATGATGACGACCTGATCGAGCCACGGATGCAGGGTGTCGATCAAACGCGCGAAATGGTCGATATCGGGATTGGCGGCCATCAGAGATGGCTCTCCAGTATGGGCGCGAGGACGCGGCGGCGGATTTGCTCTGCCTGGGCCGCACCGCGGGCCGGATGCGAGCCAACATCGAGCCAAACCTGCAGGATGTCCGCGATGGGCACACCTTCGCGTTCGACGGCGCCTCGAAAGACCGACTCTCGGGAGACGGGAACCCGCACATAAAGGTCGGGGGCCGACTCGGCGCGCTCCGGTGAGAGTCCCATGCGGTGCAGCACTTCCCGATCCAGACTTTCGAGATAGAAGTACGGCGGAACCCCATGCACGAAGCCAAAGCCCAGAGACTCGGCTGCCGCAAAAAGTCCGAGGCAGGCACGTAGTGCCGGCTGCCGTTTCGGCCCGGGGTGGACCATGTAAGAGTGAAGCGCGACTGGCAATTGCCGTTCGTTCTTGACCGGAATGATCCATCGCAAAGGCAGTTCGGGGGCGGCGCGAAGATGCGCAGCCTGCCATCGGTGCATCAGTTCCTCCCGGCGAACCAGGCCCAGGATCTCACTTTCGTTGTCGAGAAAACCTTCTTGCCGAAGTTGCCTCACAAAGCGAAAGGCGCTCATCACCGAGACCCCCGCCGCCTCAGCGAGTTCCGAGGCATTGCGGTATTCCCGGCGCGGAGCGCGGAGAAGCTCTGCGGGGACGAGGGGGGCGAGCAGAACTTTCAGCATCCACTGGTTCAGGTCGGAGAAAAGGTAGGCGGACTCCGGCGGCGCGTGCTGTTGGCGGCGAATGCGGCCTGGAGCGGGTGCGTTGAGTCCTTCGAGTCCAGGCCCGACAAAAAGCCGGAAGCCTTCTCGGTCGAAGATGCCGGCTGCGGCATCCGGTGCACTTTCGGCCAAGAAATCCTTGATCGATCGGACGATGCTCGGTGAGAGAACTGGAGCAGCGATGACCGCCAGCGGAGCCGCTGGTTGGGGCGACGCTTGGGCGATGGCTCTGGCCTGAAGGATGGCCTGGGCCAGCAGCGGCACCAGCCGGTCGCGCCGGCCCTCCGAGCCGACCTTCAGCTCAACGACATATCGAAAATCCTGGCTGGAGACCAGCAGATCAGCCTCTTTCTGTCCGAAACGAGGACTGGCCTTCACCCGCCAGCCGTCCTGCCGGAAGAGATCGGCGAGCAGGGCGAGGTATTCCTGCTCGCTGCGCTGGGCTGGGGACGATATGGAAGAGGAGGCGGGCATCACAATATCTTGGCCATGATAATTATCGTGGCCGTGGTAATTATCATGGCCGTGTTAGCGGCTCCATGTCAAGCCAAATCTGTCATGACTGCTTCCACGACGCCACTGCCATCTCCGAACACGTCGCGGGAAGATTCCTCAGTGTTCAATCGATTCGTGAGGGATAAGGCCCGATCATTTCTACAATCGAATTTCAAGCCGGAGAAGCGTCGGTTGACGAGGTGTCATAGAATCGTTGATAATGAACTTGTCAACTGGAGACCCCATGGTCACCTATTCTGAAAGTCCTCAGACCCTCGATCAAGTCCAAGTCACCCTTGAACAAAAGCTCGGCGACGCTCTAAAGAGCAAAAAGCCTTCTTTCTCAATTGATCGCCCCTCGAAATCTTCAAACAGTCTTCGTCTTGTTTCTCATGGAGCAATGGACTTCTGTTGCGAGGTCGGAAAGACGATGTTGCTGATTCAAGCGAAGTCTTGGAAGCTGAATCTTAATCTTGAAAAGTTCCACTTGAAGACTGAATACTCGAACGACCAGTTTAGCGTTTGGATTCAAAGTGATCCAGAAGCGACTCATCGTTATTTCGACATGGTTATACGTCAACTTGCCGAAACCAGACACCCAGCGTTTTACTCTCGCATTTTGCGTGCATTCCTTCGGTTGGAAGATGATCTTTCCGCTTCTCTCATCGACGAGGTAATGGCGGCTCCAACTGACTTTTTGGTCGCTCTTGAGGCGCTCACTTCCTCCGCGGAAAGCGCCCAACTTGTCGCCGAAGATCCATTCATTGCCGCGAAGTTTAGAGGCCTCAAGAGGAAGAAGGAAATGCTAGAAACGGCGGGTGGAACTCTGACCTCGGAACAGGTCTCCGATGTTCTCGGAATCTCTCGCCAAGCCGTTGATAAACGCCGGGCTTCCCATCAACTCTTAGCTCTCACACAAGGCAAGCGCGGATACAGCTATCCGAGCTTCCAATTCGAGGATGGAAAGACTCTCCCAGGCCTCGAAGACGTATTGGCGGAGCTAAAGGCACTCGATCCTTGGATGCAGATGGTGTTCTTTACAAACCCACACGAGCGATTGGGTGGGAATACACCTTTGGACAGCCTTCGTAAAGGAGGGGTTGAAGAGGCGAAAATAGTTGCTGTGGACTACGGAGAACAGGGGGCGCTATGACCGATCGTTCGGGGCCCCTCGACGCTCCGCACCCGGAGTTGCCAACTCAATCTCCGCTCATCTTCGACCTCACAAAAGGGGCTGTGCTTTTCCGGCACCATCAGGTCAAGCGTGACCCCCTTTTCTATGGAACAACTGGCAAGAACCGATTCGACGATCCCGAGTGTCCCGCCGGCCATGCGTTCGGGGTTCTCTACGCAGCCGAAGATCCCTACGGCGCCATCATCGAATCCTGCGAAATCTCAGCACGATCGCCTGCCATCTCTGGCGCGTATCTACAGGATCGGGCTATCGCCAAACTAGAACTTCAATCGGCCCTTCGCTTCATTGATCTCGTCGCGACAGGCGGTCTCCGCAGAATTGGTGTGGATAGTCGACTTTTCGCTGGCAGCCATACGGTCGCACAACTATGGTCGGCCGCATTGCGAGCCCATCCGGTCAAACCGGATGGGATTCGATACCCTGCTCGACACGATCAGACGCGTGCCGCTTACGCCATCTTCTCCCGTTCAGATAATCCCTTCCACGTGAGTTCAATTGGCTCGTTGATGGAGCCGGCCAATCGCTCTCTCCTGAACGACATTCTCACCACCTACAATGTCGACCTGCTGTGAGAATCAGATCAGCAACTGTAGTTGTGCGAAACGGGTCTGTTGGCGAACTGATTGCAGGCTTAGATCTTGAAATGATCTCGCTCAAACGTCGTTGCCCGCTTCTTCGAAAACGAGCGTCTACGCGACACGAAGATGCGATCCGCACCGCACATCGGCACCGGGCACTTCCTCATTGCGCATAGATGCCGCTTTGATGGCATCGGCATCGGACCTGATCTCCTGAACGCAAGCCTCCAGCGCCCTGTGAGTTCTTCGGGCACCCAAATCGTCGCGCAACTAACCTCGTAAGAATCAGAGAATCAACAGGGAGTTCCGGGATAATGGAGCGATGAGCAAACAAAGGTTCTTTTCGGTCATGGAAGGCGATAGAGAGGTTGCGAACATCTCCTTGCTGTCTGGAGCGGCGATCGAATGGAACGAGGATCGAACCAAAAGAAACGTTTACCAGGTAGCGCCCGACCCGGACGGCGGGTGGACTCGAATCAGGCAAGTCACACCCAACGAACTGCTTGACGCTCTCCGCCACTGATCGGAACTTTCGCTTATCCTCGCCACAGTCTGCGGGTGCCAAAGGTTCTGCCGTGGAATTTTGATGTTCAGTCTGTCCAGTGCCTGGACGATTTTGCGGCCGCTGCAGCCATGATCTCGCAAGGCCCCAAACGTCTTGATGATGCGTGCCGGCGGTGGCGACGGGAGGGACTTTGTCTGGCCTGCCAGCGGACTCCTGCCAACGGGGAATACCGTTCTTGCTCCTTTGCTGTCTTCGCGCCAAGAACGTCGTCGGTCCGTTTCCGCTGGAATCAAATTCTATTTCGCAGCCCCTTGCAAATCAGCCGGAGTGAGCTGACTTACCGGCACTTTTTCTCCATCGATTTCCACGATCGCCGCCTTCAGACCCTGCGTCGAATGGATCACGTCCGTGATCCCTGAGATCAGTTTGTTGAGCGCCGTTACGCCGGTGGCCGCCAGCGTAATTATTGAGACGATCGTTGCCGGATCCAGGGACCGAGTGGCCCGTACCTCGGCATTCGCGCTTTCGACGCTGGGTAGAGCGCTCATCTTTTCCTGGACCTCTTTCGCCAGTGAGTCGGCGTTCACGTCACCGTCGGTTTCAAAGTGAAAAGTGATGTTTGGCATGTCGTATCCTCAAGATCCTCAATGGCGAAGTGTATCGCACTTATTGCGCGTCCCTTATACTCGTAGCAAATTGCATTCTTCAGGGCCTGCGTTCCTACAGTTCGTCAAGGTTGATTATTATGGCTGAGTTCGCGTCCCCGGAATTCTCCACGGCAACCACCGCCGACAAGCTACCGGCGGCCCCTGCCGCGCCTGAAGACGTCACGACGACTCTCGACATCGATCCTTCCGTGAGCGCAGGTATCTCGGCCAATGACGGCAGAAATTGGGGGAATTTTCATCTTCTGCAGCGCCTCGGAGCCGGAGGTTTCGGTGAGGTGTATCGTGCGTGGGATCCTGTCCTCGAACGCGAGATCGCCGTCAAACTTCTTCTGCCAAGCGGTCTCGACGCGGATCAGGAGTTCTCCAGTATCGTCGCCGAAGCCCGCGCCATCGCTCGCGTCCGCCACCCGAATATCGTGTCGGTCTATGGTGTGGATCGCCGCAATGGGCGCGTCGGTTTCTGGAGCGACTATGTTCGCGGCCGCACTCTCACGAACCTCGTCGAGACGGACGGCCCGCTCTCGGTCGAGCAAGTAGCCCGCATTGGTGCAACTCTCTGCGATGCTCTGGCGGCGGTGCACGCTGCCGGTCTGCTGCATCGCGACGTGAAAGCCAGCAACGCGATGCGCGACGAAAACGGTCGCGTCCTGCTCATGGACTTCGGTCTCAGCCAGGAGCTGCATCGCGCCGCCCAGCCCGCGGGTACACCGAAGTACATGGCTCCCGAACTGCTGGCGCGCGGCAACGCCACCGTGCAAAGCGACGTTTACGCCATGGGTGTTCTGCTCATGTTTCTCGTCACGGGGACATATCCACTGAGCGAAAAATTGGAAACTTCCAGCAGCACAGCACCCGCTGCGAGCCAGGGGCCTGCCCTGAAGATTCCCCCGGCACTCAACGTCATTCTGCGCCGAGCAACCGACCCTGACCCGCAACTCCGTTATGCCAGCGCGACACGCTTCGCGGAAGCGCTCACTGCGCTTGTGCCGCAAACTAAACCCGTACTGCCCCGGAAGCGTTCGAACAAAGTCCTCTGGACCGCCGCCGCAGTGCTTGCGCTTTGCCTGGGAATCGCTCTCACTCCGCAATTCCGCACCGCTATCCAGTCGAAAGTCGCAGGCACCACGCCCGAGGCCTACAAGGACTACATCGCCGCCGATGATGCTCTCGCCCGCTACGACAAACCCGGCAATACCGCGCTCGCCATTTCTCTTTACCGGAAGACGCTCGAACATTCGCCCGATTTCGCTCTTGCTGAGGCCGGACTGGCCCGCGCCAGTTGGCGCATGTATCTCGACACCTCTGACGCGAAGTGGGTAACCCAGGCTAACGAGGCCAGCGACAGAGCTATCAACATGAATCCGAACCTTGCCGCCGTGCAGATGACCGCCGGGTCGTTACACGTGGCCCAGGGCAAATTCGATCTTGGTTTGCAGGAGCTGCTCAAAGCCCAGGAACTGGATGAGCGCAGCGCTGACGTTCACGCCGCGCTCGGGGAAGCTTATCGGCAGCAAGGCCGCCTTGATCAGGCAAAGACTGAGCTGCAAAGCGCCATCGATCTCGCCCCCGATAACTGGCGCTGGCCTTACCTGCTCGGTGCTCTGTACCTGGATACGGGCGATTTCAAATCGGCGGAAGGCAATTTCAATCTCGCCCTGACCAAGACGCGGGACAATGCTGCTGTTCTTTACAACATTGGCGTTCTGCGTTGGCAGGAAAAACGCCTGCCCGAGGCCCGTGCTGCCTTCGAGCAAGCGATCCATCTTTCTCCGACAATGAACTCGGTGATGGCCCTCGGGTCCGTGCTTATGCTTCAGGGTGACTATGCAGATGCCGCCAGCACCTGTCGGCGCGCGGTCGAACTCAACCCCAACTCATGGTTCGCTTGGGGCAGCCTGGGGACAGCCTATGAATGGAGTTCAGGCAACCTCAAAGATGTTACCGATGCCTACACCAGGGCCATCGCAATCGCCGAGGAGGCCAGAAAAAATACACCCGACGACCCCGCCTTGATCTCCCAACTTGGAAGCTTCTACGCCAGTCTGCATAAAGAGGCACAGGCCATGCCGCTACTGAGACAGGCGCTTCTTCTGGCTCCCAAAGACCCGGATGTCATATCCCGCGTGGGAACGGCTTACGAAGCTCTGGGCCGCCGGCAGGACGCCATCAAGTTGATCGATCAAGCGTTGAAGTTGGGATTTTCTGCCGACTATGCTAGAAAGACTCCAGCACTCCGGAACCTGCGCCACGACCCGAATGCTCCTCCACAGATTCGCGAATAGAGCTTTACAAAACCACGATGTGAAAGGATTGCCATGAGTACGACTACGGTCACAATTGTTTCTAACCAGTTCGGGGTCAAAGCGGAGCCGAGCGAAGTGAGCATTGTCGAAGGAGACACCATTGTGTTCTCCGCCGAGACGGGCGCATCGGTTGCGTTTACCGACGTCACAGCGGCGCTGCTCTCACCTTCACCTGACTCAGTGGTAGCGATTGACGCAGGTGCTTCCTTGTCGTTTGAGTTCAACGCTCCAAACGGTGGACCCTATTGCTGCCAAGTTCTCACCGCTGGAAGCGGTCCACGCCTGATTCACTGCGGGGATTCTCCCGATGGCGATCCCGTGCTTAACATCCAGGCCTCACACGATGGCCGGGATCTCGTTCCACAGACGGGGCGTCTGGTTCCAAGTCAAAGTTAGCAATAAACTCGCTGATAGCCAACGAACCGCAAGCCATACGTCCACTCTAGCGAGTGGACGTACTAACCCCCTGACCATTCGGCAAATCGCTGCAAATCCTGCGATACGGCGTGGCCGCGCCAAAGTAAAGATTCCACTCCGACTGGGACAGATTCCGGTTGGCAATCCGGCATCCTCGTGCCGGCCAGTCTTTGGGCACGATATCCCAATCCCACAGCCTGAAAGTCCCATCCCGTGAGCCCGCAATCATGTGTTTGCCGTCAGGGCTGAACGCAACGCCGCTCGGAGAATCCCCTTGCCCATCGGCCTCCGTCTGGAGATCGGGTCCTATGAGCCGACGGGCGGAGACGTCCCACAGCTTCACCGTGCCATTCAACATGCCCAACACGAGCAGTTTGCCATCGGGGCTGAAATCCCCTTCGTGGGCCATTGTCAGTGCGCCTGGTTCGCTGCCGCCAAAGCGCTGCCGGCTATTTACTCTCCACAGGGAAAGTCCGTCGGAGGTCACCTCAGCCAGCAGAGGGCCAGTCTTTGGATCGACAACGGGGCTGAAGGCCAGCGCAACGGCCGCGAGACCATTTGGATCGAAGGGCCCACCTACCTTCTGGCCGCTCTCGACATCCCACAGAGCAAAGCCGCCCGGGTCAGAGACAGCGAGCAACTTCCCATCCGGACTGAAGGCAAACCTGCTATTGACACTGGCTGCCGCGCCTCGAAACACGCGGACTGGCGCTTGCTTTGAAGGGTCCCACAGGCGGACCTCGCCGCCATCGCTAAAGGACGCCAGCATGTTGCCTTTGCTGAAGGCTACGTCGGTGTTGGTGATTTCCTGCTTCGAGGGGACGTCCGCCAGGTCGGGCAGAAAGTCCCCATTCGCGGTCTGCATAAGATGGACGCCGATCAGGGGCGCGTTCACCGTCGCTTCCAGGGGAAACGCGAGGATCCGGTTGTCGCGGCTGAAAGCGAGTGCAGACTTCGACAGCCATTCGTCTGGCTTGTTACCCATGAGAAATCCCGGCCCGGGCGCCTTGCTCGCAGCGTCCCACAAACGCACGCTGCCGTCCTGGTTCGCGGTGGCGATCATCTTGCCGTCGGCGCTGTAGGCCACTTTTACCGTCACTCCCTTGCCACCCGAGGCAGGACCACCAATCCGCGCTCCGAACGACTGAGCCGTGTCGATCAATTCGATGTCCCCGCCAAAGCTTTTCACGGCCAACGTGAGCAGATCGGAAGAAAAAGCATAGCCGTTGAAGTCTTCTGGCGATTCCTTCGATAAAGCCTTCAATTGCCTCCCGGTCGTTGCTTCCCATACACCGATCGCTCCGTGCCGGGTCGATGCACCGAGAGAGGCCCCGTCAGCGCTGAAAGAAAATGCGACAAGAGGCCCTGAGTCAACGGCAGGGATTGTGCCTGACTTTGTGTGAGTGACCGTGCTCCACACATCGATCCCTCCGGAAATATTGCTGCTCGCCAGCTTGCTTCCGTCCGCGCTGAAGGCAAGTCCATACGTGCGCTTGCTGAAATCGTGCGGATCGCCGCCGGTTGTCACGACGTTCTGGTGGCCGCCTGACTGAGCGTCTTCGAGAAATAGCTTGCCGTGAAACCTCATCACTGCCAGCACATTTGGGTCGGCAGGATGGAAAGCCACCCCGAAGATCTCATCGCCACTGATGGCCTTTTCGGCGGGGTTTGCCAGATCTCGAAGCGGTCTTCGATCTGCGAGAGTCCATACCTGCAGGTTATGGCCGGCGGCCGCCAAAAGCTTTCCATCTCCGCTAAATGCAATCGTCTCGACGAGGTCGGGCAGGCCCTGCGTTATTTTTCCGATCATCCGATGGTCGGCCAAATGCCACAGCTCGATGCTCCGGCCTGTGAAAATCGCAAGCGTGGAACTGTCCCTGCTGATGGCCATGACACTCAGGAATTCGCCATTATTAGTCGATTGAAACCACTTGCGCCGCCAGGTGGCCACGTCCCAGACTTCGATGACGTCAGCGTTCGTCGCAACCAGCGTCTTTCCATCCGCGCTATAGGCGATCGCTCCCGTGGACCATTTGCTGGGCACAGCGAGGTGCAGGGTGCGCACCACGTCGGGACGGGACTCGAACACCGACAGAATGGCGTTTCGGGATTCAAAGTTATCCTCGGCCTGGAACGCAGCAACGCTCAACAGAACAGCCAGGTCATGCTGCCGGCCTATTGCGTTCAGTGCCGCAGCGGCCAGCCCCCTCGAACTCGCCGCCTTCGCTGCCTGTTGCGCAAGCGAGTGCTGATGCCATGCGATCCCTCCGGCAACGCCGCAGACAAGCAGGAGAACGGAAGCGACGTACGCCACGAGTTCCCTGCGTCGTCGCCTGCTCGCCGCCACCAGCCGCTGCTCCGTCGGGGTAAGGCTGCGCATCTGCGCGAGTCCGCGCTCGACAACCCGGAGATCGGCGCCGTCCAGCGTGTCGCCGCGCTTCTTTGGATCAGCCCACTCTCGAGCGCGGTTCTCCAGAATGCGCCGTGCCCGTGAACCACGCAGCCCCGACAGCTCAAACTCCCGCCGCACGACCCCGGCCATGGTGTCATGGCAGAGCGCCGTTACCCCGCTCGCGGCAGCACCGCTGTCTCCAGCGCCACTCTCGGGGCTTTCCGGCGCGGTCAGCAGATGCCCCACATTCTGTATCACCAGTTCCTTAAGATTTGGCACATGCGGATAGCACGCTTTCAGCTCTTTGAAAGTTCGGTTTCGCGACGTCACAAGGTCAGTCGTGTGCTCGTACAGCAGGTCCAACTCCAGGCCTTCGTCGATCGCGGTATCTCCGACCATCGCACCCAAACGCGCTTGTTCCTGATCGTAGAAATCCTTCAGAGGATTCGCCGAAGTCACGCCGAGGTAGAGCTTCCGCGTATAGATCGGCCCTCCGCCGCTGTTCTGCGTTTCATCCGTCGCCGCTTTCCAAAGCTTGTTGAGAAGGATCTGCAGGATTGTCGCGATAGGAGAGTGACTGTCCCTGTCGACGTCGTCGGCGATCTCCTTGGGTAGATCGTCGTCGCTGATCGTGATGTTGTACTTCTGCCGCAGCGCCGCCGAGCGCACGGGGCCAGTGACCACCTGGATAATGCCGTCGTTATCGAGCCGCTCCAACCACAGGTCCTTTATCAACCCGGCGTTTCCCGGCGTATCGGCGCCCGTCAGCGCATTTCGAATTTCGGCGAGATATTCCTTGCGAAAGCTCAGAATCAGCCGCGCCTGTGTACTTGGCGCAAGCGCGAAGATATGTGTCACTCGCGCGAGAAATGGCGCCATCGCCTCACTCGTGCCGAGGTTCTGCGTAATCTCCTCTTCCACCTGATCGAGGATCAATAACTGCGGCGTCGGATTGGTCAGCCACGCGAGCGCCGCCTCGTCCGTGCTTCCGCCGATGGCTTCATGGAGATCGTCGAGCAGGCTAGACCCTCTGCGGCGATACTGCACGTTGATGTTCCCCGGTAAGCGCGGCAACAGACCCGCATTCAATAGCGATGACTTCCCCACCCCCGACTGCCCGTAGAACAACAAGACCGGTGGCTCGCTCACTCCGCCGATAACCCAGTCGTACAGCGCGCGTATCTCCGCACTACGCCCAAAGAACAGCGCAGCATCTTTTTGCTGGTGACCCTTGATCGAGACGTACGGAGAGTCCGGTAATTCGGCGTAGTACTTCAGATCGAGTGGTGGTATTCCGATCAGCGGATCGTTCGCTCCAATGCCCAGCGTCCACGCCGCTGGCTCCGCATCTGCGGCTGTGTGCTCCGGATAGATTGCCCACGGTACACCCTTCCACTCCTGGCTGATTTCTCCCAATCCGCCAAAGCTCCGCACCGCCTCGGACCCCAAAAACGATACCCCGGCGGCGGCGTTGTCGAACGCTGCCTGAATTGTGCGGCCATCGGACAGGCCCTGGTAGAAGGTTGCTGCGAACTTTGGAGCGAGTACATCCTGAATCGGGCGCGCCGTCGCAATCACGCATGGAACTCCGAGCTCAACCAGGCGCTGCGCCCACGCCCGTGTCGAGCAGGCGTTGAGCACCACTAGCTTGAGGTTCTTCTGCTGCGCCAGAAAGTCTTCCAGCTTGACTGCGCTGCCGGCGTGATTGCCGCCACCCTCACTTTGCAAGAGGATCTCTTCAGGGTTTGCATGTCCGGCGTAATGAAACACTGCTACCTGCTGGCCTGAAAAAGCCCTCACAAGCGAGTCCGCTGTGCATCCCGTGTCGCACACCAGTTGCCACGGACCGTCTTCGCTCGTGAGGCTTTGGAGCGCCGATTGAATCTGCCCCTGCTCCTCCAATAGGCCCTTCAGACCACGGGCCGGATCGACGAGATCGTTTGCGAAGGCAGCGTAAACAATCGGCTTGAGTCGCTTTTGCATCGATAATCCTCAAGCGGCAGTGATTCGTGTGTGAACGTGCAGACGGCGGGTGAGAAAGGTGCTTCTGAACGGGACAACCGGTGCACCAAATCCTCGCGTTCCCTTCATGACAACCGACAAAGGTTCTTGCTCAAAGTCTCGCCCATTTACTGGAGCGCTGCTGGCAATCAGAAGTAAATCGTCATGGCTCTCAGTCGCCGGCGGGTCAACCTCGACAGGAATGGGCGTTCCCGCGCTCTGCGGCGCAGCTCCGAATGCATACACGTATTCACCCGGTCCCAGCCGCTGATACCCTGCGGGCAGCATTCCGGCGGAGATGCTCCATGAAGATGTGAAGGCCAGCAGGGCAACGTAAAGGGTGCCGGCAGTCAGGTTGGTGATGCGCACCTTGATATGCGGTGCCCGCAATGCTCCTTCTTCGTCGGGGAGGTACACAAGCTCCAGCTTTTCGAAGTTAGCAACATCCGTCACCGGCTCGCCCGGTTTATCGCACTCAATAACGCTGAACTGAACTATACCGGCGAGATTCGTCGCCGCGGGGCCTTGTAGTTCGAGCCGCGTAACCCATCTCGCCATATGCTCGAGGGCATTGCCAACCACGGCGGCATTCATTTCATTCGCAATCAGCGGTTCCGGTATTAACCCATATTGCAGCGGCGCGGAAATACTGAACTTGCCATCGATGCAGCTCACGGCCAAGCGCGCTCCGAGGCCTTCTTTTACATAAAGCGAAGTTGCGATTGCCGTCCGCAGCAACGACTGACCGGCTTCATCGCCATCGAAGCTCACGTTGATCTTCGCGGCGCGACTCGTCATCATCGCTGTATACAACACTGCTGGATCCAGCTTTGAGGTATCCGCAATCGCAAGCGTACAAGCCGCCGGCAGCACGCGGGCGACAGTTCCACTCGCCACAGCCTTCGTTGGATCGCTCAGCGCGTCCGGAGGCGCATCCGGCGGATACAGAGCGAACGAGTCGCCAACGCTGATGCCCAGTGTGGCACCGGCATTCACCTCCCAGGCATTGAGCCGGAACGTAGCGAGCTTCCCTTCGGCAGGCGGCTTGCGTGTCACTCCGAGAAAAACGTTATGCAGATCGCCACCACCGTTCACCCGTTCCAGTTGCGGAGTCTGGCTGACCTGCGCCTGCACTCTGGGCCGGACGCGCTGCATCAGGTCGAAGTAGCTCGGCAGTTCCGCGCTGCCATGCAGTTCCTGCAGCAGGAAATAGGTGAAGGCGCCGCGATGCTGCCCGGCTTCGGCAACGTATTCGTTCGCCACTTCGACGCTCTGGCAGGCCTCCAGCGCGATGTGGTTTCCCGGTGTTATGTCATCCTGCGCCGGCGCACTTGCATGCGGTTCACTCAACAGGCTCGAAGCCGCGGCCGGAGTCTCACGCGCAGGCGCCTGCCGCGGTGTCATTTCCAGATCGCGAGTTGCCGAGCCTGAGTGGCAGCAGTCCAGCATCACCGTCATGTGGACGCCGCGCGCGGTTATCTCGCCGATTAGCCTAGCCAGCTCCTTGTCGATCAGGTCCTGACCGCCCGGCGACCGGCTGTCGAAGAGTACCTGGGTCTGATCCATGCCGTCCGGTTCGAGCGCAAGCTCTTCTGCCGTCGCGGTTTGCTCCGAGCCATGCCCGGCATAGAAGAAAAATCCAACATCTCCGGATTCTGCCTGTCCCAGATGGCTGCGGAAAGAATCGATAACATTGCTCCGAGTGGCCTGCTCGTTTAGCAGGCTCACGATATTCATAGGTGAATGTGCACAGCGATCTTCCAGAAACGCGCGCATCGCATTTGCATCGTTCACGCATCCCTGGAGAGTGGGAACGCCGGGCGGATAATTGTCGATTCCTACGAGCAGAGCGAAGAGCGAGGGCATGTCGTAAAAACTACCTCTTGTGCGGCAAAACGCCAAGCCGCGAATGCATCGCGTCATTTTTCGTTCTACGGTATTTTGGCAACCAGCGCCGCGTCTGTGGTGACGGCGCTCGTAATATCGTCGATCACCTTATTCGTGTTGTCCACTCTTGGTGACGGCTTTATCTACCAGGCGGTTCGCGTCCTTGAGTTGCTTGCTGAGAGCGCCCACCTCGGCATCGTCGTCCGACAGCATTTTTTCGACACAGGTTTCGTAGGCGTTCTCAGCGTCCGCATACCGGGCCTCCAGAGTCGCTCTCCACGGAGCCGGCATGATCCACCTCGCGCAACGACCGGAGAACGGGGTTCGCGTGAAGGACATGGAGTACCGAATGGGAGGCCGCGGTCTGCCCGGAGGAACCAGCCCCGACTCGCTCGTCCCCGTGATCGCCCGACGCATCGGCATCGAAAAGCGCGGCGACTCCTTCGCGCTCTTCGTCAGTATCGACGGCGAGCCGATGCATCAATTCGGTCCGCCTATCCAACTTCATCTCGATGGCCCGTTCTGCGTCGGCATCGGCTTCTGCTCACACCTGCCCGATAAATCCGATACCGCCGTCCTCTCGAACATCGTCCTCAAAAATGCCTCGGGAAAGGTCCACTACTGCCTGCGAGTTCTTTGGGCACCTAAATCGTCGCGTAACGAATCTCGTGAGAATCAGGGAATAACAGGGAGTTCCGGGATAGTGAAACGATGAGCAAACAAAGGTTCTTTTCGGTCATGGAAGGCGATAGAGAGGTTGCGAACATCTCCTTGCTGTCTGGAGCGGCAATCGAATGGAACGAGGATCGCACGAAGAGAAACGTTTACCAGGTAGCGCCCGACCCTAACGGCGGGTGGACTCGAATCCGGTAGGTCACAGCCAACGAACTGCTTGACGCTCTCCGTCACTAATCGGACTTGTGACGATCCCAACCGCAGTCTGCGAGGATCAAGTTCCGGCGTGACGTTTGAAGCCGATCGAGCTTGAAGATTGTCAATATCATTCCGTCATGGTAAGAAATTGACATCTTGAGTCCCGAGCTAGCAGCTTTGGCAGTAGAGTTCGGCTACTCCACGACTTCCGCTTTGGAAATCGAGATCAGGTTCCAGGCATTCGTCACCTCTCTCTGCAAAGCTACGCTCCAGCTTCTGAATGATCTCCCTTGTGCGCAAAGGAAGAAGAATGACCACAATCACTAGAAGCAGCAGGAACGATCACTATTCGTGATGGAAGGCGGAGGAAAGATGGAACTCAAGGAGTATGAGATCGCCACCAACGGCATCTCCCTGCACGTAACGGAGCTTGGAGACGGGCCGGTCGTTCTTTTCTGTCACGGGTTTCCGGACACCTCTTATACGTGGCGACAACAAATGAAAGCCGTCGCGTCAGCGGGCTTTCGAGCGATTGCTCCAGACATGCGCGGATACGGGCGCAGTTCAGCTCCATCCGACTCAACCTTGTATACGCCGCTGCAGACGGCGGGTGACATGGTCGGCCTTCTCGATGCACTGCAGATTCCCAGCGCCGTGATCGTGGGTCACGACTGGGGTGCAACCCATGCATGGAATGCCGCCATGATGCGTCCGGATCGATTCACAGCGGTGTTCTGCCTGAGCGTGCCTTATTTTCCGCGTGGCGATGTCAGCGTCTTTGAGCGCATGCGCACATCCGGACATGAAAACGATTTTTATATGTTCGAACAGATCAAGTCGGAAGCCGATCAAATCTGGGCCGATGCCACAGTGACTATTCCCGGGGTTTTGTACTGGGCATCGGGTTCTGCTCCGGCTGATACACGATGGAACCCCCTGGATCCTGCACGCAATCTTCATCGTCCCGCTCCGGGACCATTGTCCTCATGGTTAGACACGGATTACCTGGCTCACAACATAGAGGAATTCAAGCGCACCGGCTTTCATGGTGCCCTGAACTATTATCGCGCCGCTGAACCGTATTTCTATCTGTCCGCCGCCTGGAAGGGCGCGAAGATCACTCAACCTTCGTTTTACATCTCGGGTAAAGCTGACAGCTTAGGGGCGCTCTATCCGCCTGCTGAGAAGCTTCACGCCGGCCTTCCCGGTCTCGTCGGGAACCTCGAACTCGACAATGTAGGCCACTGGATACAACACGAAGCCTCCGCCGAAGTTAGCAAACACCTTGTGAAGTTCCTACGCACGGTAAACCCTGCCTAAAGGAGCGCGCGATGGCACCAGCTTTCACACTAAACGACGGCACTTTCCACTCGCCGCGCCACGCAACGCAGTATTGGGAGGCCGGACCTGCCGATGGGCCGTTGATGATCTTCCTCCATGGCTGGCCCGAGATCGGTCTGGTGTGGCGCGCGCAGGTCGAGGTTTTCGCCTGTGGTTCGCATCGGACCTCCAGCTTTTGCGTCTGCGCGTCCTCGTTGAAACGCGGCATGTCCGCGCAGAACGCCTCCTGGCGAAGGCTGGGGTAGCAACTGCAAGGAGAGGGTTTCTCTCACCCTAAAATGCAGTAGAAGGGCGAGCGCAGCGAGGGCTGCACAAGCGCTGCGCGGAAGCCTTGGGACACCCCTTGCGGGCGCGAGGGGCGGAGCTCCTGAGCGTACTTCGCACTTGCGTTACGAAACAGACCGGAGACATGGTTTACAGCGAAGCGCGACGGTTACCGCTACTGAGCTTTAGTCAACAAACGACGATGTTGTATGCCCTGGAAAGAGATTCGGATCATGGATCAACGTTTGTAGTTTTTGTCGAGCTATCAGAAGGAAGAGATGTCGGTAGCGGAAACACATCTACCGACTGGCCTCTGGCTTCGCTTCCGGGATAAGAATGCGACCTTGCCCTAGTATCCTGTTCTAACGGCTATGAAATTCTCTACCAACAACTTAAGGATCAAATCCAGCAGGGTCGTCATCCCTCCCGTATTCGTCGAAGAGGAACTTCCCGTTACGGAAAATGCGTCGAAGACAGTCTTCGACGCGAGGCATCAGATCGTCGAAATTCTCAGCGGAGCAAGTGATCGTTTGATCGTTGTTGTTGGCCCTTGTTCGATTCATGATCCAGCGGCAGCCAGAGAGTATGCGGGTCTCTTGAGGCAAGCGATATTCGAACTCTCCGACGACCTGATGATCGTCATGCGGGTCTATTTCGAAAAGCCGCGGACTACGCTCGGCTGGAAGGGGCTCATCAACGATCCATTTTTCGACGAATCCTTCCGAATCAGCGACGGCCTTCGCATCGCGCGACGTCTTCTTCTCGACCTTGCAGAGATGGGAGTACCAGCCGGTACCGAGTACCTCGACATGATTTCTCCGCAGTACGTCTCCGATCTGGTGAGTTGGGGAGCAATCGGCGCCCGCACGACTGAAAGTCAGGTTCATCGCCAGCTTGCATCAGGTCTCTCTTGTCCCGTCGGCTTCAAGAATGGCACTTCCGGCAACGTGCAGATTGCCATTGAGGCTATCTTGTCAGCCAGCCATCCTCACACCTTTCTTGGCACTTCGGAGACAGGGCAGTCTGCCATACTGCTGACCACCGGTAACGAAGACTGCCACATCATCCTGCGCGGGGGGCGGAATGTCACCAACTTCGACGCAGCGTCCATTGCAGCGACCGCCGAGCAAATGGCGAAAACGGGCATCAAGCCACGCATTATGATCGACTTTAGCCATGCAAACAGTGGCAAGGATCATAGGAAGCAAGCTGCCGTATGCGAATCGGTCTCCGATCAGATCGCAAACGGAGATGACCGCATCATGGGAGTCATGGTCGAGAGCAACCTAGTTGCCGGGTCACAGTCTCTGGTCGGCGGCAAAGCGCTCGTCTATGGGCAAAGCATCACTGACGCCTGTATCGACTGGCCCGAAACGCTGATACTTTTACGAGAGTTAGCTGCTGCAGTGAAGCGGCGGCGCAAAGGCAAATCTTGAACTGTGGCAAAGCGAAAATCATCATCGGGTGGCGCCGCCCAGGCGATGCTGGATTTACAACTACACCAACCGGAGCAATGCGACGTACTCGCCACGAAACGCTCGTCGTGATCGGTTGTCGATGAGGTCGCGGTAGGGACGATCATTGCTGATCGCCCCCCGCACAGATCCGCACGAGCGCTCATTAGCGCATGCGGCTCCTATCTCGGATGAGTGGCGGCGAAACGGTCAAGGGGCCAAGGATGCATCACGCGAGGTGTGGGAAGCCATTGTGCGGCCAGCTTGAGGCGACGAACCCAGGCGTACCGGTGTCTTTGACTACGTCGCTTCAGCGCTTGCCCCCAGTAGCTGAGCACGCGTTCCCGGAACAGCCCGAGGCTATCGAGATTTCCGGGCACAGCGTAGTAGTTGAAGTACCCCTGTATAACTGACCTGAGCCACGCGCCGGTCTGAGGCACGGGATCATGCATGCGCATCTTTAGTTGCTGCTTGATCTCCTGCAGCTTCTTTCGCATGCGCTTGCGGATCGTCATGCGCCGCACGGCGTAAGACCCGTTCCCGTTCTTCCCGCTGATATGCGTGAAGCCAAGGAAGTCGAAGGTCTCCGGCTTGCCTTCTCCTCTTCGTTTCCGGTTCTGTTCGGCATACCGCCCGAACTCGATCCGGCGCGTCTTTTCCGGGTGCAACTCCAGCCCGAACTTCCTCAGCCGTTCTCCCAACTGCTGGCGAAAACGGCCTGCGTCAGTTTCCCACTGGAAGCCGAGGACGATATCATCCGCATAGCGGAGGACGATCATCTCACCTCGCGCATACTTCCTGCGCCAGACGTCCACCCAGAGGTCGAACACATAGTGGAGATAGATGTTGGCAAGGAGCGGTGAGATCACCGACCCCTGCGGAGTACCCGTCTCCGTGTCCGACCATTTCCCGTCCTCCATCACCCCGGCCTTGAGCCATTTCTGGATCAGGCGCAGGATGCGTCGGTCGGCGACGCGATGCGCGACGAACTTGATCATCCACGCTTTGTCGAGGTTATCGAAGAAGCCCTGGATGTCGGCATCAAGTACGTAGTTCACCTTTCTTTTCACGAGCGCGTAAGACAACGCATCCAGCGCCTTATGCTGGCTGCGCCCCGGACAAAAACCATACGAGAAGCCGAGGAAGTCCTCCTCATATATCTGGTTAAGGATGGTGACCACTGCGTGCTGGACGATCTTGTCCTCCAGTGCAGCGATCCCGAGCGGACGCTTCCGTCCGTCGCTTTTCTCGATGTAGACCCTTCTCGATGGAAGCGCCCGGTAGGCGCCGCGATGCACCCGGCTGTGCAGATCGGCAAGCCGACCTTCCAGCCCGGCTTCATACTCCTGCCACGTAACCCCATCCACGCCGGGAGCAGCCTTGCGTTTCAGAGAACCGAAGCTGCTCCTTAGCAGATCGACTGTGACATGGTGGAGCAAAGCGGTGAACTTCATCTCCTTGTGTTCCCTTGCTGCTTTCCGCACACCCGCCAGCCCCTGTGACACGCATACCCCGCTCTGTGTCGGGCGCGTGCTGGTCTGATGGATGTTCTCCTTGATCAGCGGCCTTCTCTCCTCACTCTCCGCCACCGACTGCTCGACTTTGTTCGAATGATTCATAGGTAATACGCCGCTGTCCGACTCCTCGGGGACGTGCATGCGGGCCTTGCGGCCTAAGCCTTCACCCGCCGTCCTGCTGCTGGTTGGCAGCAGGCGTCTCCGAGGTCTCCCGGTTCTCGTGCATGAAGCTTGCAGGCGTGTCTGGGGTCTACGACTACACAGGACCGGACAGGAACTCGCGATATCGCTCCCGCCCATGTTGCCTTCCGCCAATGCAAAAGCGTCAGCGTCCTGATTGCATCTTTTCGGAGCTCAATACCCAGCCCACCTGTACCCCTGTTTACGCTTCGCTGAACACCTCGCGGTGGGCAACGCAAAACTCGGGGCCGAGCGGTTCGCTACTCCTTTCTCGTAGGACTCTTTCATTCCCTGCTTCATGCCGGTTTATCCCGGCGCACTGCATCGGCGATTTCGCAACAACTGAGGCGGCGTCAGTTCCTATCTCCAGGCATCTTTACCGACAACTCCGTTTTTCGCGCACCACAAGGGATTACTTCCGGGTTGGCGACGATACATCCAGAGTGTCGTTTGACAAGAGAATAGGCCGAGGAACGAAGCGTGGATGCAGAGCAGCGGAAAGCTGCTTCTTGGCGCAAGCGCAGCTTCAGGCTATTGCATGCAACTTACAGCTACTGGATTCAGGCGGGGCCATGCTGGATCGTCCGATCTCGGCTGCGCGATGCCACGCCAGAATTTAGCTTCAAAGTTCTGGCCGTAGAAGACTTCTTCTGCGGGGGTCATCACCTTCTGATAACCGCTACTGAGGCATTGACAGTAGCCTTCGGGATCGGACGGGGCGTACCTGGAGGTCCTCGGGGCCTTCATAAAGGCATTACAACCGTCTGCGAAGGGACTCTGGCGCACCTGTGCTGCGGTGTACCTGGCGTAAGCGTTCTTCTCGTAGGCAGAGATGATGTGCTGGCTGGGTAAGCGGCAGCTATCCGGCGCGTCGGAGAAGTAGAGGCACTCGGGCACTCCATCTTTGAAGGACACAGTGAGCCGTCCGGTTTGCCTGCCGTTTGGGCCGGAGAAGCTATAGCGAGCCATGATGCGGGTCGGCGATCCGGCGGGATCATGGGAGACGATGGGATCGGATATGCTGCCGGGCTGGTAGCGATTCATCATCCATCCGCGAGAGTTGTCGGCGACGAGGTCATCGAGGAGGCGAGTGAAGTCTGCATCTCTGATGCCAGGCAGGACAGCGACGGGGGCTGAGACGACCGCCCCCGCGTATTTCACGGGAGCTTCGCCGTTGGCGAATCGGATGAGGTTGGACTGGAAGTTCTTTAGGCCGGGGCTGCCGCAGCCGTTGACCTCGATGAGGGCTTTGGTTTCGCCCTGCAGAGCGACGATCTGGTCCGTGAGCTGCCCGGGATTAGTGAGTGGATTGGCTATACGGCCCCCCTTTCTCCCGCCTATGCCCAGCACGCTCTGGAGGAGGCCTACCTGGGCTTTTGCGGAGATATCGTTGACGGCGTTGTAGAGGTTCGGGTCGGCGTAAATGCCGGTGCCTTCGGTGTGATATCCGGAGCAGCCGGTCCTCTGGATGGGATTGCCATTTACATCGCGGTCGCTGTAGGGGTTGTATGTCGGCGTGGAGGGTGCGTCGTTGCAGACTTGTACCGTGATCTCGACCTTATTGGGCGGAAGGTACTTCTTGCAGTCTCTGCCAAAGTCCTCCATGTAACCGGAGATGATCATCATGAACTGAGTGCCGCCGCGATCGAGCTTGATCGATTGGAAGTCGCCGGTGTAGATGCGGACGAGGTCGTCCTCGTTGTTGAATCCGGCGGCGGTGAAGTGGGCAGCGGCGGCGGAGGATGGCTTGGCAGAGACGGGCGCCGTGGCCGAAGTGGCGGCCGATCTGGGGGCAGGCCGGGCAGCGGGTCTTGGGGTTTGCGCTGCCGCTGAGGCCGCCAGAGGTGCGATAAGGCAAAGGGCGAGCACTCGCATGGTGTAGCTCCTCAGTTGCGGAGGTGGAGCAAGAGCGGGGCCGGGTGGTATTCGGGATTCTACACCGAGAGATAGTCATCCGCTGCGAGGAGGCTCTGCGGATTCAGCACTTGGGGCGTATCACCGGCTAACCGGAAGTATCCTCGATCCGCCTGTAAAGTCGCCTTTTCGGTAACTGAGAGCTGTCGGACGTTGTTATCTGAAACGCCGTCTTGCGGGAGTTGATTCAGACAGCCGAACGGCAGCATCCCAGAAGGACGCCTACCATAAGGTCGGAAATGCGGGCAGCCAATGCGTGCGACCGAGGGGGTTCCGGGTGCCTTCGTCAGCTCACACACCTTCAAATTTGTTACACCTGCCATGACCGACAAGTACCAGCTTCCGAATGCATGCACCTCATGCCGGGATAAGTCCACGGACTGGGCGAACAAAGAGCTGCTGACCTGGAAGAGCACTTCGCCCTGGCGAGTGGCTCAACGCTGACGAAGACGTTTTTCGTTGCGGCGGTAAGAGCTAGTTCCCTTTCTTCCGTATCTCTCCCATGGGAGTATCCAGGGTCCCATCGTTGTTGATGGCGATCGGCATGTCCAGATTCGACTGGCCGGGCTTGTGCAGGATGATCTTGTCGCCGCTCATCCAGCATTCCAGCACCTCGCCCTCACCGCTCGGATCGGCCAGCGTCGCCTTGCCCGCACGAAACACAATCGTCAGGCTGCCGAGTCCGCCGGAGTTCGAGTAGCGGCCCTCAATCTTGCCCGCGCAACTCGTCATTCCGGGCTTGGGCGGAGTACCTCCCTGCGCTGCTGCAGGCGCCTGCGCTGCCGCCGATCCGGCGTACTTCAGGTTCTCCGGGCCTGCCCAGGTTTCGCGGTTCCCTGCCAGCTTGACCTGGTACTGATCTCCCATCGTCGTAACGATCTCGCCTATTTCCCAGCGGCCATCGACGTGCACCTGCACCTTATCGTGCAGTTGATAGTGTCCGTTGGCGCGGTCCTGGGCGTTGGGCGCGCCACCCGCTGCACGTACCTCCGCGGGATAGTCCTTCCAGACGTCGCCAGCGCCGGTATGCACGTAGTACCGGTTCCCATTGATTTTTAGAATCTGGGCTGAGACCCAACCGAAACCGGTATTGACCTGGACTCGGTCGCCAACCTTGTATCCACCGCCTTGCGACTGGCTTGTGGCGGCTGACAGACTTAGAATAATGATGGAGATCACTAATAGAACACTTCGGAGTGGCCCAGCTTGCATAAGGTATCCCTCCTGTTGGACGATCCATCATTTTCATTCGTTCTTGCAGCGTATGCAAGCACTTTTTCTGAGCTGCGTGGAGTTCGGTCCTGTTCCGCCGCAACCGAGGACGGAGGCGGCAACCGGCCCCTTAAGTCTCGGGATTTCGCTGTGGCGGTCTACTGAATCTCTGAATGCCGTCCCCAATCGAAGCGCCTGCCGAGGATACCTTTCACGATCAGATGGTCTGTACCGGCGGTAGCGCCGACTCCGACTACTATGTTGATCTCCCACTTTGGTGAGGTATTCAAATCGGTAACGACGAAGATTTGCTGTTGCTGATCATGCAAAGAATCGAATGCGCCGAGACCAGCAGCATGGATCACACCCCACACCTCGCCAAGTCGGGTAGCCTCCTTGAAGGTCAAGGAATGAGCATCCCTACTCACACAACTCCCTGAAAGTCGCCTTTTCGGTAACTTCGATTCTCGGTTGGAGATAACAGGTCAATGCACTCATCCAAACTCAGACCACGCGCCGTGCAGCTCTAAAATCTGGCACAGCGAAATCTTCAAAGGGCCAGCGTAGGTCTAGTATGTCTCGATATGGACACTCAACGCATCATCGCCGAACTAGACATGGAGATAGCCAGTTTGCAGGCGGCCCGAGCTGCCTTGGTTGGAATGTTGGGAGCGGACGAACCGGCGAGAGGTAGAACGAAGCGGATCACAAATTCCGTCGCTACACCCGCGCCGAAGAAGACAGGACGTAGGGTGTCTGAGGAGGGTCGCCGGCGGATGGCGGAAGCTCAGAAGAAGCGCTGGGCGAAACTGAAAAAAGCCAAGACATAGGGTCTGCTTCACCGAACTGCAGTTGTGCTATACGGGTTTGTTGACGAACCGGTTGCAAGCTCGGATTCCAACATGATCGATCTCAAACGCTGATGCCCGCTTGTCCCAAGCGCGCGTTATCCGACACGAAGATGCGATCCACGTCGCACCTCGGTACCGGGCACCTGTTCGTGGCGCACGGCTGCCGCCTTGATGGCCTCGGCATCGGGCTTGGTCTCTTGAACCGAAGCCTCCAGTGCCACCGCCAGCCCTTCGAGCAGATAAGCGATGACCGTTTCCCAAAGAACGCCGTCGATCCGAGCCTAGACCTTGCAATAGGCCATTGGAAGCGTGGCTTCGTCCGTGATCTTGACCAAATGCCGGCTGTTCTTTGATCCGCGATTCGAAACCAGAGACGGGATCGAATCGCCGACGCCGGCCTTTTCAGGACCTCGTCAATCTCGAATCAGAAGATTGGTAAGGACTAGGCGAAGCCTGCAGAGACTCACATGCAGAGAAGTTATTTTGTCCAACATCGTATATTCCTGTAGATTGAAATCACTACTATGAGAAGCTGGGGGTTCTTTATGGATTTAGTCCAATTGGAGCACTTTTTAGCCGTTGCTGATGAGCGTACTTTTACGCGCGCGGCGGAACGCGTCTTCCGTACCCAGCCCGCGCTCAGCCAAAGTATCAAGAAGCTGGAGACAGAACTCGGCACCAGCCTCTTTGTGCGCGATAACGGTGACGTCTCGCTCACCGAGGGGGGCAGGCTCCTCAAAGACTACGCTCTGCGCATGTTAAAGCTGCGCGACGAGGCAACGCGTTCCATTGCTCAACTTCAGAATCTGGAAATAGGAAGCCTTACTATCGCGGCACACGAATCCGCCGCGCTTTACCTGCTTCCCAACGCTATACTGCATTTCTTGCAGATGTTTCCCGATGTAAAAGTGACTGTCAATCGCGCACGTCTCGATGAGATCCCCCGTATGGTGCTCGACCGTCAGGTTCAAATCGGATTCCTGAAAGAGTCCGCGGGATTCCAGGAACTTGAGTCTATCGACGTTCATTCGGACCGGATGGCACTGATCGCCTCCCCGAAGCATCGGCTTGCGGAACGGTCAGGGGTCGGCGTGAAGGACCTCGATGGCGTACCGTTCGTCGTGCACCATTTATGTAGTTCGACTGAAGAATTTGTCCTTCGTCTTTTTCGTCAGAACGGCATTCGCTGCCATGTCGTTGCGGAACTTTGGAGCTTTGAAAACATCAAGAGTTTCGTCGTCGAGAACGTCGGACTTGCAATCGTGCCACGCATCACGGTCACGGAAGAACTGCGCAACGGCTCGCTTGTAGAGATTGGCTTGCCCGAGTTGAGCTTCCACCGAGGGACCGTAATGACGTACCGCCGCGACTGCATTTCGGAAGCGGCCGGCCGTCTTGTCGAGATCATGCGAGGCAAATATCAGCGAGCCACAATCGCCGCATCTGGTCGCGTCTCTTCTATCGCCGCGCGAGGTACCAACGAGATCGAGTCGAAGATAGCGTAGCCGCTAGAGCAACGTTCCTATGGGTGTATAGGGAGGCGAAGAGTTCGATGGCCGTTTTTCCGCAGAAAAACGGTGCTGAACTCCTCTATCCGCTTTCCAGCAACAGGAAATTTGCTCTATGCCTTGTACCGTCATCCGCTACTCAATGCTGTTGGATAGAAGGGAGCCTGCGGATAGCCAGCCCGTCACATTCGCCATCGTTCGAAACATGTCCGGCACAGTATCTACGGCGAGCAACATCGCCATTCCATCGAGAGGAATTCCGGCGGATGATAGGATCGGTGCCATCACGATGATGGCGCCGCCAGGAATCCCCGGCACTGTGAGGCTCACAGCAACTGCGCTCACCGCAACCCCAGCCAGTTGCGTCCAGGACAACGGCACTCCATAAAAGCTCGCCAGAAAGCAGATGCCCACCATCTGCGCCATGCAACCGCCTACTCGAAAGATAGAAGCCGCAAACGGAAAAAAGAAACTGGATGCTTCTTCAGAAAGGCCGAGTCCTTCTCGCGCGGCTTGGTACGTTGCCGGCAGGGCCGCCAGCGAAGATCGCGAAGTGAACGCCAGGGCCTGCGCCGGTGCCGCTGCGCGAACGAAGGTCCGGAAGGGCACAGTGGCGAAGATCGCAACGCTGGGATACAGCACCAGAATCATGAACGCCCCACTCACCAGCGAGAGGACCACCACATACCCCAGCACCGCACCGGCTCCGCCGAGACCCATCGCAGCCGGCAAACCCACGGCCAGGCAAAACACCCCAATCGGCGCTGCTTGCAGAACAGTGTCGATCAATCGGGTGAACGCGTCGCGCATCGCTTCGAACCACTGGACGAGGACATCACGCTGCCTCGCCGGCATTTTGGAAAGGATCAATCCGAAGCCAACAGAAATGACGATTAATGGAAGCAGTGCACCATCCGCAGCCGCCTTAAACAGGTTGTCGGGAATGAGTTCGCTCACCCACGCCCCAAAGGAAACAGCCTGTGTCGAAGGAGCCATCGCTCTCAGCGAACCGGGGGCGCTGCCCTGCGTCAGTGTGTGCAACCTTTGAAAAAGCGGAAATGCTATAGCCCCCGCGAACACCGCCGCCACCGAAAGGTAGCCAAGTATCAGGGCGAGGGACCGCCCCGCCAATTTCCCGATGCGATCTCCACTCGTTGCAGCAGCACAACCCACGATCAAGCTGCTCATCACCAGCGGTATGACGCAAACTCTTATGGCGCTGATGAATAAAGTGCCTATGGGAGCGACGATCCCAGGTATTCTCGACAACACCGGGGACCCGCTCCTCATACAGAGGTAGCCCAAGGCTATTCCCAGCAAGAGGCCAAAGAGAATCCGTGCTGGTGAAGCCTTCAAAGTATCTCTCCTCCAGCTCTTGCTTAAACCTTACGGAACCTTGACTGTAAGCACACGGTTCGAAAGCTCTGCGGATGTCACTGCGGCGACCCGGGTGATCTTGCGCTCCGACTTCACGAACGATGTCACCTCAACATCCACCGGTCCATCCTTCGGCAGGCCGAAGTGGACAGGCATCACATTCTGCGAGCAGTAGCCGCCACCTGTATCCATGATGCGCGTTCCGAGGCATGTACGTGTCCCCGACTCGAACAGCCGTACCTCTGAACCTGGTTTTGTAGCATGCCCATTCTTATCTACGACCATCACCTGCAATGATCGTGCGGCCCGCTCGGCGGGCAGCTGGTTCCTCCAAAGATAATGATGTCCGTTGGGATTGTTGTTGCACATCGCAATGTCTAGCGCTCCGTTGCCATCGAAGTCGACCCACTGAATACCGTGCGTCGCTCCATTGCGCAGCATCTCCCAGGGAATAACCTCCGAAAAGTGGTCGCCGGCATTGTGATACATGTGGTCGTGCTCGTTCAACGGACGCATGATGTACGAAGAAACATACAGGTCCGGACGTCCATCGTTGTCGTAGTCGCCCCAAGTAGAGGGTGTCGCATGGTCGCCACTAAAGAGGTTCAGCTCGGGCGCAACATTGCGAAAGCCGCCGTTGCCCTCGTTGCGATACAGCAGGTTCTGTCCATAGCCCGCGACAAACAGATCGAGCAGCCCATTGTTGTTGTAGTCGATGACAGTAGGGCCGCAGCTTCCATGATCGGCCGGGCGGCCAGCCTGGTTCATCTTCATCTCATCGGCGATGTCAACGAATTTGCCGCCATCGTTGCGGAAGAAGCCGTCCAGCGTTCCATCCTGATTTGCAGTAAAGCAATCAAGACGGCCGTCCTGGTTGTAGTCGAACCAGACAGCGCCCACGGTCTTGCGCGGATCGGCGATGCCCATGTCCTTCCCGACTTCGACGAACCGATTGCCCTCGTTGTGGAAGAGAAGGTTCGGCGCATCGCGGAGTGCGACGAAAAGATCGAGCTTGCCATCGTTGTCGAAGTCAACCCAGGAAATCTGGCGGACTTCGCCGACGACCTTGATGCCGAGGTCGCCGGCCACATCAACGAACTTGCCGTTGCCGAGGTTGTGATACAGTTTCGAGGTCACTTCTGATCGCCGCGAGAAGCCGACAAAGATGTCGGGTCTGCCGTCGCTGTCGAAGTCGCCCCAGCCTGTGCCGCGAGTATCTGCGAGATCCGCGATACCCGCCTGCGCCGCCACTTCGACGAAGGTGCCGCCATCGTTGCGATAGAGGCGGTTTGCGATATCGCCCTTGAAGCCGACAAAGAGATCAAGGTCTTTGTCGCCGTCGAAATCAGCCCAGCAATTTGTCTGTCCACCGGCGAGGGCGAACAGTTCGGGCTGGACAAGCTCGAACTTCGGCATCAGATAATCCGGTGGGGCAGGCGGACGCGGAGGAGCCGGCGGAGGAGCTTGTTGCGTCTGCGCTGCCGCGGAGCGGATGCCCTGCGACAGCGCCACCCCCGCCAGACCGAGCGATCCGGAAGCTAGAAATCTGCGACGATTCATCGGCGTTCTCCTCTATCTTTTTCAACAGTCACGGGACCTTATCAATCAAAGTATCGCGGTGTTAGTAGTCGAAGCGGAAGCCGAACTGCGCGCGCCGCTTGGGGTTTTCCGTTTGCGGTTGACCAAACGCCGAGGACTGAACGCTGCCCTGGAAGGTTGCGAAATTGTCCGTGTCAGCAAGGTTGAAAACTTCAGCGAAGAAAGTAGCAGTGTAGCGTTCCTTGATTTTGAACGCCTTGCCGGCGCGCATATCGAGATCGCTGTAGTCGTCGCCGCGTAGCGAGCCACGAGGCGCAGGGCGTGCGAAGGACAACGTGGAGTCGCTGATGCTGTAAGGAAGAGCGCTGGCGTAGGAGTAGAGCCCGGAGAGCTGGAAGCCGAGCGGCAAATTGTAGTTTCCGTCGACTGTGAGGTTGTGGCGACGGTCTTCGTCAGCAGGGCCGCGATCGACGTTGAGGTTGAGCGGGTTGGTCACAGCGCCGCCGCCCACACCGGTTGTTGTGGTGTCCGATGTTGTTGAAGCGAGAGTATACGAAACACCAAAGCGCGACTTGCCTTTGTTGTACGCCACTCGGGTGAGGAGCCCGTTGTACTTGATCCAACCGAGGTTCTGGTAAAGCGAGAAGCTGCTGAAGCGCGGGTCGACAATGACGAATGTCCCCGCGGAGTTTTGCGTGACGTTCACGTTGCGTTGCACGATTGCGTCGACACCGTGCGAGTGAACGTAGTCCGCCTGCATAGAGAGATGATTGCCGAACTGGTGCGTGCCGCCGCCACTCCACTGGATGGAGTACGGGATGCGGAAGTTGGGGTCCATACCGTTAATGACACCCTGCCCGGCGCCAATCACGGTGAAGTCCGGTGGGTTGGGAAAGTTCGATGCGAGGTAGGCGCCAAGCTGAGCTTTGCAGCCGGTCGGGTTCGCCGCGCAGAATGGATTGAGCGTTGTATTGTTGACATTGAATGAGTAGCGACGGTTGGCAAGCAGCGTTTGGTTGAGGTAGGTGTCGTTGTAGTTATAGTGATTCTGGTCGTAGTACAGGCCGAAGTTGCCACGGAACGTCGTCTTACCGGAGCTGAACGGCGACCATGTACCACCAATGCGCGGAGCTACGTTATTGAGGTCGGCCTTCACCGGGCTCAGAGGCGCGGGGCCAGCGCCATAGACCGAGAGGGCGCGCTGGTTATAGGCGGCGACATACTGGTTACCCGCGAGGATCGTGTTGTCCACGTCGTAGCGAACGCCGAGATTGAGTGTGAGCTTCTTGCTAAGGCGCCACGTGTCCTGCGCGTAGGCACTGGGGTTCCAGTGGGATTCAGTGTCAGCGGCGGTGCCGACGGCGATGGTGTAGGCGGAGGGGTAGCTGGTCGGGTCGGCGATGTTGAAAACCTTGTCGGTGGTGAACGTCCAGCGGCCCTTCTGCGATGCATCGATGTTCATCACGAAAGTATCGCGGTAAAGCTGCGCGCCGACCTTGAACTCATGTGCCCCCTTGATGAAGGTGAAGTTGTCCGTAAAGCTTAACATCTTTTCGCCTTCGGTACCGCCGGTAGAACTCGAACCAAGTGCAATGCCCGGATACGCTTTCTCCGAGTAGCGACCGAGATTTGCTGTGTCGGAAAGAAGCGCCTGGCCGTACTTGCCGGCGATATTGGATGTGATGGTCGGAAGATTGACGCCGTAGTAGACACGGAATTCGTTGAAGGAGCGAGCGCTCAACGTGCTGGCGAGTGTACCTATCGTGCTCCACAGCGGGCCTTGGAACGTAGCGCGTTTTTCAAGAGCCCACAGCGGACTGCTGTTGCAACCGTCGCCGCCCTGGCCGCTGCAACTGATATCGGTCTGGTAGGTGCGATCATAGCGATAAGTGAGGCGATTCTTGCTGTTGATGTTCCAGTCGGTCTTGACGATGAACGGCCGGACCGAATCCTGCGTGGGGATGACCGACGCATAGCCCTGGTTGATCCAATACTGCGAGATCGAAAGGCTGGTGGTCGCGTGGTTGACGAAGTCTTCGTAGCCACCGAAGAAGAACAGCTTGTCCTTGATGATCGGGCCGCCAATGTAAGCGCCAAGGCGGCGCTGGTTATAGTCGGGCACGCTGGTGAGAAACACCGGTTGATTGTTCGTGAAGTGTCCTGCGTACGGCGCGCTGTTGAAGACCGCGTTCTGGAAGAAACCGTAGACGCGGCCATGAATATCATTTGTTCCGCTGCGAGTGATGACGTTGAGGAATGCCCCGGAAGCATTGCCGAACTCCGGCGCAAAGCCGTTGGTCATTACCTGGAATTCCTGAATCCAGTCCTGCGGATAGACATCCGCCTGTGTGCCGTAGAACTTCATCGCGTTGGGAGCGCCGTCAACAAAGACATTGTTTTGATACTGATGCTGACCAGAAGCGTTGAAGCCCATCGACGAGGCACCTGAAGAGCTGATGCCCGGTGAAAGGATAGCGAGGCCTGCAAAGTTACGCTCCGACGTAGGCAGAGCATCGACTTCCTGTGTGCCAATGTTAATGCCGACGGCTGACTCTGTGGGCAGTTCATCGGTTTGCGCGTTGACGACGATTGACTCGGTGCTTCCCGCAGCTAACGAGAAGTCAAGCGTGAGTTGCTGGCCTACCTGCAGTCCGAGATTGGTCTGTTTCGCCGTGCTGAAGCCGGTGCTTTCCACCGTGATTTCATATTTGCCAGCGGGCAGATTCGACAGGAGGTATTGGCCGTCCTGCTGCGTGGTGCTGGTCCGCTTGAGGTTGGTTGCGACTTCACGCGCGGTGACGAGCGTGTGCGGGACCGTCGCGCCTTGCTGGTCGGTGACGGTACCACGCACAGTGGCAAGCTCCGTCTGCGCACGCATGATTCCCGGAGAGAGGCCTGCGAGGAGAACCGCGACGATCGAAAGAAGAAGGGAGCGCTGATACTTGGTCATAGTGCCTCCTGAAAATCGTGAAACAAAATTGGTGGTTGTAATTGCTGAAAAATCATTTGGCTAAACTGACGCGGCGACGGTGTTCTCTGCGAGGTAACCGCTGGCAGCGAATGGGTCCAGAAGCGTGCCGATTCCCCTGCGCTGTGCAATATCGAAGAGGTACGCGGCGACCGAGATATCCTGCAGCGCGACGCCGATGGATTTGAAGATAGTGATCTCGTCTTCGGAGGTGCGGCCCGGCTTCTGGCCGGCACAAACCTCTCCAAGCTCTGCGTACACCGCGTCCGCCGTGATGGCTCCGCTTTCGACGGCCTCGCGAAGGTCGCCACTTTCAGCGATGGCCTGTTCGCGAGAGTCGGCGACGATCTTAGCGACGGCGAAGCAGCTTGCGTCCAGTTCGCGCTTGGTGCGGGTGTTCGCACCAATGCCGCTAACGTGAGCTCCGGGCATGAGCCATGCGCCCTGAATCACCGGCTCCGAAGCTGTCGTTGCAGCGACGACGAGATCGCTTTCCCGAACGGCTTCTTCCGCACTGTTTACAACAACAGCGTCGATGGAAAACGCCTGTGCCATGCGTGCAGCGAACTTCTCCGACTTCTGACGATCGCGAGAGAACACCTTGGCCGTGTGCACATCACGAACAGCGCACAGGGCCTCCGCCTGGTGCCAAGCCTGCACGCCGGCACCGACCATGCCGAGAGTGTGGGCGTTGGGGAGTGCGAGATATTTTGCCGCGACTCCGCTGGCAGCTCCAGTGCGCAAGCCAGTGAGGTAGTTGGTCGAAACGACGGATTTCAGTGCGCCGGTGGCGGTCTCAAAAAGCAGAATCGTGAAGTAAACTTCACCGTCCAGACGACGCCCGGGGAAACCGGTCAGCGTCTTCGAGCCGAACATGCCCTGCCGCGGAAGATAGGCTCCGAGAACGCGAAACATTCCCGCGGTCCCGGGTAACGTTTCACTCATGCGAGGCAACAGCGTCGCTTGCCCAAGCGCGTAATCGCAGAACGCCGATTCGACGATCTCCATTGCTTCGGGCATCGCGATGGCTGCTTCGACATCGCACTCTGAAAGAAAAACAATCATGCTGCGGCCCCTGACTCTTAGTGGTGGGATCGTTGAGGTGGTGCGTTGAACTCGTTTGGTAGTCTGAATCTAAGCGAGAAAAGGTGGGCCGTCCAATGAGTAATTGTTCTGGCGTCATAAGCGCCACTGTTGGGTCACGCATCGTACGCGCTGATCAGTTACGAAACTGATGCGCCTATGAATGCTTCTAATTTGCTGTGCGCCGGCTTAGCGATCACAATCGCTGTGTACATATTTCATTTGCAGGGGAATCGCATGCAGCAAAGCCTTGACGCACTCAAATCAGCCGGAACCGCCGTCATCGCCGACGTGTTCGACTCTCTGCAGCTGCTCCCGCAAGTGTTGGATAACAGCTTGCAGCCGGTAGGCGCCGCTGCGACTTTTGCAGGCCCCGCTTACACGATCACCGGCGAGTCTATCAACTTCCAGGGTGGAGATCGCGCCAAGCTCGGGGCAATCGATGACATGCCGGCTGGCATTGTTGCGGTGTGGGCGAGCATGGATGCGAAGGGCGTCTGCTGCTTCGGCGATTTGCTGGCAAGTGCGATGCGCGCGCGCGGTTGTGTCGGTGCGGTTGTCGACGGCGGCATTCGCGACGGAGCATTTATGGAGCAGTGTGGTATGCCGGTGATCGCTCGCTATCGCACGCCCGCGCAAGGAATTGGCCGGTGGCGCGTCACGGCGTCACAAACTGAAGTCAAGATGCGTGGGGCGCTGGAGGAATGGATCACCATCAAGCCCGGCGACATTATCGTTGGCGACGCTGACGGAGTGGTCGCGATCCCCGCGCCGCTGCTGGAAGAAGTTACTGCGAAGGTGATCGAGTGGTCGCGCTCGGAGAGCGGTGCGCGCGAAGAGATCATAGGCGGCCTGCCGCTGCTCGCGGCACTGAAGAAGTACGGACACCTGTAGTCGTCGGAGAGTACATCGCGACGCTTATAGCGGTATCAATCTTTCGAACTTGCTTCGCGCGGCGTTCGCCGTGAAGATGTAGCCACTCTTTGACTCTGCGAACTCGTAGTTATTTTCGAGCATCGCTACAACGGATAGACGTCCTTGAAAGGATTCCCGACCTCATGTCATCCATGCTACGTTCCGCACTCGTCGCTTCAATCCTCTGCATCGCGCCTTCAACGATAGCGGTTGCTCAGGCAACTCAGTCTGTACAGACTGCGCCTTTCGATGTGCGCGCGCATTACACCAAGACCGAGTCGCGTATAAAAATGCGCGATGGTGTGAGCCTCTTCACCATCGTCTATACGCCAAAGGACGGCTCCCACACCTACCCGCTGCTGCTGACGCGCACGTGCTATTCGATTGCGCCGTACGGGCCTGATGCATATCGGCCAACACTGGGCCCGTCTCGCGAGTTTGCGGAGTCCGGCTACATCTTTGTCTACCAGGATGTACGTGGCCGCTATGAATCGGAGGGCGAGTTCGCGAAGGCGCCAGTGATCATCGATCACCCCACCGGTACGCAGCACGATGAGTCTACCGATACATATGACACGATTGAGTGGCTGCTAAAGAATGTGGCCAACAACAACGGGCGCGTGGGCGTTTACGGAATTTCGATGCCTGGGCTTTATACGTCGACCTCGATCATCAATGGACATCCGGCTATCAAAGCAGTGAGCCCGCAAGCGCCCGTCACCGACTATCACGACAACGACGACTACTATCACAACGGTGCGCTGATGCTGGAGTCGAGAAACTTCTTCGGAGCGTTTCGGCCGCAGAAGAATCCTGTGCTGCCGTCCGCCGCAACGCCGCTTCCGTACAACACTGCGGACGCTTACACAGCATTTCTCGATCAGCTTGAGCCTTTGTCGAAAGCGAAAGCGTTCATCGATAATCCATACTTCGATGAGTCCGCGGACCATCCGAACTACGACAGCTACTACGATGCACGCGACATCAGCCGGCATCTCCGCGACATCAAAGCCGCAGTGCTGGTGGTAGGCGGCTGGTTCGATGCAGAAGATCTCTCCGGCCCGCACAAGGTCTTCCACGCTATTGCGACGCAGAGTCCGTCGACTTCAAACCGCATAGTCATTGGACCCTGGGTGCATGGCGGCTGGTCAGCAATGGACGGCGAACGTATTGCCGATGTTCACTTCGGTTCCAACACGGGCGAGTACTTCCGCGAGAAGATTCAGTTCCCGTTCTTCGAGCACTACCTGAAGGACGCTCCCGATCCGAATCTCGCTGTAGCCACGATGTTTGAGACGGGCACCAACGTGTGGCGCAGCTATAGCGCGTGGCCTCCTGCGGGCTCGAAGCCGCGGATGATTTATTTCCAACCGGGCGGCAAGCTTTCGTTCGATCCAGCGCCGGCCGCAACAGGCAGCAACGCTTACGACCAGTACGTCAGCGACCCCGCGCATCCGGTACCGGATGTGTCGTTCGCAACCGCTCCCGGACCGGTGCGCGACTACATGGTGGCCGACCAAAGATTTGCGGCGACACGGCCCGACGTTCTCGTGTATCAGACGGAGCCGCTCACGGAAGATGTAACATTTGCTGGGCCACTGCGCGCGAAGCTGCATGTATCGACAAGCGGCACCGATTCTGACTTCGACGTCAAGCTGATCGATGTCTATCCGAAGAATTTTGCGTGGCCCGGCGCCCCTACCGCCGCGGCGCCTGGTCGCATCGCCGACGTGGCTGCTACGCCTTTCTTACTCGGCGGGTATGAGCAGCTTGTACGCGGCGAACCGATGCGCGGCAAGTTTCGTAACAGCTACAAGACGCCGCAGCCGTTTACGCCGGGCAAGGTAGAGGCAGTGGACTTCTCGCTCGTGGAAGTCAACCATACCTTCCTCAAGGGACATCGGATCATGGTGCAGGTGCAGAGTTCGTGGTTCCCGCTTTCCGACCTCAACCCGCAAACCTTCGTCGACATCCCCAGTGCGAAGCCCTCCGACTTCAAGCCTGCTGTGGAGCGTGTGTATCACACGGCAAAACGGCCCAGTGGCCTGGAGTTTCAGTCCCTGAACTAGGGGGCGCTACGCATAGATATGAGGCACGCGTCGGCACGACTGTAGTGCTCGTTATGGACAACGCAGCGAAAGAGACTGTCTCTAATTGCTTTGAGGAAAGGACTCCGCCGTCTGATAACGCTGGCGTGCCAGCTGCAGCGATGTTCGTTCATCTCCGCTATCGTCATCAAGACCTCAGCAAAGTCAGCTTCCCGCCCAACAGCTCTTGCCGCTCTTTACAGCCGCCGAACGCACTCGACTTCCGCCAGCGTGGGCTTCCCATTGGGATCGAAGTGCTCATCTTCTGAATACCAGCAGACGACCTCAGCTAAGTTAGGCATCGTTTGAAAGCTCCTCATAGGCGGGGTTGATTCTGGCAATTTGCTCATTGGCGTGCGCGCGAAGCTCCGGTGCCATGCGCTCCAATTGATCCGGATGCCACTGCCGAACCTTGTTGCGGTAGGCGGCTTTGATCTCATCACCGGTGGCGCCCCTGCGCACATCGAGGTTTGCATGGAAGGACAGGGGAGTAAATGGGTGCGAAGCCGATTGACCTTTCTGCTCGGCCGATTCTTTCCGACCAACGGAGCCTCCTTAGGCAGAGTCGGTTTCCATCCCAGCAACTTTTGAACTTTAGGATGACTCCGTCGACGACGTGTTGCATCGATCTTGGAGCCACATCGAAGGTTTCTCCAAAATCGATCTCATCAAGGCCGCTTTTCATATCTAACGCGCATTACGCGACCCGAAGATGCGATCCGCTACGCACTTCGGCACCAGGCGCTTGTTCTTGGTTCATCGATGCCGCTTTGATCGCATCCGCATCGGGCCTGATCTCCTGAACCGAAGCCTCCAGCGTGTCCGCGAGTTCATCGGGCAGATACGAGATGACGGTTTCCCAAAGTACGCCGTCGATTCGCACATCGACCTTGCGATAGCCCATGGGTAGCGTGGCCTCATCCGTGATCTTCACCGAATCCTGGCTGTTCTTCTGGACACGTGGGGTAAATTCCTGTCCCTCAATCTTTTTCAACTCTCGACTCATCAGTTAGAACATGACCATAGACTTCGTGCGGTCTACCTTGTTGACCGCGGCGCGAGCCCGGTCTGCTAGACGCGCGGCTTCCGCGCGGCAATACCGCTCGCGCGCTTCCATCATGCGCACAAACCTTCCGATGCGGTCCACATTCTCACCGTGGGCTTTGCAGAACCCATAGAAGCGGGCAATCAGGTCTTCGGAAGCCTGTCCTTCAGACTCAACCTGCTCTTGAATCTCTTCGAGCAAGTCGTCCAGTTCCACATCGATTTCAAATAGTGAGTTCGAACCAGTAGTCGACGTCATCTTAATTTCTCCTTCCATTGCTCCTAGCCTCGTCAAACGTCGCTGCTACGCCGCGATACGTTGTGTCAGCCAGAGGGTTCTCGCTGCCCGATACGCAAGAGCGTCGGCGCGACTTTGGACGGGATGCCCGTTGTGGCCTTTGACCCACCTCCACCGGATCTGCAGTCGCGCGTTCAACTCGACCAGTTCCGTCCACAACTCACGATGTTGCAGCTCCGTCCCTCTTCGATTCCGCCATCCCTGGCGCTGCCACCGAATGACGAACGTGCGCATGCCATTGATCAGGTATTCAGAGTCGGACCGAAGTTCGACGAGTGATCCTGCCGATAGCGACCGAAGCGCCTCAACTGCTGCGAGCAACTCCATCTCCTCGATGGTCGTCCAGGGATTTGCGCCTGACATCTCCCACCGTTTCTTTCCCTGGATCAATACAGCGCCCCACCCGCCAGGCCCGGGATTGCCGATGGCGGAGCCGTCCGTGAAAATGCGAACCATCGCATCCATCGGGACCTCCTTGAAGCGGAAAGGGATTCCGCGATGTACGTTTGTGAGCAACAAAGGTTGCGCAATGCTGCCGGGCGGCGAGGAAGCGGACTCCAAACGGAATCCGCTCCCACAGGCGCCGCCTTATGCGGCTTTCGGCAAAACGTCACCGGCGATCTTCATCAGCTCCAGCTTGCGTTCCGCGTCTTCGGTGTTTCCGGCAATCCACGAGATGGCGTTCGAGAGCCTCCAGGTGGTGTTGCCGGCGGGGAGATTGTAGGTGTCGGGCGAGTTGTAGGCCTCAATTACGGCGTCCGACTCGGATTTGAGCAGCGCCTTCTTGAGGGACTCCTTGACGGACGGCACATCGACTGCCTGTTCGTTCGCATGGCGAATCGCTTCCATGCGACGGCGCAGGGTATCGGCGTTCAATTGCGCACCGACCACATCGCGAAGAGCGCTGACGGTCGTCTCGGCATCGAGTTGATAGGTGCGCTGCGAGTACAGCATGGAATCATCAAGGCGTTTGCCCAGATGCACCTGCCGCATCTCTTCCTGCGTGATCGCCAGGTTGGAGCACCAGATACGCAGGAGATAGGCCCTGATCGACAACGCTCCGTTGCCGAAGTCCGAGTTTTCGAGGCTCAGACCATAGGCGACCATCTCACCCGGGATGGGCTCATAGACCTCCGGCATGATCGCCTGCAACGCGACCTTCGTGTCCGTAACGTAGCCGTTATAAGGAAGCGCCCCTTTCTGCTGCACCGCAGTTGCAAAGGCCTCGATGATCGGTC
>Ga0207933_1000285_pt1 | contig 52420 bp, 49 predicted proteins | sample NGESurdeep092012_4_FD_184488 | JGI IMG/M metagenome (GOLD analysis project Ga0207933, IMG submission 184488) | Arctic peat soil microbial communities from Barrow, Alaska - NGEE Surface sample F53-3 deep-092012 (SPAdes) | ecosystem: Environmental > Terrestrial > Soil > Wetlands > Peat ... | reverse complement strand
GGACGACCGTGCCCTTCTGGGCATCCAGCTCGCCGGTGAGAATTTTCATAAACGTGGACTTGCCTGCGCCGTTGGGTCCGGTAAGGCCGTAGCGCCGGTCGGCGGTGAAGGTGACCGAAACATCTTCGAAGAGCAGCTTTGCGCCGTAGCGCATGGTGACGTTGGATACGGAAATCATGATATTTAGCTATTTTACAGGGTTTGCGCGACTTTCGCCTGAAGACGGCGCGATGTCTGTCCTCATTTGAAATGGGTGCCGGTCAGGAAGAAATCCGCGATGTGTCGGCTTCGGGTGGTATTGCCTGCCGCTATGCCGATAAGGCGCTCAGCACCATATAGACTGGATGGGCCTCTTTACCAGGTTGCAGCGGTACCAGGATCGGGCGGCCCTCGGGTCGCATGAACGACTCCGAAGGCCGTGCCGAGGTAAGGAGGTGAGGCCGATGGAACATGACGAGGAGCGCTCCTGGCTCCGACTGCTTATCACGATCGCCATTGATTGGCGACTGGTGATTGCCGTCATCCTGTTGCTTCTGCTGCTACTCAGGAAGTAGCACAACCGTCAGGGCTGGCACGCAACCGGCCCTGACTTCTTCACCATTTGATGCCGCTGTTGACGGAAAGTCAACAGGATATCCCGGGCGATCCTGCTTGCCGCTTCGCTTGCGGCCTGAGAGTGTGGCGGCATGACCCCAGACTAGTGCTACTTGTCTTCCAAAGTTCCCCGAATATCGATATAAGCTGGGAGAGCCTCTTTGCCAGGTTGCAGCGGTACCAGGATCGGGCGGCCTTCGAGGGTCGCGTCAACGACTCCGAAGGCCGTGCCGGTGGTAAGGAGGTGAGGCCGATGGAACCTGACAAGGAGCAATCCTGGCTCAGGCTGTTGATTACGACCGCCGTAGATTGGCGTCTCGTGATCGCTGTCCTTCTATTGCTTCTGGCGCTACTGAAGAAGTAGCACAACTCCCCTGGTCGGCAGCAACCAGCCAGGGGACCTACTTCCTCCTTCATATTTGATGCTGCGACCGCCAGAAAGTCAACACCTCTGCACAGGCGCTCGGAGAATCCAACCGGAAGGTACAATTTCCGCTGATGCCCGTCCCCAATACTCCCCGGCCCGCAGTCCCGCCCAGCGGATATACGCCCCCGCCTGAAGGAAATCCGCCGGAATCCGACGAAACCGCGCAACCTGAGGCGGAAGATGGGGTTTCGGAAGATATGGGCACGCTGGCGATCCATCCCGGGCTCCTCGAAGTCGCTCCCGACGCAGTTCATATCGCGTCCGGCAGCTTCGCAGGCATGGATGACGCTGGCATCATGCTCGAGCTACGGGCCGGCAATATGGATGCATTCGACATCCTGCTCGCCAAGTACCGCAAGCCGATCATCCACTTCATGTACCGCATGGTGCATAACCAGGCGATCGCTGAGGAGCTTGCCCAGGAAGTTTTCCTTCGCGTCTATCGTTCGCGCGAAACGTATCGTGCGGAAGCCCGGTTCAGCACCTGGCTCTACCGCATTGCCACCAACCTCGGCGTCAACCACGCTCGCGACACGAAGCGCGAGCGCTCCGCGTCCACCATCTACCTGGACGAGCCGGACTCCGAGACCGGGACGACGCCCGACGTGGCCGATGCCACGCCCAGCGCCGAAGCCAAAATGCTCAGCCGCGAGCGCATGAATGCCATCCGTCAGCATGTGATGGCGCTGCCCGAACGGCAAAAAGCAGCCGTCCTCATGCACAAGTACGAGGGCCTCGACTACAAGCAGATCGGCGACGTTCTCAAGCTCTCCGAATCGGCGACCAAATCTTTGTTATTCCGCGCGTATCAAACTTTGCGCGACAAGCTGAAGGACTTTGTTTAGACGAAATCGAAAGCGCGCAGCAGCACCAGGAACACTGCACCACGGCCCGAAAGGGGTTTTGCCATGAATGAAAACACGAACATCACCTGCAAGGAAACCCAGGAGCGGCTTCCCGATCTTCTGCTCGATCCGGCCTCTGTTCCCGCGCCGATCGAAGCGCACGTTGCCGACTGCACGACCTGCCGCGGCGAACTCGGCTCGCTGATTGCGACCTTCGAGGCGCTCGACGCATGGACTGCGCCTGAGCCTTCGCCTTACTTCGATACCCGCATGCATGCCCGCATCCGCGAGGCCCAATCCGCCGCGCCCGAAGGCTTCTTCGAGCGTGTGCGTTCGTTCCTGCTCTTCAGTACCGGCCGCCAGCTTCGCCCCATGGTTGCGGGGGCACTTGCCCTGGTGCTGGTTGCCAGCGGCGGTTCGTTCCTCGGGACCCATGGCATTCCCGGACATCAGGTCACCCCGATGTCGGCTACCGTCAACGACCTCAAGGTGCTGGACAACAATGCGCAGGCGATCCAGCAGATGGACCAGTTGCTGGACGACAACGACGATCAGGACACGCCGCCGACCACTTAACCGCCGAAGGAGGCCTTGCCAGTTTGGTCGCGCGTCGCGACAAACCAATGTTCGAGCGGGCCATCATTCGGTATGATTGGCGACGGACATTCGCCCGAAATACATCCATGACCCATTCCGCTTCAACCCGGTTCCCCGCACTCTTTACCGCGCTGGCCAGCGCGGTGGTTTGCGTGTGTACAGCCGTTCCGGCGCAGTCCCAACGCGAGCGGCCCGCGCCTATCGAGCGGCGACCAGCTCCGCAGGCATCGCAGCCGCAACCGTCCGCCCAGCCGCGCGGCAATGGCGGGCAGAAGCTGCCCAACGGCCAGCATCTCGGCGGCTGGCTTCAGAGTCACAGCAACCTCACTCCGGCCCAGCAGCAACAGGCGCTGGAGAGGGAGCCCGGCTTCCACGACCTGCCTCCCCAAACCCAGCAACGTTATCGCGACCGGCTTGCCCAGCTCAACAATATGCCTGTGCAGCAGCGCCAAAAAGTCCTTTCGCGCACGGAGTGGATGGAACGCCTCCCGCCCGAGCGGCGCAGCGAGGTGCGCAACGCCATGCAGCAATGGGCGAGTCTTCCGCCCGCCAGCCACCGCGCCGTCGGGCGCACGTTCCGGATCGTCCGCGGCATGCCGCCGACGCAGCGCCTCGCCTATTTGAACTCCCCCGACATCCGCTCGCAGTTCACCCCGCAGGAGCGCGACGCGCTCACCCGCCTGATGCAGGTCGAACCGTACCTCCCGCCGGGCAAGCAGCCGAACTTCTAGGTCTGGTGGCCGGTTTAGCTAAGCCAGCTCGCTAGCTATCCCGGTCTTGCAACTCCATTGCGACCGATCGGATTTTCGGGCACAAGTTTGGTCTGCGCGGAATCGCGCTTGCCTGACACCCTGCCCCCGTCTGTTCTGCAGTCATGAGCTTTGCGGAGTCGGCGCGGTTCGGATTCTGTATATCGCACAGTACGTGCAACGGTTGAGGCAAGCGACTAGCATAGATAGGGAATGCCAACGAAGACTGAACCCGTTCCCAAAGCCACCGTGACCACCGAAAACGCCACTCGCAAAGCCACCTTCGACATCTTCCGCCGCTGGGGATACCTTCAGGCGTCCCTCGACCCGCTTGGGCAGTATCTCGCGCCCGAGCCGTTCCCCACCCCCGCACCCGACGGGCCCGACGCCGAGGAAGCTCGCCGCTACTACTGCGGCACCATCGGCGCGGAGTTCATGCACATCCCGAGCACCGAAAAACGCGCCTGGATTCAGCAGCGTCTGGAGCGCGACCACAAGCCTACCGACACGGCGCGCATTCTTACCGGCCTGGTCCGCGCGGATGTTTTTGAGCAGGTGATTCAGCAGCGGTATCTCGGCACGAAGAGATTTTCTCTGGAAGGGCTGACGGCGCTGATCCCGTACCTCGACCAAACGTTCATCACGGCCGCCGAGGTGGGAGTGACGCGGTCGATCATTGCAATGGCGCACCGTGGAAGGCTGAACGTCATCACCAACACGATCGGCCGCGATGCCTCCGAGACGTTTACGAAGTTTGAGGACGTCGATCCGCGCAGCGTGATGGGCGGCGGCGACGTGAAGTACCACGCCGGCGCAACCGGCAACTTCACTGCGCCGAACGGCAAGGTCATCAACCTGCATCTGGCTTCGAACCCGAGCCATCTGGAGGCGGTCGATCCGGTCGTGATGGGCCGCGCGCGGGCGTGGCAGAAGCGCATCGGCAAGGCAGGCAAAGAGCAGGTGCTGCCGGTCATCCTGCATGGCGACGCGGCGTTTGCAGGCCAGGGCGTGTGCGCCGAGACGCTGAACATGGCGTCGCTGCATGGATACAACGTCGGCGGAACGTTGCAGATCATCACGAACAATCTGCTGGGATTTACGGCGGTGCCGGAGGAGTCGAACTCGTCGCGATTTGCGAGCGACCTGGCGAAGCGATTGCCGATTCCCATCTTCCACGTCAACGCGGAAGATCCCGAAGCGGTCGTGCGCATCGCCGCGCTGGCCGTGGAGTATCGGCATACGTTCAAGTCGGATGTGGTGGTGGATTTGATCGGCTATCGCCGCCATGGGCACTCCGAAGTGGACGATCCGACGGTGACCTCGCCGCGACGGTACGCGATCATCAAGACCCATCCGACGCTGTCGGAGATTTATGCAAAGAAGCTGGGCGTCGATGCCAGCGCGGAGATCGCGGCGTTTCAGAAGGAACTTTTCGAGGACCAGAAAGAAGCCACGCAGGCCAAACGCAAGCCGTCGATGCGCGCGTTGCCGGAGTATTGGGACGATTATTACGGTGGCGCGATGCATGTGGACGACAATCCGCGCACCGGCATCGATGCGGCCGAGATTGCCGAGCTGACGAAGGCGATCACGCGCGCGCCCGAGTGTTTTCATGTTCATCCGAAGGTGAAGAAGACGGTGCTCGATCCGCGCATGGAGATGGGCGAAGGCCGCAAGTCCTTCGACTACGGCACGGCGGAGCTGCTGGCGTATGCGGCGCTGCTGAAGGCGGGGACGCCGGTGCGGCTGACCGGGCAGGATTCGCAGCGAGGGACGTTCAACCAGCGGCATTCGGTGCTTATCGACATCGAAACGGAGCAGCGGTTTTCGCCGCTGTCGGCGATCGCTCCCGGGCAGGGGCATTGGGAGGTCCACAACTCGCTGCTGTCGGAGGCTGGCTGCCTCGGATTTGAGTACGGCTACTCGCGCGACTATCCCGAGGCGCTGGTGCTGTGGGAAGCGCAGTTCGGGGACTTCGCGAATGGCGCGCAGATCATCATCGACCAGTTTATTTCCGCGGGTGAGGCGAAGTGGAATTTGCTTTCCGGGCTCGTGATGCTGCTGCCGCACGGGTACGAAGGCCAGGGGCCGGAGCACTCCAGCGCGCGCGTGGAGCGGTACTTGCAGCTCGCGGCGCAGGACAATATTCAGATTGCGCAGCCGTCGACAGCCGCGCAATATTTTCATCTGCTGCGCCGCCAGGCGATGCGCAAGTGGCGCAAGCCGCTGATCGTGTTTACGCCGAAGTCGATGCTGCGGCATCCGGATGCGATGTCGCCGCTGGCGGAGTTTTCGCGCGCTGCGTTTCAGAATGTGCTGCCCGACAACGAGGTGCAGAACCCTCGCAGGTTGCTGGTTTGTACGGGGAAGATTGGGCACAATTTGCGCGTGGAACGGGCGAAGCGGAAGGATATGAGCGTCGGGATTATTTTTGTGGAGCAGCTTTACCCGTGGCCCGAGGACGAATTGCAGGCCGCGCTCGATCAGCACCCTGACGCCAACGAAATTGTGTGGGTGCAGGAAGAGCCGGCGAATATGGGCGCGCTGTCGTACGTGATGCCGCGGATGAAACAGATGGTCGGGAATCGCGCGCTGTTGAGCGTTAAGCGGACGGCGAGCGCGAGTCCGGCGACCGGGTCGGCGAAGGCGCATGCGATGGAAGAGCGAACGCTGATCGATTTGGCGCTGGGACATGAAGACAGAGTGTAGAGGGATAGAGTGTAGAGGGTAGAGAAGGCGGGCTCAGTGTTGCTTTCTGGCTGCTACTTTGGCGCGCAATGTTGCAAGTGAGGCGTTTAAGATTCGGAGTTGTTCCGATACGAGCGCCTGGGCTGCGGCAATTTCCACTGGGTCGCCAAAACCAAAATCCGACGCGAGTTCCAGTTGAGTTTGAACCTCAAGCGTTGATCCTCTGGCAATACCGAGAAACTGGATGAATTCGCCGGTCGTGAGGCGCCCTTTTCTTTCGGCAATGTTGCTGGGAATAGATACAGATGCCCGGCGAAGCTGGTTAGTGAGACCGAAGCGTTCGTCCGCCGGAAAGTGTCGAGTCGTTTTGTAAACGAGTCGGGCAAGTTCCATGCCTTTTTGCCACGCTACAGAATTCCGGTGCGAAGAGTCCTGCTCAACATTCGCCATCTCAATCTCCGTGTTTTCTCTACGCTCTATACTCTCGCTTCTCGTTTTTCTCTACGCTCTACACTCTACCCTCTACACTCTGTAGTTCCGGCGTGATCTCGCTCACGAAAACCTGGTGGGAGCTTTGCGGCGGGTGGGGCGCGACGTGGAGCGCCCACACGCGCTCGCGGATGGCCTGGTCGGCGGCCGTCATGCGCTCGCGCGAGCGCAGGTAGTCGAGCCAGCTTTCCATGATGAAAGTTTCGTTGAGGTGCTCGGGGTCGGCGGCGTCGCGATAGATGCCCCAGCGGATGGCGCCGCCGCGCAGACGCACACCTTCGAGATCGTGTATCGCGTGGCTGAAAGCGGCGTAGTTTTCCGGCGGGACAACATAGTTGACCGAGATGCGAACGGGACCGTCCTCGGGGTCGGGCGGCATGGCGAGTTCGGGGACGGGGCGCTTCCAGCGGTAGGGGCTTTGGTCGGGCGCTTCGCCTTGCGCGATGTGGGTGCGCAGAACAATGGGCAGCGTCGCCAGCATTCCGGCGGCGGCGCAGATGAGCGACACTTTCGTCGAGGCGTGCTCGGCGATCTCTCCCCAGACCACGCTACCCAGAGCGAGGCCGCCCTGGAAGGTCATCAGGTAAGCGCCGAGGGCCCGGGCCTGCACCCACGCGGGCACGGAGAGCTGGACGGCGACGTTGATCGAAGACATGGTGGTGGTCCAACAGAAGCCGCCGATCACCAGGGCGAGAATGACGACCCAGGGAATGTTGACGAACGCGAGAATCAGCAGCGCGACAATGTAGTAGGCGGAGGTGAGGGCGAGCAGGGCGTCGACAGACATGCGCTGGCGGATGCGGGCGAGGGTGCCGGCGCCGATGATCGCGCCGACTCCCAGCGAGCCGTTGAGGATGCCGTAACCGAGCGCGCCCTGATGCAGGTCCTGTCGCGCGACCACCGCGAGCAGCGACCACACTGCGCTGACAAAGAAGGTGAAGATGAACGCGCGCAGCAGGGGGGCCTGTAGCGGCGGCGAGTAGCGCAAATAGCGCAGGCCGGAGCGCACCGAGCCGTAAATGCGTTCGGCGGGCAACGCGCTTTTGAACAGCGGGGTGCGCTTCCAGCGCCACAGGATCCAGATGACTCCGGCGTACGAGGCGGAGTTGAGCGCGAACACCCACGCCGCCCCGGTGCGCGGCCGGGTGAAGGCCGCGACCATCAGGCCGCCGAGCGCCGGGCCCACCGCGCGGGCAATGTTGTTGCTGATCGCGTTGAGCGTGACGGCGGCGGGGATTTCTTCGCGGGGGACGAGTTCGGGGATGATCGCCTGCCAGGCCGGGTTGTTCATCGCCGAGCCGATGTTCAGCAGGAAAGTAAACAGCAGCAGCGTGACGGGCGAGACAACGCCGCAGAACGTCAGCACCGCGAGGACGGCGACGGCGACCAGCATCCAGGATTGCCAAAAAATCAACAGCCGGCGGCGTTCGTAGATGTCGGCGGTCGCGCCGGCCAGCAGGCCGAGGAAGAGTACGGGAAGGCTCGCGGCGGTCTGCATGAGCGCAATCAGCAACGGCGAGGTGGTGAGGATCGCCATCAGCCAGGTGCCGGCCGTGTCCTGCATCCAGGTGCCCAGGCTGGAGACGGTGGACGCGATCCAGCGGTCGCGGAAGAGCGGAATACGCAGGGGCTCGAAGCCGGTGGGCTTTGGGGCTGGCGTGTCGTCGGCGGTGGTCTGCGGGACTGGCAGTGCTGGTCTCCTCGCGGGCGGCGGTATATCCAGTTTAGATGCCCGCGGGTTCTGGGGTCGCGTAGCATGGTGGAGTCTATGGTTTTGGGTCGCATCATTTGCATTGCGGTATTGGTCCTCGGGTCCTCGACGGAGAGGCTGCGCGCGCAGGAAGCCCCCGCGGCCGCACCACAGAGCGCGACCGATGACAAGCCGCTTCCCGAGCTTCATGCGCTCATCATGGACCTGGATAAGAACCAGAAGGCGGCCGAGGCGGCCGCGGAAAACTACACCTATCACCTGCATCAGGTCGTGGAGACGCTCGATAGCAAAGGAAATGTGAAGAAGACCGAGACGCTCGACATGGAGAGCCTGACGATAGACGGTGTGCGGGTGGATCGCACGGTCGCTCGCAGTGGTAAGCCGTTAACGCCCGAAGAAGCGAAGAAGGAAGACGCGCGCATCGACAAAGAGGTGGCGAAGGCCAAGGAGCGCCGAGCGAAGGCGGATGCCAAAGACCGGGCCACGGACTCGCGCGGCGACCAGCTGATTACGGCGTCGCGGTTCTTTGAGCTGGGCACGTTTTCAAACGAGCGGCGAGAGGAATTCAACGGGAGGTCGACCATCCTGGTGGATTACGCCGGCGATCCGAATGCGAAGACAAAGAACCCAGGAGAGAAGGCCGTGCGCGACCTGGTGGGGACGGTGTGGATCGACGAGGCCGACCGCACCATGACGCGCGCCGACGGACACTTCCTGAACGATTTCAAAATTGGCGGCGGCCTGGTGCTGGACATCCGCAAGGGCACGCGCTTCAGCATGAGCGAACAGAAGGTCAACGGCGAAGCGTGGCTACTCGATCGGATCGACGCCGACGGCCACTTGCGCGCGCTGTTGTTGGTCGGCTTTACCGGCCACTTCCACCTGGCGGCGACGGATTATCGCAAGTTCCACACCACCAGCAGCATTGTCGGCACCAACGGAGTGATCGGCGCGGACGGCAAACCAGTTGTCGAGCCGCTTCCGGAGCCTCAGCCGGCAACGCCGAAGCCTTGACGATTTGCCCTGCGGTTCATCCCCGGGAAAGCAAAAACAAGCGCCGTAGAGGGCCAATTTGCGGGACGCAATAAAGTCGTCTTTTCGCGCAAAATAGTCGCAAAAAACCGCTAAGTCCGCTATTTTCGCGAAAAAGCCACAAAGTGCCGCATAAAGACATCATTTGGCGCAAAAAAGCCAGTCTGCGCCAATAACCTTAAAGAAAAATGAGCTGCATTTTGCAATCCGCCCGGCGCAGCTTTGCAGTCCACCCCGCTGCCGAACCATGGAAATCCAACAATCCAAAGGAGTTCAATTTAGACCGAAGAAGCGCAAAAGGCAAGGGACAGCCGAGGCTGTCCCTTGCGTTAAAAACCGGGTCGTACTTCGAGTTCGACAATCTAAGCCGAGGCTTACAGAGGCTGAACGTCGGAAGCCTGCCACCCCTTGGGACCCTTGACTACGTTGAACTGAACGGCCTGACCCTCTTGCAGGCTCTTGAAACCGTTCGAGTTGATTGCCGAGTAATGCACGAATACATCTTCCCCGTTTTGACGGCTGATGAAGCCGAAACCCTTGGCGTCGTTAAACCACTTCACTGTTCCCTGTTCCATATCTCTTAAATCCTTGTGATTGACTTTGACGCTGAATCCAATTCGGGCTTCGGCTACAACTATTGCAGAAAACCAACTTGTTTCAAACGATGGGGAAATGTTAGCACGACTCGCAAGTTTTCCACTTAAAAATTCTACGAGTTGGGAAGTTGCACAAAGGATAGTGCAATTTTAGGATGTTTCATCGTCGAATGTGTCACTCGCCGCCACGGATTGTCCCTGGATTTCGTCGAGTTCATCGAGAAGGGAGATGCTCTTGATATTGGACGCCTTAGTCAGCAGCACGCCAAGCCCAGGGACAAGTTCGATACTTCCATCGGCGCCAATGCAACGCGCCTGTTCGACGAACAGGGAACAATCTTCCGCAGCATCCGAGTAGTACGTCAAGACGCCCATCAAACTTCGATTTCCGTCTAACTCAATTTGCACGAGTTGATTGTCAGTAGCTTCCGCCTGAAAAATGTCATTCCAAATGAAACGACGCGCGGTTCTTTCCGTTACCTTTAGCCGGCGAAAGATCCGGTTGCCATCGTAGTTGACGTAAAGAGCCGCGAGCAGCGCGACAGCGAATGTCAGACCTGTTATCCCAGCTAAGGCTTTGCGATGCCAGAAGATAGTCACTTCCGTTGCCGGTGGCTTGGCCGCGATGACATCGAACGGCAACCAGCCGTGGGTAAACACGACAAAGCATGAATAAATCAGAAAACTGTAAAGACAGGATTCTATGACCTTATCGAGGTCGGTCTGCGGCCTCTGAGAGCAAGCAATTGCACGACATAAGCTGCTGCAAATCCGGGAAGAAGGATGAGCAGAACTTGCAAAGCAATAACGCTGGTGGGCATAGCCTATCTCGGTGGCGTGGAGGTGCTCTGCGCAGGCGTCGGGCAACTTGGAGGGATTTTCACCGGAGGAGGCATGCGAACGGGCACGGTTCTGGACGAACCCTTACCGTCGCTCATACGAGTTGTTTTCAGATAGGGCATAGCGCCTCCGCAGCCTGGAGTATAGACTCCACCGCTCACTATATGCGCATTTAGTGGCGGAGGTGACTTCGGACGATCTCTTCTGCGGCTTCCAGCACCTGCTCAAGGGTCATGGCCGTCGAGTCGAGGATGACTGCGTCCTCCGCTGGACGAAGCGGCGATTCCACCCGGTTGCGGTCGCGGGTGTCGCGCTCCTTCATTTCGCGGATGATGGATTCCTCGGTGACGGGAACATCGGCAGCACCGGCCTGGCGGTAGCGGCGGTTACCGCGGACCTCAGGGGCTGCGTCGAGGAAGATTTTCACTTCGGCATCGGGAAAGACGGCGGTACCGATGTCGCGGCCCTCCATGACGACGCCTCCGCGCTCGCCGAGTTTGCGCTGCTGCGTCACCATCCAAGCGCGCAGCCGGGGATGGACGGAGACTTGCGAGGCGGCGGCGGTCACGTCCTTCTCGCGCACGCGGCGGGAGACGTCGATGCCGTCGAGCAGGACGCGATTGCCTTCGAGCTGGGGCTGTAGCGTGATGTGCGAATCTTCGGCGAGCGCGAGCAGCGTGTCCTCTTCGTCGAAGCTTAGATCGTGCTCGATGGCCTTGAGCGCGAGGGCGCGGTACATCGCTCCGGTCTCAAGGTTGAGGAAGCCGAAGCGCCGCGCGAGGTGCGCGGCCAGGGTACTCTTGCCGGCGCCGGCGGGGCCGTCGATGGCGATGACGGGTTGCAGGCGCGCGGACTTCGCGGTGGGTTCAGACATGTGGCCGTCGGGAATCTCGACCATGGAAGACTACTCCTCCGTCTCGGGCTTGCGGCGCGCCGATGCCGCAGCTTCGCGCCGGGCATAAGGTTTTGCGCCAAAGGACGGTTTGCCGCCGAACTTGCCGGCCGGTTTGCCAGCTCCGAAACGAGATTTGGAACCGAAGGAGGGCTTAGCGCCGAACGAGGGTTTCGAACCGTAGGAAGGCTTGGAGCCAAAGGCAGGCTTTGACCCGAACGCGGGCTTGCTGCCATAGGGCTTCGCACCGAAGCCGCCGGAGCGGGGCGGGCGGCTGTCGCCATCGGGCCGCGGGCGAGACGGACGGTCGCCGTAGGGCTTCTTCGCGCCATAGGCCGGTTTGTCGCCGAATGACTTGCGCTCGTAAGGCTTGCGCTCTCCGAAGGCGGGTTTGTCGCCGAAGGTGCGAGGCTTGTCGAACGTGCGGCCGGGGTGATCGTCTCCGCCAGCGCGCGGGGCGAACGGCTTGCGCTCGTAGCTGCGCGGCTTGAAGCCTTCAGAGCCGCCTTCAGGGCGCGGCCGTTGCTGACGGTCACCGTAAGGCTTGCGGTCGCCAAAGCTCTTGCGTTCGTAGGGCTTGCGCTCGCCGTCGCGGGGCGGATAGGACGGACGCTCGCGGGGCGTGAAGCCTTCTGAGGCGCCTTCGGGACGGGGGCGGGACGGGCGATCGCCGTAAGGCTTCTTCGCACCGTAAGCCGGCTTGTCGCCGAAGGATTTTCGTTCGTACGGCTTGCGGTCGCTGAAGCTGGGTTTGTCGCTGAAGCTGGGCTTGTCACCGTACGCCTTGCGCGGCGTGCTGTTGCTGCCGCCGTAGGTGCGCTCGCCATAGGGCTTGCGGTCGCCGGCGAAGCTGGGTTTGGAACCTTTGCGTTCGAGGCTCTTGCGTTCGCCGAACTCCTTGGGGCTGTAGGCGGGCTTGTCGCCGTAGGCTTTGCGAGGCCGCGGGGCATCGCCTTCAGCGGCTTCGGGGCGCGGACCGTTCTCTTCTTCCCAGGGCTTGGTAAAGCTGGGCTTCGCGTCTTCGGATCGCTTGAACGGGCGACGTTCGCTTTCGTCGCGAGCACCGGCGGGCCGTGAGGGACGCGGGCCTCCGGGACGGATGCCGCGAGGGCCCGCTGTGCGCTCGCGCGGGGCTGAAGGCCGCTCGCGCGAGGCGGTGCCAAAGGCGGGCTTGCCCTTGAAGTCGGTGCGGGGCTTGCGGTCGGGGTCGGCGGCAAATTTCCCGATGCGGCCGGTGCCGACCTTCTTGACGGGCTCGGCTGCTGGTTCCACTCCCTCCGGAAGTTCCGGCTTGGCCTCCGCGGCGAACTCGGGCAACGTGCCGGATACATGCAGCAGGGTCTTGCCGTCTACCACTGTGCTGTCGAGCTGGCGTCCGGCGATCAGCGCGTGCAGCACTTCACGGACGCGCGAGCGGGCGGTGAGCGGCGAGAGAAAACCGGCGGCTTCTTCTTCCGTCGCTCCGATGGCCTGCGAGAGATAGAGCGAAAGCAGAGCGGACATCGCGGTCGGCTGCCCAGCATTGGTACCAGCTTTGATGGCCTTGGCGAAGCGCTTGGAGGTCAGTTCCCAGAGCGCGGGCGCGTCGTCGGCCTGGTGCTGTGGGATGACGCGGAGCTGCGACCAGAGCTCGTTGAGCGCGCGGGTGATGGCGGCCTGCGTGACCTCGCGCCCAAGCTCGGAGACGAGTTCGGAGGCGGTGAGCGCGCCCTTTTCGCCGAGGACTTCCCAGACGCGGACGGCAAGCGGAGAAACTTTCGCGCCTTCGATGGAGGACGGCGGCTGCTTCCACGTCTTGTCGCCGCGCATGGTGAAGACGTAGCTGAAGACTTTGGCGGAGGCGAGGAAGTCCGGCTGATCTCCCGCCGAACCCAGCAGATTGAGCGGGACTGCGGAGCCTTCGGCGACGAGGCGCGCTGCGAGGGAGCGGGCAGTGGCGCTCTGGGCGGCGGTCGGGGCTGCATTGGCCTCGCCGAGCGTCGCTTCGATGAACGACGGTGCAGGCGCTCCAAGTTGTGCCGCCCGCGGAGCGAAGAGGACGAGGCCGAAATGGTCGACCCAGTTGCGGGCGCCTTCCAGCGTGAGAAGCGACTTGCCGTCCTGGTGCCAGGCAATGGCGCGTGCCGCCGCAAGCTGTCCTGCGGAAAAATCTATGGATGAACTCAAAAAGAACCCCTTATGTGCGATCGCGAACGTGCGACCTGCAACGACCTCGCGGGGGAGGCCGGACAAACGGAATGTGATCGCGGCCCGGCATCTAGTAATGAGCACTCTGCTCAGATTTCTTAGATGCGCTGAAAAGCTCGCTGAATGTCTTTTAAAGAATACCGCAATGCGATGGGTCTTCCGTGCGGACAGGAGGTTGGATGTTCGGTTTTTGCCAATTCGGCGAGCAGCCAGTCGATTTTCGACGCCTCCAGCGGCATATTGACCTTGATGGCCGCGTGGCAGGCGATCGAAGCGGCAATGCGCGTCCGGCGGGCTTCCTCGTTTTCCACCTGCTGCTCGCGGTCGGTGACGGCGAGGACTTCTTCGAGCATGCGCTCCAACTCACGGCCTTCAAGGCCCACGGGCGCGGCTTTTACAGCCAACGTGCGGGGGCCGAAAGGCTCGGCTTCGAAGCCGTTGCGGTCGAGTTCGTCGGCGATCCGGGCGAAGGTGACCATTTGGGCTGGAAGCAGCTCAATCAGCAAGGGCATCAAGAAACGCTGGCGCTGGACTTTTTCGACGGTGCGGTCGCGCATGATCTTCTCGAACAACACGCGCTCGTGGGCGACGTGCTGGTCGACGATCCAGAGGCCCTCTTCGTTGACCGCGAGGATGAAGGAGTCGCGGAGCTGGCCGAGGGGTTTGAGGGTGGCGAGAGAGTTGAGGGTGGGCTGGGGGTCGGTCGGCTCGTCGTAGCCGATGGACATGCCGGGGCCGTCGAAGCCGAGGCGGCCAGCGGAGGGTGGGACGATGGGGGCTTGCAGCTCGAAGCGGTCAAAGTCGCCGGGTTCGATGGGGCCTTCCGACTGCGGCGGCATGTTGTAGGGCTGCTGTAGGGCGTCGGCTGCGCCAGGAAGCGGGCTGACATCGACCAGCAGCGACGCGGATGCAGTCGGCGCGGAGTTAAGCGCGTCGTAGAAGCTGGCGGCGGGGCGGGCCTTCATCAGCGATGTGCGGACGGAGTCGCGCACGAAGTCGTGGACGAAGCTCTGCTGGCGGAAGCGGACTTCGGTCTTCGCGGGGTGTACGTTGACATCGACTTCCTGCGGTGGGAGTTCGAGGAACAGCAGCACGACGGGGAACGATGTCGGAGGGATGATGTTGCGGTACGCCTCCGAAAGCGCGTGGAGGATGAGGCGGTCGCGGATGAGGCGGCCGTTGGCGAAGATGTAGGTCGAGTTACGGTTCAGCTTCTGTAGCTCGGGCTTGGAGATGAAGCCGGAGAGGCGGACGAAGCCGGGCTCGGGGGCTTCGTAATCCTGCTCGCGCTTCCAGGGTGGAGGCTCGGGGAGGCCGGCGCGGGAGAAGTCCATTTCAGCGGCGACGGGGATCATGCTGTCGAAGACTTCGCGTCCGAAGATTTGGTACAGCCGCTCGCCGGCGTTGGCGACTGCGGGGGCGATGAGGAGGGCCTGGGTTGCCGAGTGCAGCTCGAAATGCTTGCCCGGATGCGCGAGGGCGTAGTGCGTGACGAGGGCGGCGACGTGGCCAAGCTCGGTCTGCTCGGAGCGCAGGAATTTGCGGCGGGCGGGAGTGTTGAAGAAGAGGTCTTTGACGGCGATGGTGGTGCCAGTCGGGAGGCCGGCATCTTCGACGCGGAGGATGTTTCCACCGGCGATTTCGAGTGCTGTGCCGACGGCGTCTTCTTCAGCGCGGGTTTCGAGACTCACGCGGGCTACCGATCCGATCGACGGCAGAGCTTCGCCGCGGAAGCCGAGGGTGGCGATGGAGAGCAGGTCGTCGGAGCTGCGGAGCTTGGAGGTGGCGTGGCGCTCGAAGGCCAGCAGCGCGTCGTCGCGGCCCATGCCGTGTCCGTTGTCGACGATGCGGATGAGCTTGCGGCCACCGGCTTCGATCTCTACGCGGATGCGGGTGGCGCCGGCGTCGAGTGCGTTTTCGAGCAGCTCCTTGACGACCGATGCGGGGCGCTCGACCACTTCGCCGGCGGCGATCTGGTTGGCGACCTGGTCGGAAAGAACGCGGATTTTTCCCATATAGGCTGCTCCGATCAGCTTCGAACTCGCGGGTTACAAACCCTTGGAACCTATCGGTTGTAAAAGCCATGCACAACGCCGCCATCAGCATCGAAGCATTTGGAAATCACGTCATAAAAACGTGCGTCTTCGTTGCTCGAACCTGCGAAAAATCGCGTACGTCACCAGATCGGCGAGTTGAATAAGTCGGGAGGCCTGAGAGTCGATGAAAACCGGCACTTCAGCGTAGTTTCTGGTCCTCCCAAAAGAGTGACCCGCCGTCTTGAATTCCTTTGCGAGCGTCTGGATCCGCTTTTCTGTAGAACTCTTATCGAACAGGATGAGACCGCGTTGCGTGTTGCCCTTCTGATGGAGTCTGCCGAGAAATTGATCGAAGCGGCTGCTCAGTTGTTCAAATGCAACCTGAGCGATGTCTTGACCAGCAAAGTTTTTCTTTTCGAGAACGGCTGCAAACAAACGAACTTTACCAGGGTGGCGCTTACATACTCCGATTGTCAGGGCATCGATAATTGCCTGTTCGCGGTCCGGCTTCGGAAAGTGTCTCCATTTGCCTTTACCCGCTCGCATGGGACTTCCATGAAGCTCGACGGACTGAGGATCGTTTGGGTCAAAACGCCTGGCAATCTGCTCCAATTCTTGATCCAGCCAATGCGGCTCGCGCTCGGAAACTGAGATACCTGCCAGGACAAAATATCGTTCCGTGGGATCACCGATTGAACCCGACTCGTCCGCGTAAAGCAGATACATAAGTCTCCAAAAGTGAAAGGGCTGCATCCGCAGCCCTTTCAAATAGGTGAGCCGAGAGAACCATTCGTTCTGCGCACCGCTTATAGGCAGCACTCTCGACCTGTTTCAAGGTTATCAACGCTCATTGGCTTCGTCAATGACTCACATCTTCCTACAGGTCGCCGATGACATGCAGCCGCATGAAGTTGGTCGCGCCCGTCCTGGTCGCCGTGCCGGCGACGATGCCGACGATGTCCTGCGGGTTGACGTAGTTGCCTTTCTGGAGGATGGACTCGGCGAGAGCGACAAGCTGGTCGGTATCGTTGAAGCGCTCGCAGTGGATGGGATACGTCCCCCACAGCAAATTGCTGCGGTGGACTACCTGCGGATCCGGCGACAGGGCATAAATCGGCGCGTCGGGACGGTACTTCGAGAGCAGGCGAACGGTGTTGCCGCTTTCGCTGAAGATGGCGATAGCGGCGAGATTCAGGTCCTGCGCGGAGTGCGCCATGCACTCGCAAATGGTCTCGGGAACGGTGAGCGAGCGCAGCTTGCTCATGACGGGACCCTGGCCCTCAAGCCGCATGTGGGCCTCGGTAGCCAAAATGATCTTGTTCATCATGGCGACGGCTTCGACGGGATACTTGCCGGCCGCGCTTTCCGCCGACAGCATGACTGCGTCCGTTCCGTCGTAGACCGCGTTGGCCACATCGCTGGCTTCGGCGCGCGTCGGACGCGGGTTGTCGATCATCGATTCCAGCATCTGCGTGGCAGTGATGACCGGCTTGCGATACTCGGCGGCGCGGCGGATGATGTGCTTCTGGATCGCCGGCACCTGCTCCGGTGGCACTTCGACGCCGAGATCGCCGCGCGCCACCATGATGCCGTCGGCGGCGGCGAGAATCGGGTCGAGCTGGTCGACGGCCTGCGGCTTTTCAAGCTTCGCAATCACCCACGCATCGGAGCCTAGCGCGGCGATGCGGGTCTTGACGTAGCGCACGTCGTCGGCGGTCTGCACGAACGAGACGGCGACCATATCGACGCCGGCCTTCAATGCAAACTCGAGGTCTTCCTCGTCCTTGGGTGTGAGCGATGGCACTTTAATCGCAACGCCAGGGAGGTTGATGCCCTTCTTCTCGCCCAGCTTGCCGCCGTTGATAATTTCGCAGACCACGTCCGCGCCCTGGAGCTCGACGACGCGAAGCTCGATGAGGCCGTCCGAGAGCAGGACCTGGTCGCCGGTCTTCAGGTTCTCAGCCAGCGTGGTAAACACCGTGCTGACGCGGCTGGCGGTGCCTTCGATCTGCTCCGGCGTGATGGTCAGCAGCTTGCCCGCTTCGAGCGTCACGGGCTCGTGGTTGACCAGCGACCCGGTGCGGATCTTCGGCCCCTGCAAATCGGCGAGGATGCAGATCGGCTTGCCCTCCTCATTCGCGATCTTGCGGACCATGGCGATGAGTTCCAGCTTCTGTTGGTGCGAGCCGTGCGAAAAATTCAGGCGCGCGACATCGAGACCGGCGCGCACAAGCTGGCGGAATACCTCTTCGCTGCTGGAAGCAGGGCCCAGGGTTGCGACAATCTTGGCTCGCCGCGCGGGCGCCTTGCTGCGCCCACTGGCGCCGCGTTCGTTCGTGTCCATCGGTCAATCCTCGCGACGACCGCCTTACCCACGGCGCGGTCAATCGTTTATCTTCTTTTGTTACTGCCCGGGAGCAATTCTACCTGTCTCGCAGCACGATGGGTTTCACGGCACTTTGGGGACCGCCGGCGGGTCGGGTATTTTGCCGGTGCGGCGGCGGTTGGCGCCGAGCTGGGCGTTGAATTCCGCGCCGCACAGCACGCTCAACGCAATCAGGTAGAGCCAGAACATCAGGGCGATGGCCGCGCCCAGCGAGCCGTACACCCGCGAGTAATTCGCAAAGCGCGTGACGTAGTAGCCAAATCCCAGCGTGGTAACGAACCACATGGCCGTTGCCAGCGTGGCGCCGGGGAGGCTGCTGCGCCACGTCCAGTCCATGTGGAAGCCGAGAAAGGGCTCCATGTGCTCGCGCATGTGCTTCGAGACGTCGGTGCCGAGATGGTAGATGACGGCGACAATGCCTACGCTTCCCGCCAGCGCCACGCTCCAGCGCACAACAAAGGCCAGGATGTAGAACGGCGTGCGGGCCTCGATCGCGAAATGGTTCGCCATCCAATGCGTCATGATGTGGCCGAAAACGACCAGCGCGCTGGCCGCGCACATCGGCAGCAGCGAGAGCGGGACCAGCGCCAGCGCGCGCATGCGACGCCGCCAGAAGCCGGCGGCTTCGAGGGGGAGATTATGCGCCCGGCGGAAGCCTTCCATCAGCGTCGCCATCACGCTGGCCGCGCCGGTAATGCTGACGACGATCGAGCCGATCAGGGCGCGGGATGTCTGCGGGCTTTTATGCGTCGCTTCAAAGTAGCTTTCCAGCAGCGGGCTGACGTTCGACGGCAGGATGCGGTCGAAGAACATCGCCATCTGGAAGCGGAACGGCAGCGTATGCGGCAGCAGCGCGACGACCGCCGCCGACACGATCAGCGCCGGAAAAAGCGCAACCATGGCGGAGTAGGCCGTGGCCTGCGCGACGGTCAGCGAGTCGTGTTCCAGCGCGGCGTAGATCGCCGCGCGGAACAGCTTGAGGTGCTGGACCACCGGCCCGCCCAGCCGCAGGAGGCGGACGATGCGGCCTTTGGATGCCTTACGAGCGCGCCGCATCCGCAGTTTCGCCTAGCGCTTCCACTTGTTCAGGAAGGCGGTGACGGAGGAGGGCTGCATGTTGCGCATGTCGGCAAACTGCAGGTCCTGCGAGACGATGACCTTGCCATTGGGATCGATGACGGCAAGCGCCGGCACACCGTGGACGGGAACGCCGTACTTGTGCGCGATGTCGAGGTTGGCATCCATGCGACCGATGTTGATGTTCACCTTGATGAAGTTTTTCGCCAGCAACTCGGCGTTGGGGGCCTGGTTGAAGTAGATGTCGAGGACCTGGCAATCGCCGCACCAGTCGCCGCCGAAGTCCAGCAGGATGCGCTTGTGCGTGCGTTTGGCTTCGACCAGCGCGGCGTCGATGTCATGCTGCGCGGCGCCGACGTCGGGGTACAGATGCTTCTGCACCGCGGGTGGGGCCATCTGCGCGCTGGCGTGCGGGATTGCGGCTGCCCCGGCGCAAACAGTCAAGCCTGCCAACAGTGCGGTTGCCGGCATCGATTTCAACTTCTTAAGAACTGCCATCTGAATCTCCTTCGCGATACTGGTTTCTATCATCTGTCAAAGTCGCAGATTAGGAAACAGGAGGCGCGGATTCAAATCAGGTGGACACGCCCGTCGTTATGCACTTTGAACGTGGCCGAAGTCCGTTCCACCTGTTTCCCATCTGCCGGCCTTCCATTTCTTCATCGTCTTCCACATGCCGGGAAGAGGATAGACCGGGGCTTCGTTGCGCTTAAGCTCGAAGCGGCAATCGTCGATGTACGTGCCGGCGAGGTCCTGCAACGGCGTGAGGTGCTCCCTGATGGCGAGCTCCACTTCGTCCATCCAGCCGCGGTTGCCGAAGCTGCCGAAGAACGAGATGAGCGTGCTCTTGTCGGCGGCGATCAGGAGATAACAGCCCAGGATCGGGTGCGACGCAACGATGGTTGGCCCGATGTCGGCAGGAGTGGCCATAAGCATGTTGGCGACGGAGCGCTCGAAGAAATCGCGGCCGATCTGGTAGATGCGCTGGACAAGCGAGGCAAACGCAAAGGCCCCACTGATGACCGTTTGGGAGATGTGGGTAGGGTCGAACACCTGCGACACCGCAGCCGCGCCGGCCTGTAGCAGGGACTGTGCGGCAGTGGCGAGGTGCTTCGTTTTCTCGCGATCGAGAATCTGCATCATGGATTGGAATGCAAGCTGCGGCGTGCCATCGGCGAGCACATGCTGGTGGGTGCCCATGTCGTAAGCACGATAGACGTCCACCGCTGCCTTGATGCCGTTGACCAGGGCCTTGCCGCCGGCGGTGATGACACCCTTGAACGGAATAAGCGAAGTGCCGATGTGCGCAGCCATTTCCGGTATCATGCCGCTGGTCATGATGAACTGGATGACCTCGGTCTGCACGCCGGGATCGACGGAACTCGCCACGGTTTCGTTCACCAGTTTGTGGATCATCGAGAGGCCTTCGCCGGCCGTGACCACATTTCTCGCTGTGTTGACGGCTTCCATCTTGGTGACGCCGGTCTCGCCGACCTTGGGCAGCTTCAGCGTTCCGTAAGTGTTCTTGACGTCCAGGCGGCAATCCTTGAAGAAGCGCGCGGCGATGAGTTCGCGCTGCTCCTTCCAGAACGTGATCGCTTCCCGGTCAGTGTCGGTGAGTTTGACCTGACCCAATCCCGGGTGAGCGTGCTCGCGAGCGATCTTCCAGACAGCCTCCATGAGGCCGCCGCTGGCGATGTTGCGATCGGACTTGCTCCAGAGGCCGCCGTGCTCGCGCACGTACTTTTCCATGATGAAGTAGAGTTTTTCGGCGTTCTTTTCGCTGCGCAGGGTGAGGTATTCCTGATAAGCGGCGTCAACAGCCAGAGTTCCGGCGCTGCGGCGGCTGAACGTGAGAGCGGTGCGGGACTTCCAGTCCTCGAAGGGGACCATTCCATTGATAGGAGGCATCTGCGAAGTATAGAGAATAATCCGTCACATTGGCATTTATTTCCAGCGGTAATGGTACCGATGGCCCAATCGGCGTCCGGACTCAGTTCACTTCCGCGTCGAAGACCCCGGTTTCCACTGTGCTGCCATGTTTCATTTGGATGAAGATGCGGTAACGTCCCGCCGATGGAAACCCGTAGGGAAACTCGACGACCGGAGGAATTTTGTCCGTCGCCATGCCGGGCATATCGGCCATTGAACTGGGGGCTTCGCCATTGGCCATCATCATGGCGGGCATCGCCGCGGAGCCTTCGGGGTGGGTGTGGGCGAAGACTGTGCCGTCCGTCTTGACGAACGCGGCATGGCCGGCCATGCCGAGGTAAGGCACAACGTCGGCGGCGGGCTTGCCGGTGGGGTCGAGGAGGCGAAAGCGAAAAATTGTCGCGGCGTTCGCCTTGAGCGCAGCAGGACGGTCCCAGGTCATGGTGTAGCCGTCGGGGAGCTTGTAGGTGTCGCCGAGGTCTCCGCGAGAAAGCGGCGGCGGGAATGCCGATGCGTCGTCCGTCGCGAGCGGGACAGTGGAGGCGCCCGGCGGCACGGTGATGGTCGAGGTCAGCGTTTCGGGGAAGCCGCTACGGAAAACGACGTCGCCGTAGAGCTTGTAGGTGCCGGGAGGCATTGCGGGCAGCGTGGTGCGGAGATCGTAGCGGCCGGAAAGCGAGGGGTGCAGATGGAAGGCCGCATCCATTTCCGGCTGGCGGATGGCGTAGAGGTGCATGATCTTGCCATGGTCGAGCAGAAGGCCGTCGAGGTCGATGTTCCTCGGCTTGCCGTCCTTGCCGCGCTCGTCGTCCATGACCACGAGGTCGAGCGTGTTGCCGGTGAGCGTGCGTTGGACGTCGAACGGGTGGTAGATGTCGGCGGCGTAGTCGGCGGCTTCAACGTTCCACCAGTGGTTGCCGAGCAGGATCGCCGCGACGATAAACGCGAATGCCCCAGCGGTCGCATACAGGGCGCGACTGCGGCGCTCCGGCGCTGGCGCAGTGCCGGGATCGAGCCGCGACTCGCGCACCGCGGCACCGACGATGCCGGCAAACCCGAGGACGAGCACCAGGCCCAGGACAGCCAGCAGGATGCCGAGCGGGCGGTTCATCCGCAGCACGGCCAGCGGCATGGCGGCAACGGGGACGCTGGCGGTCGCGTTGCCCGCGCTTCCCGAGACCTGGAAGCGCACCTGCCACGAGCCTCCAGCCATCAGCCATAATGAACCGGTATAAAAGTTCGGGTCGTCTGTAGACCGCTTCATGGCATCGGGCGTCGGCGGATGCTTCGACGCTTCGCCGGTCAGCGGCATCGGCGCAATCAGGATATTGTCGGCCTGCGCGCCCGACGCGCGGACTTCGATCGTCGCAATGCCGGGGATGACGGAGGGCATGCGGACCGTGACGAAGAGTTTGTAGGGGCCGGCGTTGACCGTCTCGAAGACGTCCTTGCTGCCGACGTGCGCGTAGGCAGGCAACGCTACAAGAAGCGCAAGCAGGAGCAAGCGAAGGCGGGTGAATTTCATCGCTTCACCTCACGCATCCAGCGACCGAAGGCAAGGCCGAGCCAGATGGAGAGCATCGCGTAGAGTGAAGCGCGCATCAGGCCGAGCCACAGGCCGATACCCCACTCCGGTTGGACGAATTGGCGGGCACGGTCGAAGCCGTGGGGGCGAGAGTTGTAGTCGAAGTACATCGTCCCGAAGAAGCGGTTGGCGCTGGCTTTGGACATCAGGAATTTGGCGAAAGGCCACTCCACCGCAAAAAGCACGGCCACGAAAATGATGCCGGAAACGATGGCGATCTTCCACGGTTGCCACTTCCATTGTCTGGCGCGCTGCCAGAAGAGATCCAGGGCCAGCGCTGGAACAATGATGAGGATGGGGAACTTTCCGGGCACGAGATGCGTGACCGGATTGAACACCGGGCCGAGTTTGGGCTGCGCCGGGAAGAGCGGAAGGATGAGTATCTCGGCGATCAGGAAAAAAGTATAGACGGCCGCCGTCGTAGTGGCCGCCCAGCGGAACCGAGAGGCCTCGGAGTACGCAGCGAACAGCACCGGCACGGCGATTGCGACCCAGATGTACGCAGCGGCTTCGTGCAGAAAGACGTCCCAGGTGTGCTCCTGCACGAAAAACATCTGGCCGCCGATGGTGAGGCCGCCCATGTAAAGGAAAAGTTTTTGCAGCAGTGAAAAATTCGACGTGCCGTCCGCGGCCGCGCGGTTCATGGCGGCCAGAATCAGGAACAACATGCCGAAGGAGACCGCGCGAATGCCGAGGATCAGCAATGCATGGGGCGGGCTGACGATCTTGACATCCAGGCCATAGGCGTTGTGCCACCAGTTGTCGAAAGGCGCGGAGGTAATCATGGCCACGCCGCCCCAGCCCGCCAGAAACACTCCCAGCGGAGCACGCAGGCCGAGGATGTTGACCGAGGAGGCACGCAGTTCGGGGTCGCGGTTGAGCGTGGCCTGCGCGACCAGCCAGATGCAGACGATCGCCGCCAGCACGGCACATGCTTGAATGGCCAGGTGGGCGGGCGTCCAGAACGTGTCGCGCCCGATGGAGCGGTGCCAGGAAACGTCCCACGCGCCGCCGATAGAGGCCGACGTGACGGCGACCACGCCGGTCCAGATATACCACGGGACCGACACGGTCGCCGAGCGGGTGCGAGTGGCCGTGAGCAGCGCCGGGTTGGTGGTTGAAGACATGCGGATGGTTCTCCGAGACGCGAAATTTTCGAGGGGCCAAGACCAGATTACCCTGCCCGATTGGACGAAGCTACCGGAAAATGCAGGGGGAACGGGGGATAGACGATAGGGGATAGAGGATAGAAACGGCGTATTCTGTTGCCGATGAAACTCCTACGGTTTTCCAGCCTTCTATTCGCCTCGTCTTGTCTCATGTTCAGCGTCTCGTATGCGCACGCTCAGGACGCTCCGCCGAAGGGGTTCGCTTCGGTTGAGGTCCTCTGGCCGGGCGGCGCGCCGGGGGCCCTCGGCACTGCCGATGGCGACGTGCCGAAGCTCTACTGCTATCCCGCGCCGGGGCCCGGCCCTCATGCGGCGGTCGTCGTGTTGCCGGGCGGGGGCTACACGCACGTGGTCATGGAGAAAGAAGGGGGAGTCGAAGCGCGGTGGCTCAACGAGCACGGCGTCAGCGCCTATGTGTTGCAATACAGGCTGAGCCCCGCATACCACTATCCGGCGCCGATGCTCGACGGCATGCGCGCAATGCGGTTCGTCCGCAGCCATGCGAAGGCCTGGGGATTGCGGGACGATGCCATCGGCGTATGGGGATTTTCGGCCGGCGGACACCTTGCGGGGTATCTGGCGACCGCCGATCCGCATGGCGATCCACGGCTGCCGATAGATAAGCGCGAGGCGCCTGCGGACGCCATCGATCTTGTGAGTGCGCATCCGGACTTCGCGATCTTCGGCTATGCGCGGCTGAGTCTCGATCCCGCGATTCCCGGCACGTTTGGCATGAAGACGCTCATCGGCGACAACCCGACCCAGGCAATGCTCGATACGGTTTCGCCGATATTGCATGTCACAAAGGACACATCGCCGAGCTTTCTCTACGGCAACTCGGGCGATATGACGGTCAGTTCGCTGAACGCCACGTTGTTCTACAACGCGCTGCAACTGGCGCATGTGCCCGCGGAACTGCATGTGTTCGAAGCCGGAGGACATGGCACGGGAATGGCGCAGAACCTGCCCAGACTGCCGGAACTGGCGATATGGCCGACGCTGCTGCAACACTGGATGCAGCTGCACGGATGGATGGAATAGCGGTTGGATGGGAGAGAGCTGCGTGGACGTCAAGCGGACGCCCGGCATCCAACGATATATGGAAATTCCGGAGCAATACCCGCCCAACAAACCCAACTTCGCCCTGGTTGTGGCCCTTTCGGCAGTCGTGCTCTTCGTTGTGCTGGGGTTGGGATATTTATTCCTCCGCCACGAAGCGGGACACTTGCTGCCGAACGGCAAGCCAGCCAGCCACGCCCGCATCGACCTCCCCGCCCAGCCGCCATTCACAGCCGTTGCCGCCTATTTTGTAGCTCCGGTATAGTAGCCGTCGCTCCGCGTCCCTCGCAAACCTCGCCCCTCTTACCTGAACGGAATCGCCTTTCTCATCGCTTGACCACAAACCTAACCGGCAACTGGAAACTGAAAACTCGTAGCTCGAAGCCCGCAGCTGAAAATCGACCCCAACCGCCAAACCAGCCACCGCAGTCTGGGCCTTACACCAGTCCGCCAAGCGCTGCGACAGCCTGGTCGATGTCCCCTATAACTGCTGCGGCCTCCTTGAAGTCGTTGCCCAGGTCGCTGACCTGCTTCTTCAGGTCGGTGAGCTGCTTCATGCCGGGTGTCATCGCCGCCGCGGCGCCTTGTAGCTGGACAGTGTTTCCGATGAATGGGACGAGGTCGAGTGCCGCCACCTGAGCGACTGCGGCGTCGTACGTCTTCCAGGCAGCAGCTTTTGCGGCGTCGGTGTTGGCCGAATTCAGTCCTGCGGCCTTCGAAGAGATCATCAGAGTGCTGAGAGCAGCGAGCGATGGCTGTTTTGGATCGGGCGCAGCGGTCGGGTCGGGTGCGGCGGTAGCGTCGGGAGTGGCAGCGGGATCGGGAGTGGCAGAGGGGTCGGTGGGCGGCATGGTGCGGGGCTCCGTTTACTTGGAAGAGGACTGGTAGAAACCGTTGATGGTCTGCGCATCCTGCTCCAGTTCGGCGAGCTTGAGTTTGAATGCGGGAGCATCCTTCTGAGTCTTGGTTTGGGTGAGCGCGGCGTGCGCGGCGGCCAGTTCGCCAAGCGATTTCGCGGTCGCGGCCAGCGTCTTGTCGGCCTGCTGTTGCGCCACGACCAGCTTGGGCAGCGTCTCGATCTCCGCGCGCTTCTCGTCCGCGCTCATCGACGCTCCATTCTGCTGGATGAACCTCTGCTCGTAGGCGATCTGGTTGTTGTATTCGAGATGAAGGGCATTCGCCAGGCCGGGCTTGTCCACCGTGCCGATATCGCTTTGCAGGATGGTGCAGATGTCGTGGATAGGCTGATCCATCTTGTCGAGAATGCCGGGAAGCGCGCGGGCGCGGTCGCGCTCGATAAGCACATTGCCGAGCGCGGTGACGGCGGTGACCGCGATGTGTTGCTCGGTGGGACTGATCTTGAACGCCTTGAAGTCGTCCTGCTGAAGCTTGACGAGCGCGGCGCCGGAGGCCTTGATCTGCGTTTCCATATCGGTGACCGGCTGGTTGCCGCTCACCTCCGCGAGCAGCGTGGCGTATTGAGTGAGTCCGTTGAGCACCGCGGTGCGGACCGCGAGGTCCTTCTCGGGCAGATAGGGCGCGATCAGGTCGGGTTTGAAGGTCGCGGGGTCGTAGTTGGCGGCCAACATAGCGAGTTGGGCGTCGTAGTAGGCCTGGTTGACCAACTGATAGGCGCTGGTCGTCTGCGCGGCGGTGGCCGTCGCGGCGGTGGAGAAGGCCGCGGTCCGCGTCGCGAGCGGCGAAATCATGCAGCCGGAAAACGTCAGAAGAAGTCCCGGAAGAAGAATGATGCGCGTGCTGCGGAAGCTGAGAAACACGTTTGCCTCGCGGAGAACCAATATTCGTCGACGAACGGAATGGTATCAGGGAACGGCGGCGCGGGCGCGCAGTTCGTCGAGCGCGAATCGATTCAGGCAGGACCGGCGCGAAACATCGCGAAGCGCGAAATGGCGATATCCACAGATTCTGAAGGATTTGCACTTGCATCCACAGGCGAGCGAATCCTAATGTCTCATTCAACTGATGAACAAGCAGGACACCGAAAGTCAGTTGAAAGCCGAGCCGGAAGTCGATCGCCGATGAAAGTCGGAGGTCAACCGAAGGCAAAGCCGGAGACGGACGGACGGTGAGATTCGCAAGCCGCTCGGACGGCACCGCCACAAAGATCGATCGCCGACGCAAGTCGGAGACAGGTCGGCTGGCACCGCCGGAAGACTGGCAAACCGATGAAAGTTGGAAGTCGGTCGACAGCAAAGCCCGAGGACGCAATATCCGGCGCAAGTCGGAGGTTGCCCGAAGGCAGAACTCGAGATCGATGTCCCACTACTCTGCGAGATTGTCATGATGAAAGCGCCAGAAGCCTTCGGGTTTCTGGCGTTTTCGTTTGTGCCGCCGACAGAACGTCCATCGCGCCCGGTGTACCCATCCCTCCGCCCTTATTTGGTTCAAAGTGCCTTAACGAAAGGGTTTAGCTTCGGACCTCCGTTTTGTCCATCGTCCCCGCTCGCAGGAAACAACGAAGCCCGGCGGGTGGCCGGGCTTGCGGTGGTTCTCCTGTCATTATTGTATGTGGGGTGTCAAGGCGAAGACGCGATCGGACACGCACCAAGCCCGTTTTCCGCGCCTAAAACGCCAGCTTGCCCGCCGGAATCCACCGCCGACGCTCCTTCCACAAATCCACCAGCAGCATGATGACACTGATAACCAGCACAACCCTGAAGCCCAGGCCAACGGCATGGTTAATCGTGGCAAGGCTGTGCATATCTACCGCCGCGCTGGCAGGAACGAAGTAGACGCTCGTCGTCACCATGATGACCAGGATCGCCAGCCCCAGCAGCTTGACCACCCAGCCCAGAGGCTCCACCCAACGCTGCGCACCGCTCATCAGTGCGGCAACCTTCATCACCAGTTGCAGCGTCAGCAGGCACAGCAGCACGATGTAAAACTCGTGCCACACCGGCGCCAGCCCCCATCCCGACCAGGGAAGATAGTATGCGCCCGGGCCCAGAATCAGGAACGGGTGGTACGGAAGGCACAACACAAACGCCATCCAAAGGCAATGCACTGCCAGGTCGATCGCACGCTTCACGACCGACTGTGGTGTCGGCGCACCTGCGGTCCGCGCCTTCACTGCCGGCAGCTTTGCCGGGTCCCACTCATTCCACCGGTTCGCCAGCTTCCCCTTGGCGAGCGACCATTCAATCACCGCGAAGACGACCGTGACGATCGCCGCCGAAATCAGCAACGAAGGCCACATGCCAAACGCAAAACTCGCCAGCGCATGCGCCACCGACTCATGCCCGTTGTTCACGAACTCGACGGCCCCGGCGATTGCGCAGGCGAGCAGCACCAGCGGCAGCACTCGCGTCAGCGTCAATACATAGAATGGATATACGGTTGGCCCGATCAGCGACCGCTGCGGCAGGTAGCGCAGGGCCACCACCTCCGGCTTGCCGTGCGACTTCAGGATGTCCGCCGTCTCCGCCTCGCTCAGCGGGCGGCCGAGTTCTTCTTCGCGAGCCTCCATCTGGGCCAGCAGATTTTCGCGCAACTCCGCCAGCGTGTCGTCCTTCGTCGCTTCCGGAAGATACTGTCCAACGGCCTGCAAATAACGTTCGAGTAAGTCCATGGTGTTGCCTCTCAGTCTTTGTGCTTCAAAATTTTGTGCAGCGACTCGTTGATCCCGTTCCACTCCACCAGCAGTAGCGCGAGGATCGCCTCGCCCTCCGGCGACAGGCGATAAAACCGCTTGTTGCGCTTGTCTTCCTCGCGCCACTGGCTGGTCAGCAGGCCCTGCGTCTCCAGCCGCCGCAGCAGCGGATAGAGCGTGCTCTCCTCGATCGCCAGCCCCTGATCGGCCAACGCCTTGCGCAGGGTGTAGCCGTAATGCTCCGCGCGCAACTGCGCCAGTACGGCGACGATCAGGCAGCCGCGCCGGAGTTCCAGCCGGAGGGAGTCGAAGATGCCGGGTTCGAGTGGAATCGTCATACTGTATGAAATACACTGTATGCCACACAGTATAAATTTGTCAAGAACTCATCTAACTTCCGAAATGCTAGGATGACCGCCATGCCCCGTTTTGGTTTCTGGATGTTCTGTCTATTGCTGGCGCCGCCGCTCTGCGCCCAGATGCAGATGCCGCAGTTCGAGCGCATCTCCTCCGACGAAGCGTTCGACCGCGCGCTCAAAAACAATGTGCTGACGCATAAGGATTCTCCGTTTCACGCAGTGCTCGACATTCGGGAAAAAACCGGAGATCCCGCCTATCGTGGACGTGTAGAAATCTTTTGGGAGAGTGAGGACAAGTACCGGCTGGTATTGGACTCGCGTGACTTTGGTCAGACGCTTGTCGTCAACGGCGCACCGGTGATGGAGACCGACCGCGGCGATTTCTACCCCGGCTGGCTGCGCGGTTTCGTCACGGCCCTCATGGACCCGATGCCGCGAATGAAAGACCTGCGGGGACAGAGCGGCATGGTGGCCGTTGGTCCGAACATGCATTCCTGCGTCTCGCGGGACGACCGACCGGGTGGCATCACGAACCAACTAACCTGGGTCCAGACCTGTTTCACCGGCGAGGAGCCGCGTTTGGATTTTGCAATGGACTTCACCTACAACATGGAGTTCCACGACTTCGCAAAGTTCGGCAAGAAGCAGATCGCTCGCACCTACGTCACTGGCGAAGGCGATCATGCCCGGATTACCGGAAAGCTGACGACCCTGGAAGAGTGGAAGCCAGATGAAGCTCTTCTGGCGGTAACAAGGCCGACCCCGCCGGCAGACAGACTCATCACCAAATTCGTCTCCACCGCCACCGAGGAGTCGATGCTGGAGAGTGCGCCAAAGGACGTTATCTGGCCGCCAATGCGCGAAGGCAAGATGGACGGCTACATGATCGTCCACGCCATCACCGATCGCAACGGCCAAGTGCGCGAGACCTCGAAGCACAACTCGGACAATCCGGGCCTCGAGAGTTTTGGGCGCGAAGTGGCGCTGAAATACAAGTTCAAGCCGCTGATCGTAAACGGCGTCGCGCAACAGATGGAGATGCCGTTGGTGCTCCATTTCACAAGCCGGCTCGGCAACCCGATTACGGAGTTGGATGACGCCAAAACCCGGAAGATGATCTCCGGCTGCTCGCTGCCGCACGAAATCGACGACCCGGCTTCGGCGGGCCAGCAGATCGTCATCACCTTCCAGGTGCAGGACGACGGCGCACTGATGACCCTGGGCAGCTCGGACCGGAAAATCGCCATTCCCGTTCTATACGAAAAGTTCCGAGGCTGCCATTTTAGCCAGTACAAAGAAGATGGCAAGCCGAGCGCCTACCATGCGAATCTGACCGTTACTGCACGTTAGAACTTGAACCTAAGCGGGCTTCCGGTGCGCGGTGGTGTGGTGGATCGGGGCTTTGGTTGGCACCCCCGCCGTTTGCGCCAGGGCGGCGTCGATCACGCTATAAAGTTGCGACGTGTCCACCACCTGTACCCAATGTTTCTGGGTAGCGACGATGATGGTCGGCGTGTGCATCAGGCCCAGCTTCTGGCCCAGCGCATTGTCCGCGTCCACCTCTTTCTTGAACTGCCCGGTAGGATCGACCACGAACGGTATCTGCTGGTGGTTGGCCTGGAAAAACTTCACCGTAAAGTTGTGCAGGTCGTCCATGCTGGCGATCTGATACTGCGTCGCGAAGATCTGGCGGCGATAGTCGGTCGCCAGTTCGGGCGAAACCTTGTCTTCCAGATACCGGGCGTACAGCGCGGCTTCGGGACCCCAGGTGCGGTGGATCTGGAAGTCGTGCCGGATCAGAGGAATCTTGTAGTGCGCAATCGCCGCATGGACGATAGGGAAGGCGTGCGCGCACGCCGGGCACTCCGGGTCTTCCCACTCAATAATGGCGACCCTCACACCCGGAGGCGGCTTCAGCATGGACGTATCTTTGAACGCGTCGCCCTGCCCAGCGGGCACAGCCGTCTGTGCGTGCGCAACGACGCCAACGAGCGACAGGAATAAAGCAGCGGAAAGAAGTCGGGACATAGCCATAGGACGCAAGCGGACACCTTTTGCGAGCAGGATGCTCTGCTTCTATTGAATCATCAGAGGGCGTACCGCGCCAAGGTGTACATTCAGCATGGCCGGAGCGTTATGGACGAGAAATCGGGTCACTCTCATCTTGAAGCGTCTCATCTGAACCCGCTACCAAAGTGGAAAGCACCTCCACATTGACCAGCCAGTCTGGTGAAACGATTGGCCGCGTACTCAGTTCTATGGTCTTGAGTTCAGGAACATCCTTTTCAATCTCAGCCAGTTTCTGCAACTTGCGAGCCTGAGGAAACACTCGAGATTCAACCGAGCCGATGAAAGCATTGTAAGAATTGATAGCTCCGCTCAAACCGCTCCCGACCCGCTCGACATGCTCGGCCGACTTACGAAATCGCTCATATAAATCCGATGCGAGGCGGCAGATCTCCTTGGCTTCGTTCGCTAGCTTTGCTTCCTTCCAACCGAGTGCAACCGCTCGCAAGATGGCAAGTAGAGTCGTTGGAGAAGCGAGCACGACCGATCTGCTCGCTGCGTATTCAAGCAAATCGCCGTCCGCAGCGACCGCGCCACTGAAAAAGGCTTCGCCTGGGATGAAGCACACTACAAAATCGGCCGACCCTTCGACGTGGCTCCGGTACTCTTTATCTGCGAGTTCATCTATACGCTTGCGCACTGCTTTCGCATGTTCGATTAACTTCTGTTGCTGAATTCCGGGATCAGTAGAATTGGCGCTTTCGCCATAAGCGGTCATAGAGGCTTTGGAATCAACCACAATTACACGGTTGTTGGGCAACCTAACGATCATGTCAGGAAATAACCGTCTGTTTTCATCGGTCGTCACGGCGTTCTGGAGAGAAAAGTCGCAACGCTCCTGCATCCCAGACAGTTCGGCGATGCGCTTCAATTGAAGTTCGCCCCAATTACCTCTCTTCTTTGTTTCTTTCAATGCAGTCGCCAGTTGACGCGTTTCCGCAAGAAGACCTTCCTCAGATTGACGAAGGCTACGGACGCTTTCTGTCAAGTTCGACAGGCTTGCGGCCATCGGCGTGATAAGGCCCTCAATTTCTGCTTTTTTTGTGTTGAGCTCGCCAGTGGAGTCGCTTTGAATTCTTCTCAGCTTGCTTTCAGCAAGATTGAGGAAGGTTTCACCGTTTGACCTGAGTACCTCGGCAGCCGCGTGGGCGAACTCAGCCTTGAAGACAACCTTTGCTTCTTGTTCAGCTGCTATCCTCCCTAAAATCTCGGCTAGTTCTTGCCGGGATTTGCCGAGAGCGTCTCGAAGGCTTTCCCTCTCGCCGCTGATCTCTCTAATTTGCCGGTTACTGTCTTCGAGACTGCGTGCTTCGCCGGCAAGCCGTTCATGAAAGACAGCAATTTCGCTGTTCTTTTGACCTAAAGCCTCGTTCAATGCCGCTAAAGCTTCAGCCGAACCCACCTCTGGTTTCCTGACGAGCAAAAAGACAAGGAAGGCAACCAAGACCGCTAAGACCAAGAGCACTATCGTTTGCATACGTCCTCAGGGGACAATTCTATTCGCTTCGTCTAGTGGTTCAGCGGACGGAGAAGGTCCAGAACACGCTCGGCGATGTAGCCACCCGGACCCGCGCGATCAACCGCACCTTGCGCCACGTAAGCGCGGACACCACCGTTGCGAAACTGGAATCGGGCGCTCCCGTGGGAGCATTCGACGGTCTACTGCCGATGCTTGCGGCCGGCGAAGACGAGTGAAGCGGCCAGCCAACCAACTGGGGCAACCGGCCTGGCAGCCGGTCCTGGCTTGGAGCGCGATTTGAACCCGTCCGTCCGCAACACCACCTTGCGGCGGCACAGTGCGCACTCCCAGGGATAGAAGCCCAGAAACGGGAGCAACTTGCGCTCCATGAAGCCCTTGCGGTTCAGTCGGCGAAAAAACTTGCCGCTACAACGGTCACACTGTTTCTTCATAGCTTGCAAAAACTCCGTCTCGAATCGGGCGCCCGCTGATGACAAAAGACCGTTGGCTGCCACGGAACGTATCTTGCAACGATATGCGACGCTTTAGTAACCGTCAATGGTACCTACGGGTCACTTCGCCGAAGTGGACGTAATTGTCCCGAATCGGGATATCGGGCGCAGATGCGGGAGGACCGCAACAATGCAAAGTGCGACTCCGTCGGGAGATCGGTAAGTTGTTTCGATCATTTCCCGGCCCGGCCTGGACCGGAAAGCCTTCTCCGCTAAGACTGGGCCCGCACCGGGCGTCCGTTCGCCCGCAAATAAAACTTCTTGCGGCACAGCGAGCATTCCCACGGAAAGTAGCCGATCAGGGGCAAGATCCGGCGCTCGAAAAAGCCCTGCCGGTTCAGCCGGCGGCACTCTTTTCCCGGACAATGGGCACACGGCCTCTTCATCGCTTCTCCACTCCGCTAGAATTGTGACAACTTCTTTTCGGGCATCCAAGAAGCCTACGGCAATTCCGGCACGGGCCGGAAAACTTTTTTTGAACAGGCAATGTATCCCACGGTTCCTTTACACCATCCAAACCCGTGGGTATGCTTGCACCTTGGGGCTGTCGAAGTTGTTCGTGTCAGGCACATCGACCGCCCACAGCCAACGAACGCATAGGAGATTCGCAATGGGAGCAGTGGACGAGAAGGTAAAGCAGATTATTGTCGAGCAGCTTCAGGTGGATGAGGCGGAAGTTACGCCAGGGGCAAGCTTTCAGGAAGATCTCGGCGCCGACTCGCTGGACGTAGTCGAGCTCGTCATGCAGTTTGAGGAAGCGTTCGACATTCAGATCCCCGACGAAGACGCCGAGAAGATCAAGACGGTCAAGGACGCCATCGATTACATCGAGAAGAACCAGAAGGGCAAGTAACTTTCATGACGGAACAGCGTCGCGTTGTTGTTACAGGCCTCGGTCTCCTCTGCGGGGTAGGCAATACGGCACCCGCGGTCTGGGAAGGCCTGCTGGCGGGCAAGAGCGGTATGGCCGAGATCACGGCTTACGATCTCGAAGGCCACTCTGTCCGTTTTGCGGCGGAGGTCAAGGACTTTGACCCCCACGTTTTCGTGGACAAGAAAGAGGCCCGCAAAATGGGCCGCTTTATCCACTTTGCGATGGCCGCATCGCACGAGGCCATGCAACACTCCGGCCTGAAAGTCACTCCCGAAAACGGCGAGATGGTCGGAGTCCACATCGGCTCCGGCATCGGCGGGTTCGACATCATCGAGCGCGAGCACACCAACATGCTCAATGGCGGCCCGCGCAAGATCTCTCCGTTCTTCATCCCCGCCAGCATCATCAACCTGGCCGCCGGGCACGTCAGCATCCGCTACGGCGCCAAGGGGCCGAACGAGGCCACCGCAACCGCCTGCACCTCGTCGGCGCACTCTATCGGCGACGCCTTCCGCACCATCCAGCGCGGCGATGCGGACGCCATGATCGCCGGCGGCGCGGAGGCGGCAATCACGCCCCTCAGCGTCGGCGGCTTTGCAGCTATGAAGGCCCTTTCCACCCGCAACGACGACCCCGCCCACGCCTGCCGCCCCTTCGACAAGGACCGCGACGGATTTGTGGTGGGCGAAGGCGCCGGCATCCTCATCCTTGAGGAGTTGGAGTTCGCCAAAGCCCGCGGCGCCAACATCCTGGCCGAAATCATCGGCTACGGCATGAGTGGCGACGCCTTCCACATGACCGGCATGGCCCCCGAAGGCGAAGGCTGCCGCCGCGCCATGGCCGCGGCCCTCAAGTCCGCCAACCTCCATCCCGACATGATCGACTACGTCAACGCCCACGCGACCTCGACGCCGCTGGGCGACGCACTGGAGTCGAGGGCCATCGAGAATGTTTTCGGCGAGCGCGCCATCGACCACACTCTCCTTGTCAGCTCGACCAAGTCCATGACCGGACACCTCCTCGGCGGCGCGGGCGGCCTGGAGGCCGGCATCACCATCATGGCGATGCTCAACCAGATGGCCCCCCCCACCATGAACATCGTCGAACTCGACCCAGCCTGCCGCCTGAACTACGTGGCCAACAAGCCGCAGGCAGCGAAGATCGATTACGCGCTGTCGAACTCCTTCGGATTCGGCGGGACGAACGGCTCGCTGGTCTTCAAACGCTGGATGGAATAGCGCTCTGCTTTCGGAGGGAGCAACCTCCAGACCCCAGAAGAATAGCGCACTGTTTTCGGAAGGAGCAGGGGCCTTCAGGCCCCTGAATAAGGGCCGCAAAGAAAAGGGCTTCAGCCCCGGGCTCTCTTTCCCTGTCCCCCGCACCGTTTAAAGCAAAAAACCGCCCGGCGTTAATCGCCGGGCGGTTCCGTGTTGACCTGACCTATCCGAAAAAGACAGCGGGCAGCATTTTGAAAATGCCTGTGTAGATAGCCCACCAGATAATCGCCACACCAAAGGCCGCGCCCTTGCTGATTTGCGCGACCTTGGAGATGCCGATCACCTGTAGAGAGAATACCCAGATACTGAACACATCGAGCGCAGTCAGAAGTGCGACAAGCACGGAGGGCGAGCCCTGCATGTAGTAGCCGGGGTTTGTCCCAACGGGATTCATGGGGTTGTACGTATCCGCTCCCACTCCAGCATAGATCAGGACAACCCCGATAATGCTCAACAATAGAAACGGCAACTGGGAGTACCAGAACACGGCAACCATCTGCCAGTAATTCGATTTACCTCCGAACGCGAAGTTCGCGGTCGCCATAAACAAAAGGCCGGTAAGGAAACCCCCAACGATGAGCGTTAACGGTATGGTGTAAATGTTTCTCCGGATGCTGCCTTCGAAGCTTTTGCGGATCGCCGCCGCGGTATCCGGAGGGCTGCTGTCGATGCGTTCCTGGATCTTCGGCATCGCCTTCAGCATGCCGTCACGCATCTGATCGATGCCGATCTTTTTGATCGGAACTCCGATCGCAATGATGGTGAAGATCAGCACGATCACGCAGGGCAGCCACCAGCTCGCACTGCGGCGGATGTCCGTAAACGTCTTGCTGGGCGCAACAAACGTATCGACGACGCGCTCTCCCTGTGAAAGCTGGCCCTCGGCGACTACCAAATCTTCCGGCATAATCTATCTCCTGACAGCAAGTATTTCGGTACGGGAAGTGTAGCGCGAAACGGCTGGACGCGACAGAAAATCGCCGCATCGGTGTGGGGCGGTGCGGAGGAGAGCAATTTTGTCGCTGCGGCTGCGCCTGCGCTCCGGCCTGCGACAGGGTGGAAGCGTCTTCGACGCGGCTTTTGATGGGCGGATTGGAAACCCGCCCCTTGCGGGGAGTTGGAGTGGGTGCGGACTGGCCGCGCTTTGCACATTCTCCCCGTCTTAGAAGACAGATGTGGGCCCCGACCGATGAATGGCGCCATCCGGGTCAACTTCAAAACCTACAACCCGGACGCCCATGCCGACACGAGCTATCCGCCCGAGAGCGGCCTCACATCAGGTTCTTCTTTTGTGCTGTGCGTGGACGATCCGGGCGTTCGTCTTGCGTTCATGCGGGGTTTGGTGGCTTTGGGGTTGGCAAGGTTTCAGGGCGTTTTGGTGAGGGAGAGCGAGATGAAGCCCTCGGTGCCGCTGGACGCGGCAATGTGGACGACGGAGGCCGTGTTCGGGACTTCGAGGAGTGGGACGGTTACGAGCCCGTCGGCGTCGGCGGTGAGGGTTTTCCGGGAGGATGCGAGGACCGGCGCGGCGGCGCAGCGTCCCCTGGGCGAGCAGATGCCTTCCCAGGCGTCGACCGTCTGGTAGATGTTGACCGTTGCGGACTGGACAGCGTGGCCGGCTAGGTCGGTGACGCGAAAGACGACCGGCGAAAGTGTGGCCGCGGCCTGAACGCTCTGGCCCGCGCCGCTGACGACGAGGACCGTCCATTGCGAGGGGTCGACGCCGAAGGCTGTGGCGCTGGCGCAAACCGTGGTCCAGATACAGCCCTGGACGGTCGCCTGGGTGTCCGCGGTGAGGCCGGTTGTGGAGACGGTGAGGCTGGCTGCGCCGGTGGAGTCGGTTGTGCTGGAGGCAGTGGTGGGGGTCAGGGTGGAGGTTGCTGTCCAGGCGACGGTCTGGCTGGCTGCTGGAGCGGAGTCTTGCGTGGCGAGGATGGAGACGGTCCAGGTGGCCGGAGCGCCTGCCGCGATGTACAGCGGTGCGGTGAGCGAGACGACCGTGCGGACTGGCGGCGGAGGCGGCGCGACGGCGTTGACGATGGCCTGGACGGATGCTCCGCTGCTTTGCTCGGTCGCGGTGAGGGTGATCGGACCGGCGGCGGAGGCGGTGAGGTAAGTTTGAGCCATGCCGGAGGCGTCGGTGGTGAGGGTGCAGGTTGCCGCGCCGCACGCTGCGAAGGTGGCGGCCGCGCCGGTGACGACGACCTGCACGGTCGCGCCGGGGGCGGGAGTCGCGCCGTCGGACGAGAGCACGCGGACGCTGAAGGGGGTGGCGGATTGCGTTCCGACTGTGACGGTGGACGGTGCGGAGACGAGGCTGATGGAATCGACTGCGGTTCCCGTATAGCTGAGCGCGCCCTGGATGACAGTCGTTCCGCCGGTTGAAGGGTCGACAACGGCGACGTCGGCGAAGCCGCTGGCGGTCATGTTGGCCGCGCGCATGGAGGGGGCGAAGAAGACGATCTGGTTGGGGGTCCAACTGATGACGGTTACGGCGACGCCGTTGACCGTGACGCCGTTTCCGTTGCGAAAGCCTTCGCCGGCGATGGCGATGCGTCCGCCGCTGGCACCGATGACGGTGGGCGAGATGGTGCCGGCGTAGAGCATGCGTGCGTTGTAGGCGAAGTCGGGGCGGCCCTGTCCGCGAAGGTCGGAGATGGCGATGCGGTAGGTCTGGGCGGCGGCGGCGGAGTCCATGTGGAGCTGGGTCATCCCGACGACCGTGGCGTTGAAGGGGCTGGGTGTGAGCGTGACGGTGGGCAGAGTGCCGGTGGGGTCGGAGGCGTTCCAGACGCCCATGACGATCTGGGCCTTGTTGCCCGCGCCGATGCCGGCTTCGTTGAGCGCCGTTGTTTCGAGCGTCCAGGTGTGGCCGGGTTGGACGGTCTCGGAAATCCAGGCGGAGTGCTGATAGGAACAGAGCAGGCCGGTCCAAAAGCCGCTGGGATCGGTCGCGACGGGGGCAGTTTCGACGCCGTCGCTGCCGGTATTGCAACTGTTGGGCGCGTCGTTCATCTCGGCGTCCATGCCGACGAGGCGACCGGCCAGTTCGAGGCCGTCGTGGATGGTGACCGGGGTGCCGGACATGGCGGTGGGGTCGCCGAGGTAGGGTGCGATGGCGTAGTCGCCGCTGTAGAGCGGGTTGATGGGCTCGGTGGTGATGTCCAGCTCGTCCCAGACGTAGGCGCTGACGATGGGGACGCGCTGCATGTAGTACTGGCCCTGCTGGTAGTTGTCGACGCCGCCGGAGCTTTGGGCGAGACCGGCGGCGGGGCCGGTGACGGGATTGCCGTAATACTGGCGATGGTTCGCTCCGCTGACAGCGGAGGTAATTTCGTACGGATCCTGTTTGAGGAAGGCGGCAGTGCGACGCAGGACCACGTTCACCGAATCCATGCCCTGGCCGGTGGGAAACGTCACGTTTCCGAAAAGGAGGAGAGCACCGTCGCCGGAGACCGTTTTGCCGGGCGAGGCCGTGGTGACGGGGTAAAGCTCGGCGAGGGCGGAGAGGTCGTCGGCCCGCAGGGTGAAGGGCTGGGCCATGCATTTGTAGGTGTACGGGCCGCAGATGACGTCGATGGGATGCATGATCGGCCAGTTCAGGACCTGGATCGCGGTGGGGGTGGGGATGCCGGTGAAGACGTTGTCGTTGAGCTGCGACCAGGCGAGGCCGATGATGCGGCCGAACTCGCGCATGAGCTGGTACTGCATTTGCTTGAGCTGGTCGGGGTTGGCGCCGACGCAGCGGCCGTTGAGGATGAGGATGGCGTGGTCGATGGTGCCGGCGGGGTCGAGACCGTCGACGTCTTCGACGACACCGTTCTGGCGGCAGCCGGAGGGCGAGCTGGCGCCGGAGCCGAGGAGCGTGTCGATGACACTGCCGTCGGTGTCATAGGCGATGGCGATGGGTTTGGCGTGGTAGTTGGCGAGTTTGATGTCGTCGGGAAAGACGACGCTCGTGCCGTCGAAATAAGTGTTGGCGCTGGAGACGTGCTCGGCGAGCGTACCGCCGAGGGCGAGGGTGAGGTTGGAGGTGGGGACGTTCCAGGTGGCGGCGGCGGCGGCGACCATGGCGTCGGCTTGGGCGTGCGTGACGTTGGCGGCGAGGTCGCCGGGGTCGGTGTAGTAGAGCGGGGAGGTGGTGAAGAAGACGACCGGGCCTCCGGGAGCTGCGGTGTAGAAGGGCGTTCCGGTGTACCAGCGCGGGCCGCCGGCGTGGGCGATCGCAAACGCGGCGAGGAAGATGAGAGCGGCGCAGATTTTTGAGCGGCGCGGCGTCGGGCTAAAGGGGGGCATCGAGCTGCCTTTGGATGGGGCCGATGGGGCGCGCGGGGATCGGCCGCGAGGGTTGCCGGCTGTCGTTGGGGATTTCTATGGGGAACGCGGGGTGTGGGAGGACCGGACGGGGCTTCAAGATGGGGAGATTCGTTGGACTTCCGAATGCCGCGGCGGTGACTGCGGCGACGGACATCGCGCCGGTGGAGGCGACCATGGGATCGCCTGCGGCGCGCAGGACGCGGGTGCGGAGGCGCTGGATGTCGACCGCGTTTGGTGCGAGGGGGAGGATGCCGTCCATGCCGTCGACCGGGGAACTGAGGCCGTTCGCGCCGGGCGGGTTGAGGAAGATGACGGCGCGCTCGCCGAGCCGGTAGCGCGGCTGGCCGGCGGCCCATAGGCCGGACCACTCGCGCAGGGTGACGGCGCCGGAGGGCTGGCCCTTGAGGGACTGGTCGACGCGGAAGTCGATTTCGACCACGCCGCCGAGAGGGCGGATGGCGGTGACTTCTCCGGCGAAGACGGTGGCGGCGCGGTCGCCGAGGTTGCTGAGGGCGTTGGCGATGGTGGTGTCGGGTGCGGCCTGGGGGAAGGCTGGGGTGGCTGCCGCGAAGAGCGAGAGCAGAGCCAGGAGGCTGCAGAGCAGGCCGTAGCCGGAGATGTGTCGGGAGATGTTTTCGCGCACCGCGATGCCTCTCCACTGACTTTCGTCGGAGAGCGGAGGGGCGGGGCGGGGTGTTCTATCTGGCGACAGTGTTCATGCGCGCGAGGTTAGAACGGCCTTATATTTCGGGGTAAAAGTCGAAGAAAGCGTCGATGCTGTGGCGCAGTTGCGACTCGATCTGCTCGCGGCTGCCCTCGAGGATGTGCATCGTTACCTGCGCTTCATTGCCGTTTTTGAGCGCGATGGGCGCGGCGGCGACGCCGGCCACCTCATCGGCCGGGAGCAGCCGCATTCCGTAGACGAGAACTAGATCAGCCATAGAAGAGAGTGTAGAGGATAGAGTGTAGAGCGTAGAGAGAACGGGTGTGGTTTTCTGGGCTGGCGGCTATGGCGTGCCCTGTTGCACCCTTTGCGATGCCGGTACAATCAAACGGTTATGTCCGAACAGAACGTTGTGCGCGATACCGTTATTCTGGGGTCCGGGTGTGCCGGGCTTACTGCTGCTATTTATGCCGCGCGGTCGAACCTGAAGCCGCTGGTGCTGGAAGGGCATGAGCCTGGGGGACAGCTTTCGATCACGACTCTGGTGGAGAATTTTCCCGGCTGGCCGGACGGCGTGCAGGGGCCGGAACTGATCGAGAACATGAAGAAGCAGGCTGTGCGTTTCGGCGCGGAGTTGCGGATGGCGCACCTGACTTCGGTGGACCTGACGAAGTCTCCGTTTGAGCTGACGGTGGGCAGAGAGTTGATTCAGACGCGGTCTCTGATTATTGCGTCGGGGGCGTCGGCGCGGTGGCTGGGGCTGCCCAGCGAGCAGGCGCTGATTGGGTTCGGCGTAAGTTCGTGCGCGACGTGCGATGGTTTTTTTGCGTCGGGCAAAGAGATTGCGGTGATCGGCGGCGGCGACTCCGCGATGGAAGAGGCGCTGTTTCTGACGCGCTTTGCGACCAAGGTCACGATCGTCAATCGCAGCGAGAATTTTCGCGCGTCGCGCATCATGCTGGAGCGGGCGATCGCGCATCCGCAGATCGGCTTCCTGCACAACACGCTGGTCGAGGAAGTGCTGGGCGTTGAAGAGAAAGATGTGCGTGGGTTGAAGCTGGTCAACAGGAAGACCGGCGAGGCTTGGGAACTGCCCGTGAAGTTCATGTTCCTGGGCATCGGGCACAATCCGAATGCGACCATGTTTCAAGGCCAGATCGACCTCGATGGCGATGGCTACATCAAGACCGAGCACAATGTTTTTGTGACGCAGCAGGGTGTGCAGTTGCACGGCGTGTATGCGTGTGGCGATGTGCAGGACCGGCGGTATCGGCAAGCGATTACGGCGGCGGGAACGGGGTGCATGGCGGCGCTTGAGGTGGAGAAGTATCTGGAAGATTTGGGGCGGTAGTAACAACGAAGAGGCGAGAATGCTAAAAGTAGATCGCTCCGCAGGAAAACTCGTAAAGCTAGCCGAGCCGACACTCAGTACTGCTGGATGGGAAGAACGAAGCTCTCTTCAAGAGCTCATTCTTCATAATGCAGACGAATTTTTCCAACAAGAGTGTCACGAAACGCTCTTTATTTTGAGAGATGAGGTAGAACCATCTGTGGAGGTTGGCGATCGCATCGATCTTCTGGCGATCGACAACGACGGTAAAGCAGTAGTCATCGAGTTGAAACGTGGAAGCCATAAGCTACAACTTTTGCAATCTCTCTCCTACGCCGCGATGATCTCAGACTGGGAAGTTGAACAATTTGAGGCTTTGATACCCGAATCGAAACGTGAACTCTTCAATGTTTTCTTCGGCGAACATGACCTAGAAAACATCAACGAATTTCAGCGAGTCATTTTGATCGCTGAGTCTTTTGACTTCGAAGTACTCAAAACTGCGGAGTGGTTGACCGCCTCCGGAATCAACATCACCTGCTACAAGCTACAGCTTGCTAAGGACGGAGACGGTGGCACGGAATATCTCAGCGTCGTTCAAATCTTCCCGCCACGCGAACTCGCAAAACAGGCGCGGCGACGCGGCTCGCTAAGAAGCGAACGTGCGAACAAATTTCCGGAGATAGAACAACTCTTGCCAATGTGTGGCAACACAGAAATAGTGTCTTACTTCACGGCTTCGCTCGCAATGCGGCGAAATCGGCGGCGTAACTCATTAGTCTATCCTCCGACCGGGAAGATGCGCTTCCGTGTCATGCCCAAGAACGGCTACGCCCGCGTAAGCCAACTCGGTCGTTTTGATGGGGATCAGGCGTTTTGGAATGAGCAGTTGTCTCAAGCGACATTAAAGGCTCGCCCATCCGACCTGCGCTTTCGTCTTAATAATGAGGGCGATCTAAAGGCATTTACTTCGTTTGCTGAGGAAAAACTTAGCGGCACAGTTTGGACCAAATCGGCAGCGGATGACGAGGGAGAAGACAATGGCGACTAATGATTTGCTCACTGACGCGACCGACGACTCGGAGTTGGGGCGGTAAGCGAGATACACTCATCTCAACGGAGGGCGAATGACACAGTTGACCATTTCCGATGAACTGGCCTCCGCGATCGCCAGCAAGGCCGCCGATTGGACGTGCAGCACCGAAGACCTGTTGCAGTCAATGCTTTTCAAGCTTGAAAGCGATGAGGCAGTTGGGGAGGGTCCCTTAGCTCCCACGCTGGGCCAGAGGATTCGCGCGGATCTACAGGACGCACATTTGCTGGAAAGCATCTCGCAGGCGGAACGCGGTGAATCGATCGACGGCGATATTGTTATGGCTCGTTTTGAGCGGATATTGCAGGAAATCGAATCCAGATGATTCGTTTTACTCCAACGACCGATGCCGTGCGCGAATAGTTTATGCTCGCGTCCCTCACGCTGCTGTCTCATGACCTTCCGAACGAATATCCCTTCAATGTTGCAGCGATCCAGTCCCTGCGTTCGCTGGAATTCTCAACCTCTCGCCTGACGTTTTTCACCGGCGAGAACGGCTCCGGAAAATCGACGCTGCTGGAAGCCATTGCCCTAAACTATGGGCTCTCGCTGGAGGGTGGGAATCGCAACTTCGCGTTCGAGGCCGATCTTCCGAATGCGGACACGTACCCGTTGTCACGCGCGCTGCGGTTGAGCTTTCGTCCGCTGCGGAGCGGGGAAGGCTTTTTCTTTCGGGCGGAGACGCTGTTCAACTTTGCGTCGCGTGTGGACGAACTACAGGTGGATTCCGGCTACAGCGACCGGTCGCTACATGCGCATTCGCACGGTGAAGCGTCAATGGCCGTGCTGGAGTACAAGTTCCGCCGGTCAGGGCTGTTTCTGCTGGATGAGCCTGAGGCTGCGTTGTCGCCGCAGCGCCAGCTTTCGTTCCTTATCCTGTTGCACGACACGGTGCGGGAGTATCCCGATGCGCAGTTTATTGTGTCGACGCATTCGCCAATTCTCCTTGGCACTCCGGGCGCACAGATATTGAGCTTCGATGGCGGCAAAATACATCCGATCGAGTACGAAGATGTGCCGGCGTTTCAGATTACGCGGCGATTCCTGAACGACCGCGATGGATTCACGCGCGACCTGCTGCGCGATGAACCTACTTTGTTCGACTGAAGCGGCGCTGCTCCGCGTGCGTATATCGAATCTTTCCGCAACTCTGCTCCCGGAAACACGTCTAACGTATAGTTCCCCACTCCGATTTCGACACAGGAAAACTTGTTGCCTAAGCTCCGTTACTTTCTCCACACGATCGCGGCAATTGCGGTCAGTGCATTGGCTATCCCGGCCGTGGCTCAGCAAACTCTGCCGGACGCGCCATCGGCGACGCTGGTGGCGGAAACGTCGATCCATCCAACTCTGAACCTCGATCCGCGAGCGGCGCTGGAGAGCACGTCGGTGAATGAGGCTTTCGATGGCGACCGGACGGCCCAGCAATCCGCACAAGCGATTCAACAGACAGACAAGAAACCGAAGCCGAATGTGCCGTTAGATAAGGACGGCAACCCCATTCCGCTGGAGCGCCGGCAGCCGCAGCGAATTCTGGGTTTCATGCCGAACTTCCGCTCGGTTTCAGTCGGCGCCAAGCCGCATCCTCCGGGGTGGAAGTACAACTTCACCGTCGCAACGCACCAGGCGACCGACTATTCCAGCTTTATCTTTCTCGCCCTGACGTCCCTGACGGCCGAGGGGCTGACCGAGCATCCCGCGCTGGGCAAGGGCGTGGACGGCTTTTACGCGTATACGTGGCGCGGCTTCCTCGATAAGACCGACGGCACCTACCTTTCGGCGTGGCTGTTGCCCAGCCTGCTGCACGAGGACACGCGGTTCTATCCGCTGGGCAGCGGGCACTCCATTCCGATCCGCGTCCTCTACATCATCAGCCGGCAGGGCGTTGCGCGGACGTATGGCGGAAGGCAGACGCCGAACATCGCAGGGCTGGGCGGCAAGGTTCTTACCCAGGTCATCTCGCGGACCTACTATCCGCCCGGTGCCACGACTTTCGGCGCGCTGGCGGAGAAGTTCGGCTACTCGGCGATGCGCGACGTGATGTTCTCGTCGATCCGCGAGTTCTATCCCGACATTGCTGCCCACTATGTTCGCAAACACCGCCAAAAAGTGGCGCGGATGGCGGCGAAAGACACGCAGGCCGCGCCCGCGGCCAAACCCTGACTGCCGCTCACCAGCTAAGTTGAAGAAGCGAGATTGCCTCGCGCGGCAGGTCGGTAGAAATTTGAACGCGGCCGTCTTTTACGTCGAGCCAGATGGGGCTGGTGAGGGTTTGCAACTGGCCCGCGCTGCGCAATGTAGCGTATTGCTCGGCTGTCGGTTGCTGCGGAGAGCCCATCGCCAGCCACACGGTGTAGGCGTTGCTGTGCGTCCGGTCGATGCGGTAATGCTGCATCAGTGCGCGATGGATTCCGGCGGGGATTCCGGCGATAGTGACGGTGACGGGGGCAGGTTCGGCGGGGACATCCGCGTCGTGGTAGTTCCAGAGCAGAACGGCGGCTTCGCGGGTCGATTTCGTGGCGAAGGCGTCTACATCAGGCGTGTCGCGAACGCCCGTGGCGAGCAGCGTTTCGAGCGGAACCGCGCCCGTGCTGGTGGCGCTGACGCGGTCGCCCGACATGAGGCCGAACATGCGGAAGACGTTGAGGACCGGCTTGTCGATGCCGTTGGTGGCGAGTGAGCGGAAGCCCTCGAAGTAGGACTTGTCTTCGAACTCGAACGACCAGCTGAGCATCGAGATGAGGTTGACGCGGTGACGATCCTGAAGGTCGAAGAGGGACTTGAAGGCGGCTGCCGTGTACGCGGGGTAGAGCGTTCCGTTGCGATAGTTGTTGGCCGGGTTCACCTTCGACGAGCAGGCCGCGCAGCCCTCGGGATCGGCCTCGCTGAGGATGATCGGGAGGCGCGCGAAGCGGGGGTATTTCGCGATGAGCGAGAAGCCGCGATCGACGTCGGTGAGTTCGCGGTTGAGGCCCATTGTGACTTTGCCGTCGCGGAATGTGGGCTGGCCTTTGGCGTGGAAAGAGATGAAGTCGAGTGGGATTTTGTCGCTGGCGTCGATGTGGTCGAGGAAGCCGCGGAGGAACGCATAAGCGCGGTCGCTGCGCGGGCTGGTGGAGGCGGGGCCGCCGATCTTCGCTTCGGGCAGCGCGGCGCGGACGCCGGCGGCGGCGAAGTCGTAGAGCTTGTAGTAGTCCTCCGGTGTGCCGTGCCAGTAGCCGATGTCGGGCTCGTTCCAGACTTCGAAGGTCCACTGCGCGACGTTCGCGCGGCCGTAGCGCGCGACCAGATGCGCGGTGACGACGCGCGCGAGTTCGCCCCACTTCGCATAATCCTTGGGCGGGTTTTGCGACTTGCCGGAGATGGTGTTCGCGGGGTAGTGGACCTGATACGGTTCGCGGCGGTTGGGCAGGTCGGCGGCGAGGTCCTCGGGCATGAAGGCTAGCTCGACCATCGGACGGACGCCCGCGGCTTTGTAGGTGTCGAAGATGCCGTCGAGGATTTTGAAGTCGTAGACCGGCTTGCCGTTGGCGTCTTCGGTGTAGACGTTGGTGGAACTCCATTTGAGTTCGGGTTTGCCGTCGCCTGAGGTGAGCAGATGGTGCGCGCGGATGTGGACGGGCACAGGCGCGAGGTTGTGCAACTCGGTGAGCAGTTCCTTGCCGTGCTGCATGGTTGTGTAGTTCGCTTCGTCGTAGCCGAACCAGGCGTAGATGGGTTTGTATGGGCCGATCGATTTTGCCAGGTCGACGTGGATGGCGACCGGCGAGATCGTTTGCGCGTGAAGGATTGGGCCCGCCAAGAGGAACAGAGTAAGCGTGGCGAATAGCGAGTGTTCGATCTGCGATTTCACGTTGCCTATTTTACTTTGTCGCACGGCTAACTAGAGTAGTTGCAGATGGTGTATGGCCGCCAAGAAGGAGAGCACGTCCCGCAGTCTAGTCTAAAGCCGAAGGCGTGGCAGGTTTTAGGTCTGGGATAAATCCCGGACCTTGTATCCTGGTGCGCCCAGCAGGGCGCACTCTTACGGGTCCAAGTCCCGTCACGAGCTGGTCACGGCGAGTGAAGAGAAGCGCAACTGCACCAGTGCAACTGAGTGTGGGAAGGAAGCGTGGATCGAAACTGCGTGCCGATGACTGGATGAAGGCGAGCGATGTTGTCGACGCTTCGCTGGTGGGTTTCCGAAGGGGAAACTGGCGGTGATTCCCGGGATGGCGGTATAGGGTGTTGGTGGGGGTGCTGGGGAGTTTGCCGAGAGGTTTGCAGCAGGCCGCGATTGGGGTGGGGATGAAGAAGTAGATGGCCGGTAGCTAGAATCGAGTAATAGAATCATTGACCGAGGTGTCTTTATGGACTGGAGCGGATGCGACCTGGTTGAAGTGGTTGCGGGCAAGCGATCGGGTGACCCTTTGATCAAGGGCACGCGGATACCTGCGTACGCGATCCTGAGTAACTTTGAAACCGGGTCGTCGGTTGAAGAGATTGCAGAAAACTATCCTTCGGTGCCGGTGGAGACGCTTCGTAAAGTCCTGATGTATGCGGCAGAGCGCGCGGCGTGGGATTTGCCGACGCTTGTAGACTGGAAAGCTTGTGATTTGGTGGAGCAGGTGCCTGGTCGATGTTCCGGTGCGCCGACGATTGTGGGCACTCGAATATTCCCCGACACGATTGCGAAATATTACTGGTCTGGAGCGACAGTTGGGGAAATTGAAGAGGACTATCCCAGCCTTTCCAAGGAAACCATTCTTGAACTGATCCGTTACGTGAAGTCGCAAGAAGCGCGGGCTGCGTGAAGGTCCTGCTGGATGAGAATCTTCCCCATCGCTTGCGACTCGCCTTGCCTAGTCACGAAGTAGCCACAGCCCAATACATGGGTTGGGCGGGGATCCAGAATGGTCAGCTTCTAGCGCTCGCTGAAGCGAACGAGTTTGCAGTCTTCGTCACGGCGGATAGAAAGATGAGAGGCCAGCAGAACTTTACAGGGCGCCCGATCGCGATGGTGTATCTCACCGCGCAAGAGTGGCCCATGATCTCGCTGCGCGTGCCGGAGATTCTTGCGGCGGTGGACGGGGCGGTTGCGGGATCGTTTCAGGTGGTGGATTGTGGGGAGTTTCGCCGGTAATGAGCAAGGAAGATAGGAGCAATGCTGATGGTTCAAGTCGATCTCAAGACACGCCGCCAGGTTTATGAATTAACCGAGAAGGAGTTAATCGCGCAACCTATCTGGGAGTTCTGTCCCGACGAAGAGGGGGTCGAGGGGCAGGATGAAGCGACGGTCAGGGCGGTATTGCACGACCTCGGCAAGGTAGGTCCGGGCGAGGTGATTGTCGCCGCGGATGTGACGTTTGCCGATGGATCGACCGCGATGGGCTATCTGTATTCCGGTCCGGCAGACGATGTCGGATGCATCCAGCCGAATGTTGTTGTGGGAACTTCACAGGTGAACTTCTGGTTGGGATGGCTCCGCTTCATCAAAAATCCGGAAGACAGAGTTGCGAACGCCTACAAGCTGTTGGCGAAAGCTAGGGAGTCTACGTTTCCCATCAAGTTCAAAACGCGAGTGGCATGCGAGGGCCTCGCCAAGGAAGTGGTGATCGACGGATTCATGGCCAAGGGTATCGACATGCAGACCACTGTCCTTCGCTAGTCGAGGAAGCGGCTGGTGATGCCGCCGTAGGCATCGATGCGGCGGTCACGGAGGAAGGGCCAGTGTTGGCGGGTGGTTTCGACTTCGGCGGGGTCGAGGTCGGCGTAAAGGATTTCTTCCTTGTCGTGCGAGGCCTTGGCGATGATGCGGCCGAAGGGGTCCGCGATGAAGGAGCCGCCCCAGAATTCGAGGCCGTCTTCGGGTGTATGCGAGCCGGGGCCGGGCATGTTGACGCCGCTGTGCGTCACGTCGCCGTGCTCGTGGCCGACGCGGTTCACGGCGCAGACGAAGACTCCGTTGGCGATGGCGTGGGCGCGCTGGATGGTTTGCCAGGCATCGTATTGACGCTCGCCGAACTCGACCTTCTCGCTGGGGTGCCAGCCGATGGCGGTGGGAAAGAAAAGCGTTTCGGCGCCCTTGAGCGCGGTGATGCGCGCGCCCTCCGGATACCACTGGTCCCAACAGACCAGCGTGCCGATGGGGCCGGCGGAGGTCTTCTGGGCCCGGAAACCGAGGTCACCCGGAGTGAAGTAGAACTTCTCGTAGTAGAGCGGATCGTCGGGGATGTGCATCTTGCGATAGATCGATGCGATGTTGTCGGGATTGGTGGAAGCGTGGTCGAGAATGGCCGCGGTGTTGTGGTAAAGCCCCGGCGCGCGGCGCTCGAAGAGGCTCGCTATAACTACGAGGGAGTATTCGCGGACGACTTCGCTCAAAGCGGCGGTCGAGGGGCCGGGGATGGACTCGGTCGTCGCGAACAGGGCGTGGTCTTCGCGCTGGCAGAAGTATTGCGCGCGGAAAAGCTCGGGGAGGCAGATGAGTTTTGCGCCAGCGAGCGCGGCTTCGCGGACGCGGGCGACGGCTTTGTCGAGGTTCGCCTGGGTGTCGGGGGCGCACGACATTTGGATGAGGGCTACGCGGGTGGTGTTAGAGGATGTCATCTGTAGTTTCAGTTCCATTTCCGGTGTAATAAACGGGGCCGCTCTCGCCGTGATACGCGATCCCGAGCTCAGCATCCCAAGGCTCATTACCCCAAACGGGACCGACGATATCTCCCAACTCAATTACCGTGCCGCGTAGAGAGTCCAATGCGGGGTCAGCCGAAGGCCACGTAGGGTGAATAATCGCTTTGAATCGGGATTTGTCACGCGTTCGCATTCTCTTGCCCCCTACTCGCCGTTGTCGGATTCTGAAACCGTTTTAGCTTCCTTCTTGATTCGGATTTCGTCGAGGGTGTCGCCGTCAATCATCCAATAGTCCGAGCCGCTCGCTGCTGGAGTCTTGTAACCGAGTTGATGGAGAGCAGCCAGCGCGGCGGCGGACAAGCTCATGACTTCTCCCAAGTATTCGACCTTGTTTCCAGGGACGACGGTTGCAAATACGTTTTCATCGCGTGTCAATGTGAGACGAGTGCCGGGTGGAATTCCAATCGCCGCTAAATTGATAGCGGACCTCTTTTTACGCTCCGATTCCACCGCTTTTTCTAAAGCTTTGTCTTCTTCCGGGTCGATTTTCGGGTTGCCAAGAGTGACTTCTACAAATGGCCCCATGCTTATAGCTAGGACGACCTTCTCTGGTGCGATTCGAAAGAATTCCCTCTTTGGGTTTTCTCTCTGGTCTCCGAAGAGTTGGTGAAGCGTCTTTTCCTTGGCCGCCATATTGTCGACTTCCGCTGCGAAATGGCATACAAACGCCAATGGAACTCCACTTGGCGAACTCAAGTCTCGGATGCGATCTTGAACGGACCCCGTGGTGCAGCCAATTTTTACGAGACCGGGCATCGCGACGTTCGTAAGCACATAGAGAATTCCCGAACCTTCTGGCATACGAACTCCGAAGTTCAACGTGAAGAAAGATTGCAAAAATAGTAGGCGCCAACCGAAGTCAGCGCCCAATAAAACGTAGTGACAGCCTGACTACTTATCGTCGAAGAGCAAAATCGCCGCGGCGATGGTCGTCGTCCAGTGGCCGTTCTTCGCCCCAACCGCAGACTGCGTGACGTTCGCCGTGCGGACGATCTTGTTGGAGATACGGTAGATTTCCTTCTTCTCGTCCCAGCTTTTGTCGGGGTCGAAATCCACGTCGAGAGTGGTCGCGAGCATTTCGGCCGCGAGTTCTTCAGCGTAGTCGCCGGCCTGGTCTTCGGTTTCGCCGAAGCTGTGGTGCTCGGAGAGGTAGCCGTAGGTGCTCTTGTCGGTCGGGATGGCAACGCCGATGGACGAGACGACGAGGCGGTGCGCCTCGCGCGTGGAGTTCTCGGCGACCACGGCGAAAACGACTTCGCCGGGGTTGAGGTACTTCAGGCCTTCCTTGCGCGGGATGAGTTTGCAATGCGGCGGAAAGATCGAGGAGACGCGCACAAGGTTTTGCGCGGCAATGCCTGCGTCGCGAAGCGCCATTTCAAAGGAGGTCAGGCGCTCCTTGTGTTTGCCGACGCCCTTGGTGAAAAAAAGGCGCGTAGGAACCATATTCATGCCCAATGTCTGAAACCCTCCGAGTGGATAGCCGATGCGGCCAACGACTGCGAGATAACGCAGTCCAATCAAATTATCGCATGTTGGGCCGGATGCGGGTTCCAATCGGGCCGAGCGGGGTGGAGTTTTAACAAACGTGGCCGTTGCAGAGGCTTTTGGTGATTTGACGGCGGGTTTCTGGTAATTTGAATATGGCAGCAATACCGTCACATTCCCCGTCAACCCCAGCAGTGACCGCATCAGGCAAATCAAAATCACCAGGTAGCGATCGCTGCCGCTTGAAGGAGTGTTTATGTCGACCGATTATCGCAGTTTTCTGGAGCTGTCCTACGAAGAGATGGAAGAGTTGAACCTGAGAGCCAAGGACCAGCGCAAAAAGCGCGTTGCCATGGATGTGCTTCAGGAAGAGCGCCTGAAATATCTGAACGACGAGAAGGGCATCAAGGCCGTGACCGTCGTGTTTTCCGATCTCGAAGGCCGGCTGCATATGCTGGACTACGACAAAAAGTTCCTGGTGAAGAGCTTCGATAACCTGACCTTCGACGGCTCGTCCATCCGCGGATTTACGGCGCAGCGCGAAAGTGATTTGCGCCTTGCGCTGGATTGGAGCGCGTTCTACTGGACTCCGGCCGACGTTTTCGGCGCCGGTAAAGTGCTGGTATTTGGCGAAGTCATCGACAAGAACGGCGGGCATTACTCCGGCGACCTGCGCGGCGTGCTGAAGAGCTTTTCGCAGGAAATGTTCGATAAGAACGGCTATACGCTGAATGCCGCCAACGAAATTGAAGGCTTCCTGTTTGAGGGCATCGATGCCGAGCGCCGGTTCCACGAGACGGGCAGCTTTGAGTATGTGAACAAGGGCGGCTACTACCATTCGCTGCCCGGCGATCCGCTACGCGAGTTCATCGACACGGTAGCCGAAGTCCAGCGCGCGATGGGCTTCGAGAATGAAAAGGACCATCCTGAGGTTGCGCCCAGCCAGTTCGAGATCAACTACTCGTACAGCGAAGTGGTTGGGGCTGCGGACACCATCCAGCTTTACAAGCTGATCTGCCGCCAGGTGGCGACGCAGATGGGCATGACGGCGAGCTTCCTGCCCAAGCCGGTCGTCGGCGTCAACGGCAGCGGCATGCACACCAATGTTTCCATCACCAAGGGCGGCAAGAACCTCTTCTGGGACCCGAAGGGCGACGAAAAGGTTTCGCCATTCGCATGGAAGTTTGTCGACCGCATTTTGACGCACGGCAACGACATCTGTCTGCTGCTGAATGCGAGCGTGAATGCTTATCGCCGGCTCGATCCGCACTTTGAGGCGCCCAACCAGATCAAGGCATCGGCGACGGACCGCGGCTCGATGATCCGCATTCCGATCGGCAACGAGAAGTCGGCGCGCGTCGAGGTGCGCTCGGTAGGCCCGGATGCGAACCCGTACATGGTGCTGTACTCGATCTTCAAGAGCGGTCTGCACGGCGAAACTTCGAAGATCAAGAACCTGCGCCAGGCGGAGCGGTATCTCCCCGACAACGTCTACACGGCGATGGAGAGCTTCCGCGACGCGAAGTGGACGACGGAACTGCTGGGCGACGATGTGAAGGGCCGCTATGCGGACCTGAAGCAGGCGTCGGCCGACCGCTGTGCGCGGCTGCTGGGGACGATCGTGAAGCCCGCCGAAGTGCAGTTCCACCACGATGTCTACAACCAATTGCTGTGGGGGCAGTTCTAGTATCTCGACCGCATGTAGAGGTATCTACATAGGCACTGTTGTTTTGCCGGTTTCGGGGTGCATTGTTTTGTGATGAGTCCTTATCATCGCGTGCATGTTGCGTTGTCGAAACTGGAGAAGCTG
>Ga0207933_1000284_pt1 | contig 52580 bp, 41 predicted proteins | sample NGESurdeep092012_4_FD_184488 | JGI IMG/M metagenome (GOLD analysis project Ga0207933, IMG submission 184488) | Arctic peat soil microbial communities from Barrow, Alaska - NGEE Surface sample F53-3 deep-092012 (SPAdes) | ecosystem: Environmental > Terrestrial > Soil > Wetlands > Peat ... | reverse complement strand
AACTGGTACTGAAATTCAAAAGTACTAAGAGTAGAAAACATAACTAAACATTTTAGGTTAAAATTACTAATATATTTAGACATTTCAAAGAACTGTTTTTGCTTTGCGGTTAATCTTTATCAACCTATTAATTTATTATAATTTCCGGTTAAAAATAATAAACTAAAACTGCTTTAAAAATTAATGAATTATTTTACACCCTTCAAAAAATAAAATAACCCATATTTATTTAGCCTTAAAGAAAATGAAGAAAAAAACTCTTTACTTTTTAGCCAGTTTTACTTTACTTTTTATTACTGGTATTTGTACCGTAAATGCCCAATATTATTATAAGGATATTATGACCACCATTAAAGAAAATAATGAGTTTTCAGTTTTGAAAAATAATAATATAAAGCATATAAAAATTACAAGCTTTGATGAAAATGACCAGCCAAGCGAAGGATTTTTTTGTGAAAAAAAAATAAATAAAAATTTTTCACAATCACAATTAATGACTAAGTCAAACATAACAGGTGAATCCCTTTTGGTAACGGAATATGATAATAATGGCAATGTAATAAAAACGACAATCAATACTCCGCACAATACTAACACAGCAGAATATAAATATGACAGTGCAGGCCACATTACTCTAATCACAACAACTACAATAGCTGATGGCGATAGCAGCGGCATTACAGAAACACGTGAATATTTTTATCAAAACGGAAAGCCGGTAAAAATGCTTCGCAAGAAAAATAATTTTCTTGTATCTACCATCACTTTCCTTTCTGATGATAAAGGAAACATAACAGAAGAAACCCCATCCGGAAATAGTTCTGATAAAAAGTATTACTATTATTATGATGATAGTAACCGCCTGACAGATGTTGTTCATTATAATAAAATAGCCAACAGGCTTTTACCAGATTATATGTTTGAATACAATACTGGTTTTCAACCCAAACAAATGATTTCAGTAGATGAAACAGGAAGAAATTACTTTATCTGGAAATATACTTATGACGATAAAAAATTGCCGGAAATTCAAAAATGTTTTTCAAAAGAAAAACAATTACTTGGAACCATCCAATACGAATACCAATAGGGTTTTAAACTAATTGAGAAATATCAAACAGGATAATAAAAATAGAAATCAATACAGTAATCAACATCAAAATCCTGAGCCACAATAACTTTTTTTGAAAACTTCTTGATGCAAGGACGATAGCAACCAGGCAAAAGATGATAGAGATAATATCTACCACGTGAATATTTTTAAATAATGCCGAAAAATACCCGAGAAATGCTTCTTCTTTTTCTACCTGGTTCATTTCCGGAAACCTCATACCGATTGATGACCACATAATAAATAGTATTAACGGAGGCAATAAAAAGAGAATGGATATAAAGGCAGTTACCTTTTTTTTCACATGAGAGTTAGTAGACATTTTATAAAATTATATGATTAAAAGTAGGTCAAAAAAAATAAAAGCACAAAAGCTTATTCCAATATTAAATCCGCTTAATTCAGTTTAAGGATTATAATTTCAAAACGATTTATAAATTAAAAATGTTTTAACATTATCAATTAATACAGTGCATTTAAGGCTGAAAGCCTTATTCAATAATGATTTTAGTTGTATTGTTTATTCTTTTTTATTCCTGATAAAAATAATGGCACGATTTTAGACTTTAGGGTATATATAATCAAAAAAATATTCTATAATTCTACACAAGAATCTTAATAAACCATCTTATCAGAAACTTTTTATTTCCCCTATTTATTAATTATTAAACAACTTAAACATGAACGAGTATACAGATCAAACTGATACTATCAGTAAAAAACCGCGCGATTCAAAAAATCTATTAATTGGATTATTGATTGCAGCATTTGTGCTTCTTGGTGGATTTTTCATTTTTGACCACAGTAAGGCTAATGAAAGTATTCAAGCAGAACAAACAGAAGTAGCTAAAGTAACTACAGAAAAAAGTAACATTCAAACAAGCTTTGATGCTTCATTAGCACGCCTTGATTCAATGCAAACAGCTAACACTGACCTGAACGGCAAACTCACCGCAAGCAATGGTGATATCGCAAAAATGAAAGCAGAGATTCGCACCATATTGCATAAAAAAAATGTGACTGCCTCTGAACTTTCAAAAGCCCGTGATTTGATAGCACAGCTTAATGGCCAGATTACAGATTTACAATCTCAAATTGCAACCCTTACTCAGCAGAATGATAGCCTTCATCAAAATGTAGTTGTGCTTACTAATCAAAATCAAACTTTATCCCACAATCTTGATTCTACTATTGTAGTAAAAAAAGTGCTTGAGAAAAAAGTGGATGTAGCCTCTACTTTAAACGCTGACAACATTTCTATTACATCAGTTAAAATAAGAAACAACGGAAAACAAAAAGTTTCTACTGTAGCTAAAAGAGTAGATAAACTGTTGGTTAGCTTTGATGTAAATAACAGGATTATAGAATCAGGATCAACTGATCTTTATGTAATAGTTATAGGACCGGACGGACTACCCGTAACCACTCCTGATTCAGCAGGAAATACCTTTGTAACACGCGACAGCAGCAGCAAAACTTTTACAGCGAAGCTACCTGTTGATTTGGAAACAGCTAAAACAAAAAATGTACAATTTGCTTTTGCTCCTAATGGCCATTTCAAACAAGGAAATTATAAGATACAGATTTATCAAAATGGATTTTTGATTGGTGAAAAAACCAAAGAATTAAAGAAAGGCGGTTTATTTAGCTAATTATTTTTTAAAAGTTTCATCCTATATCATTAAAAGCCAAAAGGCTATCCGAAACGATAGCCTTTTTTTTATTCAAATAAACTCTTTAAGATACCTTATTGCAAAAGGCATTTCCACAGTAAACAAACAAATTTTACACATTTCTATTTTCAAACAGATTCGATAAAAGGATTTAGAATTATTGCCAGTCAAATTCATGTTTCAAATAATTATAGATTGATAATTTATTTTTAAAATATTCATTTATTTATCTTTAGAAAAAATAAATCTTTGTAAAAAGAAGGTTTTAAACCAAAAGAAAAATTCAACGAATGCATACAATGGAACAAACCTGGCGCTGGTATGGCCCGGAAGACCCTGTGAGTTTACAGGATATAAAACAAGCAGGTGCTACAGGCATAGTAACCGCTTTGCACCACGTGCCTCATGGAGAAATATGGACAGTGGATGAAATCAATAAACGGAAAATGGAGGTGGAGAAAGAAGGTTTTCGTTGGTCCGTGGTTGAGAGTATTACCGTGCATGAAAGCATAAAAACAAGAACCGGAAATTACAAAGAGTATATAGAAAAATATAAAAAGTCTATCCGAAATGTGGCAGGCTGCGGGATAAAAGTAATCACTTATAATTTTATGCCGGTAAACGATTGGACACGTACCAGGCTGGATTATAAAATGCCCGATGGTTCACTGGCACTTTATTTTAATTGGATTAGCCTTGCAGTTTTTGATATTTATATTTTAAAAAGAAAGGCAGCCGCCCAATCTTATTCCCCGGAAATTTTAAAAAAAGCTGAAGAGCTTTTTAAAAATTATACCGGAAAACAATTGGAAGCTTTGGCAGAAGTTGTGATGTATGGAATTCCAGGGGAAAAGAAAAGTTCCACAAAAGATATGTTGAGAAAATTGGAATGGTATAAAGATATTGATGCGAATGCCCTGCGGGATAATCTTTGTTATTTCCAAAAAGAAATAAGCGAAGTGGCTTTGGAATGTGATGCCAGTCTTGCCATTCATCCTGATGATCCGCCATTTCCTATTTTAGGCCTTCCACGTGTGGTAAGCAATGCTGAAGATTTTAATTATTTTTTAAATAAAGTTGACAATGCAGCTAACGGTGTTTGTTTTTGTACGGGTTCCCTTGGGGCTTCTGCAAAAAACAACCTGGTTGAAATGATAAAATCCATTGATGAAAAGATTCATTTTGCGCATTTAAGAAATGTTGCAAAAGATGAAGAAGGCAATTTTTTTGAAGCCGATCATTTGGGAGGCGATAATAATATGGCAGCTATCGTAAAAGAGATTTTATTAATTCAACAGAAATATAAAAAATCACTTCCTTTTCGCCCTGATCACGGTCACCAGATGTTGGATGACCTTAAAAAGAAAACCAATCCCGGCTATTCCGCCATAGGAAGATTAAGAGGGCTTGCAGAAATAAGAGGCGTGGAATCAGGATTATTACATCTATTAAATTCCGAAGGCTGAAAATAAAAAAACAGCTTATTTATCGTTTTACTATTTAGAATGAGTTGTTACCGACCCAGCACCGTCATCATTCTTTTTCCAGGTATCATATTGAGGAGAGCTGCTGCCTAACCTGGTATCAATGTAAATTTCGGAAGGCAGCGATTGTGGCACAACTCTCTGAACGGGAGTTGTCTGAGTTACCGTTGCAGGCTGTTCAAGGTTTGTCGTGTTATTTACACCCAACTTTGGAGTTTGTACCGTCACCGGTGTTGAAGTTACGGCAGGAGCACTTTCCATGGGCGCTTCAGTAGGTTGTTCTGTTGGTTTAGGAGCCTGCACTGTATTGGGTTGTATGTTATTATTGTTACTAACTGAAGGCGTATTTGTCATTACGGGTTGGGCGGAAGTTACAGGATTGGCAACGGGTTTTTCTTCCGGTGGCCGGGGATAATATTTATCCATTTTAGGATGTTCCGAATCAGTAGTTTGGCTGAAAGCGGCTAAAGGAAAAAATATGGATAATGATATGATTACCTTTATAATTTTATATACCATTCAAATTTGTTTTCTTAAAGTTATTTATATTAATTCATTAATATTTTTTTTGTGAAAAGTTTAAATAAATTTTAAAGAGATTTTCATTCTATGTCCTGGAGATTTATCAGTTGCTTGCAATTATAATAATTCGAAGAAGATTTTTAAATCTATAATTATGAATAAAATAGGATTGGTATTAAGTGGTGGCGGCGCGCGTGGTTTTGCCCACCTGGGTTTTTTAAAAGTATTAGACGAATTAAACCTAAAGCCTTCTGCTATCTCAGGAGTGAGTTCCGGCGCTATTTTCGGAGCTTTATATTCTTATGGAAAAACGCCTGATGAAATACTGGGGCTCGCAAAAAAACATTCCTATTTTGGTGTTTCCAATTTTTTGTGGAGGAAAGAAGGTTTGTTTTCTATGGAAACAATCAGAAAAATATTAACCGAAACGATTCCAGAAAACTCATTTGAATGTTTAAAAATTCAACTTTATGTAAATGCTACAGATTTTTTACATAATAAAACCATCTTTTTTTCTTCAGGCGAATTGATCAATCCACTGATTGCATCCGCCTCCTTCCCTGTCCTTTTTGAACCAGTATCAATTGAGAATAGCAAATTTATTGATGGAGGCTTGCTGGACAATTTCCCTGTAGAGCCTTTGTTAGATAACTGCGATAAAATTATCGGTTCGCACGTAAATAGGTTAGAACCTATCAATGACATTCATATAAAAATTTCTAAATCGTTAATGATAGAAAGATGCTTTCAGCTTGCCATTGCTAATTCGGTGTATTCAAAAGTGCGGCTTTGCGACATTTTGATTGAGCCTCATTTGAATACTTTTGGATTATTCAGAATGAAAAATATAGAACAGATATTTGAAATCGGATACAAGGCTGCATTAACGAAGAAGGATGAAATTTTAAGATTGATGGAACCCGATTAATTTTTTTCAGGCAAAATAGAAATCTTAGTTATTTATTGGTTTACTGATAATTAATTTGAAAAATAATAATATCTTGGTGAGGTGTTAAGGAATAAAAAATTATTTTTATCCCATCTTTAAATTAGAATCCAATGAAAAAAGTTATAAAAACTATATTGATTATTCTGCTCATCGCTTTGATAATAATCCAATTCATCCGGCCGGCAGAAAATAAAAATGAAGAGATTGCCCAGGAAAATATCACTGCTAATTATCCAATTCCCGATTCATTACAAAAAACTTTAAAAGTTTCGTGCTACGATTGCCATAGCAACACAACAGTTTACCCGTTTTACTTTAAAATTCAGCCCGTTGCCTGGTTTCTTAATAATCACATCCAGGATGGTAAAAAGCACTTTAATTTTTCAACTTTTTCCACCTATCCTGTTTGGAGGCAATATGACAAATTCAAGGATATCGTAGAACAAATTAAAAAAGATGAAATGCCACTTACCTCTTACACATTGATACATCGTGATGCCATTCTAAGTGCAGATCAGAAAATAGCCATAATAGATTGGTCTAATGCCCAAATGAAAGAAATGGAAGCTAAATACCCCGCAGATAGCCTTGCCAGGCCAAAGCGTTAATAAAATTTATCCCGGTTGGTAATAACCTTATTCTAATTTTTCAACAGTCAACCCAAGGCAGGCCGAGGGCTTTTCGTTGCAATAAAAAGCTTCTTCTGCTCTAATATAATCACTTGCGTTCCCTTCAAAAATATTAGGGGCATACATCTGTGGTTTCTGTTAATTTTGCTAAATTAAAAATCCTCTATATTTCTTCGTTTACTACTTTCTTATATAAGAAGAATACTGGCTACTTTTTACCTAACATTCAATGCTTAAAAATAAAAAAATAATAACCTTTTAAAGTATTTCTTCGGAAGATTTTGAAATTACTAAATAAGAAAAAGAGTTAATGCTTCAGTGGCCATTTTGCCCGCTTCAGAATTCAATTTGCCCTGTCAGGGGCTATTAACATTTTCTTGTAGCATAAATGAAGAATTTTTGTGCCGAAAAATAAAAGTACTATAACATGACTGAAAAAAAATTACACCTTAGCTCTAAACTGCTTCCTTTAATTTTAGCGGGATTCTTTATAACAATTGCTTTTACTTCCTGTAAAAAAAACACTGCAGCCACAGCTATTGATGGCGATTGGAAAAGAGGGTCCGAATTTGATGGAGACGTCCGTACAGAGGCCGTAACTTTTACCATAAATGATACAGTTTACCTTGGTGGTGGCTATGATGGAACCAACCGTTTAAATGACTTTTGGTTTTTGAATCAAACCGGTGGGTATTGGTCCCAGATAGCTCCTTTTCCTGGTGTTGCCAGAAATTCGGCGGTTGCTTTCAGCATAAATGGCAAAGGCTATGTAGGTACCGGAGTGGATGATAACGGAAACAAACTAAATGACTTTTGGGAATATGACCCTGCTAAAAATACCTGGACAAGAAAGGCTGATTTTGGAGGCACAGGAAGATATGGCGCTGTTGGTTTTTCCATCAATGGAGAAGGATATATTGCCACCGGTTATGATGGCACTTATTTAAAGGATTTATGGGAATATGACCCTGCAACTGACGCCTGGACTGAGAAAGCAAGCCTTGGTGGTTCTAAACGTACCGATGCAGTTGTATTTGTCTATCAAAATAAAGCCTATGTAGTTACAGGTGTTAACAATGGCAGCTACCTTAATGATTTTTGGGTGTATGACCCTTCAGCAAATACATGGACAGCCAAAAGGGATATCACTAATGCTAGTACCGATACCTATGACGACCTCTATAATAATAATATTACAAGAAGCAATGCTGTTATTTTCGTTACCAATGATAAGGCCTATCTCACCTGCGGAGAATATAATGGAGTGATCGGAACAACTTGGGAATATGATATAACCAATGATCTGTGGAATCAAAAGACCACGTTTGAAGGTTCTGCAAGACAAGGAGGAATAGCATATACCGTTAATGGAACAGGCTACATAGGAACCGGGAATAATAGTAGTACTTATTTCGATGATATGTGGCAGTTCATTCCTGATGTAGCTGCTGATCCTAATGACAACTAATGCTTAAATGGTTTTGCCTTTAAATTCTATTCAATTTTTTTTAAGCTGAATAGAATAAGCCGGGGTCGAAATTACTTGAATTAAATACTTTTAATGGCAAAAAAATATTGCATATTCTGTTTGTTTTGTTTTCTTGGTGCTGGTATATTTTCTTGTGAAAAGGTGAATATTACTTTTGCAGGGAATGCTTCAGATACTGATCCAAATGTTATCTACCTTGATAATTATAAGGTTGATGTTGGAACAATGAAACTGGACAGTTTTAGTACAGCGGGAAGCCAGGCTTTTATGATTGGAACTCATTTTGATAGCTCTTTTGGAAATATCAGTGCCAATTCTTATTCAGAAATTCAGCTCCCTGGAACTAACCCGGTAAATGGGCTGAACGTTAGCCTTGATTCCCTGGAATTAGTATTGATGCCTAATGGAAACTATTCAGGAGATTCAAATTCTGTATATAAGGTTTCGGTTTACAGGTTGGAAGAAAACATTACTACACCCGGTATTGATGGTGCTAACACAAGTTTATATTATCCGCGCACTTTTGCTCATGATGACGTTCCTATAGGCCAGGCTGTTACTACGGTTCAACCTCATGCCAAAAAGGAATTTGATATCAGGCTATCTGATGATTTAGGCAACGATTTACTTAATAAACTTAAAAATAATGACCCTGCTATTCAATCACAGGATAGTTTCCGCGTTTATTTTAAAGGGGTGTGCCTTGCAACGGATAGTACGGTTAATAAGAATGTCTATTATTTTACCGGAGCCGATACCACTACCTTACTTAGATTGTATTACAAAGAAAAAGGAACCAGTTTTGTAGAAAAAGTGATGAATTTCGCTTATCCCCAAGCCACCCAGTTTAATAATATTCAGTATAATTTTACCGGAACCCCGTTCGCTTTATTTGCTCCTTACACCAAACAGATTATCAGTAGTGATTTGATGGGTGGAAAAGCGTATATAAATAATAATATACCCTCTTACGCAAGAATTACATTTCCAGGCCTTCTTTCCCTAAAACAATTATACCCGTACGTAAAAGTAATTCAGGCTCAATTGGAGATAACGCCCACTCCTGGTTCTTATATTTATCCCAATCAATTGCCAGCTGGGTTAAGAATGTATATCAGCAACAGCAATGATGATTTTGATAATGCATTGTTGAATGCTGTTGGAACACCCCAAACCGGAAACCTTAGCGTGGATTATTTGTACAGCCAAAATACTAATTACACATTTGATATCACCAACTACGTGAATACATTGATTAATGAAGGCAGGTTCTCAACAAAAACGCTGTTACTAGCTACAAACTCATCTCTTAATTATAATGAAACATCCAGGTTGATCTTTAATGATTTCAATGGTGGAGGAATTAAATTAAAACTTTACGTGCTCGGATTATAAGTATGCAAAAGAAAATGAAAAATATACTGATACTTTTTTTAACCGGTATTTCGGTGGCGGCCCCGTCACTCAAATTACGTGCACAAAATGTCACTTCTCCGTATTCAATTCTTGGTATTGGCGATGTGGATACCAAAGATTTTGGAAGGTACTTTGCTTCCGGGGATGCTTCTATTGCGCGCAGGGACCCATCGTCGTATAATTTTTCAAACCCTGCTTCATTAACTTCCTTACCGTTTAAAGTTGTCAATTTTGACCTCTCTTCACGAGGCAGGGAAAGTAGTTTCTTAGTGCCAGGACAGGATACTTCCTCCAGTGTTACCAAAGATTTTGTAGTGAAAAGAATTACTATTGCCTTTCGCCCTTATGCAAAAACTGCTATGGCTTTCGGCTTAAAACCGTACAGTTCTGCCAATTATCAGTATGTTACTAATAAAGACATACTTGACGGAAATAATTATTACACTAAAAGTATTGACGGAAGCGGCGGCATTAACGAGCTTTATTTTTCTGTAGGAAAAACGCTGGGGAAAAGAATATCGGCAGGTGTTACTGCTTCCTGGCTTTTTGGCTCTTTAATTAATACTACTGAATATACCGGAAATACACTTAATGTAGGAGTTACCCGAACAGAAACTAATTTTTATAAAGGCGGCCTTTTTCAAGCAGGCCTTCAATATTATTCTTTGTCAGATAAAAGATGGCAACATAAACTGGGCCTTACCTTATCTGCAGGTACTAACTTGTATGGGCAGCTTACCACTGATTATAGTGAAAACGACACTGTAAAAGTTACCAACGTTGCCACTGGCCAAAACTTTAAATTGCCTATTACAATTGGCTTTGGTTATTCCGCTACTTCCCCTAATAATTTAACCTTTTCTGCTGATTTCAGTTATTATAACTGGGCCCATCAACTGGTAAACTATGCAAATTCCTACACAGCCCCTTCTTTCAGGGCTTCTATCGGAATGGATTATTCTAAAAGAATGACCGATTTCAACGGCCCCTATGAAAAATATTATTTGGGCATCGGAGCTTCTTTAGAAAATTCTTACATAAGAATCAATAATAATTATTTGTGGGATTACTCTGTATCATTGGGCGGAGGATATAATATTTCAAGGGCACTTACTATGTATGGTGGTTTAGAAGTTGGGAAAAGAGGACAGCAGAAACTTGAGCAGATTCAGGAAAATTACACTCAATTTGTAATAGGATTTTCTTTGAAGGACATCTGGATTGGCCCAAAACTAGGTAGAAAATATGAATAATTTTTTGCCTAATTCCTGAGCAGGGATACTTTTTTTGAATTCTGCAAAAAGGTTTATAAAAAAAGACAATTTATAATTATGAAAATCCTGGTTTTTACATTCTTATTTTTCAGTATCAGCGAAGTTGTTTTTGCACAAAAAACAGAAGATAATATTTCAGGGCTTTGGTATTCATCAGATAGCAGCCGCATCTATAAAGTATATCAAACGAGCTATGGCTACGAAGCCAATCTCTATTCTTCTAAAAGGCCAGGCGATGAAAAAGGCATGATGGTATTAAAAGAAGTAAAATTTAATCCTGGCAAAGATGGCTACATGGGCACAATTTATTCTTCGGATGGGTTTCAAAATACTGAGGCCATAATAAAACTGGAAGAAAATAAAAAACTACTATTATTAAAATTACCTCGCTTACTTTTTTTCCCGGTTTATATCAAATGGTACAAGGCCCAATAAGTTTTATTATTTTCATTTAAGAAGTTCACAATTTAGTCTTCTACATTTGTAAAATGAAAAAGGAGATTCCTTACCATAAAATCATTCGTTTAGCAATCATTACCTCGGTATTATTTGGCTTATTTGGGGCTACGCCCTTCTTTGAATTTAGCCGAAAGGATTTTAGCCGCATAGGTATCGCTTTTTTGATTATGCTTGTTATCACCCTTTTTTTATGGCTGGTAAATACGGGGCTATTATGGGCCTCCCAAAGGCTGGCCCCTTTTAATAATAACTGGTTTCGTTATATGATCAGTGTTATTTTTTCGGGGATAATAATTGTGCTTTTATCAGAATTTTTTTTACCCAGAATTCTTCCCTCCTTCTCAAGAATGCGTGAGAATGCCACGGGGCAAATAGAAATAAGGCAAATACCTTCTGAATTTGGGCGGAATTACAATGAGAATTTCCATAGGTTAAATCCCCAGAAGCGCCACATTTTTTTTCCATTTTTACAAATACTTTCTTTGAATGTATTTATTATTGTGTTGTTGGAAATGGTTTTATTGAAAAACGCAAAAGTAAAAGTAGACCATGAAAATAATTTGCTTAGAATGGCAAACCTCCAGGCAAAGCATGGACAGCTAAAACAACAATTGCAACCTCATTTTCTTTTCAATTCACTGAACACATTAAATACATTAATTAAAAAAAGTCCTGAGGAAGCAGAAGATTATTTGAAAAGGCTCTCTGACCTTTTACGGTTTTCCATCGAATCGAATGCCGAGACTCAAATTTCTGTAGACAGGGAATTAGAATTGGTAAAAAATTACCTCTTAATGCAAAAAGTACGTTTTGGAAATGCGCTTCAATTTGAAATAGATATTCCAGCTGACTTATTAATTGCCAATAACAAAATACCGGTTTACTCGCTTCAATTGCTTGTTGAAAATGCGATAAAGCATAACACAATTACCCTTGAAAACCCACTGAATATCTCTGTTACAGCGCAGCCCGGCCCAAATACTTTAACCGTTTCCAATAACCTTCAACCGAAATTAACCATGGAAAAATCCAACAGTGTAGGGCTTGCTAATTTATTGGAGCGTTATAAATTGTTGGGTAATTATGATGTTATTATAGACAATACCAATGGAGCGTTTACAGTTGTGATAAAAATAATTAAAGATGAAATAAATATTACCGCGGCTAAGCAGGCATAAATAAAAAATGAACTTCCGTCACTGCCTTAGGCTAATAAAAAACAAAAATAATGATAGATGAAAGTAATTATAATTGAGGATGAAATATTAGCTGCGCATCACCTTGAAGAAATATTATTAAACCTTAAACCTGCAATCCAGGTTGTAAAAATTTTGCACACGGTGAAGGCGGCAATAAAATTTTTTAAAATGAATACAAACTTTGACCTGGTTTTCTGTGATATTCAACTGGGAGATGGCCACTGCTTTGAAATTTTTAAAGAAACAAAACCGAATGTTCCTATAATATTTTGTACTGCCTATAATCAATATGCGCTTGAAGCTTTTAAAAATAATGGGATTGATTATATTCTTAAACCTTTTACAAATATTGCTATTGAAGAATCTATCGAAAAATACCAAAATTTTAAAAATCGGTTTGCAGATCCGGAAAAGAACTATTTAGCCCTTTTGGAAATTTTAAATTCAAAACCCAACCAACCAAAAAATTCTTCTCTTTTAGTAAATTTTAAAGGAAAGATAATACCAGTAAAAATTGAAGAGATAGCCCTTTTTGATATAGATAATAAAGTAACTGAGCTAATCAATTTTAATAATCAGAAATACATAACTAATCATACTTTGGATGAACTTCAAAGTATATGTGGCAATACATTTTATCGTGCTAACAGGCAATACCTGGTCAACCGGAACGCCATTGAAGAAATTGTTCAGTTTTTCGCAAGGAAACTGCTTGTAAAATTAAAAATTGAAGGCAACCATGAAATTGTTATTCCAAAAGGCAAAGTGCCTGATTTTTTGGAATGGCTGAGCCATTAATTTTCATTTTGAGCAAAACAAAAATCCTCCTTATTTATTCGTTTACTGTAATTCCCAAATGTTTTGATACCATAATACAAGCAGATAATGCCGGAACGCTGTTGCACTATTGAATAATTCTTTAGTTGTAACCAATTATATCTGAAGAATCATTCGCTCATGTCGAGATAAAATGAATTACTTCCCAAATCTGGAGAATAGCCTATTTCTGCACTCCAGTCATTTGCTGCAGCCTGGATACCAATACGAATCCCCTGGCCCGTTAGCCCTTTTATTTTACTTCTGCTAATTGCCCATTCAAATTTTAAAACATTTCCATCCTGCTCAACATCACCCACTTTGAAATACTCATTTATAGACTGGACTTTAAAATTATCAAAGTTTTGCTGATCTGAACCAATAAAATAAAATGGGTCAAGCCAGTCATCAAATACAGTTCCTTCCAGGAGTACTTCGTACCCTCCGCCCGGAATATCGTTTGTTAGAAGCCCGGTAGAAGGATCATTGTCCGCGTCGATGTATAAGTCATAAATATTTCCATCAGATTGTTTTGCATTTTGTTCAAAATAGAGATAGATATTATTTCCATCGTAATCATATTTTACTTTAATAAAATTACCGGATTTCGGCCCTGCCAGTACAACATTATGCGTGATAGAATCCCAGTCAGCAAGTGAATTGTCATCTAGTTTGATGCCAGACGTTTTTGCAATATGCAACACAGTAGAAGCTTCTGCCTTAACTCCTGAAACTGAAACAGCATAGAGTGTCGGTACATATTTTCCTTTGCCCGGATAAGTATGCGTAGGGCTTTCTTCTGTTGATGAAGTGCCATCTCCGAAATCCCATCGGTAAGTGGAAGCTCCTTTTGATTCATTGGTAAACGTAACTGTAGGCCCATCTACAGCTACACTATAGAATACAAAAGGTGCCGGTTTTTCAGTATCTTTTTTGCATGATATAAAATTGATAGCGATAGCTAATCCAACTATTAATATGCGGTTTGTTTTTTTCATGTTTAATAATTTTTCCTCGTTTTTAGTAATCATGGATTTTGTGTACATAATAAATTGGACTGCACTTCATCAATCGGAATATAATAAATAATGCGTGGGTCTGTTGGCTGAATGATCATATTAGGGTAGCCCGATGGTTCTTTTGACAAATCTATATCTGTTTCTTTTAATCCTGGTAAATGATAGCCCCAATAAGTCCTGTTCATAGGCAATTTATTTCTGTAAACATCATAAGTGCGCTGCCCTTCAAAAGCCAATTCAATTCTCCTTTCATTTAATACAACATCCAGTAAAGTGGTGCCTGCAGGGACAACTCCATTATACAAGCTGTTTTCCAGGCCACGGTTTTTCCTTATTTCATCAACGTCATCCAACGCATCTTTTGTGGCGCCCATTTTCGCATTTGCTTCTGCCCTGTTAAGGTACATTTCGGCTAGGCGAAACATAATAGGTGAACTAAGTGTAGGGCTTCCATCCTGGCCTGAGAATTTATTAATGTAATACATTTCGATCCCATTCTTTTTTTCAATTCCTCCGTTTCCATCAGATAATGGCACAATGAAATTCCAACGTACATCTTCAGGATGAGCGCTCATCAGCTTCCTGATGGAGGATGAAGCGTACTCTTCGCCCCATCCGCTATTACCGTCAGAATAAACCATAGAAGCGATTGAACCAAATTTACCATAGTCTTCTTTATCGGTGAATGCAATACAAAAAATAGTTCCACTGCTTGCTTGTGCATTTACAAACATGTTAGGAAAATCAGATGCTGAAGCTAAAGAAAACCTGCCTGAATTGATAACTTTAGTAGCATAGTCAGCAGCATCTTTATCATCGTCCATGTATAAGTACACTCTTGATAATAATGCTTCGGCAGCCTCTTTACTTGCATATTGAACACCTCGTGGCTGTGACATTAGGCTGTCAGATTTTTGTGCATCAGCAATTACCTGGGTATATACTTCTTCTACAGTTGACCTTGCTTTTTGAGCCGGGTCATCTGTTGATGTTCTAAGTACTATTCCGTCTGCTGATTTATTTTCTGTATAAGGCGTTGCGAATAAGCGTACCAAATTAAAATGGACAAAAGCACGCAAAAAATAACATTCACCTAATAATTGTTTCCTGGTTGGGTCGTCTGTCGGTTCTTTTTCAACCGTTTGAATCACGGTATTACAATCGCTTATGATCTTATAAGAAATATACCAGAAGTACCTTGTGTTGGTCTGGGTGGGAGAATGGTTCAAACTAAAACTGTAAAACAACGGGTCTTCTGTTACTTGTCCGCAAACAATATCATCGCTCGCAAAATCTGAAAGCTGAAAATATTGACGTAGGTACATGTTGTTATCGTCAGCAGTACCGTTGAATTGTACATGGTCTTTAAAAAGCGCATAAGCCCCGTTTACCGCAGTTGCCAATCCATCAGTTGTTGATGTCAGCGTTTCTGTGGTGATCGCATCACTTGGCGAAATATCCTTAAGGCAACTGCTCAGCATTACTGTAAAAATAATAGCCGCAGCAGCATAAACTTTGAATGGGATTAATTTTCCAATATTCATTTTGCCAGTTATTTTATTTACAGAATGAGAACTTTTACTTTCCGCGCTTTCTGTTTGTGCTGAAAAAATATTTTTCAAATTTATTTTCAATTGATTTCTCATAGCTGCTAAAATTTTACATTAATAGTTAAAACATACTGATGATTATTTGGGTACTTAAAATCACTCACACCCGGTGTTGTATATATGTCTTGCTGAATAGTTGTCTGCGGGTCCTGCCCGAGAAATTTAGTGAATGTATAAACATTATCAGCCGAGGCTGAAACAGAAATACTATTCATTCCCAACCTTTGTGCAAATGCATGAGGAAGATTATAACCCAGGGTTACATTTCTTATAGATAGAAAGCTTCCGTCTTTTAAATACCTTGTTGAAACTTCAGTTGAATTCGCTTCATTTTGCGGGCTTGGATTGGTAGCGTCATCTCCAGGTTTAGTCCAGATGCTGTATCCTTTAGGAAGAACAATTTGATTATAATATGGTTCGTTGCCGTCGTTCATTACAAATCTCAGGTCGTTACTATACACTTTGTTGCCATATAAAAAATAAGCATTCACACTAAGGAATACATTTTTATAAGTGAATGTATTGGTCATGCCTCCCTGGTATTTCGGCAATGCGGAACCCACTTCCTGGAAAGTTGCCTCTGCATAATTGGAAGTTGGTTCTGAAGCGGTGGTGTTTCCATTTCCATCTTTAGTAACTTTTTGCCACAAAGGTGCGCCGGTTTGTTTATCAACTCCCAACCATACCGGCATATAAAATTCATATAAATTTCCGCCATTGCGGTATATCTGGGATATAGCCCAGTCGCCGGTTTTTATAAAACTTGCAGGAAGTTGCTTTAAAGTATTCGTATTGAAACTTATGTTGAAATCTGTGCTCCAGGAAAAGTTTTTCTTTTGAATATTTTGTGTAGATAAAGAAATTTCTACCCCATTATTTTGAATCTGCCCTGAATTTTCCCATCTGGTTTCAAAACCAACAGACAAAGGTTGAGACACTTGCAATAATAAATTTTTAGTTAGATTATTATATACATCCACTGACAATAAAATTCGCTTGAAGAAACTAATATCCATTCCGATATTCGTTTGATATTTACTTTCCCAGGTTAATCCAGGGCTTGGTAATTGTGATGGAGTCGCTGCTGATTGCGAATTGTATTGACTCGTTAGGGAGAATAAACCGAGGTAGCGAGAGGCACCAATATCCTGTGTACCCGTAACTCCATAACTTCCACGAATTTTGAAGTTATCAATCACAGTACTGGTTTTCAAAAAATCTTCATTGCTGGCAAGCCATGCAGCTGATATGGCTGGGAATGCTCCATAGCGTTTGTCCTTTTGAAAAGCAGTGGAACCATCTCTGCGATAAGAGCCGGTCACAAAATATTTATTTTTATAACTATAGTTCACCTGTGAAATGTACGAGATGAGCGCAGATTGATCGTTATAACCTGTAACACTCAAATTGCTTGAAACCACATTCAATACTCTTAAACCAAACGGCAATCCTCTTCCCGATCCGCCCATTGTTTCTGTTTTGCCGCCTTCAAATGCCATCCCCGCCAAACCGCTGATATGATGGTCTCCTAAAGTAAAATTGAATTTCAAAAGGTCATTTGATATCCCTCCATAATTTAAAAAACCGTCTTCTTCCAAATAACCTGTTCCATGATATTGCCCCGCAACATCCTGGGAATAATAACTGGTACTTTTATTATAATTAGCTGATACACGATTGGTGCTGGCAAGTGTTAGCCAATTGGTAATTTCATAATTAAAATTCAGGTCGTAATTAATATCAAAACCTTTATAAGGATGATCTGAATTAGCAATCGTATGTACCGGATTTACTTTATCCCTGCTCCACCATTTAAAAGTGGAATTGCCATCCACATAAATTGGATTGCCGTCTTTATCGTAAGGATTATCCCACGGCAGGTTTAAGAAGGCATAATAGATATCATTATAGTCGTAGCTTTTGCCGATAGAACCACTTATGTTAAGCGTATTGGTTAATGAAAATTTTGAATTGAAATGCAATCCCAGAGAGGCTCTCAAGTTAACGCGCTGGTAATTGGTGTTCATAAAAGTTCCATCTTCATTATAATAAGTCGCGCCTAAATAGTAGTCGCTTTTTTCAGTTTTTCCTGAAACGGAAACATAATAATTTTGCATTAATGCCGGTTTGAAAATAGTGGTGAGCCAATTATGATTCTGGCTATCCAGGCTTAAAGGGCGTTCGGCATAAAATTTCAGCAAATCAATTTTGTGGGAATTTCCTGTATCACTAGGAATATAATCACGGTAAAATTCTTTTTGATAATTATAAAGCTGGCTGCCGTTCATCATATTCAATTCACCAAAATCAGGCGTGCGGAATCCTGTGGTTGCTTTAAACTCAATTGATGGTTTTGTGGTGGTTGCTCTTTTTGTAGTCACTACTATTACTCCTGCATTTGCCTGCGATCCGTACATGGCTGTTGCAGCTGCATCTTTCAAAACGGTAATGCTTGCTACATCATTTGGATCGAAATCGCCACCGATAATTCCGTCAACCACATACAAAGGAGTTTGTGAGGCATTTATAGAGGAAACGCCTCTTAATCTTATTTCTGCAGTTGCTCCCGGAACACCGGAACTATTTACTACCTGTAGGCCTGCGACTTTGCCCTGCAACATACTTCCTACATCATCAGAAGATACGTCCTTTAATTTTGAGGCATCGACAACAGTTACGGCACTTGTCAATTCCCCTCTCTTTTTATTACTATATCCTACAACAACCACTTCATCCAAATTCTTATTGGTTTCAGTGAGGGTTATAGTAATATTATTATCATGTGGCGCAACCGTAAGTTCTTTTGGAGCAAATCCAATAGAACTAACCGTGAGCACTAATTCGCCTGCCGGAACTTCAATATGAAAATAGCCGCTGTCATTAGCAATAAACGATTTCCCGTTTTTAATCATGATGGTCGCCTTACCAACAGAACGCTGGTCCAGGTCAGAAATCACCTGCCCGGAAAGTGTCCTTGATTGCGAAACTGCAAATAAAGAAACCATTAAGAGCAAAGGCAAGAGCAATACTTTTTTCATAAGCAAAATTTAAAACAATACATTAATTTAATTATTTCAATCAGTTGGAAAGATGTTTATTTAGAATTTCGTAAATTAAAATAAATATCTCAAAAATACTTTCAAAAGTATTTTAAAAACAAAGATAACGAAAGAAATAAAAACAAAATAAAAATATTTAAAGTTTTTTTTTATTATTTTTATATTCTCTAAAAATTAATTACTCATGAAGAAATCTTCACGGCTTTGGTTATTTTATGCCATTATTACAACAGTGTTTTGGGGTGTTTGGGGTGCATTTATTGAGATACCTGAGAAGGCTGGTTTCCCCGCGACATTAGGATATGTAGTGTGGAGTATTACCATGATTCCTTGTGCTATCGTTGCCCTAATAATTATAAAATGGAAACCCGAAACAGATAAGCGTTCTATTTTTTTTGGTATGGCAACTGGTTTACTTGGGGCAGGCGGCCAATTAATTTTGTTTGAAGCTTTGCGCCAGGGCCCTGCTTATATAGTTTTCCCTTTGATCTCTCTATTTCCAGTTCTTACTATTTTCTTATCAGTTGTATTTTTAAAAGAACACACTAATAAAAAACATTGGTTAGGGATTGGGCTTGCATTAGCCGCAGCAGTTTTCCTTGCCAATCCAAAAATTACAGGAAGTGATCCCTCAGGAAGTAGCTGGCTCTTGCTTTCTATTATTGTATTTGTGATGTGGGGAATCCAGGCTTATGTGATGAAGGTGGGAAATAATACCATGAAAGCTGAAAGTATATTTATGTACATGACAATAGGGGCGCTCGTTTTATCGCCTTTCGCCATCTGGATGACAGATTTTTCCCAACCCATCAACTGGGGATTTAAAGGTCCATACTTAGCGGCAATTATTCATATTTTAAATTCGATTGGAGCATTGATGTTGGTTTATGCCCTTCGTTATGGAAAAGCAATTATTGTAGTTCCCCTTACTGGTTTATCTCCTGTAATCACCATTGTGATATCGTTGATTATTTATGCAGTGATGCCGGGAACCGTACTTTTAATTGGATTAATTTTAGCAGCTATAGCAATAGTATTGTTAAGCGAATAGGATTGAATAAAATTGAAGTGACTGTTTCTTTTTAAAGCCCTTTTTTCCTTAATAACCTGCATGCACAAACGAAAAAATAATTGAATTCTAATTGCAAAATATTTTGCAGTAAACCAACAAATTTCAAAGATTCCTATTTTGGATTTTAATGGATTTCCTGAAGCATGCACAGCCTTTCTTTTTTCAATCTGCAATCAAAATTTCAATACCTGCGTCCTCTAACCTTTTTCTATCATCTGCCTCTATACCCGCATCAGTTACCACTTTGGTGATCTTGTCTAATCCGCAAATAAAGGCGAGGCTTTTTCTTTTAAACTTGCTGCTGTCTGTTACAAGAATCACTTCTTTTGCAATCTCGATCATGATGCCATTTAAATGTGCTTCATCAATGTTGGGTGTAAATATTCCCTGTTTGGTATCGAATCCATCAGTACTTAAAAAGAGCTTATCCACAAAGAAATTACGCAGGTTTTTTTCGGCTAATGGGCCTACCAGGCTCATTGCATTTTGCCGTAGGTAACCTCCGGGAATAATTACATTTACTGACGAATGAATTAATAAATGGTTTGCAATATTTAATGCGTTGGTTATTACATTCAGCTGCTTTATTCCGTTAAGGTGTTTTGCTATTTCAGCAGTTGTCGTTCCACTGTCAATAATGATGGTATCACCATCTTTAATCAGCGAAGAGGCAGCTTTCCCAATTGCTATTTTTTCATTGATATGAATTTTGTTTTTTTCAGCAATACGCTGGTCAATCCCCACATTATTTTCATTGTAGATAGCTCCTCCCCTTGCACGGACTAAAAGATTTTTTTGTTCCAAATGTTCAAGGTCATTTCTGATGGTTACCTCGCTAACGCCAAATTCTTTGCTCAGGCCAATTACCAATACTTCACCATTCTCTTTGATATGTTCAAGAATTTTTTTTCGCCTTGAAACTGTAAACCTGCCTTTACTTTTAGCCATTAGATAAATTTTATTTTTAAATAAAGATATTTCGTTTCATTCTTAATAAACGATTCAAGGTTCAATATTTATTAAATATAAGTATTTGAAATTAAAAGAAAGATTTTGAAAGATTTACTTATATATGTATTTTTGTTTTTCTTCAAAATTAATTATGCAAATTATCAATCTAAATGCAGGTTTACTAGATAAAAATGGCGGTTTACTTACTGCTGAAGAAATTTCAGGGCAGCCTAAACTTTGGAAAAAACTTTCTGAAAACTTTTTTAATGTTTCGAATGAAATTGAAAACTTTTTACAGGAAGCCTACTCGCAAATTGATAATATCATTTTAACAGGAGCCGGAACCAGCGCGTTCATAGGTATTTCTTTACAAGGCCCGTTGTTTAGAAATACGAAAATTCTGACAAGGGCAATCGCAACAACAGAGATAGTTTCTCACCCTCAGGATTTTTTTAATGAACAACAAATTCCATTAATGATTTCTTTCGCAAGAAGTGGTAATAGCCCCGAAAGTTGTGCTGCTATTGAACTTGCTGACAAATTTTCTGATAAATGTTTTCATCTTATTATTACCTGCGATGGGAATGGTGCTTTGGCTAATTGTGAAACTTCAAATCCGGCCTATGTTTTTGTCTTGCCTGAAGAAGCCAATGATAAAAGCCTTGCCATGACAGGAAGTTATTCCGGAATGTTATTGACGGGTTTGATGATTGCATATATCAAAAATCCAGGGAAAATAAAGGAGCAGGTTTCGATTTTGATACAGGCAGCAGAGCACATTTTTTCCACCAATGTTTCTATGCTCCAAAAGATTGCAGATATGGATTTTAAGAGGGCTTTTTTTATTGGCTCAGGAGTTTTGTTGGGCACTGCAACAGAAGCTGCGCTTAAATTGCAGGAACTTACTGACGGAAAAATAATTTGTAAAACGGATTCTTATTTAGGGCTCCGCCATGGGCCAAAAGCCGTGATTGATGAAAAGACTTTGGTTGTTTATTTTTTAAGCAATAATGAGTATGTGAAAAAATACGAAAGTGACCTTATACAAGCGATGGAAACAGGCAATCACACGATGTACCAGTTAGCAGTGGGTGAGCGGTTTGAAAAGATGCATAATTTTGATGCACAGATAAATTTTGGAATTGATAACCTAAACATAGAAGAAGATTTTTTACCCGTTTGTGCAATAATTCCCGGACAATTGCTTGGTTTTTATAAAAGCCTGCAGGCTGGCTTAAAACCCGATAATCCTTCTGTTAACGGATCAATTTCAAGAGTGGTTCAGGGTGTTACTATTTATCCTTTTGAAAAAGAAAATAGCCTTGTTTCGAAAGGTTAAGTATTTTAGGTTTAGTATGAAATTTATTAGTATATTTTTTTGAGAAAATAATCACTACCCCAATTCAATAACGATGCAGAAAAAAATATTTGATGTATTGGTTGCAGGAGAATTAAACATTGACCTGATTCTTGATAAACTGGATCAATTTCCGGTTATAGGCAAAGAAATCATGGCTGCTGAAATGATGTATACTTTAGGAAGCAGTTCCGCTATTTTTGCTTCAAACCTAAGCATTATAGGGGTTTCAGTGGCATACTGCGGATGTATCGGCTCAGATAATTTTGGTGATAAAATCCTAACTGATTTAAATCTTAAAAAGGTAAACACTCAAAATATTTTACGAAAACTCTCCGGCACCGGCATCACAGTTGCGCTCAATTTTGACCAGGATAGAGCGATGGTTACTTATCCAGGTGCAATGAGTGAATTGAAAGCTTCAGATATTAGTGATGACATGCTTTCGCAATCGCGCCATCTTCATGTGAGTTCTGTCTTTTTGCAACCTTCCCTAAAACCAGGGCTTGTGGATTTATTTAAACGCGCAAAAGACATGGGAATAACAACGTCATTAGATCCTCAATGGGACCCAAAAGAAGAATGGGATTGCGATTGGAATAACCTATTGGCATTGGTTGATGTGTTTTTGCCCAACATAGAAGAATTGAAAAATATTACAAAAAAAAAATCGCAGTCAGATGCAATTGATTCTATAAAAAATAGAGCGAACATCATTGTTGTTAAGAAAGGCACAGAAGGAGCGACTATTATTTCCGCGGATGAAATGTTTGAACAGCCTGCTTTTATCAACAATGATTTTGCAGATGCGATTGGTGCAGGCGATAGTTTTGACGCAGGCTTTATAAGTTCGTTTTTGCAAAAAAAAACTTTAAAGGAATGTGCCCGATTTGGAGCGGTGTGCGGTGCAATCAACACAACAAAAAAAGGAGGCACTACTGCATTTAATGATTTGAATACAGTAAAAAGAATTGCCTTAGAAAAATTTAATTATACTTTATAATGACGATGAAAGAAAAACTGGTAAACTTTACCAGGGAAAGAAAAGCTTTACTGGCGGCGAATTTTTACAACTTTGAAACCTTGAAAGGATTGCTGCATGCAGCAAAGGCCGCCAACAGCAGTTTGATATTGCAATTGAGTGAAAGTTCTTTAAATTATTTAGGAATCGGCCCGGCAATTGCAATGGCGCGGGCTATGCAAAAAGAGATTGGCGTAGAAGCGTGGGTTCACCTGGATCATGGAAGTAGTAACGAAGTGGTAAAAAAATGTCTGGATGCAGGATTTGATAGTGTGATGATAGATGCCAGTGAAAAATCTTTCGAAGAAAATGTGCGGATCACAAAAGAAGCGGTGAGAATTGCAGAACCATACAATGCAAATGTGGAAGCGGAATTAGGATATATCGCCAAATTAAATCAATCACAAACCATAGAACCAACCAGCGCAACAGATGCAAAAAATTTTATAGAAGCCACTGGTATTAATGCATTAGCTGTGGCTATCGGAAATGCACATGGTTTTTATAAAGAAACTCCAAAGCTTCGGCTGGACAGGCTGAAAGAAATAAGAGCGGTAACCCAATGTGCACTGGTTTTGCATGGCAGTAGTGGCATTCCGGATGGCCAGTTGCAGGAAGCCATTAAATGTGGTATCAGCAAAATCAACCTGGCAACAGAAACGAAAAATGCTTTCATGAAAAAGCTACAATTGTTGCTGGCTGATACAGATGAAATTGACCTAAGAAAAATATTTCCTGAAGCAATCGATGAAGTAAAAGAATTGATTACAAAAAAATTAAACACAATTAATTTTCAATGATGCTTAAAACATTTTATACATTTTTCTTTATGGCATTTGCCTCAAACTTGTTGGCACAAAAGCCCGATGAAATTTTGTTGAAAGATTACAGGCCGGTTTCTATTTATCATACGCCTGTGGCAAATATTCAAAGGGCTTCTTTTCCGGTAATTGATATGCATTCGCATAATTATGTCGATGCAAAAGGTGTGGATGCATTGGTGAAGCTGATGGATAAAATGAATATTCAAAAAACCATGATTTTATCTATGCAAACGGGAAATGGTTTTGATAGTGTGGTGGAAAAATATAGCCGGTATCCTACGCGTTTCATGATTGGTTGTGGATTTGATTATACTGGTTACGGCACGCCAGGATGGCAAAAACACGCCGTTGCGGAATTAGAACGATGCTATAAAAAAGGCGCACGGGCTGTCGGCGAATTAGGTGATAAAGGAATGGGTGAATTGTATTCAAAACCAACACCGGGAAAAGGCCTGCACATAGATGACCCGCAGATGAAACCATTGCTGGAAAAATGTGCAGAGCTTCACTTACCCATCATCATTCATATCGCAGAAGATGAATGGATGTATGAAAAGGCTGATGCTAATAATGATGGATTAATGAATGCTGGTAAGTGGCATGTAAATATGAATGAGCCCGGAAAATTGGGCCATGATGAATTGATTAAATCATTCGAAAATGCGGTGCGCGATAATCCAAAAACAATATTTATTGCCTGCCATCTTTTAAACTCATGTTCTAACCTGCAGGTGTTGGGCGACATGCTTGATAAGTATCCTAACTTATATGCGGATATAGCTGCCCGTTACGCAGAAATTGCGCCTGTGCCGCGTTACGCAGCTGCTTTCATAACAAAATACCAGGACAGATTGTTGTATGGAACGGATAATGATCCTGAGGAAAAAATGTTTAAAACAACTTTTAGGATTCTTGAAACTGCTGATGAACATTTTTACGAAACAGAAATGTTTAATTATCATTGGCCGTTATACGGTTTAAATCTGCCAAAAGAAGTATTGAAAAAAATATACATGGTAAATGCAGAAAAAATCCTGCATTATAAATAAATAATTCGTCCTCCTGTTTAAACAATTTTTCAAAACAGAATTGAAAGGCACGAAAAAAATAATTGAACTATGAAAAAGAAAATAATTTTAATTGCCTTCAGTTGTTGCTTCACTTTGGCAATTTCAGCACAGACAATTATCAGTAATAAGAATCTAAAAATGGAGGTAAACAATTACCTTCAAACAAAGATTAATTCTACATTCGCTGATGCGAAACCGCTGATGAATAGTTTTTCATCGTCTGAATATATTGAGACGAAATATTTCACCACAAAACTTTTTCATCTTACCAAAAAAGAAAAAAATCCAATTCGTGATGCGGCTGGAAATGGTGAAGAATATAAATTTTATGGAACTGATAACTCAAATAAAATAGAAAAAATTCTATCCATAAAAACCTATAAAAATTTCCCTGATGCAGCACACATTAGCGTACAATATATCAATCAGGGCAAAAAAGATTTGCCCGTAATTAAATGGGTGAACAGTGAATACCATGTAATTCCATCGAATGATTCTACAAAATTCTGGAGCTTCCAGGGCAGCTCGCATGCCGACCGCCGCGACTGGCTTCAAAAAGTAAACCGCGGCTTTTCTGAAAAAAATTTTATGGGAATGAACGCATCTGATTATGGTGGAGGTATTCCTATTATTGACCTTTGGAGGAAAGATGCAGGCATTGCCATTGGAAATACTACACCTGTTGCAAAATTAATTTCATTGCCGATTGATTATGACAAATATGCAACTACTGCGAAGATGAGTGTGGCTTATGATTATCCTGAAAAAGAAATTTTAAAACCCAACGATACGCTCAACACTTTTGAAACTTTTATCAGTGTGCATCAAAAAGATTGTTTTGCTACGTTGAGAGAGTTTTCAAACTATATGCAGACAAAAGGAATCAAACCCGCGCCAGAAGAGCCTGCAGCATACGAACCTATATGGTGCGCTTGGGGATATGAAAGGGATTTTACATTGAAAGAAATTTTAAATACACTTCCTAAAGTAAAAGAGCTGGGCATAAAATGGGTGGGGCTGGATGATGGATACCAACAGCAGGTAGGCGACTGGAATACAAACAAACAACACTTCCCAGGAGGAGATGCAGAGATGAAAGCGTTTGTTGACAGCATACATGCGCAGGGAATGAAAGCAGTTCTGTGGTGGGCACCAATGGCTGCAAGCCCGGATAGTAAATTTTTAAAAGAACATCGGAATATTCTTCTTGAACAAAAGAACGGTGCTCCCCAGTTTATTACGTGGTGGAATTCTTATTATATGTCACCAACCGACAAGGCTGTAATTGAGGAAACAAAACAAACAGTAAAACTTTTTTTGCAAGATTGGGGATTTGACGCTTTAAAATTAGATGGCCAATTTATGAATGCATGTGCACCTGATTATGCGGGCCACAATCTGGCTTACCCTGAACAAAGCTTTGAAGAAATGCCGCTTTTATTTAAAGCCATTTTTGAAACAGCAAAAAGTATTAAGCCAGATGCCGTAGTTGAATTCTGTCCATGCGGCGATGTGATGAATTTTTATCACATGCCTTACACCAATCAATTTGTGGCAAGCGACCCTGAAAGCAGCTGGCAGGTTAGGTTAAAAGGAAAAGTATATCATGCACTGATGCCAAATACAGCCTATTTTGGAGACCACGTAGAGTTGACAGATACCCATCAGGATTTTGCTTCACAGGTTGGCATCGGTGCCGTACCGGGAACCAAATTTGTGTGGCCCGCAACTGGCGTTAAAAGTAAAGATGAAAATTTATTAACACCGGAAAAAGAAAAATGGTTTAAGCAATGGATTGAAATTTATAATGATAAAATGCTAAGCAAAAGTATTTACCGTGGCGATTTGTATGATATCGGTTATGATTATCCGGAAACACATTGCATACAAAAAAGCGGTGCAATGTATTATGCATTTTACAATCCGAATTTTAACGGAACGGTCCAATTACGTGGTTTAAGCCCTGATAAAAAATACAAAGTGTATGATTATTTTCATGATAAAAACCTGGGAACAATAAATGGAAATCAACCCAGTTTAAAAATGAATTTTAAGCAGTTCCAGGTGATTGAAGTAACACCAGTAAACTGACAAATAGTTTGAATTTCTATTTTGGACCCTTTCTTTTAAAGAATAAAAAGAAATTTAAAACTGAGCTGAATTTTATGAAAACAAAACCTAAAATTAGAACTGCATTTAATTATGTTTTATCAAATGCTTTGGAAAATCTGACACTTTTTCACAACAAAGCTGGTCCATCACCTGCTGCAATTGCCTTTTTAAAATAACAATTGTATGGCCGGCGCCTTCATCGCCTAGAGCTGCAACTCCATACATAAACGTTCTTCCGAGGAATGCAAACTCTGCACCTGAAGCAAGCGCCCTTGCTATATCCGGTCCAGAACGAAGGCCGCTGTCCATCATTATTTTTATTTTATTATTATATTTTTCAACAATCTTTTTGAGTGAATGAATAGTGGATTCGCCTGCATCTAATTGCCTTCCTCCATGATTGGAAACGATAATCCCATCAATTCCCAACTGAATACTTTTTTCAACATCTATCTCATTCACGATTCCTTTCAAAACTAATTTTCCTTTCCACATATCACGGATCGCTGATATTTTATCTTCATTCAATCTGCCGTTGAAAGTTTTATTCATAAACAATCCAAGATGATGCATATTCATTCCCTTGGGCGTGTAAGGTTTCATTATTTTAAATGAAGGTTGGCCGTGAACTAATGTTCTAAGCGCCCAATTAGGCCGTCCGATAATCTGCAACACGTTATGCAGCGTCATTCTTGGAGGCATCGCCAGGCCATTTTTTATTTCTTTATTGCGGTAGCCAAATGTCGGCACATCACTAAGAATTACAAGAACAGGACAATGCTCCGACGCGCGCTTTATAATCTGGTCTCTCAATGTATTTTCTGCAGGATGGTACAATTGAAACCAAGCCTGCCCTTCGGTAATTTCGCTGATTCTTTCAATCGTGCTTGTGCTTACGGTACTTAAGGTAAATGGAATATTGTGTTTAAAAGCAGCCCTGGCAAGTATTTCAGGAGAATTGGGCCAAATCAATCCCTGCAAGCCAACTGGTGCTATACCAAACGGTGCATCATACACATGCCCAAAAAGCTCCGTCCTCATATCTGAGCCGGCATGTTCTTTAAGATACTGTGGAAGAAGCTCTACTTTACGAATGTCCGATGTGTTCTTGTAAAGATTAATTTCTTCATTGCAGCCTCCATCAAGATAATCAAACGCAAATCCCGGAATTCTTTTTTTTGCTTTGATTCTGAGATCTTCTACAGAAGGGTATCTTGGGTTATATTCTAATTTCATGAAAAATATTTTAGTTCAATAATATCGTGTGGAATTTCTTTTCTATTCCATGAATTGTGCATGCTAAGTGCTGCTCCGACTGCTGTTGCTTGTGCCATAGAAGCAGCAAAAACTTCGATACCAGGAAAAGCTGATGAAAGCAGGTTCATAAAAATAGTATTGTTGCTAAAGCCGCCATCAACAAAGATGCGCTTTACGTTGGTTCCTTTTAAAATTAATTGTGTTGATAAGAATTGCTGGGCAACAATATCAAGAATCAACTGGTGATAGGCTTCTTCATCATTTTTGAAAGAAGATAAATCCCTGTCAGTAAACAAACATTTATGTTGATTTTTTGTTCTCTCAACTAATTGTTCCATCGTTCCATTTTTCTTTTGAAGTGAGGTAATTATTTCAGCTTTGAATTCCATGGTTCTGTACCTGTCAGCATTATGGCAAAAATATTCGTGAATTTTTTTTACTCCTTGTTCATGTTCATTTCCTGCAAATAACCGTGAAGCCTTCACCGGATTAGCATCATAAGAAAAATAACACAGGCAATCATTTTTAAGTTCTTCTTTTGTAAGAGGCGTATGGTTAAAGGGATTCAAAGAAATGCACCAGGTACCGGTAGATATTAAAATAAAAGGTTCATGGAAATTCATGAGATAGGGAATCAATGCTGCGGAACTATCATGCAAACCTATTCCAACTGAATAATTATTTCCCATAAAAGAAGCAGGAACCACGTCAGTGCACGAAAGAATGGGAGCCAGTTTTCCGTCTATGCCTTCCTGTTGCACCCATGCATGGTATTCATTTTTTTGAAAATCCCAAAGATTGGTATGGCATCCTATGCTGGTGATATCACTGTAAACTTTTCCCGAAACAAGAAAACTTAAATATTGAGGAAGATGCAAAGCATACTTTATTTTATTAAACAAAGCCGACTTTTCATATTTGATGCGGTACAATTGCATTCCTGAATTCAGGCTTCCTAATACAGGTGATGCTGTCCGGAAAGAAAATTCTTCTTCGCCACCATACGTATCATAAAATTGTTTTTGTAATGATTCAGGATAGTTTTTTAAATAATTATATAATGGTGCAACTGCCTGTAGTTGTTCATCCAGGTAAACAAAGCTGGCGCCATAGCTCGTAAAATTAATAGCTTTGATTTTAAATTCTTTTGAGCTGGTTAATTCTTCAAGAGAATTATAAACAAACATTTTTAAGTTTTCTAAGTTTTCACATGAAAAACCATCTTCATCGGTAGTTTCAGGAAAAACAGAATTGCGTTCAAAAACAATTTTATAGTTTTCGTCAAACAAAAAAAGTTTTTTGTTGGTCTTCCCTATATCAAATATTGCTATGACGTTTTGTTCGTTCATATTCCTTCTTGTACTTCTTTAAAAGAAGCAAAGCGGTCGGTACGCCTGGCGTCAGACCGCGGTTTGTGTTTGTTATTCACACTAACCAAATAATTATCAATCATTCAATTATTCATTCTTGTTTCTTGTACAATGAACTCTTGAAATCTCATACCCGCGGTCTGACCTGCGGTGCCGACCGCTATAACCCAGTAGCTACTGATTTTACTCCTCGTTCTTTGATCAATTTCTGCCTTACTTTTTCTTTACGATAAATTGCTAAAGGATTTAATGCGCTTCCTTCACGAAGCCTTGTTTCTGCAACAAGAGCGCGTACATCTGTCCGATATGCATGTTGCAAAATTTCCTGAGCAGTAACCACATCATTATTATTTTGTGCTTCCACTAATTTTTTTCTGTCAATAATTAAAGATTGCGCATAGGCAATCATAATGGCTTCTACAGATTGCAACAAATCTTCCAAAGGGTCTTTTACATTATGCGATGCATCAATCATCCAGGCTAAATTATTTGCATGATTCATTTTTTTTGCATCCATGCCTTCTACTAATTCATTAAAAATTAAAAACAATTGATAAGGTTTAATGCTTCCCACTGTAAGGTCATCATCGCCATATTTCGAATCATTGAAATGAAATCCACCCAATTTCCCTTCCATCAACAGTAAAGAAACAATTTGTTCAATATTTGCATTTGCCAAATGATGGCCGAGGTCAACCAGAGTATAAGCCTTCTTTCCAAGTTTGGAAGTGTAGAGTAGGGACTGCCCCCAATCGCCAACTGTCATTGAATAAAAATTGGGTTCGAATGCTTTGTACTCGACAAACATTTTCCAATCATCCGGTAAGGCGCTATAAACTTCCTGCAAACTTTCCAAAGTATTTTGAAAAGCTTTTCTAAAATTTAATTGTCCCGGAAAACAAGAGCCATCGCTCAACCAAATGGTAAGAGATTTGGAACCTAATTGCTCGCCATATTTTATTACTTCAATATTATTATCTACCGCCTGTTTGCGAACAGCTTTATCTACATGTTGCATAGAGCCAAATTTGTAACTCAATTTTTGATCGGGCTGATCCTGGAAAGTATTTGAGTTCATGGCGTCGAATCTCAATCCGTTTTCCAAAGCCAGTTTTTTTATTGCATCGGCATCTTTTGGAATGTCCCATGGAATATGTAATGAAATTGCGCCGCTTGATCCATTAAGTGCATGTAACAAACCAATGTCTTCAATTTTTTCTTCCAGGTTCCGGGGCTCTCCGCCGCCTGGAAAACGTCCAAAACGTGTGCCACCAGTACCCAAAGCCCAACTGGGAATTGCTACCTGGAAAGCAATTAATTTTTTAATTACATCTTCCGCATTTTCTATTTGCCCTGAAATAAATTCAAAAAATTTATTATGATTTGGCAAATTTTCTTTGTTGCTTTTTTCGATCTGATCCTTTCCAAATTTCATTTTAAATATTTTTATTGTTGCATTAAGGTAAATAAAAAACTTCTTTTAATGGAATACTTACTGGCGAATAATCTTCATTCGTTTCCATAATATCTTTCATATAATCCCACCATTTTTTCATAACAGGTTGGCTGGGCAAATCATTTAATTTTTTATCATCTTCTATTGCAAAATAGGCAAACAAATCATTTGTTTCTTCGTCTAAAAAAATCGAATAATCTGTAATGCCTGTTTCTTTTAAAAGTTCTTTTAATTCAGGCCATAATTCGTCATGACGTTTTTTATATTCGGCCTCAAAACCTTTCAGTAATTTCATTTTAGAAGCAATACGCATAAACATTTTTTAAAAATCAAAAGGAAGACCGGTTCAAAAACCATAAACGATTTGATAATGGATTATGAGGAATAATTTATCTTACAAAACCCGCAGCAATGCCACCATCTACATTCAGAATATTTCCTGTTGATTTATTGAGCAATCCACCGACAAAAGCAAAACAGGCATTGGCAATATCTTCCGGCAAAATTGTTTCATTGAGCAGAGTTCTTTTAGCATAAAACGCGGGTAATTCTTCCACTTTTATTCCATATGCTTTCGCTCGCCCTTCGGCCCAGCCTCCTGCCCAGATATTAGAGTCGGAAATTACCGCATCAGGATTTACAATATTCACGCGAATCTTATCGCTCCCTAATTCTGCAGCCATTAATCTTGAAAGATGCGCCTGCGCCGCTTTTGCTGAGCCATACGCTACATTATTTGGACCGGCAACTATAGAATTTTTAGAAACGATATTAATGATATCACCACCAAATCCTTGCTTTCTCATTACGTCTATACATGACTGTGATACAAGGAATTGCCCTTTTACTAAAATATCGTATAGCTTATCCCAGTCTTCTGTAGTATGTTCCTGTATCGGTTTTGAAATGCTGATACCCGCGTTGTTGACAATTATATCCACACCTCCAAATGCGAGTGCAGCGCTTTTTACTGCTTCATCAATCGTTTGCTTATCGGTTACATCCAGTTTTGCTGATGACACACTATCTTTACTAAAAAGCTTTTCGAATTCAGCAACAGTTTCTGATATTCTTGCTTCATTTACATCATTAATTATAACGCATGCACCTTCCTCCGCAAATTTTTTCGCAATCGCTTTCCCAATACCACCACCGCTTCCCGTAACCAGCGCTACGCGCCCGCTCAACGATTTAGGCTTTGGCATACGCTGAAGTTTGGCTTCTTCCAACAACCAATATTCGATATCGAAAGCTTCCTGACGTGGTAAAGAAGTGTATTCCGATATGGCTTCTGCGCCTTTCATTACATTGATAGCATTGGTATAGAATTCCGCGGCCACACGTGCTGTCTGTTTATTTTTTGCAAAAGTAAACATGCCAATGCCTGGATTTAGAATTACAACAGGGTTTGGGTCACGCATTGCCGGGCTGTTATTGTGCTTGCAGGTATTATAATAATCGGAGTACATTTTTCTGTATTCCCGAAATTGAGGCTCAATTATTTCCTTTAAAACAGAAATATCATTTATTTGTTCGTTTACTGGCAAATTCAATATGAGTGGTGAAATTTTTGTTCTTAAAAAATGATCTGGGCAGCTAGTTCCCATTGGAGCAAGCCTTTCCAAATCATTTGAATTGATAAATTCCAATACTCTTTCATCATCTGTAAAATGGCCAACCATTTTGGTTTCAGAAGAACAGAAGCCTCTTAATACCGGTGCCAGTAAACCAACTTTTTTTAATCTTTCTTCTTTTGATAATGATTTAATTTTTTCGCCTCCAAATATTTCGCCGTTCTTTTTATAATTATCTTCAAGATATTGTGCGCAGGTTTCAATTACTTCTAAAGTATTAAGATAACTTTCATAAGCCGTATCGCCCCAGGTAAATAAGCCATGTGAACCCAGCATGATACCATGGATGCCAGGGTTTTCGTCTAAGCATTGCCGTAATTTTAACCCAAGGTCAAAACCCGGGCGTTGCCATTCAACCCAGCCAATACTTCCATTAAATAATTCCTCTGTAATTTTCTTACCATCCTTTGCGGCAGCAATGGCAATAGCTGCATCAGGATGTAAATGATCAATATGTTTGAATGGAAGAAACGCGTGCAGCGGCGTATCTATGGATGGCGCTTTTGAATTCAAATTATAAATACAGTGATTAAATAATTCCACCATTTCATCTTCATGTTCAATTCCGCGATATACATTTTTCAATCCTCTTAAACAATCTACATACAGAGCAGCCAACCCACTCCGGTTCATGGTTCCAAGATCCCCGCCACTTCCTTTCAACCACATTACTTCTGTTTCTTCTCCAGTTGTTGGGCCAATCGCCATCGTCTTGCAGGAAGTATTGCCACCTCCATAATTGGTCAACCTTAAATCGGCGCCCAGCAAATTAGAGCGGTAGATCAATAATCCTACTTCATCACCAGCGAGTTTCGCTGCTATTTCATCATCCCACAAATAACTGACGTGTTTGAATTCCTTTGTTGTAGTACTCATATTTGTATTTGTTTCTTATTAAAATAAAATTTTCTCACCCCTCTCTAAAACCTGTAAGGTTTGCCTTCTCACTGGTGCAATGCATTCCCATATCCCACCAATATTACTGAGGCAATAATGGTAATGATTCCCAGAATTATTGTTGTCCTAGTTTTCGTACTAACGCCTTTCCATTCTTTCAGCGCAAAGCCCCACATATTGGCTACTAAAATAATAAAGGACATGTGCAGTATCCATGAACTTGCTCCATTACCTAATTTACTTTCTCCCATTCCATAAAAGAAAAACTGGAGAAACCAAAGCGTACCTGCCATTGCACAAAAAAGATAATTATGCAGTAGTGGTGTTTTTTTATTGGTATAATCTCCAAAAGTTTTATTCCGGATATTTAAAAACATAGTCCAGATAAAATTGGTCGTAAGGCCGCCCCAAAGTAATACGATGTAGATTACATTATTGCGGTATAAAAAGTTTCCGGTTTCAGAAGGGTTAGCCGCCTTCCACGCATCGTTAGCCACCTCAGCCATTTTAGACCCCGCTTCAATTCCGTAATTAAAGCAGGCACTGAGAATACCGGATATTATACAAACAATTAATCCTTTCACCAGGTTAAATTCCTTTACACTTTCTTTCTTTTTTTCCTCAGGCAGTTCATGTTCTTTTAAAACACCAGCTCTGCCGCAAATAAAAATTCCAACCAGGCATAATATTACTCCGGCCAGAACAATTTGCCCCCATGAGTTGGAAAGCAAATCAGTAAACGTAACCTTTCCTTCCGTTGGATGAAAGTTGTAATAGATAGAAGGTGCCAATGATCCAAATGCAGCAGTAAAACCTAATAAAATAGAATTACCCAGCGACATTCCAAGGTACCTCATTCCAAGTCCGTACATCAAACCACCAACTCCCCAAAGCACGCCCCAAAAAAATGTCCAGCCAAACGTGGCGGCAGGTGTGTTAGAAATAATTTCTGCAAAATGCGGTATGGTAAGCCAAGCTGCAATCGGCGGTACAATCAGCCATGAAAATAATCCTCCCACAATCCAGAAGCTTTCCCAGTGCCAGCCTTTTACTTTGTTATAAGGTACATAAAAACTTCCAGAAGCAGCGCCGCCAATGAAGTGGTAAAAGATTCCGTAAATTATTTGCATTGTTAAATTTATTTTTATGGCAATGATATAAAATTAAATTTCTAAAATTGGTTAGCTGTCATGAACTGTTGTTGCACTAATGATATAACAGGATAAAAACTTCAATTTACATTTTTTAAAAATCTACTGAGGTATATTTAAACTATTCTTTCTATTTTTCAAATGATAACTTTTCCCCTTCCAAACAAATGTTACTGTTTGTTTTTAAAGTAAGATTGATTTTTGGATTTATATGCCCGTTGCATTCATGATATAGCTATTCTTATTACTGATAAAATTCTTATTACAGCAGCTAGAATAATCCTGCAAATAATAAGATTGAATTTTTCATTTAAGTGATTAATGTATGTTGTTTTAGATTTTATTATTGACGAGTAAATTTTATGATTAATATCATTATTATTTATCTCCTCTCAACAGCCATTATTTTTACCGGCCCCAATAAACCAGACGGCAAAAGTTTCGAATTAGCCTGGTAAAAAGGCATTGTGGTATAAGTAATTTTATTAGTAACACCCGGTTGCGCATCGCCTGTCAAACGGTTCACCCAAAGATTGGTTACTTTGATTACCAATGTATTTGTGCCCGGTTTTAGTGCGCCTGAAATATTTACGCGGAACGGATAATTCCAAAGTATGCCCAATGATTTTCCATTCACTATTACTTCTGCAAGATTTTTTACATCGCCAAGATTTAACCACAACTCTGCATCTTTTGTAAACCATGCTTTATCCGCAGTAAATGTTTTTGTATAGGTAGCAGTGCCCGAAAAATATTTGATGCCTGCATCCGCATTTTCTGTGAATGAAGTAAGTTTATCAAACGTTGCACTTATTGGTGCGCCACGGCCTTTTTGAAAATCGACTTTCCATGAACCATTTATTGTTGCTAATTCATTTACTTTAACCGGCGGCAATTCAACTGATGTTTTTGTGGCCTTGTCTTTGAACACTATAAACAACGCATCATTTCGTTCCATGTGCAGCTTCACTTTAGTAACGCCATCCGCAATACTGTAAGATAATGGTTCGGTTTTACCTGTTTCTGCAAACCACAATTCAGGAACTTTTCCGTCAATGCGAAATGTTGTTTCAATATCCTGCACGCTGTTGTTCCTGCTATCTACCCAATAAATATCGCTGCCGGGTAATTTACGATGCACATACATCAGCTTTGTATCAGATGAAGGTTTTGAATATGCAAAATCAGGTACAACATTCATCTGGTTAAGTACTTCTTCAATTGTTTTTCCGGTAAAAACCCGTGGATTTCCTGAATGCCATATTTCGGCTACTATGTTTTTAAATTCTGCCGGATCATCTGATAGGCTTGGCGTGCTTTGCGGTTCTACACCACTGATTGTTGCACCGCCTTTTACCAACCTCTCAATTTTCTTTAAAACCGGTAAAGACATTCTTATTGCATTACTATCGAGCACGAGTAAACGATAACTCATCCCGCTCGGCGTAACTAACTTTCCGTCTTTTACTGACAAAAGATTGATTAATGCATCAGGATTGATAAAATCATAATTGTACCCTCCAGGCACATCAGGCAATTTTCTACCGAACAAGGAAGTAATATTGTTGTCTTCCCCATAATAATAAACAACATCGGCAACAAACTTCCCTTGTTGCAATAGGTAACTGCTGCGGGCAAGATAAGTTGTCCATGGCTTTGCTTCCTCCGCCCAGGTTTCATGACGGGTAAACCATTGTCCAAATGGCCCAAGCCCAAGGCCGGGAATTTTATCATCGGTAGGTTGATGAACAGAACAGTGAATTACAAAACGATTTAAACCACTTGCCAGTTCCAGGTCTGCAGTAGGTTTTAAGTTTTCAGGGGAATAAGACCATGCAGTACCTCCAATACCAAAAGCAGTCAAAGATTCAGCAGCTACAAGATTTTGCCCATAAATATGTGCCACGGATGCAGACTCGCGAATATCTGCCTGATAACTGGTTTGATTTCCTCCATTTATTATACTTGGCATCCACATGGCAGACATCGGTACGAATGCTTTACGTTTTACGTCCATGCCATCTGCAATTAAAGCGCGGCCACTTTCATGCGATTCTGAATATCGCTTCATTCCATATTGCGCAAGAATTTTTGTCAATTGATCATAATGATATTCTGCTACCATTTCGCTCAACGTATGCCTGAAGTCATATAAAAACTGCTCGCTGGCTTTTGAACTTTTTACGATCTGGCCCGTTAATACAGGCAGCCATGGAATCATATTATAGCCGCGGCGTTTTAGAAATTCCTCAGGAAGGTTTGCCGTCCAGTTTTGTGCACCAGCTTCCCAACTATCCGTTACCATATATTGCAAGCCACCATTGTTTCCCGTTAAACCTTGTGTTGCATTTTTGTATTGGCCCAGATAGTTGGTGAAATAATTTTTCACGGCAACCGGGTCAAGTTTATCTACTTCCGGACCAGTCGCCTCCGGAGATGCGGGATGATTAGTGATTCCCAACAAAGAATATCCAAAGCGAACTACTTTCCATTCTCCATCTGGCGCTGTCCAGTTTAATGATCCACCTGCATTCAATTTATCAGTCAGGCCAATAATATCTCCTGTTGTAACCACATCATTTGTTTCATCCGTCATCTTTGCACTCAAATCACCTACCGGTGCAAATGCATCTTTCTCCTCAAACATATTAATGCGGTCAGCTGTATGCAAAACAATTTCTGCTATTTCAGTACCACCAATATCTTTCACAGCTCCCCCAAAACCAAAGGCTGCAGCTGGGTTTGAAGCCATTGGCGGATTTTTTATTGTAATGCGAAAATATTTTGCAGTAGTTGCTTTTATGTCAATGGTTTGCTGCAATACAGCACCCGGCGGTATGACGCAGACTAATTTATAAGTAATACCATCATCACTGACTTCCAGTTTGCGGCTGTCTTTTGCATCAGCGCCCTGGCCAAAAACACCAGGATTACCGCCCCCCACCATGGTTATGGCTTTAATAGTTTGTGGTTGAGGAAATGCAAACTGTATCCAACCATAACCGGCCGCTGAATCTCTCGGTAAAATATTGGTTGTACCAACATCTCCATCGGTTAATTGTTGTAAAGTAAAGTTGCCGCCGCTCGATGTAACAACAGCACCTAGCTCATTCAACGATTTATCTGCTGCCGGTAATTTGAATGCCACAACAGTAACGTCTTTATAAAACAAAGGATTTTTTGATTCGTCAACGTTTTCACCAAATCCACTTTGCAAAGGAATGTTCTGAAACGGGCCTGTTATACCGGATGGTGCCGGAATTTTAATGTTGGATGATCCTCCTTTCACCCTTACTCCTGTCCACACAATTTTTTTCATCCCATCTTCCGGCTTTACCCAGGGACCGCCGCTTTCACTCCAGCCGGGTGAACCAGCAATTGCCATTTCCAGATGCAGTGAATCTGCAAGCTTTGTAGTAAAATGGAAAGCATCTTTCCATTCAGGTGTCATGTACGTCAAGCGCTTTTTTACTATCTGAGGTGTGCCTAATGCTGCATCAAAATTCTGAAAACCGCCAATACCCACACGATGCATCCATTCAAGGTCTTTGGCAATTCCATCTTTGGTAATATTTCCATTCATCCAGTGCCACCAGACACGAATTTTTGCTGTAGATGGCGGATTCTCAAAATTAGAATATATGTTATCATTGTTTTTACCCTTTAAAGATTGTGCAAAAACCGGAGTAAAAAAAATTGTATACAATAGAAACAGGAGAATCTTTTTCATTTTCGCAATTGTTTTAATTAAAAGAGTTATCAAGAGATATAGTTGCAATTTAGAAACGCCATTTTATTTGACTATCCTGTACAGTATGTAACCATCCTGAACTGTGCTTCACCACCAACAAGTAAATAATATTTACATTTATAGGAAAACCAATCACCAATGGCTTTTGAAAATATCTACCGCTTTTTAAAAATAGACGAACAATCAATCACACCAAAATATTTGCAATTAGCCAATTCGGTTCTGCATGCAGTTGAAATAAATGCCATCAGTAAAGATTACTTACTGCCATCCATTAATGATTTAAGCTATGAACTAGATGTATCAAGAGATACAGCGGAAAAGGCTCTTCGCTATCTGAAATCACTAGGTGTAATTGGTTCAGTTCCCGGAAAAGGTTATTTTATCGCTAACACTGATTTTAAACAAACGATAAAAGTCTTTTTACTGTTCAATAAATTGAGCGTGCATAAAAAAATAATTTACGATTCTTTCGCTTCCAGTTTAGGTGACCAGGCTGCTATTGATTTTTTTATTTACAATAATAATTTTTCTCTTTTTAAGAGATTAATGCAGAAAAATAAAAATAAAGATTATACTCATTATGTTATTATTCCGCATTTTTTGGAAGGAGGTGGCAACGCCAATGAAATTATAAATGAAATTGAAAAAGGGCAATTGATTTTATTGGATAAATTAATTCCCGGAATAAAAAGGGAGTATGGAGCTGTTTATGAAAATTTTGAACAAGATATTTTTTTCGCCTTAAAGGAAGCGCTTCCCCATTTAAGTAAATACCAAACTTTAAAAATTATTTTTCCGGAATACACTTATCACGCTAAAGAAATTTTGAAAGGCTTTCATACCTTCTGTAGTGAATATGCATTCAATCACAAAGTAGTTCAAAATATAGCAGAAGAAACTGTAAACGAAGGGGAAGTTTTTATTAATCTTATGGAAGATGACCTTGTTGTTTTACTGGAAAAAATTCAAAGCACCGATTTAAAAGTTGGAAAAGATGTTGGCATTATTTCTTATAATGAAACGCCATGGAAACGTTTCATTCTTGATGGCATCACCACCATTTCTACAGATTTTAAAAAGATGGGTGAGATGGTGGCTGATTTAGTTTTAGCAAACAGCAAAGAGCATATTGAAGTTCCGTTTGCATTGACTTTAAGAAGATCGCTTTAAGTAAATGTGTTTTGTATTATAGGCTTCGTTACTAAAAGAATTCATAAGGCAAAACCAAAATTATTACAATAGATTTCACAGTAAACCAACAAATACAGAAGATTCTTGTTTGCGTTGCCTTTTATATAATTGAATACACAAATTCAGTTTCGGCTTACCTCTTTTTAAAATTCAATTTAAAACGGCGATGGGCTGATGCACGTCCAGCCACCATCAATGATTATTGTTTGCCCTGTGATATGCGTAGCCTTATCTGAAACGAGAAATAATGCGGCATTTGCTATGTCTGTTACTGAAGCAGGCTTTCCTAATGGTGTAATATTTGACCACGTTTTCTCATAGCCTTCCTCAACTAATGTGCGCTCAGTTGCTGTAGCGCCGGGGGCAATAGTATTTACATTAATCTTGTACTGCGAAAGTTCGATGACTAAATTTTTAGCAAGCATTTCAAGCGCCGCTTTGCTCATGCCATAAGCTGCGAGTTGCTTGTGCGCCTGGTGACCTGTTACAGAAGAAGTAAATAATAATGAGCCTCCGGTGTTTTGTTTCTTCATTTGATTTGCCGCGGCCTGCGCTAAAAAGAAAGTACCTGCCAAATTCACCTGCATTACCCTCAAAAAAGACTCTGGCTTATAGGTAAAGAAATCTCCGAATAAAGTGATGCCGGCATTTGCAATTACAATGTCAATCTTTCCAAATTGTGCAATGGTTGAATCCACCATTTGATTTATAAAAATTACATCACCCGAATCTCCGGCAATTGCCATACAACTTCCGCCAGTATTTTTTTTAATATTTTCGACTGCTTTATTTGACAATTCAGGATCAATATCATTTAAGATGACATGCGCGCCTTCTTTCACCAGGTTGAGGCAAATTTCAAAACCAATACCCTGCCCGGCTCCTGTTATTATAGCAACTTTATTTTTAAATTCCATTTGAAAATTTTACCATTCTACTAATTAAACTTTCCTTTATGATTTAGGCTTCTTTCCTTTTAAACTTACAGTATCAATCATCTTAATTTTTGCTTTACAAAAAGAAAAATTTAAAGGATTTAATTATTTAAAAAGCAAGGGTGCAAAATCGTAAAGATTATGGCGCCATGTTAGAAATGTATGCCCTGCCGGAAAAGTGGGTGCCTTTTGATACTTGATTCCGTATTTATCAAACATTGCCATCACTTTATTTCCATTTTCATACGCAATATCTTTTTCACCACCCATGGCAATCCAGAATAATTTAAACTTGTTGATTTGTGGGTTCTTCAAAGCATCTGCATGGTGTTCTTCAAGATCTTTTAATTGAGCAGGAAAATACCCGGTGCTTAACGGCAACATGTAACCAAATTTTTCAGGGGCAAAAATTGCAATATTCAATGCTTGTAAGCCGCCCATGGATAAACCTGAGAAAGCCCTGTCATCGCGCTTATCAGAAACGTTGTAATGTTTTTCAACATAAGGCATGATGTCATTAAAAAGAATTTTATAATACGGATCGCTTTCAATGCCTGCCTCCATGTGAAATCCTTGTACAGGATGCCCCATCGCCATTACTACCACAAATGGTTTGATTTTTCCAGCAGCCAATAAATTATCAAGAATAAAATTTGCACGGCCCGCAGTTGTCCATGAAGCATCATTATCGCCACCGCCATGTTGCAGGTACAAAACAGGAAGTTTCCCTTTCATTTTTTCATAACCTGGCGGCGTATATACGTGCATGCGTACATCATTATTCAACACTGAAGAATGTAGCCAAACAGTTTCAACTTTTCCATGTGGTACATTTTTTCTAGCACAATAATCATCTTCTGCGCCGGGCACTTCAAATAAATTCGACATGCCATTTTCACTTTCCTTATAAACCGGATTGCGCTGATCAAAAGTTCTTACGCCATCCACGCTAAAATCATAAGTATACAGATCGGGGCGCACAGCGCTTAACGTTACCGACCAAACTCCATTGTCTGCCTTAGTTAATGACAGTGGTTTATATTCTTTCAAAAAGTCGCCCATCACGCTTACTTCAGAAGCTTTAGGTGCGTAAATACTTAGCACTACCTCGTTACCATTTGAAATTCTGACTGACTGTAAAGTATCACCCGGGTTCCTTGGCGACATATTTGGCTGTGCTGAAGCAACAGTGGTAATAAATAAAAATCCAAAATATATTTTTTTCATAACAGGCTTGTTTAGATGAATATCAGCAATTTTGTTTTATACTAATTTGAAGAGGTTATACTCTTTTGCGAAGTATAAATGTATTCAAATTTTTCAATAGGGAGAATTGAAAATATTTGTATAAAAAAATAATTGGAAAGAAATAGATTTTTTAATACTTGAAAAAAAATGGCCAAATTCATTCTAAAGATAAGATGGTCAAATGGATTAAAATTATAGTAAACCCACAAATAAAGGGGATTAGTAATTTACCTTCTTTATCCTTAAACACACACATAAATACTAACAGAAGATGCCATCATCGCTTAAAGGATAAAATAAGAATCAGGCTTATTTGTTTGTTTACTGGCAACCCAATTATTTTCAAGAAAAATTGGTAGAACAATAATTAATTTAATGCCCTTTGCCCCATCCAAACCAATCATTTCCATTGGCATAAATCAATAAGGCAAACAGGATCACCATCCCGACGATTTGAGCATATTCCAGGAATTTATCGCTCGGTTTTCTTCCCGTTATCATTTCAACAATTGTAAAAACAACATGGCCGCCATCTAAAGCCGGAATTGGCAACAAATTCATAAATGCAAGTATAATAGAAAAGAAACCGGTTATTTTCCAAAATGCTTCCCAATCCCATCCAGTACTCGGAAAAATTGAAGCCATGGTTTTAAATCCACCAAGCCCTTTATAGGCACCGGTCTCAGGATTTAAAATCATCTTAATCTGCTGGACATAAAAATCCAATTGCTTTCCTGTTTCCCTAACTCCGGCAGGAAAAGATGCAAGGAAACCATATTTTTTATTTTCTATTTTTAAAATCCCAAGGCTGTCCGCCTGTACATAATTAATGTTATAAAAACCAATGGTTCCGGCAGTATCTACCAAAACCCTTACATCAATTGGGTTTCCATTACGAATAATTTTTAAAGAAACACTGTCGCCTTTTTTCTGCTTCAGCAAAGGTGCCATTTCATCAAAATAACTTACAGCAGTAGAATCTACCCCAACGATTCTATCAAAAACCCGTAAGCGCTCCTGGTTCAAATTGATTGAATCTTTATCATCACTTCCGCCACTCATTCTTGCATTCCTGATATCAGCTGAGACAGCTTTACCTGAGCCGGATGAACCATTTTCCTCTGAACCTGGAAACCCTCCGATTATAACAGGAAGCCTTGGGCTAAAAAAACGATTACTTCTTTTCCCCTTTTGCTCTACCAACTGTTCAATCATATTAATGGGGATATTGATCGTTTCCTGGTGCCCGTTTCTTTCAACAGTAATTTGTTTTCCCACTAAAACTTTACCAGCCAGGTCATCAAAATATTTTACTGGTTCACCATTTACGGCCAAAACTTTATCCCCGGTTTTTATCCCAATATTACTCATCAGGCTATCAGTAACCCAAACCCCGTTTTTCATATTTTGCATGGGCATTTTTGTTTCCCCCCAGGTAAAAAGAATCATTGCATAAATAAAAAAAGCAAGCAATACATTCATGGTAACACCTGCCAATAAAATGACCAGCCGCTGCCAAGCCGGTTTGCTCCTGAATTCCCACGGCTGAGGTGGCTGTTTCATTTGTTCTTTATCCATACTTTCATCTACCATTCCGGAAATTTTTACATAGCCGCCTAATGGCAGCCAGCCAATACCATATTCCGTGTCTCCTACTTTCTTTTTGAAAATAGAAAACCATGGGTCAAAAAATAAATAGAATTTTTCTACACGGCATTTAAACCATTTGGCAGTAATGAAATGGCCAAACTCATGAACAATAACTAAAATAGAAAGGGAAAAAATAAGGTATCCGGCTTGCAAACCTACGCTGGGCCAATTGATTGCTAAAAGTGTCATATTGATTCTCCTGCCTTTGAGGCGGAATAAGTTTTTATTTTTTTAATATTTTTTTCTTCTTTCTTCCTCCTTAGGAGGTTAGGAGGCTATATATTTACCAAAGAAGCCGCAAAATTACGCGCCTCGCCATCGCTTTCAAAATAATCTGAAAGATTTGGCTTTTCTATATAATTTATTTTTTGCAGGCATTTTTCTATTACAGCTGTCATATCCAAAAAACCAATCCTGTTATTTAAAAAAGCCCAAACAGCAATTTCATTGGCGGCATTTAAAATACAGGGCAAATTGCCACCTTTTTCAAGTGCAGTAATTGCCAGGCTCAGATTGCGGAAAGTTTTCATATCCGGTTCCTCAAAAGCAAGAACAGGAATTTTTTTAAAATTAGCCCTTGGATTATTATTGGCTACTCTTTTAGGAAAAGTAAGCGCATACTGAATAGGAAGTTTCATATCGGGCAATCCCATTTGCGCTTTAATGCTTCCATCTTCAAATTGAACCATGCTGTGTACAATACTTTGGGGATGAATAATTACTTCAATTTGATCCGGCGCAAGGTTAAAAAGCCATTTGGCTTCAATCATCTCAAGCCCTTTATTCATCAATGTTGCAGAGTCAATAGTAATTTTTGCGCCCATTTTCCAGTTCGGATGCTGTAAGGCATGGTCCCGTTTTACATTTACCAGGAAATTAGGTTTTTTACCAAGGAACGGCCCTCCGCTCGCAGTTAAAATTACCTTTTCAATTTTATTTCTTGTTTCCCCGATCAGGCATTGAAAAATTGCTGAATGTTCGCTGTCAACAGGAATTATCGGAACCCTTTTTTCAACAGCCAACTGCATTACCAAATCGCCCGCTACTACAAGGGTTTCTTTGTTGGCCAATGCCACTGCTTTCCCTTTTTCCACTGCCTTTAATGTTGGTTTCAATCCGGCAAAGCCGACAATCGCCGCCAACATCATATCGTAAGTATCAAAATCGGCCACTTCTTCCAAAGCTGTTTCACCCGAAAAAACTTTTATATCGGTTGATTCAAGTGCCTTTTTTACTTTTTCATATTTATTTTCATCAACAATAACTACCGCATTGGGTTTGAATTTGAGCGCTTGTTCAATCAATAATTTATCATTTGTCTGAGCAGTTAATATTTCTACTTCGAACAAATCAGGATGAGCATCTATAACTTCCAAAGTCTGAGTGCCAATTGAACCGGTTGAGCCGAAAATCGCAATTCTCTTTTTTATGGATTCTGCCATTTCATTATTCTTTAATAACATAACCAAATGACGAATAATTATTATTCCTCATTTAGGAAGTTGGCAATTTACTGTAATAATTCTTGTAAAGTATTATTCACCTTTGCAAAATTGAAACGGTTGGTGATATTTTGCATCATCTTTTTTATTTCTTCATTTTGAAGGTTGCCGATTGAGCCTTCATGCGAATGTTTCATATTCATATCTGTTTTAAATTTACCCTCTTCCACGTCAGCGCCAATTTTTTTATAAGCATCCCTCAAAGGCATTCCATCTAAAACTAATTTATTCATTTCTTCTACGGTAAATAAATATTTATATTTTTCATCAGAAAGAATGTCTTTTTTTATCTCAATATTTTCAAACATCAAAATAGCCATCCTGATACAATCTTTTAAATTTTTTATCGCAGGAAAAAGATGTTCTTTTAATAACTGAAAATCGCGGTGGTAGCCTGACGGAAGATTTGTTGTAATCAGCATTATTTCATTTGGAAGCGCCTGGATGCGGTTACAATGGCCACGAATTAATTCAAAAACATCCGGGTTTTTTTTGTGCGGCATGATGCTGCTTCCTGTTGTAAGTTCATCAGGAAAAGAAATAAATCCAAAATTCTGATTCAGGTAAATACAGGCATCCATACTCATACGGGCAAGCGTAGACGAAATATTTGCAAGTGACTGCGACAAAACCTTTTCTGTTTTCCCCCGGCTCATTTGCGCATATACTACATTGTAATTTAAATCTTCAAAGCCCAACAATTGGGTAGTCATTTTCCTGTTAATGGGAAATGAAGAACCAAACCCTGCAGCAGAACCTAAAGGATTTTTATTTACAATTTCCCAGGCTGCATGTAATGTGATTAAATCATCCACTAAACTCTCCGCATAAGCCCCAAACCACAATCCAAATGAACTGGGCATCGCAAGCTGAAAGTGAGTATAGCCGGGCAACAGGTAATCTTTATACTTTTCACTTTGAGCTTGTAAAAGATTAAAAAACTTATTTACCTCATGAACCAAGCCCTCAATTTCGCTTCTTAAAAAAAGTTTCAGGTCTAAAATAACCTGGTCGTTCCTTGACCGCGCAGAATGAATTTTTTTTCCTGCTTCGCCCAGTTTTTTTGTTAGAATAAATTCTACCTGCGAATGAATATCTTCTACTCCTTCCTCCAAAGTAAAATTTCCGGATTGAATATCTTTATAAATATCTTTTAAACCATTTTCTAATTCATTCAAATCTTCCTTCGACAGTAAACCAACTTCTTTGAGCATTTTTATATGAGCCAAAGAACCCAACACATCAAAAGGCGCGAGGAACATATCCAGTTCGCGGTCTTTACCTACTGTAAAAGTTTCTACTTCTTTTAATGATTCCGTATTTTTTTGCCAGATTTTCATGCGTCAGTTAAGAATTAAAAATTGCGAATTACGAATTAAAAATTAAGGATTATGAATTTAGTTGGCAAATTTATGCAAACATACATGGTGAAACAAAAACATAATTCATTAATGACAGGAATTCGCACGAGAATTTAAAAACAATAATTTCATGTAGCAGTTACCGGCATTGGAAGGAGCGCCGGCTGATGTTGGTGCCTCGCCAACGGATTCTTTTTCTTTCGTCTGAATCAGGATTTTAAAGATTTACAGGATTTTAGGATGTAATTAATCCTGCTTATCTTTTCATTATGTGAATCCTGGTTCTAACGATATTTACAGTAAACGAACAAATATTGGAGATTTTTATTTCACAAAACTCAGGCAGTTTTCCCTGTTTCGTGCCCTAAGCCCTATTCCTATCTCATGAACCATTCATCCGCCGGGCCTTGTTAGAAGTGTGATTCAGTTTGTAGTTAGCAAGGGACGAATAATGGTGGATAATTTAACTGTGGTAAAAAGCTCAAACTAGTCTTTCTTTTTTACTACTATTTTAAACAACTGATCTGTAGTCAGGAATTTATCCCATTTTTTACTTTTCAATCCTTTTATTAATTCTTTATCCCCTGTCCATAATTTTCCACCCACATGCTCAGTTAATGCAACAAATTCCGTGTCATCAATATCAATGCCGGCGGTTAGTGATTCAGCTTTCAAAAATAATTTTACTGGTATCAATTCTACATTAATAAATTTTATTTTTGAAGTTATTAATGCAGCCACTTTACGCAATTCTGCTTCGGAATAATTAGATATTTTCTTAAGTTTGTCCCAATGTTCGATTAATTCCAGTTCAAGCTGTTGAGTTGAATACAAATTCAGTTTTGATTTTGGATGCAGAATGATTCTTGAGAACTTACTGTTGGTATTAAGGATCGCACTAAAGGTGATATTGGTATCAATCACAACTCTCATAAGCCCAATTTCTTTTTGGTTTTAGGCCAACGCCCTTTTTTTATTTTATTTACCAAATCATCTACCTGGTTTTGCGATGCTTTCGATTTTTTTGCAATTTCTTTAAAGGCAAACAAGTCAGCAATTTCCTGCAACTCTTCCAGTTTAGTGGTGGCCGGCAGACGGAAAATCACTTCCTTTGCGGTTCTTTCAATTATCATTTTTTTGCTTTTTGTAAATATAAAGAATTATATTTTTTTCAAATTCCTTTACAGAAATCATTGAACGAATTATATTAAAACATTTATAACACCGGTTTCTGCCCCATGAAACTGAATGAGCTTAGTGATTCGTGGGGACAATATCTTTTGAGCTTAAATTATTCTTCCTGACTGCCTTATAAAATACAAATGTTAACATAATAAAAATTTTCTTTACTTTTAAATCAAGAAACACTCTCTGACAAAAAGCCAATTTCTATTAACAATATTCATTAACGTACTAAAACTTCACCAGCCATTATTTCCCGGGAAATTCTCTTTAAATAACTGTTATGTCAAAAGAAAATACAAAGAAGGGGTATTGGTATTTACTTACTCACTATTTTTCTGAGAGAAGAAAATTCATAAAAGGATTAAAAGAAGAGAACCAGGAAGAGGACGCAGAAGAAATTATTAAAAATGAGAAAAAATGCCTGCGGGTAGAAGAGAAAATAATTCAAAACAAAAAAATAACCGGCCTTGCCATTTCAGGTGGTGGCATACGATCAGCGTCTTTCGGGCTTGGAGTTATGCAGGCGCTTGTGTCAAATGATAAGCTTAAGGATATTGATTATTTGTCAACGGTTTCAGGAGGAGGATACATAGGCTCTGCCTTAACCTGGGCACTGCACCAGGACCCGGATGCGGGGCTGGAGCCACACAATTTTCCCTTCAGGAGAAAAGAGAAAACCATATCCGGAGATGGTACCTTACAGGATTATATCCGGCAACACCGCAATTATTTAGCACCTACTTCCAGCCTTGATATTACGTCATTTGCGGCCATAGTAATCCGCGGCACGGTCATGTCTGTGTTTGCTTATTTTAGTTTATTAACGGCAGCTATTACATTTTTCCTGGCAGTATTTTATTTGATTCATCATGGGTTATTAATTCTTGATAAAACATCCGGCACTTTTAGCAACATAGAAGCCGTTGTATTACTGATCCTGCTTGGTTTTTTGATCTTAAAGAGATTCCTTAAGCCCAATCATAAATTGAGAATCTTCATTGATCTTTTCTTATTTGCTTTGATGATAATTAATATCATTTTTTTATCCTTATCATCCATTTATTTTAAAGAAGAAACATTTCTAATCATTGTTGGAACTATTGTACTTGTATTTTTTATCGCGAAGGGGTTTACCGATTCTGTAGGTGGTATTTTTAGTTTATTAATTGAGGTTAGCCTTTTTGTTGCTGTACTGATATTTTTAATGTTATCTTCTTCTTTTTTTTTCGATCCCACAGACAACCTTATTAATAATTATATAATCTTTTTCAACATTGGAATTGCTGCGTCACTGATTATCTTTTTTATTCTAAAGCGGCTTATCAATTTAAAAAGTAAAGATGGAGACAAATGGGCCTCTTCTAAGTATAACACTTTTATTGAAGGGCAAAAGCGGATGGGGGCATTATTAAAAACAGGCATAGCCTGCATTGTAATTGGCTCTCTTAATTATTTTTTCAAGAACCCTTCCTTACAGTTTATACATGCTGCCTGGTTTGAAAAGTTGCATGATAACATACCTGTTTTATTAGCGGTTGCCTTTACAATATTTGGCGCATTCATCGGCGTTTGGCATAATAAAAAAAATCAGAAGGAAGAAAAAGCCAAAAGTGGCTCATCAGGCATATTAATTTACGCAGGAGTTTTCACCATGCTTTTTGGATTACTTTTTCTTGCTTTCAATTTAGCAGATAAAATTTTTAGTTGGTTTAAAAAAGATACAGGGGATTTTCTTAAAAGTGTTGTTATAGATAAAAACAATCCGCTGCCACCAGAATTCTATATTATTTTTTTAATAATTTTTTTATTTATCATCCTCATCTGGAGAATCGGGAGGCTCGTAGACCTAAACATGGTAGGGCCACATCAAATCTGGCGCAACAGGCTAATGGAAGCATTTATGCCAGATACAGATGCAGTAAAAGAAAATAAATGGAAACCGGCTATCAAAGCGAATAATGCCCAAATGGAAGACATGTGCAATGCTTCAAAGTGTGGTGATAAAAATACTGATGAAGCATTAAAAAAACCTTACCACATAATAAATACAAATATTATACTCACTAATTCACCCAGCTCAAATTATAGAAGCCGCGGTGGCGATAATTTTATTATATCACCGCTCTATTGCGGCAGTTCGGCAACAGCATGGGTAAAAACAAATTCTTATCAAAAAACAAAACGATTTTTAAATATAAAGCCCTTCAATGCTTTTCATGAACAAAAGCAAGGCATCACATTAGCCACTGCTATGTCTGTTTCCGCTGCGGCTTTGAACCCAAATGCCGGGGTTTCCGGGCAGGGTGTTAGCCGTAATAGTGCAGTTTCATTTTTGTTGTCATTACTCAACCTTCGCCTGGGTTATTGGACCAGCAATCCCAATTGGCCAAACCCACTCGGCTTTAATGCAAATTTAATTTCACCAGGATTAACCAGCGAAATATTAAAATCAGGATTAACTGAAACCAACAGGTACGTTCAATTATCAGATGGTGGCCATTTTGAAAACCTTGGCTTGTATGAATTAATCAGGCGAAAGCTTGATTTAATCATTGTTTCCGATGGAGGTGCCGATGGGGAATATAATTTTGATGACCTTGCCAATGCCATTGAAAAAGTGAGAGTGGATTTCGATGCAGTAATAAGATTCAGGGATGGCTACCAACCCGGAGATATTTTACCCGGCACTTCCGGGAAAAGTTTTTTTCAGAAAAAATATAATATTTCCAAACGTGGGTTTGCTGTTGCGGATATAATTTATAATGACGGAATAACACCGAATGGAACCCTTGTATATTTAAAATTAGCCATGATTAGTAATTTGCCAACTGATGTTTACAGTTACAAAGGGGTTAATCCCACCTTTCCACATGAATCAACTGCGGACCAGTTTTTCAACGAGAAACAATTTGAAGCATACAGGGAACTTGGATACCATATAGGATGGCAAATGATGGAAGATGCTGAATATGTAAATGGCGAGGATATATTTCCTCACCCGAAAGACCCAAGCCCATCTGTTGGATACCAGGGAGGGAATATGTCAATGCGCATTAACGGTAACAAGGTATTAAGTGACCGGAATGCGAATGCTTCCAATGAAATAAATGAAATAGGAATTGATGTTGCTGATTGGCTTACCGATTTGTATAGGGATTTTCACGAGAAACATCTCAACCCTTTTGTAAACAAGGATTCCGGGCTTGCCAAATCAGAAGATTTCCCCTGGTCCGGTAATTTAGAAATCGAAATAAATGATGTTATTTATAAATTCACCTTCGAGACTAAGGAATACGCTGATACGCCTGACACAAAAGATTTCTATGTTAAACTGGATCCCAATGAAATAGGTACTTTTCATTCATCCACTTCTCAAATTAAAAAGAAAAAGAGAGATAATTAGAAGGAGTTAATTGCAAATAAATAATACCGCAAAACTTTTAATCTGTTCCTTAAGTTATTGGTTTCAATTGCAATGACGCACGGTACGGGCAATGACGCAACCTTTTGCAGCGATGGCCAATAACAGTAAACCAACAAATATTGAAGATTTTTATTTCACCAACAGGGCAGGCTATTTTTCCGGTTCTTGCCTTCACAAAACGAAATAATTGAAGTGATTCATGCAGAACACTACCAAGGTTTAGGTAAAGGTGGAATTGCAAAAAGTAGTAACTGACATTCAAATTATTCACGCCTGCACAGTTCGGGGAGTGGCATGATATTGGCGATTTTTATTTCTTTAATACTTTCTCTTATAAGATAAAAGATGAAAAGATGATACATCAAAATCGAAAATATTTAGAGCGGGCTGTTAGCTTTTGGATAGGAATTGGTTTAATGAGCATCATAAATGTTTGGAAAATCAGTCAAAGCCAACATGCTATTTCTTACTCTAAGATCATGTTTGGGGTTTCCATAATTTTTATAATTACCTGCCTGATTTTATTGAAAATAAAGAAGTAGATTTTTTTACAGGAAAAATTATTGTAGCGCCTCGCAATGACGTACTAACGCAAAGCCTCTCAATTTTCAGGCGTTATACTACCCACACCAGATGTATGAATTTCCGGGTTTTGCGGGTTGCCCCGATAGTGCACACTTCCGGTGCCGCTTACCGTTGCCTTCAGGTGGACACTGGCAAATACATTTGCGTCGCCAACACCCGAAACGCTTACAGTTGTGTTTTCACTTTGCAGGTTTCCGCAGTCTGCGTGGCCAACACCCGAGAGCTCGCAATCAAAATCTTTCGTATGGCCATGAAGTTTTACAGTGCCTGCGCCGGATATGCTAACCGCAATAGCTGGCGCATCCACTTCACCCTCAATATTTCCGACGCCACTTGTAATGAATGAAATCTTTTCAGGATTCTGCAAAAGGCCAGACACTTTTATGTCTGAAGTGCCGGAAGTAGCCACCTCAGACAATGTGGGAGCCGTAACATAAATTTTTGCATGGCCGTTGTTTACAGATACCCCATCCTTGTAGTGAATTTGTAAAGTCCCGTTTTCAACATTTGTTTCCAGGTAAGGTAATAAGTTCTCATCGTCTTCTACGGTTACCGCGCAATTACTTCCGCCGGTTATTACCACATCTGCAGTGCCTGAAGAATTAATTTTGGTAAATGTTCCCGGATTGCGTGTTTCCTTTTTCACGTTCCCGTTTCCGGAGATCATTTTGCACGAACTTAAAACAGCAATAATAAATATTGCGAACAACACTTTCTTCATAAATTTTTATTTGAATACAATTGTGTGTAAGCTCCCCCAAAAATAGTACGTTTTAAAAGTAGACAAAATATTTAACTTTAAAAACGTAATACAATGAAAAAAAGTCAATTTAGTCCGAATCAAATTGCCAGCATTCTCAAGGA
>Ga0207933_1000283_pt1 | contig 52610 bp, 49 predicted proteins | sample NGESurdeep092012_4_FD_184488 | JGI IMG/M metagenome (GOLD analysis project Ga0207933, IMG submission 184488) | Arctic peat soil microbial communities from Barrow, Alaska - NGEE Surface sample F53-3 deep-092012 (SPAdes) | ecosystem: Environmental > Terrestrial > Soil > Wetlands > Peat ... | reverse complement strand
TTGAGCGATATCGTGGCTCAGTCGTGTCAATGCGCGATCCTGGGCCGCTACAGACGCAGCAATGGACGCGCCTCCCTCAATCTGTTCTGACACCAGGCTCGAGCCATCTTTCTCGCTGGCTGCCATTTCGGGCATGGCGTTGCCTTGCACACTCCAGCGCGCGCTTAGGGTAACCGTTTCGCCGAGCCGGATTTCCAAACGCTGGATGTCGAGACGGATCCGATATTGCGGCTTGCCCCACGGGGACTCCGGATAGGCTGACACGAGCGGGGTTCCCAGCATCCTTCCCAGGTCGAGCGCCATGATGCGGCCAATGGCCGCACTCAGAGGCTCGGCCCAACGATTCTGCTCGTCCACCGATACGCGCCCATCGCCTTCGTCAAAAACCATCTGTGACCGATCGACCATATCCGGAACGCCGACCGGCCCCACCACAATTCGCAAGTTGGGCGCCGAATGTACCCCGACGGTGACAGCAGGCGGCTCGGCCATCGCCGTGAGATGAAAGTAGCGCTCCGAAGGACTCGTCGCGCACCCGAGCAAGAGCAGTGCGGTCGACGCTACTAGCGTAGTCTGATATCTCATGGCGAGTTCGCGGTCGACACGGCGGGTTTGCCTCGCAGGAACGCCTCAGGATGACGTTCGATATAGTCAGTCAACTCGCGCAAAGATGCTGCCGCTCGCGTCAACTGGTGAAGCGCCTCACGTACGTCTTGCTGCACCGGGGCATCGCTCGAGAGCAACTGTTGCGCCGAACCTAGAGTCTTCTTGGCTTCAACCAGGGCGTCTTGCAATTGCGGGGCAATCTGGCCATTGAAATGTCCGATCGCCGTATCGGCATCCGCCAAAGTGCGGTCTAACGTCTTCATGGTTTGGCGCAGATCCGCGGCAATTTGATCGAATGGCACCTTATCGAGCCTTTTAGCGATGTTGGCCAGTGTCAACTGTAAATCCTCCAAACTCCCGGCTACCGTCGGGATCTCACCGGGTATCGTCGAACGGTTCAACTGCGTACCGGCTTGCCGCGGGAAAAAGTCGAGTGCGACGTACCGTTGACCCGTAAGAAGATTTCCGGTACGCAGCTGAGCCTTTAACCCGTGTTTTATGGCGCGGCTCAGAAGTGCTTTGCGCAGGGAGGCCGATTGAGGATTACCGTTTACTGCAGGCTGCAGCAGCCGCTCCGCGTAGATACTCAAATCGACGCGAAAGCGCGAACGGGTGCCATCCGGGTCAAATTCGACTTCGATGGATTTGACTTCGCCCACTGTTACTCCTCGAAAGTCCACCGGGGCGCCGTCCGAAAGGCCGCGCACCGACCCCATGAAATAAGCCACGAGCGGCGTTACCTCCGCTGCGGTGCGGTGCATCGCCAACGCTTCGTTTTGAAACAGGGTGAATGCCGTGTCGGAGTCGGCCGCGGGCCCTGGCGACATCTCCTCTGGAGGCTGGAACGCCACACCGCCCAGTAGGATAGACACGAGTGATTGGGTTTGTACTTTCACACCGGTTGCGTCGAGTGACACGTCTATGCCGCTCGCGTGCCAGAAGCGCGAATTCAAAGTGACCAGATGCTCAAAGGGAGAGCGCACAAAAATCTTCAAGGTGACGCCATGCCCATCGGTGTCCAGATCGACACCTGTGACCTGTCCCACCTCGACGCGCCGGAAATACACGGGCGATCCCACGTCGAGCGAACCCAGGTTACTCGAATGCAACACGAATTCTCGACCCGGTTCGTCGGTCGTGACCGTAGGCGGTATTTCAAGCCCGACGAACGAGCGACGCGACTCGTCCGATTTCCCGATATCCATTCCGATATAGGAACCCGAGAGCAATGTCCCCAGCCCCGACACTTGTCCGCCGGCTACGCGCGCCCGCACCACCCAAAAGCGTGTGTCCTTGACTAGGAGTTTATCCGCATCGTGCGTCATCTGCGCAATCACTACGACGCTTTTGTTGTCATCGGACAGATGGATCGATTTTACTTGTCCGATGTCGACATTCTTGTAGCGGATTTTCGTCTTGCCGGCATCAAGGCCCTCCGCGTTCTTGAACTGAATGTGGATCGTCGGGCCTTCCTCTGAAAAGCGCTTGATGGCAAGCCCAAGGCCGATCGCGACCGCCAAGACCGGAACGATCCAGAACACGGGCAGCGAACGCATCCCGCGCGACATCGGCCGAGCCCGGGGAATGGGGTCCGACTCAGCGCCGATCCCGTTCGCGGATGGAGAACCCTCATCCTCAGTCATGACTGACTCGCCAAAACGTTTTGCGCCGTATGGGAGCCGGGACCCTGGCCGCGTCCCACATCAGTCGCGGATCGAACGCTGTCGCAGCCAGAAGTGTGAGGACAACCACGGAGGCGAACGCCAAGGCACCCGGTCCGGGGCTAATCGTCGCCGTCACGGCCCCCGTCTGCACCAATGAAGTCAGGAGGGCGAGCACATAAATATCGAGCATAGACCACCGACCGATCCAGTTGACCGCGCGAAACAAGCCTGTGCGCTCGAGCAGACGCTCCGAAGATTGCCGGTGGACGGACCACAGCAGACTCGTCAACACCAGAAGTTTGATCAGGGGTATCAGGATACTGGCGATAAATACGATTGCAGCCAAGAACCAAGAGCCGTCGTCCCTCAAATAGACGATACCGGACATGATGGTGTCGTTCCGGACACCCAAGAGGGTGCGCGTATGTGTGATGGGCAGGACATTGGCCGGAATATACAAAACGTAGGCCGCAATGACATAGGCCCATGTCCGCGCCACACTGTGCGATTTGCGGCTATGCAATGCCGCGCCACAGCGCGGGCAGGCCGCACCGGCGTCGGGCGAATCTTCCGGCAGGCGGCTCACCAAAAGGCAAGAACCGCAACTCGCCAAGCCATGCGCCCGCGCGGTGGCGGCCGGTTTCATGAGCCGCCCCCATATTGTTCCACTCGGACCCACAAGTCGCGCGGATGGAAGCTGCCCATCAGGGCAGCGAACACCAGGATCAAGCCGCCGCACGCCCACAACGCGACACCGGTCCGGACCTGCGCGATGTCAGACAGTCTCACGACGGAGACGAAGGCGGCTAAAAAAAACACCTCCAGCATGGACCAATGGCGTAACCACTGGACGATATGCAGGAGGGCCGCCGTGTAGGGTGGTATTTTCTCGAGGAGGCCTTGCTCGCATAAAGTGAGACCGCCATAGAGATAAGCCATCGCAAGAAGACTGAAGACGGGGGCAAGCACCGTGGTCAGAAATACCAGTGATGCGACCGGTTCCATGCCCTCGGACCAGAGAGCACCCGCAGCTTTGACCAAGGTAGTCCCGGTCGACGCGCCATGCATATCGAGCACGATGAGCGGAAAGGCATTTGCCACGAGAAACAGCACGAGTCCCGATAGGGCCAACATCAATGCCCGGTCCGGTCGACCTTCTTGCTTGTGTTCGAGAAACGCGCCACAACGCCAGCATGCACTGGCGCTGTGATGCTCCTGCAGCGATTCGCGTTGCAAAGCATCACATTCGCGACACGCCATGAGCTGCCCTTGGACTTTGGCCGACACGGTCCTCCTGATTCAGAAAAGCGCAATTTCTCGCGCCACGCCGGCCACGAGCCAAGCGGTAAGACACGACGGCCCGATCCAGGTTCACCCGACAAAATAAGTTCGCACGCCCGGAGCGGGATCCGACGCATTCGAACCTGAGCGCCGGCATGAGCACATCCGCAATTCTGCCATGGTCACGCAGACCGCAGGGCACGGCAATGCGCGCCTCGGCACCCCTCATGAAGAAGATCGAAGCCGCCCGGCCTTTTGCCGGTTGCCGGCGCAGCCGTCCGCACGATACACCGATCGGCGTAGGCACTGCCCACGCCCCTTTAACGACCTGATGGCCTATGCAGCCGGTAGAATGGATGCGACCTCCCGAAGCCGGGAGATTCCCGTGCTCGCTGGGCGACAGAAGATTTTTTTGATGGCAATCCGGTCCCAGGAAGTTCACATGACAAGCCGCGCATGACCGTGCAGCCCGGACAAGGCTTGGAATCGACTCCCGCCGCGACTGCGAAGGCCCCGGCCGGCCTCGAGGGCGTGCAAGCTTTCGCCGCCATGAGCGGGATCTGTCTGGTGACGATGTTAGTCGCGTTCGACCAGACTGTCGTGGGTACTGCATTGCCCCGAATTGTCGCTGAATTGAAGGGTTTTGCGCTCTACTCGTGGGTAGCTACGGCCTATTTGCTGACGTCCTCGATATTCGTGCCCATCATGGGGCGCTTGGGCGATCTTTTCGGGCGCAAGCGCTTCGTACTTGCCTCGGTCGTCGTCTTCACCGGCGCTTCGGCGCTGTGCGGCCTTTCTCAGACGATGATCGAACTCGTGCTGGCACGCGCGCTACAGGGAATTGGCGGCGGCATGCTGGTGGGAACCGCCTTTGCCGCGTCCGCCGACATTTTTCCGGACCAACTACGGCGCATCAAATGGCAGGCAATGCTCTCTTCCGCGTTCGGGGTGGCCAATGCCATCGGTCCGTCCCTGGGCGGATGGCTGACCGAACACTGGGGGTGGCGTTCGGTGTTTTACGTTAATCTGCCGCTGGGCGTGGCGGCGGTGATCGTAATCGGACGCTTTTTGCCTCGTACCACCGGCCACAGCCAAGCGAACGCCTCGATCGATTGGATTGGCGCACTCTTTCTGGGCGGGAGCATCGGCGCCCTTCTGCTCGCGGTGGAAGAAGGCACCCGGGGGTCCCTCGCGACGCTCGCCGAGCCAAGTTTCTGGCTCCCCTTACTCGGCGCTGTGGGGATATTCATCCTCTTTTTGCGTACGCAGCGTCGGGCCCTGCAACCAATATTGCCGCTCAGACTATTTCGAATTCAGGCGGTTCGATTGCTGGCGATTATCGCCAGTGTCAGCGGCTGGGCCATGTTCACCCTGATTTTCTTCGCACCCTTGTTATTGCAGGCCGGCTTCGGCCTCTCGCCCAATGCCGCGGGAATCGTCGTCTCCCCCCTGGTCTTGTGCGTGAGCGTGGGCAGTATCATCAACGGCCGTCTTTACGGACGCCTGCGGCGTCCCCATCGCCTGCTCGGATTCGGCGTGCTGATTTTCATGCTGGGCTGTGTAGCCGTGATGTCGGTGGGAGCCGGATTGCCGAGCGGCTGGATCGCCGGGGCATTCGCCGTGGGCGGCCTTGGACTCGGCTTTCAGCTACCCAACCTGACGATCCAGATGCAGGCGGCCGTCGAGCAACGCGACCTTGGTGTCGCTTCGGCCTTGGTTCAAACCTTGCGCATGCTCGGTAGCATGGTGGGTGCTGCGATCGCCGGCGCCATCGTCACCGCGACCTACGCGCGAGGCATCGCGATACGGCTGGATACGCTGGGCCCAGCGGCGGCGGGACTCAAAGCCTATTTTCGTGATCCGCAAATTCTCGTGAGTGCGGCCGACCAGGTCACGGCACGGGCGAGCGCCGCAGCACTCGCCGTACCACAACAGTTCGACATCCTGATCGCGGCGGCCCGGGAAGCCTTGATTAGCGGTGTGCATTGGGCCTTGTCGATCTCGGTTTTTTTGTGTGGCGTAGCATTCGTTCTAGCGCGCCGGTTGCCGCCTATTCTGTCCCGTTAGTTGCGCATCTTCCGGTCATTGCAAGCGGAACGACGACAAGAAGGTGTCGACCGCCTCACGCGCCTGGACTTCCTGCATAGCGGCAACAGGTCCCAGGACGAACATTTCGTACACCGACTGATCGTCATAGGCGATCTCGGCCGACATGTGCATCGGCTTGTCCTGTACCTGCCCCGAGACCTCGATCGCATCGGCTGAAACGTGGGGATCACCCGGTGAGAGGCGTTCGACGCTTGCTTCTCGTTCGGACTGGACCCGACCCTCGATATTGCGTATCAAAGCCTGGCGCAGTTCGGCCAGCGCACGGTCGCGCAGCCCAGGGTCTGAATTCGGCAGCCGTACAGATCCGACGACAAATGAGATTTCGCCGACCCGCGCTGCGCTAAGCGTCATGTTGACTTCGATGCCCGTCAATTCGATCGATCGCGTCGCTGTTTGTACCTTATCGGGAAACGTTGCCGCAAACCCCCCGCTACTTTGATAATCGCGCCAATTAAAACGCGGGGAACAGCCCGCGGCAAGAAATGCCATGGCACCATATACGATGGCACACAAGACCCATCGGCGGGGCCCGCATGTCGGCCGGCAAGGTTTTCTGAAAAAGTGCATAGAACAGGTTCGTCGCTTCGCGTTGACCGCCCAGAAACTGGCGGGTATCTTACAAACATGGGTTCCGATCGCCATACGGGTCGTATCCTTCCTGAACCTATCTTATCAACTGCCAAGCGGGTCCTTGCGGCTTTGGCCATTCCTCCATGTCCGAACACACCAGCACGCTCGTCGCAAAGGATGGCACGACCCTGTTTTACCGCGAATGGTCGATCGAGGCACCACGAGCCTGTTTGCACATTGTTCACGGGCTGGGTGAACATTCGGGACGATACGCAAACGTTGCCCAATACCTGAACGCGATCGGCATCTCGGTGCGTGCTCACGATCATCGTGGGCATGGCCGTTCAGAAGGGGCGCGTGGCGCACTGCGCGCTCCTTCTGATCTGTTGACTGATCTAAAGTTGGTCTTCGACGATTTCACCCGGCAACAGGCATCACTGCCATTTATGCTGGGTCACAGTTTGGGCGGCCTAGTCGCCGCAAATTTCGTCACCGGGGGCCATGGCGTGGTGCGAGGCCTCGTGCTCTCTTCCCCTGCTCTCGGAATTCGCATGTCCGCGGGACAGCGCATGTTATTGGCGGTCAGCTCCCGTCTCGCTCCCTCGCTGCCCATACCTAACGGGCTGAACGTGGTTGCGCTCTCGCATGATCCCGCGGTCGTCGCAGCCTATCGCGCCGACCCGTTAATCCACCCGAAGGTGACGCCGAGATTGGTCCGCTTCATGCTCGATGCCATCAACGATGTACTCGTCCACGCCCATCAGTGCACCGCAGCGACCCTGCTCTTGGTGGCCGGGTCCGACCGTTTGGTCGCACCGGCGGCCTGCCGCGATTTCTACCAACGCCTACCCGATGGAGACCGTGTATTGCGATGGTATGATGAGGCATACCATGAAGTTTTCAATGAGACGCCCGAGCTCCGTTCGCGCGTGCTCTTAGATCTTTCAGTTTGGCTCGACGCCCAAATCCGGAAATAAGGTCATGCTCGTAACCTTCAGATCCAAAGGCGCTGGCGACATTCAAATGTTCTCGGAGCACGCCGATCAATTGCTCGGGCTCATGGGCAAGTCCCTGGGGCCGGAACAGAAACCTGCCGGCATCATTACGGCAAATGAGATTGGGGCGGCACTCGCGCGCTTGAAGGAAGCGGCCAGCAGTGCCCGCGCGACGGACGCCAATCGGGCCAAGACCGTGCAGATCACCATCGCGCAGCGCTCTTTCCCTTTGATCGAAATGCTGGAGCGTGCGGCCCAACGGAACCTCGATGTGACTTGGGGCACTTAGTACAAGCTACTACAGGCGTTGGAGAAACGCCGCCAGCCGCTCCGCTCCCTGATCGAGCCGCGGAATGCTGCTCGCGATGCACCATCGAAGGTAGCCTTCCCCTTCCGGGCCGAACGCGGCTCCCGGGGCGAGGCCCAAACCGGCTTCGGTAACCAAGCGTTTACATAACGTCAGCGAATCAAGAGAACCTTCGAGCCTGAAAAAGACATACATCGCCCCTGCAGGCGGTGCCACCGTCACACGCGAGAGCTGCGACAACCGCGCGCACAGGTAGTCGCGACTGCGCCGATACCGTTCCACCGTGTGCGCAATGATCGGCTCCCCATCCCGCACGGCGGCCACCCCGGCGGCCTGAATGAACTCGGGCGCGCACGACGTGTTGTATTCGATCAGTTTGCTGAAATCGCCCACCAAGGTACGACCGTCTTGTCCCCGCGGTGAAACCAGCCATCCGAGGCGCCAGCCCGTCATGAGCCAGGATTTCGAGAAACTGTTGGCCGAGATGACGCGGTCCTCGGCTTCGGCGATATCGAGAAAAGAAGGCGCCGCGCGTTTCGCGCCCACACCGCCTTCGAACACGATACGCTCGTAAACATCGTCGGCGACAATCCAGATGCCGTGCCGTCGACACTGCGTCAAAATGACCTCCTGCTCAGCACGCGAGATCACCCAGCCGGTCGGATTGTTAGGGGAATTCAATACCAACACGCGCGTGCCCGCGGTCAGCGCGTCGACGAGCTTTTGCAGATCGAGCCGCCATACGCCGCCCCGGCAGTCCAGTGCGATTCGCACAACGTCGGCACCGAGAATTTTCGGCCCCTCCGTCAAATTCGGCCAGACCGGCGTGACGGCGACGATTCGATCACCGGGAGCAAGCAGGGTTTGCGCTGCGATCATGAGCGCGGACACACCTGAGCTGGTGACGACAACCCGGTCGGCGTCGACCCGGCCATGCAGATCGCAGACGTACTGGGCAATTGCCTCTCTCAATGGAACAATGCCCAAATTCGAGGTGTAAAACGTTGCGCCCCGAGCCAGAGCGGCCATGCCTTCATCGCGAATGAACTGCGGTGTTACTTCGTCGGGCTCGCCAAACCAGAAAGGCAGCACATCGTCACGTCCGATTCCGGCATTTGCCACTTCCCGAATTTTCGATGCGGGCAGGGCACTCACTGCAGTACGAGGCGATACGTGAGAATGAGATCGCATGGGAAGTCGAAAGGAAGGAGCAGCCGCCGAGGCTAGCAGATCAAGCAGCAAGAGGCTTCGCGGCTCAAGAAAACCGCCCCATGACAATCGTCCTTGTAATACCCCGGTCGAATTGACTGTTTGGAAAAGACCCATGGAAGCACCTCGCATTGGGGCGTCCCGCACCTCCAATCAATTGACGACGAGGCGTGACATTCGGCATTTAGCTTTCGCGTGGCGCGTTCTCCGCCGAAGTCGTGGGGACCGAAGTCTGGTCGTTCGCGGCGATACCTGGAGCGGCTATCGCGTCCCCAGGCTCACTTGGCCGGGACAGGACCGCGGGTGAACCGGGGTCCGGCGGGATCGGGCGCACACCGGCTGGCCCTACATCCGAAGGCACCGGCGCCTCTTTGCGAGGCATCACGATCGTGGGCTGATCGAGCGCGACAGTGGCAATTTCCGTTGGCGGAAAATCATCCGAATGCGATACGTGATCCATCGTACGGCGGCCTTGCCTTAAGACCAGCCATCCGAATCCACCCAATACGACCAAAACACCGAGAAGGATGAGTTTCTTATGATGTGCGCTCCACTGCAGTGCAAGCGCCGCCGCACCCAGTTTCTTGGCCGCAATGCCTGCGACTAGGGAAGCGATGCCGAAGTCGGCGAGCGGGTCCGTCGCGGGGTTAAAGTCGGTGTACCTCTTTCCGTCTAGGTACTCCAAAGAAGCGAAAATCGCGTCGGCCGCAGGTTTTTGGGTCGGCAAGTCCTTCAGATCGGTCACGAGATTCAGCTTGAAGTACCCATCACGGCCAAGCGCATAGGTATTGTAATTCGCCCCCTCATCTGAATTCGGGGAGTCCTTATCACGCGCAGCGACGGCCCACACCAGACGATGCGCGGCCTCGTCGTAATGAGGTTTCTCGGCCCATCCCAGAACCTCGATCTCCGGCAGTCCGAGTCGTCTGCGCTCCTCGTTGCCGCGCTCCGTTCCCGCCCGCACGCTGCGGAGCAAATCGTCGACGTTCCAGTCGCGCGCGTCATCTTCTCGAATGTGCCCCGTGTTTTCGTACTGAATGGCCATCATCCAGTTGTCTTCGTGTCCCGGGAAAATCAAACCCACCAGGTGAGGATCGGGTGTATTGCCCATAGCCTTGATAAGGCGGGCGGCAGCGGGCATCGGTACAAAGACATGATCGGCCGGCAACTGCAATACCGCCTCTCCGGCCAGCATGATCCTAGAGGGACCGACCGTCTGAGTGGCCTGGGCATCTCTTAAGGCCGCGGCGAATTCGGAGCGGATCGCATCGGACTGTGCGTTTGCAGCCGTCATGCCCAGCACGTATGTCAGCGCGAGCCCAGCCACAAGTCTGTTCATCCCGGTCCCCCGAATCGCCTTCCGATGGTATAAGCGGACTGGGTTGCCCGCAATTGAGTTAGAAGTGCCATCTGGGAGGATCTCGATATTTCGTGATTTCCGCAGCGACCGCCCCGAGCAGGCGACGCCGTACCGTATCTGGCGCGGTAGCTTGCAGAAGGTTGCAACCCTAAACCCATTCACCGTGGCGAATGACGCACCTCGTCCTTTGCGGCGTCGGATCCGCGCACAGCGCTACAACTGAGGCGCGAGCCATCGCTCGACGTCGGCTACGTCGGCCCCGCGACGCGCTGCGACATCCTCCACCTGGTCGTTGCCAATTTTACCCACCGCGAAATACTTGGCCTCGGGATGGGAAAAATAGAAGCCGCTTACGGACGATGCGGGAAGCATCGCGAAGCTGTCCGTGACGGTCATGCCAATATCGGAGGCACCCAGGAGATCGAAAAGTGGTGCTTTCACCGTGTGATCCGGACACGCCGGATAACCGGGGGCGGGTCGAATGCCCCGGTATTTCTCCAGAATGAGATCCTGGTGATCATAAGTTTCATCGGCAGCGTATCCCCACAGATCACGTCGCACGCGTTCATGCAAAGCCTCGGCGAATGCCTCCGCGCACCGGTCAGCGATCGCTTTGAGCATGATCGAAGAATAGTCATCATGCTCAACCTCAAACTGAGCCACTTTGCGTTCGACGCCCAGTCCGGCCGTCACCGCGAAGGCGCCAATATAGTCGGCTACACCTGACGTTTTCGGGGCGATATAGTCGGCAAGTGCGCGATTCGGTGTTCCTTGAGGCTTTTTCGATTGCTGACGTAACCCATGCCAGGTCAGAAGTACGTGTGCACGCGTCTCGTCCGAATACAGCTCGATGTCATCGTCGTTGACCGAATTCGCCGGATAAAAAGCCACCACACCATTGGCAGTAAGCCAGCGGTTCGCCAATGCCTTTTTGAGCATCATCTGCCCGTCGCTAAAAACACGGCGCGCCGATTCGCCGACGACATCGTCATTGAGGATGGCCGGAAATCCGCCGTGCAACTCCCATGTCTGAAAAAAAGGCCCCCAATCGATGTATTGGGCAATTTGGTTCAAATCGAAATTCTTGAACATCCGACGTCCGATGAACTTCGGACGAGCGGGGTTTTCGCGACTCCAGTCGATTGGCAGCTTGTTCTGGCGGGCTGCCTCGAGTGACACCAGTGGCGGCGCCTTCTTGTTGGCGTGCAATATGCGCAGGTTGTCGTAGTCCGATTTGATCTGCTCGACAAAACTGATCCGCCCTTCGGCATTCAACAGGTTTTGTGCGACACCGACCGAGCGGCTGGCGTCGGCGACATGAATCACGGGCCCCTCGTAGTGCGGCGCGATCTTCACCGCCGTGTGTGATTTCGATGTGGTCGCCCCACCGATGAGCAGAGGAATTTTGAGCATCCGGAAATGGGGGTCGCGCTGCATCTCTCTTGCAACGTGCGCCATCTCTTCCAGAGAGGGTGTGATGAGACCGGAAAGCCCGACGATATCGGCACCTTCCGCCTTGGCCTTAGCCAGGATCTCCGAACAGGGCACCATGACACCCATATTTACGACTTCGAAGTTATTGCATTGCAGAACGACGGTCACAATGTTCTTGCCGATATCGTGAACATCGCCCTTGACGGTGGCGATGACGATCTTTCCTTTGGCCTGTGACTTGATACCGGTCGCCTCTTCGTTTCTGCGCTTTTCCTCTTCGATGAAGGGAATCAGGTGCGCAACCGCTTGCTTCATGACGCGGGCGGATTTCACCACCTGCGGTAGGAACATCTTACCGGCACCAAAAAGATCCCCGACGATATTCATGCCGTCCATGAGCGGCCCCTCGATGACCTGAATCGGACGCTCTGCAAGGAGCCGCGCCTCCTCGGTATCCTCGACGATCCATTGTGTGATGCCGTGAACCAGCGCATGTGCCAAGCGTGCCCGAACATCCTGCCTGCGCCAATCGAGGTTCTGCTCATCTTTGCGTGCACCGCCCTTCAGACGGTCCGCCAATTCGATCATGCGTTCTGTCGCGTCAGGACGGCGATTGAGGACCACATCCTCGACCCGTTCGCGCAATTCTGGATCGAGCTCGTCGTAGACGCTCATCATGCCGGCATTGACGATCCCCATGGTAAGGCCGGCTCGTATCGCGTGGTACAGAAAAACGGTGTGGATCGCTTCACGAGCGGGATCGTTTCCTCGGAACGAGAACGATACATTGGAAATCCCGCCAGACACTCGGGCAAAGGGAAGATGCGCACGAATCCAGCGCGTTGCTTCGATGAAATCCACGGCGTAATTGTTGTGTTCCTCGATGCCGGTGGCGATGGCGAAGATATTCGGATCGAAGATGATGTCTTCGGGCCCGTAGCCGACTTTCTCGGTCAACAGTTTGTAAACTCGCGCGCATATTGACGTCTTGCGTTCGAACGTATCGGCCTGTCCCGCCTCGTCAAATGCCATGACGACGACAGCCGCGCCGTAACGACGGCACAAATTGGCCTGGCGCAGAAATTCGGCCTCGCCCTCCTTGAGGGAAATCGAATTCACGATCGACTTACCCTGGACGCACTTCAAGCCGGCTTCGATGACCGCCCACTTCGAACTATCGATCATGATCGGAACGCGCGATATATCCGGTTCGGAGGCAATCAGATTCAAAAAGCGCGTCATGGCCGCCATCGAATCGAGCATGGCCTCATCCATGTTGATATCGATGGCTTGTGCGCCGTTTTCAACCTGCTGACGGGCAACCTGGAGCGCCTCGTCATATTTCTCGTTCAGGATGAGCCTTGCAAACGCTTTTGATCCAGTCACGTTGGTCCGTTCACCGACATTGACAAAGAGCGTATCGGCCCCGATGTTTAGCGCTTCCAAACCCGACAAACGCGTCTCGCGTTGCAGCACGCCCGGTCGCCTCGGAGGAACATCCTGCACGCGTTTCGCAATCGCCCCGATATGCTCAGGGGTGGTGCCACAACACCCCCCCGCAATATTGACGAATCCGGCCTCGGCGAATTCGCGCAACAGGCTCGAGGTGACTTCGGGCGTCTCATCAAAGCCCGTGTCGCTCATTGGATTGGGTAACCCTGCGTTCGGATAGACGCTGACGTAACAATCCGCAAGCTGCGAGAGCTCTTCGATATAAGGACGCATGAGCGCCGCGCCCAGAGCGCAGTTCAGTCCGACCGACAGCGGGCGCGCATGGCGCACCGAGTTCCAGAATGCCTCGACCGTCTGCCCCGAAAGAATCCGACCTGAGGCATCGGTTACGGTACCCGATATCATGATCGGCAGGCTTTTGCCCGTATTCTCGAAATACTCGTCGATGGCGAACAGCGCGGCCTTCGCGTTAAGCGTATCGAAGATAGTCTCCACCAACAGGAGATCCACGCCACCCTCGACCAACCCTTTCACTTGTTCATAGTACGCCGCGCGCAGCGAATCGAACGATATATTGCGTGCGGCCGGATCATTCACATCTGGAGAAATTGACGCCGTCTTTGGCGTGGGGCCGAGCGCACCCACGGCAAATCGCGGCTTCTCCGGGGTCGAATACTTGACGCACGCCGCCTTGGCCAACACCGCTGACGCGAAGTTCATCTCGAACGCGAGATGTTCCAAACAATAGTCGGCTTGCGCAATCGAGGTGGCCCCGAAAGTATTGGTCTCGATCAAATCGGCACCGACGCTTAGGTACGCCTCGTGAATGTCACGAACGATGTTGGGTTGAGTCAGACTCAGAAGCTCGTTGTTGCCCTTCAGAAAAACGTTCTTGCCACTGACATTGAATCCCGAAAGCCGCTCCCCGCGGAAACCCACTTCGTCCAGGTTGTAGCGCTGGATCATCGTACCCATGGCACCGTCGAGAATGAGGATGCGTCGGTCCATCAATTCTTTTAATGTCATTCGAGTATCGGTCGACATGATGCAGCTTTCCCTTTGTACGAGCCCAAAAAGCAATAAACCCGCGGGCACTCAGCCGGGCGGGTTTATCGCTCGCTTTAGCCGTATTTATCAAGCGCCCGCAAGCTGAATCTCAAATCGGCGCCACTCTGCTAATTATACGGAAATTTCAGGTCCGATGCCTGGATTAAAAGTCCGTCGATACCGATCAATGCAGAATCATGGGCTGCTGCATGAGCGCATCGAACTGCGATAGATATTCGTCGATTTCCTCGGTTGTCGGTTCAGACGCGATCAATCGCGCGACGCTCTGCCGAAACCCGTCGGCGAGCGAGCCCGCCAGATAAATTTCGCGCTTGGCCTGTTTGTCCATGATTTCGAAGCCACCGGTCTCCCGTGCTCCGGAGGGGCCGAATTCGACGACGCAGTAATTCGGACTGTTGTAGATCATGTTCATGACGGTTCTAGCTCCCGGGTACTTGTTCGACATTGAACATGGGGGCGGGTTCACGCCATTTCAAGCGCCTTATCAAGCCTCCGCGGGGCCCCCAGGGGCAGCCTGGGGCAGGTTGACGCGCAAGTATTCACTCCATTGTGGCAGGGCCAACGTGCTGGCAAGTGATTCCTGATGTCTCTCGTCGATTATGGCGATGATCAGATTCCGGGGTGCCTCCAGGCGCAGCACACGGGCCAGAGTGACGCGCAGCGTCAGATTTCCATTGCAGCATGGACATCCCGGCGCAAGGACGTGCACGTAGCCCGTTGGCCCGACACCAATCTCCGCCGTCCCATCGGATGGCGCGCCCTCGATGATGCATGAGACCGATTCGTCTGGCGGGATCTTCGAGAGGAGATCGGCCAGAAGCATGGCGCGCCTCGGGCCCGGCGAGCCGGCCACGATATAAGTTTCGATCCGGCTGTTCGTCTTCATCGCCGCCAAAATCCCGGCGTGAACAATACCAGGAGACTAAACAGTTCCAGTCGGCCCAATAACATGGCCACGACGCAGGTGAATGTCTGAAAATCGGTCAAGCCGCCATAAGTGGCGGCCGGTCCGACACGGTTCAGTCCGGGGCCGGTGTTGTTGATACATGCGATGGTCGCCGAGAACGCGGTAACCACATCCAGCCCGCTAAAGAGCAATACCATGGTGCAGACAATGACCGTCGCCCCATACACCATCATGAACGCGAGCACGGAAAAAATCACTCGATTCTCGACGACCTCACCGCCCAGGCGAATGAGGTTCACCGTCTTGGGATGGACAATTCGCAGCATCTCGCGTTTGGCCTGCTTGAGCAGCAGCAGGAGTCGGATCAACTTGATTCCTCCACCGGTCGAACCCGAGCAACTCAAAAAGCAGCACAAGAGCAGCATGAATACGGGCGCAAAGACGGGCCACTGGTTGTAGTCCGTATTCGAGAAACCAGCCGTCGTCGCAAGCGAAACCGTATTGAATAACGCATAGCGAAATGCGGTGCGGAAGTCCGGATAGGTGCCACGCATATCCAAATAGAACGCGATCAGCAGAATCGCGGCGAACAGAATGCCAAAGAACCAGCCCGTTTGCGGATCGCGAATGTAGCACCGTAGGCTGCGCCGTCGCCAGACGAGAAAGTGTGTCGCGAAATTCAGCGCGGCAATACACATGAAGACCACTGTGACGAATTCGATCAAAGGCGAATTGAAGTAGGCAAAGCTTCTATCGTGTGTCGAGAAACCCCCAAGGCCCATGATCGAGCACATGTGGCAAAAAGCGTCGAACCAACTCATTCCCGCAGCCCGCATCGCCAAAAAGCAAACGGCCGAAATTCCCACGTACATACCGTATAGGCCCCTGGCCGTCTCCGTAATGCGCGGAGTCAACTTGGTGTCCTTCATGGGCCCGGGAGTTTCAGCCCTGTAAATTTGGCTGCCGCCGACGGCCAGAAGCGGCAGTATGGCAATCGCCAAGACCAAAATTCCCAGCCCCCCGATCCATACCAGAAAGCAGCGCCACGCATTGATCGAAACCGGCAGGCTATCCAGCCCACTCAAGACGGTCGCTCCGGTTGTGGTCAAGCCAGATACCGCTTCGAAGTACGCCGCGGCAAAGGACATGCGCGGCAAATGCAAAAGAAACGGCAAAGTGGCGAACGCGGGAACAATTGTCCAAGTCAAGGACACAAGCAAGAAGCCGTCACGCGCGCGCAACTCGCGTTCGTGCCCGCGCGTCGCCACGAAAATCGCGGCGCCGCACAAGAGCGTGATAAAAAAGGAATCGCTATACGCACGAACACCCGGGTCTTGCGTGCCCAAAGCAAAACCAAGCGGCACCAGCATCGAGAAGGAAAAGAGAGTGATGACACGGCCCAAAAGGTGAAGCACCGGAACGAAGGCTCGCACAGCGCACGTCCGATTTCAGAAAAACCCGAGGCCAACGGTGAACAGTTGCTCGACTTTGGGAAGCATGCGTTTGTTCGTCACGAAGACGATGATGTGATCCTCGGCCTGGATCACGGTGTCATGGTGGGCCATGATCACTTCCGCCGCGTCCGCGCGGCCCCGAACAATGGCGCCAATGCTTGCGCCCGTATGGCCTGCTGTAAAGAGCTCGAGATCTTCGACCCGCTTGCCGATAACGCGCGACGACCGGGTATCCCCGTGGGCGACGACCTCGATGACTTCGGCGGCGCCGCGTCTTAACGCATGCACCGCGACGATATCGCCGCGTCGTACGTACGTTAAGAGTTCCGATAGCGTAGCTTGCGAAGGTGCAATTGCGATATCGATTTGCCCCCCTTCGACGAGCTCGCCGTAGGCGCGTCGATTGATGAGCGCGATCACCCGACCCGCCCCCATGCGCTTGGCAAGCAATCCGGCCATGATGTTGGTGCCATCATCGTTGGTCACAGCCACGAAAAGGTCCACGTCCGAAACATGCTCTTCCGCAAGCAGGTCTTCGTTGGTGGCATCGCCGTTCAAAACCAAAACCGATTTCAATTCAAGTGCGGCGCGCTCGCAATGACGATGGTCGGGCTCGATCAGCTTGACGTTAAAAGCGCCATCCAAGACGTTCGCCAGGCGCAAGCCGATGTTTCCGGCACCGGCGATCATGATCCCCCGGACCGGCCTCTCCAAGGGCCGCAACTGGGCCAAAAACGCGCGGATCTGTTTTGTGGGCGCGAGGCAGAACACTTCGTCACCCGCCTCGATCCTGGTCTCGCCATCGGTTGGCACCGGCCGATCGGCCCGAAAAATGGCCACGATCCTGGCCTCGATATTAGGTACATGCGCGCAAAGTTCGGCGATACGGCAACCCACCAACGGCGCGCCTTCGAGAGCACGCGCGGCGACCAAGGTGAGTTTGCCGCCCGCGAACTCGAGCACCTGCAACGCCTCGGGATAGTCGATCAGCTTGCGTATCGATTCAGTGACGCTCTGTTCCGGGCAAATCACATGATCCACCGCGAAACCTGGATCTCCCAGAAGAGCCGGGTGTTCCGTGAATTCGGTCGAACGCAGGCGGGCGATGCAGGTCGGAACGTTAAAAAGTTGCTTTGCCACGCGACAGGCAACGAGGTTCGCCTCATCGTTGGGCATCGAGGCGATAACGAGATCGGCGTCAGCCAGGCCGGCCTCGCGCAATACCGAAGGATGGGTTGCGTTGCCGGCAACGCTGCGCAGGTCCAGCCGCTCTTGCAGATCGACCAGGATGGCAGCTTCCCAGTCGACCACGGTAATGTCGTTCTTCTCGGAGACAAGACTTGCAGCGACACTAGAACCTACGCTGCCCGCGCCGAGAATCACGATCTTCATCGATAAAGTCTTATTTCCGGCCGGTCTTATTTAACTCGATGCCGAGCTGTTTGAGCTTGCGGTAGAGGTGCGTGCGTTCCAGGCCGGTTTTTTCTGCAACGCGGGTCATGGACCCGTTTTCCTGAGACAGGTGGTATTCGAAATAGGCCCTCTCGAATGCATCCCGGGCCTCCCGTAACGGCAGGTCAAGCGGCATCTCATTGCGCTGCAGGACACCCGATGGGTGATCACCCAACAACGACAGAGGCGGACTGGAGGAAAGGGGATGCCCCGTCTCGCCGGCGGCTTCGACCATACCGGCCCCATACATCAGCCCCAAAGATTTGGGCGCCAACATGGGGCGTACGGTACTGATACCGCGTTCCAGACCTTTCTGGACAGCGCGCAGGAGTTTTTGCAAAGCGATTGGCTTTTCCAGGAAATCGATCGCGCCGATACGTGTCGCTTCGACCGCCGTGTCGATTGTCGCGTGACCCGACATCATAATGACCGGCATCGTCAATGCGCCCACTGAAGCCCATTCCTTCAGCAAGGTCACGCCGTCGGTATCGGGCATCCATATGTCGAGCAATACCAGGTCGGGGGTATCCGTCTGGCGAAAGATTCGCGCCTGAGCAGCGTTCTCCGCGACATGAACAAGATGCCCTTCATCCCCAAGGATCTCCGAGAGCAGTTCTCGGATTCCGATTTCGTCATCGACTACAAGAATATTTGCCATCGACCGCCTTTAACTCCTCGACTCACATAAATCGGCATTCTCCATCACTCGGGCAGGCAAGCAAGTGACAATCATCATGCCACTGCCAGATGCCGGCCCGCCACGTGGGTAAACAGCAGCGAGACGCAGGCGCCCCCTTCCTCCCGGTTTCGTAGCTCAATTCGCGCTTCGTGTTCATCGGCGATCTTTTTGACCACGGCCAGACCCAGCCCGGTGCCACGCGATTTGGTTGTCACATACGGTTCGAACGCGCGCGCCAGTATCCGCGCCGGAAAGCCACTGCCATTGTCGCTCACGGAAAGCCGCACCATCGCATCCCGCAGCGGACGCGCGGGCAGCGCCGACCGGGCGTCCACGCGCTCGGTACTGATAACGATCCGGGGTTGGTCACGCTCGTGGGTTGCATCTTGCGCATTTTGCACCAGATTATGGATCACCTGTCGCAAGCGGGTCGCATCCCCGACGATAAGCGGCAATCCCGGGGTCAATTCCATCAGGATTCCACTGGCTCGATCGTGGACACCCGCCACGCCGTAAAGTGCCAATACCTCGCCAATGAGCGCGTTCAAATCGACGGCCCCCATCTTGGTGGGGGGCGCCTTTGCGTAATCGCGGAAGTCATCGACCATGCGCTTCATTGCCGCCACCTGGTTGACGATGGTGCCCACGCCCCGTTCCAGAATTTCAGCGTAGGGTTCGGACAGCTTTCCCAAGAGCTTCATCTGCAAACGCTCGGCAGAGAGCTGAATCGGGGTCAGAGGGTTTTTGATTTCATGTGCCAAGCGGCGGGCGACCTCGCCCCACGCGATGGAGCGCTGCGCCGAGATGACATCGCTGACGTCGTCGAACACGACGAGGTAGCCGCGCGCGTCTCCCACCGGACAGCGCGAGCCCCGCGCCAAAAGCGTCTGGGGATCAGTTTCGCGGTTATCGGCCGAACCGCGAAGCTCACCGGATCGATCCAATTCGATCTGCTTTTGCCAATCGGGCCCGACGTCGGATTGTTCCTCGAACCCTCGTTCAATGACATTACCGAAGTTCGAAAGTGCCTCGATCTCGGCGATATGGCGCCCGAGGATAACGGAAAAGTCGGTCCTTAGGATTCGGTCGGCGCCTTGATTGGCCGTCATGAGCCTGAAATCATGGTCGAACACCAGAACCCCTGCCGATAGATTCGCGAGAATACTCTCCAGATACGTTTTCGCGTTCTCCAATTGGGTGCGATTGCGCTCCACGGCCGCCCGGGCCTCGTCGAGTTGACGGGTCATGGCATTGAACGACTGGGTCAAAGTCCCCAACTCATCGTGCGCATTGATTTCCTGCATCGGCCGATAGTCGCCACTCGCGACCGCCTTGGTTCCTTCCGCCAAGAGCAAGAGCGGCCTGGTCAGCCACGTTGCCAACAAGAATGCCACCCCCAGCGCCGCAAAAACCGACAACAGCAAGGTGAGTGTCAGGGTCACGGTGTACATGCCACGCAAAGCGGTGCGCGAGAGCGACAACTCCTGGTAGTCCCGGGCACCGTTCTGAACTTCCTCGGCATTGGCCGCGACTGCGGCAGGGACTTTCTGGACCAGTTGCAAATATAACGTGTCGGCCTGAAACACGGAAAGATTCGAATTCGGCACCGGCATCACCACACGAAGTTGGAGTGTGACGTGGGTTCCATCGGCATCCGTCGACGGGGATTCGACAGCCGCATAGCTACGCGTAAGTTTGAGTTGCCGAATTACACCGGCCGGGGGCATTTCAGGGACCAGCGTATCGAGCGATGCGCTCCCCGAGTTGGCCACCACCCGACCGTTGGTCGTAAACAGGAGTGCTTCCTGGACACCCGTCTGCTCGCGTAACCGATTCAATTGGGTCGGCAACTGGGAATCCCGTGCATCGGCCAGGGACAGCGCCATGTTGCGCGCCTTACCGTTCAAGTCCGATAACATCGAATCGAGCACGGTGCGCCCGAGATTCAAGCCTGACTGAAGCGCGTTATCGACCCGGACATCGAACCATGACTCGATACTGCGCGACAGAAATTGGACCGAGACCAGATAAATAACTACGCCGGGAATCACGCCCATGAGCGCAAAGGAGAGTGCGAAGCGGGCCATCATGCGCGTGCCAAAGACCCCCGCCCGATACCGCTTGCCCAAGCGCCACACCAAGATGCCCACGAGAAGCACCATGGTCAAGGCGATGGTGGCATTCAAACCGAGCAGAACCGGATAGACGCGCTCGAACAGCGGGGTATTCGAAGAAGCCGATGCGAGGAGGAACAGCAGTACACCGCCGATCGCGCCCGTGATAATGAGCGTATAGCGCAGCGTCCGGGTCCGCCAGAAGGGCCGCTGACCGTGCTTGATGTTCACCGAGAAACCTCGAAACTGAAGCGCTTCCAGTCCGATTCAAGCGTCCAATCCCTGCTCGTGAGCGCGTTCAATTGAAACGGCTTGGGCAGTTGGCTTGTGTCAAACCGCATGCGAATCGCGGCGATATAAGTCTCGCCCGCCTCTATGGCGTTTTGATCGAGCACCTTCCAATCCCGAATCCGAGTCATAACGCCAATCGCATCGGCCAATGAACTAAATCCCAGTTGCAAGCTACCCGTGGATAGGCGGTACTCACGCGTGAGCGCGTGGTACGACAAGCGATACGTCAGTGAGGCATTGGCCGTTTTCTCGTTGAACCAGTACCAACGCGGCCGCGTCAGTTCGAATTCAACCACAAAATACAAGGGTAGACCGCGCTCCAGGGCCTCTTCGAGGCGCGCCTTCAAGGCCAAGTTGAACTGGGCGTTCACTGCCCAGCCATCCTCGTACGGGTCCAGACTGACTTGCGCCACCTCGATCCGCTCAGGGGCGGCTGCGTACGAGACCAGCATCAGGCACAGCCCGATGGCCAACGCAACACGTGAAAGCAGACGACGCAGGAACGAATCGGAGAAACGAGGCATCAGGAGTTCTTCTGGAAGAGTGCCAGGAATAGGCCGTCGTGATCGGCTTGCGGGTCGGAGCAGGGCAGTAATTGCCCGGGGCTGTGCGCGGCCAGTGCGTCTTCGTGACGGGACGCGAAGTCCTGTGCCAGAACCGGCCCTTCCTCCGGAAATATGGAACACGTCACGATCAGCAATTTACCACCCGGCTCCAACAGCCGCCATAAAGCCCCGAGAATGTGTTGTTGCTGACGCGACAAAGCGACGATGTCCGACTCCCGGCGCAACCAGCGGATATCCGGGTGGCGCCGCACGATGCCCGAGGCCGTGCAAGGTAGATCTGCCAGGATTCGCGAGTAGGGCACGCCATCCCACCAAGCCTCGGGCCGGGCCGCATCGCCTGTCACCAAGCGCGCCTGAAAACTGAGGCGTTCCAGGTTCTCACGCACGCGTGACAAACGCACTGCGGCATTATCGAGCGCCGTCAAATCCAGATCCGCCAATTCCAGCAAATGGGTGCTTTTGCCCCCCGGCGCAGCGCAAGCATCCAACACACGCTGGCCATCGCACACGTCGAGCAGGGGCGCGGCGCGCTGCGCAGCCTCGTCCTGCACCGAGACCACGCCACTCGCGAATCCTGGAATGTGATCGACCGATTGTGGACGCGCGAGGCGCACCGCCCATGGACCGATTTGTCGGGCTGCAAGTCCTGCGACGCGCAGCCGGCCAAGATAGTCCGCCACGCTGCTTTTGCGTCGATTTACGCGCAACGTCAAGGGTGGTGGGTGCTGGCCGACATCCAGAATGTCGCGCCAGCGATCCGGATAGGCGGCACGCACCCGCCGGATCCACCAGCGCGGGTAGTTGTTTCGACCCTCGTCGCTGCACTCTATGGCCGCATTGACCTTGGCCGGCTCGCGCAGAATTGCGCGCAGCACGGCATTGACGAAGCCCTTGGAAGGCGCGAGTTCGGACGTTCCTGCGGCCGCAGTGACCGCTTGATCGACAATGGTATAAGGCGCATAGCGCGCCCCATCCTGTCGATCGCCGGCCGCATCCACGCCGTCCAACAACACGGTAGCGACTGTCAGGAGTTCGCGCAGCAGCGCGGGTTTCGGAGAATGCTCGACGAACGCGTGCAGTACCGCATCGGCGCTCCCCCGCTCCCGCATCGTGCGATATGCCAAGTCCTGGATTGCGCCACGCACAGCGGCAGGGGTCTCGGGTCCGTGTTGTTCCGACAAAGCGCGGGGTAACGCGTGCCCCTGCCGCACTTGTAGGCACACTTGGGCCGCGTGAATCAGCGCAAACGCCAGGGAGTCGGCCGCAAGCGGCGGCGTCGGTATGGGCATGACCGCATTCTAACGGCCTGTGTAAGGACGCACTAACCCGGAACTGAGTTCGCCCCATAGGATGCTTTTTCCGCATCCCCATCATTGTTCGACGGGAGGGCCCTCTAGGCCTGTGGCCCCCAGCGACCCATGACCAAACGAATTCCGAGGGCGATGAAGGCGGCGCCCACACTGCGTTCGAGCCACACTTTCGCGCGAGGCGCCCGGCGCAGACGCTGAGTAATGCTGCCTGCGAGCCACGCCACCGAGCTGTTGTGCACGGTCGACATTCCGACAAAGACCAACCCCAAGACGAAGAACGCGGCCGGTTTTTGGGTGCTGTTCGTCGCCACAAACTGCGGAAAGAACGATAAGAAAAACAGAATGACTTTGGGATTGAGCACATTGGTCACAAATCCGAAGGCCACCAGGCCCCGCAGAGGTTGTGTCACCGCGGGAGGAGCCTGGTGCGCGGTCGTGGTCTCCATCGGTCGGGCGCGCCGAATCATGCGCCATCCAAGCCATGCAAGATAAATGGCACCCCCGAACCGCACCACGGTGAAGGCGTTCGCCGAGGCCGCCAAGAGGGCCGTCAACCCGAGCGCGCAAAAGAGCGTGTGAACGCAGCAGCCCAGTGAGACCCCCAAAGCGGAAAAAATTCCGGCGCGACGACCCTGGGACACGCTACGCCCGACGATGTAGGCGGTATCTGGACCGGGCGCGAGGTTGAGTAAAAGAACGGCTGCGCAAAATATGCTGGGATGGATAATGCCAAAGGGCATCAATTAAAAACACCTCCCGCTTCGATCGGAAAGCCGCGCAAGAAATCGGCCGCGCCAAGACGCTGACCACCGGGTCTCTGCAATTCGGTAATTAGAAGGTGCCCCTCGATGCAGCCTATCCGAATGCCGCGCGCATCGGCCGCGTAGATCCTTCCTGGCTTGTCCGATTCACTGGCATCGGCTTGAGCGCGCCAAATCTTCAATACGGTCGCACCATATTGCGCCGACGCCCCGGGCGCAGGATACAGAGCGCGTATCTGGCGCGCGAGATCATTCGCCCTGCGCTCAAATCGGAGACGCGTCTCCTCTTTCGTAATTTTGCCGGCATAAGTCACGCCTTGTTCCGACTGAGGCACCTCGGTGAGCGTGCCATGCTGCACGCCTTCGAGCGCGTCGACAACCAGCCGACCGCCCAGGTCAGCCAGGCGCCGTGTCAGGCTCTCCGCGGTATCGTCAACCGCGATGGCGCTCCGTCTTTGCATCAGCATCGGGCCAGTATCAAGGCCGGCATCCATCCGCATGATCGTGATGCCGGTGAACGCGTCGCCGGCCTCGATGGCCCGCTGAATGGGTGCCGCCCCGCGCCAACGCGGTAGAAGGCTGGCATGGATGTTGATGCAACCGGCCTTTGGAATATCGAGGACCGACTGAGGCAGGATCAGACCATAGGCTGCCACCACCATCATGTCGCAAGCCGTCCGGCGCAGGGCGTCATGCGCGCACGCCGCGTCTGTCGGACACCGTCCGTCCAATCGCAAGCTCTCGGGTTGTAGAATCGGCCAGCCGTTGGCTTGCGCGAATGCCTTGACCGGTCCGGGGGTCACCGAGAGTCCCCGTCCCCGCGCCCGGTCCGGCTGGGTCAGGACCAGCGCGATTTCGTGTCCGGCCTGAGCAATATCCTCGAGAGCCTTTTTCGCGAATGCGGGTGTGCCGGCGAAGACGACTTTCACACCAACTCGCTTTCTAACAGAATTCCGGGTCGTCGCGTTGGGAAAACGTGCTCTAGACGATTTCGCGTTCGAGTTTACGCATCTTGCTCTTGATGCGGGATTGCTTTAATCGCGAGAGGTAATCGACAAACACCCTGCCCTTTAAGTGATCCATCTCATGCTGGACGCATACCGCCAAAAGGCCGTCAATGTCCAGTTCGAAACGCCGACCGCTTTCATCGAGCGCTTCCACGACAATCCGTTCCGGCCGTTCGACCGAGTCGTAGATGCCCGGCAACGACAGGCAGCCCTCTTCGGCCACTTTGGTCTGCGGGCTCAAGCTCAAGACACGGGGATTGATAAAAACCTGCAGCGTGTCGTGCGTCTCGGAGATGTCGATGACAATGACTTGTTCGTGTACGTCGACCTGGGTCGCAGCCAGTCCGACGCCCGGCGCTTCGTACATCGTTTGCGCCATATCCCGCACCAGGCGACGGATGCGATCGTCGATCCGCGCGACGGGCAGCGCGACTTTCTTGAGTCGCGGATCAGGGTAGTGGAGGATAGGAAGTAACGCCATAACAACAGTCAAGTCATGCGAAAACGGCCGCTTCAGCCGATAAGTATTGCAGCATCAACCAATTACATGCAAAATTTCAAGCGATTCCGAAACTCCGGGGGCCTGCGGAATGATCACCTTGTTTGAAAAAAAGTTTAGCACAGCTGCACTCGTCCTTTCGATGATGTGGGGCCTGCTGCCAATCGGACAAGGGGAATTCGCTTTTGCCCAGGCGGTGTCGACTGCCCCAAGCTCCAGCAACGCACACGAATCAATGTCCGCCCCGACAAACAACTCGGGTGTGTTCGTAGCGAATGTCCCTGACCACCATGTCGTCGTGCGCGGTGACACCCTGTGGGGCATTGCGGGCAAATATCTCACCAAGCCATGGCGCTGGCCGGAAGTGTGGCAAATGAATCGGGAACAGGTTCGTAACCCGCACTGGATCTATCCCGGGCAGGTGATCATCATTGATAAGCTTCATGGAACGATGCGACTGGCCGGAGGCGCATCGTCGGGCAACACCGTCTACCTGCACCCGAGCGTGCGCGTTGAGCAGGATCGGACGGCCATCCCCAGCATTCCGCAGGACGTCATCGCGCCGTTCCTCGCCCGACCGTTGGTGGTGGACTCGGCCGCCATGCTGAACGATCCGCGGATTATCGCCGCCAAGGGCGACCGCGTCGTCCTGGCTCGCGGCGACGAGGCCTACGTCGCCGGTATCACGGATCCCTCGATCAAGTCTTATCAGATTTTTCGCCGCGGCATCCCCTTAAAGGATCCGGACACCGGTGAAGTGCTCGCCTACCAGGCCGACTACCTGGGCGTCGCCCAGGTGGTGCGTCCAGGCGATCCGGCAACCGTCGCGATTTCTTCCTTCACCGAAGAAATCAACATCGGCGACCGATTGGTTCCGGCAGCACAGCCGATCCTCGTGAATTACGTACCGCATGCGCCGGCGCAACCCATCCATGGTCGTGTTATCAACACCTATGCGGCAGTAGGTCTCGCCGGTCGCGACATGGTCGTGTCTATCAATCGCGGCACGAGGGATGGCCTGGAAATCGGCAACGTCTTGGCGGTCCAAACCAAAGGGCGCGTCATCACCGACACCACCAATGGCAGCCCGCACATCTACACTTTGCCCGACGAGCGCGACGGGCTTCTGTTTGTCTTCCGTTTATTCGACCGCGTTTCCTACGCTTTGGTGTTGGATTCGAAACAGGGTGTCGAAGCGGGCGACGTTTTCACGCAACCCTGACTGACGACGACCGGCCCCTGCAACGGGTGTACTTGGAAGCGCCCGACCCGAATGAAATCGCGGCGTGGTTGCAACTGACCCAGACGCGGGGGATTTCGCCCGCGCAGTGGCGCGCGGCACTGACGCAATGGGGGCCGCCCCAACAGGTGCTCGCCACGCCTGCCCGGGAACTGGCGCGTATTTTGGGTCACGAGGCTGCGCATTCTCTGCACCGGGCGCCAGATGCTGCCCTTTCTCAATCCATTGACGCCGTTGTCGCGTGGACCGAGAAAACCGGTCACCACTTCATCACCCTAGCCGACGGACGCTACCCGGCACAACTTCTGCAACTGGCCGACCCGCCGCCCGTACTGTATGTCGAAGGCGACCCCGGCGGCCTGACTGTCCCGCTTTTGGCGCTGCTCCTGAGCCGGAACGCCACTCGAGAGGGCGTGTTAAACGCGCGGCAATTCGCCGACGCACTCGTCGAGCGCGGTATCGCGCTTCTATGCGAATGCGGCGAGGATTCAAATGAGGCCGCACGCGCTGCATGGGCTCGGGCCCGCGTCACCGTGGCCGGGCGTGCGCCAGGGCTGCGTTCGATCCGGACCGCAGACAACGCGCCTGCGCAACCGCGTCAAACGCTCGTGTTTGATTCGTGGTCGAGTTCTGGAAGCATGCGCGCGCCGGCACGACAGGCCGACCGCCTCATGGCCGGGCTCGCACGCGCGGTGCTGGTCATTGAAGCGGGGCGCGATTCCAAACCTCTCGCAACCGCACAGCTGGCCGCCGAATTCGGACGCGATATTTTCGCCGTCCCCGGATCGATTCACTCACCGGTTTCGAAAGGTTGCCACAGACTCATCAAGGATGGCGCAAAATTGGTGGAATCCGCGCAGGACATTCTTGATGAACTAAACGGATTCAAGGCCTTGCGCGCCGATCCGGCAGTTCGCCATTGAACTCCGCTTGGCGCCAGGGGCCAAACCCGAAGAATCTGTCCTTGAACTGGGCTCAAAGGCACGGTACATTATCGAAACCAAGCGGCTTTTATGTTCGATATTCTCGTCTATCTTTACGAAAACTACTTCCGGCCCGATGCCTGCCCTGATACCGGCACTCTGGCCCGTAAGCTCTCCGCCGCCGGCTTTGAGGGGGACGAGATCAGCGATGCACTGTCTTGGTTATCCGGCTTGGCCACGGCCACTCAATCGACGACCCCGACGGGATATGGGGACCGTGGTTCGTTTCGCGTGTTTGCCGATCTCGAATATGAACGCCTGGGCTCCCAAAGTATCGGTTTCTTGTGTTTCCTTGATTGTGCAGGCGTATTAAGTCCAGTCCTCCGAGAGATCGTGATCGAGCGGGCTTTGGCAACCGATGAAATCCCGGTGCCGCTCGACAAGCTCAAAATCATCGTTCTGATGGTGCTCTGGAGCCAAGGCGAGGAGCCGGATGCGCTTATTCTCGAAGAATTGCTCGAGGACGGGGACGTACCGCTGCTGCACTGAGCCGCGCATGCCATAGTGCTTTCGGTCGTGTCTTGGCCTTGTTTTCTCCAGCTCCGCCTCCACAAATGCAAGGTTCCCGACTGGGCCGCGAATCCTGCCGGCACGCCGACGTGCGAACCGAGACTGTCTGAGCCAGTCCAAGGTCTGAATCTGCGCCGCGGGTTGCACGCCGAGAAAAGTTCCGCGTATGATTGCCGGCCGGATGCGCAAGTGCTCTCGCGACTCTCCCTTCCATCTTTCTGGCCGAAACGAAATTCCTCCATCGTGAAGTCGCTCATCATCGCCGAAAAGCCTTCCGTGGCCAACGACATCGCCCGCGCGCTGGGGGGCTTTGCAAAGCACGACGACTATTTCGAGTCCGACCAATTCGTCTTGTCATCGGCCGTCGGTCATTTAGTCGAGATTGCGGTTCCCGACGAATACGACGTCAAGCGCGGCAAATGGAGCTTCGCCCATTTGCCGGTGATTCCGCCAACCTTCGACGTGCGGCCGATTCCGAAAAGCGAATCACGCCTAAAGCTCTTGGGCAAGCTCATCCGCCGCAAGGATATCGATACGCTCATCAATGCCTGCGATGCCGGTCGCGAAGGTGAACTGATTTTTCGCTTGATCGTTCAATATGCCAAGGCGCGGCAGTCCATTAAACGTTTGTGGCTTCAATCGATGACGCCCAACGCAATTCTCGAGGGCTTCGGCGCATTGCGTACCGATCAACAAATGCTTCCGCTTGCCGACGCCGCACGCTGTCGATCCGAGGCCGATTGGCTGGTTGGCATCAACGGCACGCGCGCCATGACGGCGTTTAACAGCAAGGGTGGCGGATTCTTTTTAACCACGGTCGGGCGGGTTCAAACACCCACCCTGTCGATCGTGGTCGAGCGCGAAGAACGCATCAAGAAATTCGTGTCACGTAACTATTGGGAAGTCCGTGCCGAATTCGTCGTTGCCACGGGCGTGTACGAAGGGCGATGGTTTGATCCCCAGTTCAAACGCGACGAGGTGGATCTCGAGCGCCGTGAAAATCGCCTCTGGGGCAAGCCAGCCGCCGACTCGATCGTCGCCGCCTGTCGCGGCAAAGAGGGAAACATCACGGAAGAAGCCAAGCCCTCAAGTTCCATGGCGCCCGGCTTGTTCGACCTGACCAGCCTACAGCGCGAAGCCAATGGCCGGTTCGGGTTTTCCGCGAAAAACACGCTTTCCATCGCGCAAGCTCTGTACGAGCGCCACAAGGTATTGACCTACCCGCGCACCGATTCGAGACACTTGCCCGAAGACTATGTCTCAACGGTCAAACGCACGGTCGACGTGATCGCGGACTCGAATAACTACGCGCACGCGGCGGGAATGATCGTCAAGAATCGGTGGGTCAAGCCCAACAAGCGCATTTTTGATAACTCGAAGATCTCGGATCACTTCGCGATCATTCCGACGCTGCAAGCCCCCAAGAATCTGTCGGAAGCCGAGTCAAAACTCTACGATCTCGTCGTCAAGCGTTTCCTCGCGGTCTTTTTCCCCGCTGCCGAATACTTGGTAACGACCCGCATCACGACCGTCGCAGGGCATCACTTCAAGACCGAAGGCAAGGTCCTGGTCCAACCCGGCTGGCTTGCGGTCTATGGAAAGCAGGCACAGGATGAAGACGCGAATCTGGTCCTGGTCACCCCCGGCGAGAAAGCTCAAACCGACAAGATCGAGGCGGTTGGCCTGACGACCAAACCGCCTGCGCGTTACAATGAAGCGACGCTCCTTTCGGCGATGGAAGGGGCAGGCAAGTTGCTCGAAGACGACGATCTGCGGGAGGCGATGGCGGGACGAGGGCTGGGCACACCGGCGACGCGTGCGGCCATCATTGAAGGCCTTCTCACGGAAAAGTATCTCGTGCGCGAAGGTCGCGAGCTGATTCCCACGGCCAAGGCTTTTCAGCTTATGAATCTGCTGCGCGGGCTCGATGTCGCCGAGCTCACCGCACCAGAGTTGACGGGGGAATGGGAATTCAAGCTGTCGCAGATGGAACGCGGCAAGATCTCGCGCGACGCGTTCATGCGGGAAATAGCGCAAATGACGCAACGCATCGTCAAGCATGCGAAGGAATACGACAGCGACACCATACCCGGCGACTACGCGACACTGCGTACGCCATGCCCCCAATGCGGCGGCGTGGTGAAGGAGAATTACCGGCGTTTTGCCTGTGAGAAATGTTCATTTTCAATCACCAAAATTCCCGGTGGGCGACAACTCGAAATCGAAGAAGCGGAGCAGTTGCTCGAGCATCGGACGCTCGGCCCCCTGCAGGGATTTCGCAGCAAGATGGGCAGGCCGTTTGCGGCCATCCTGAAAATCGCCAAGGACGATGAGACGAAGGGCCTCAAGCTTGAGTTCGATTTCGGTCAGCACGACGAAGGTTCGGATGGGGAGCCGGTCGACTTCAGTGGCGCGGAGCCTCTGGGCGCCTGTCCCAAGTGCTCGGCCAATGTCTACGAACTTGGCTTGTCCTACGTGTGCGAGATGAGCGTTACAAATCCTAAAACCTGTGATTTCCGGTCCGGCAAGATCATTTTGCAGCAGGAAATCTCGCGCGAAGCCATGAAAAAACTCCTGGCGAGCGGCCGCACCGATCTGTTGCCCGGTTTTAAGTCGACGCGCACCGGCCGTTTCTTCAAAGCCTATCTGGTAAAGGGCCCCGACGGAAAAATCGCCTTCGAATTCGAACCACGAAAAGCGGCTCGAGTCCCCGAGAAGACAAGCCCAGAGACAAAGTCGACCACAGGCGACGCCGCGCCGACCAAGAAAGTGGCAAGCAAACGTACCAAGGCGTCAACGGAGACCCGGCTTGCCGCTCCGACCAAGCCCGTAACGACTCCCCCTCGAAAGATATCCAAGGTCGCGCGAGCCCCTGCCAAGCGAGCCGCGAAGAAGGCGGCGTAGCTTTTCATCGGGCTGGGCGACCTCGATGGTGGCAAAACACCCCTGATGGCGCCTCATTGGGGCGACTCTGTTTTTCCCGCTCTATGCGTTCACCAGACGCATCATCGGCTCGGGGTAACGCGCGCCGGCCGCGATATTGGGTGGGAATATCGTATCAATTTCGACGAGATCCGCGCTGCTCAGATTCACCGATACCGCACCGACGTTTTCGTCAAGATACTTGCGCCGTTTGGTGCCCGGGATCGGTACGACATTCTCGCCACGCGTCAATACCCACGCGAGCGCCAGCTGGGATGGCGTGCACCCTTTCTTTACCGCCAGTTCCCGTACTTTGTCAGCGAGAGCGAGATTCTTGGCGAAATTTTCCCCCTGAAAGCGAGGGCTGTTACGACGATAATCATCGGCTTCGAAGTCTTCCGGTTTGCGAATCTGTCCCGTGAGAAAACCCCGGCCGAGCGGGCTGTAGGGAACCAGCGCCACGCCCAATCTCTGGCAGGCGGCGCGTACACCGTTGGCCTCGGGATCGCGTGTCCAAAGCGAATATTCACTCTGAAGAGCGGCGATCGGGTGCACCTTGCAGGCACGCTCAAGGGTCGCGGCAGAGGCTTCTGACAACCCCAGATAGCGTACCTTGCCTTCACGCACAAGCGTTGCCATGGCGCCGACCGTCTCCTCGATCGGTGTGTTCGGATCGACCCGATGCTGGTAGTAAAGATCGATCGTATCGATGCCCAAGCGCTTTAAGCTGTTCTCGCAACACGCGCGAACGTATTCGGGTCGGCCGTTGATCGCGCGTTTGGTGGGGTCGGCCGGATCCCGCACGATCCCGAACTTCGTCGCGATAAAGGCTGACGCACGTCGGCCGCGAATTGCCTCGCCGACCAGCACCTCATTCTTGTGAGGCCCATAGATGTCGGCGGTATCGAGCAGGGTGACGCCGATGTCGAGCGCGTGCCGGATGGTCGCGATCGATTCCGCGTCATCGCGGCCGCCATAGAAGTCGCTCATGCCCATGCAGCCGAGGCCCACGGCCGATACAGAAGGTCCATTTCTACCTAAAGTGCGTTGTTGCATCTTGAGTTCCCTTAAGAGAAGAAGAGAGAAGACTCGCTTTAATCCTGACAAATTCGGAAGCCTCTTGTCCCGGTCCGTCTGCGCCTGAAGGCTGCTTGCGCCGCAGGCCCCCATTGAACCGCGCAATTCGGGAAATGAAATAGGGATGCAACGGTCGCGATAACGCCCCGCCGCATCGAGGCCTGACGTTCAAAATATACGCCTCATTCAATTTCAAGGGCAAAGCGCGGCCCGCATCGATCGAGCACGGGTCGCGCGAAAATGACCGCACAGGCAGAAAAGCTTGCTGCTAGGACACGGTCTCGGGCGCTGCCGACGACCCCAATCCATCCACATCGCGCCGGATTGCGCGCACGATGGTTTCACGAAACCACTGGTGCGCCGCGCTCAGGTGAGTGCGCTCATGCCAGGCCATGACGAGTTTGAGCTTCGAGATATGAAGCGGCAGTGGATAACGTTTCAAGAGGTGCGACTCTCGCCTTGCCAGCGCTTCCGGAAATACACACACGAAATCACTTGTCTCGAGGATACGGGTAGCAACGAGTGCGCTCGGCACTGAAGCAATCACGCGCCGTGAGCGACCGATCTCGGATAACGCAGCGTCAACATTTCCGGCAAATTCACCGCCAAGGGGAGACATGAAAAGATGCTTCATGTCACAGAAGTCATCCAGCGATAGTGAGCGCTTGCTAAATGGGTGGGCTCTGCGCATGACACAAACGTAGTCGTCTTGACTGACCTCGCGCACGCGCAGGTCATCGGGAAACAGCTGCGCCAAACCAATGACGATGTCGAGTTGGCCGGTCGCCAGATAGCGCTCGATTTCGGGTTTTGACAGACGCATCACGGGCATCGCGCCGATCCGCACGTTTGGAGCCATCTGATGGAGCTCGGCGAGTAGGGGCGCTAAAATGAACTGGATCGAATCCGTCGCCGCAAAAAGGATCGTCGCGTGCGAGGTGGTAGGCTCGAAGCGCGGAGCGTGAACAACGGCGCGCAGGCCGGCCATCAGCTCAGAAAGGAGGGGTTCCAGTTCCAACGCACGGGGTGTAGGCGTCATGCCCCGAGAACCCGGAATGAGCAGTGGATCCTCAAACATCTGACGCAGTCGCACCAACTGTGCGGACAATGCAGGTTGGGTCGTATGCAAACGAGCGGCAGCGCGCGTCACATTCCGTTCCGCAAGGAGTGCTTCGAGCGTCTGCAGCAAGTTCAGATCGAGCTTTTTGGACATTGTGGACTCAGTGGACCGGCACAGTAACCCGGAAGTCGCTTCGACGACCGGCGTCGAGTCTGCCGGAACGCGCCAGTGAAACCGCGTTCCGATCACGCGGCACGTGTATCGAGCGTACCGTCCGACGCCCCTTCCGGCAAATAAGCGGGCGTGACGCGACGATTTTAGATCAGGCGACCAGCCGGCGCTTCCAGGTCGAGGAGGAACTGCTTGCGTTCGATGCCGCCGCCGTAACCCGTCAAGGATCCGTTGGATCCGATGACGCGGTGACAGGGGACAATGATCGACACTGGATTGCGCCCATTGGCCAGTCCCACAGCGCGTACCGCTTTGGGGCGGCCGATCCTTCGAGCGATCTCTGCATAACTGGTCGTTTCCCCATACTCGATTTCCAGTAGGGCACGCCAGACGCTTTTTTGAAATGCCGTACCCTCCAGATCCAAATCGACCGCAAAGACAACCGTCTCCCCCCGAAAATACGCAGCCAGCTGCGGCTTGATCGCGATAAAAGGCTTTTCCGCGCGCACCCACTCCGGCGCGATCCTCGGCACATGGCGTCCGTCTTGCATGTGCAACCCAGATAGGCCCTGTGGGGATGCCATGAGCAGGAGATCTCCAATCGGGCTCGGCAGATAGGTGTATCGAACGGGACTCATTTTTCGGGAACCTTTCTCAGCGAATTCCATAAATAGGCGGCGGCATACGCGCGCCACGGCCTCCATTGTTCGGCGCGCGCTTCCAATGCACGCTGCGTAACCGGCAATATATCGCCGTCGAGCGATGCAGCCGCTTTTCTCAATCCCAGATCGCCCGCAGGAAAAGCGTCGGGATGACGTAGCGCGCGCATGGCCACATAATGCGCGGTCCAGGCACCGATTCCTTCTATGCTTGATAGAGCCAGCACCATGTCGTCCAAGGTCGCGCCGCGACTCGTACGCTGGAATCCGCCGTCGACCGTAAATCGTGCCAGGCCCTGAAGCGTTCGCGCACGAGCTTTGGGCAGGCCGATGCTGGCGAGCACTTCTACCGGAATGCTCGCCAGGGTTTCGGCCTGCGGTGCAAGTCGATTGAGACTGGAGATCGGGGTCGTAATCGCCGCTCCGAAGCGTTCCGCCAGGCGGCCGGCGAGGGTGGTCGCACCCGCGACACTAACCTGCTGACCGAGCACGGCGCGCACGGCGAGTTCAAACGGATCCCAGGCACCCAGGACGCGCAACCCGGGAACACTTAGAAGCCGAGCCCTCAAGGCGACATCCGCGCCCAAATGTTGCGCGATACGTTGTGGCTCGGCATCGAGATCGAACAATGCCCGCAATCGATGCGTAATCGGCATGAGCGCCGACGCCAACGCTCCGGGTAATTCGACTTCGATGTGGTGCGCGTTCGGAATTTGACGAATCCGCAGCCATCCCCGCTGGGGAGTCTCGCTTGAGCCCAGATCGACCGTGCGGCTGTAGCTTGACGCGTCCGCACACTCGATCCCTGGCGTTGCCCGCACGCGCAAATATTCGAGCATTGCGCTCCATGCGAACGGGGCCCGGTATGAAAGCCTGAGCCGGATCTCTTCCTCATTGAGGGCGATGCCGCCGACCTGACGCCGCAACATCGAAGGGGTCAGCCCGTAGCGGAGCTTAAAAATGGCGTTAAACCGCCGCAGGCTCTGAAAACCCGAGGCCAGGGCGACCTGGACCATCGGCAAACCCGTTTCATGTAGCAGCTTTTTTGCGAAGAGGAGGCGTTGGGTCTGCGCCACCTCGATCGGCGTGACGCCAAAATGATCCAACAAGAGACGTCGGAGCTGTCGGCTCGACAGCCCGATTTCGCGCGCCAATGTCTCGACCGATCCGTGGTCGAGCGCACCCGCTTCCAAGCGCCTCAAGATGGCCTGCGCCAAGCCAGTGGCAAAATCCGGACGCCCCGGCGCCAGCTCGGGGCGGCAGCGCAGGCACGGCCTAAAGCCGGCGCGTTCAGCTGCCGCCGCGGTGTCAAAGAAATGGCAGGAGCTTTCTTTGGGTGTACGCGCGGGGCAAACTGAGCGACAGTAAATCCCGGTCGTCTTGACAGCCGTAAAAAATAGGCCATCGAACCGCGCATCACGCGCGGTCACAGCGCGATAGCAGCTTTGAAAATCGAGAGAAGACCGAGGTTCCATGGCAACTTTATACCGCGCCCGGCGCACCCGGTCTAGCCATTTTCGGACATCAATTGTGCGCGCTGGATATTCCAAAAATCCTGCCTTGCAATCAAGAAGGACCGGCTCACGCGACGGGTTGGCGTCGATCGACGAGCAGCGCGACCTTGTCCTGTCCGACAGCGCAAGGCCGGGACCCATCCGCTCCCTGACTGACGCATCCGCGCCCGCCGCACCTTGATCTCAAGGGTCCGCCGCCTCCTTCTCTGGAACAAATTCGACGAAATTGGATCGGACGTTCGTCGACTGGACTCTGCATGTCCTGCGGCCTGGACCACCGAAGCACGGTATTGCCGCGAATCACGCTTTTCGTTTGCCGTGTTTTGCTTCAGACTATCCGGAAGGGCAAGCCATCCCTCCTTGATTCGTCCTTTTCTGATTCAGGAGAATCCCGCGAAGACCGGCACCGAGGGTGAATTCGAGATCGCTGCACGCGCTGTGCTACAGGGTAGCCGGTGGATGGGCGCTTATCGTGTCGAACGTTGCCAGCCGGACTTCTCGGTAACGCTCCCATTTCGCGACGAGCAGTTCACCAATGACACCTTCGAGACCCGATGGGAGGCTGAAGAGGCGGCCTATGAAGAAGCGCTCGGTGCCATAGGTGCCGCAAAGGGACGCCTGGGCTAACGCTTCGGATTGACCGTGGTCCTGCGCGTTGCGACCCAGGAATTTACCTATCTTTCGACCAGTCCTGCAAAGATCAAATTCATTTTGGGTGATGCCCGCCTGTCGCTGGAGCGGGAAGTCGCAGCGGGTCAATTTAGCGCCCCCCGGCAACGTTTCGATATTCTGTCGATCGATGCCTTCTCCAGTGATGCCATTCCGGTACACCTGATGACGCGCGAGGCGCTCGCGCTCTCCGCCCAGGTCATCAAACCCGATGGGGGCATTGCCTTTCACGTCTCCAGTCGGTTTCTCGATCTCGCCCCCGTTGTCGCGCAGATCAGCGCAGCACAAGCTTTCGAAGCGCTCGAAATCGATGACGATCCGCGCGATTTCGATCTGTATTCTCCGTCGGAGTGGGTGCTCGTTTCACATCATCACGCCTTTCTCGCTCAATCCATTGTTGCAAAAGGCGGTCACGCCGTCACCCCCGTGTGCCGCTGCGCATGTGGACGGATCAGTTCAACGACCTGTTCCAAATCCTGCGCTAGAATTCGGCCTCGGCGCAACGTGTTCGCTTTCGACCTCTTATTTTTTTCCAACGCTTCCAATGGCCTCCAATAAATCACGCATCATCGAAGTCCGCCGCTCGGGTATCCATGGGCGCGGCGTTTATGCGCTGCGCGCGATCCGCAAAGGTGAACGCATTATCGAATATAAAGGCGAGCAGATCAGCTGGAAGGAAGCCTTACGCAGGCATCCCCATGATCCGAAGGACCCCAACCATACTTTCTATTTCACGATCGATGACGATCACGTCATCGACGCGGCTGTCCGGGGAAACGCGGCACGGTGGATCAACCATTCGTGCGACCCGAACTGCGAAGCCGAACTGGCTCAGACCGACGGGACCCTGCGGGTCCATATCGATGCCCTGCGCGACATCGAACGGGGTGAGGAGCTTTGCTACGACTATGGCCTCGAAATCGACGCTCGCTATACGACCAAGTTAAAACGGGAATTCGCGTGCACATGTGGCAGCGAGTCTTGCAGAGGGACAATGCTGGCGCCGAAGTCGTAGCTGATCGGTGAATCCCATCGTGCGCCAGTTGCTCCTGGAACGAAGACGCGTTGAGAACGGCCCGCGAATGAAAGAAAATTCGGAGGAACCCCGGAGCAAGTCGTCGGCTCCTCGCGGGCAGGCATTGGGCACGCGTTTGACCGGTCACCATTCCATCGGCAAAAAATGTGCGAGAACTCACTGGGCGCAGGTTCCACAGCTAGCCGCCAAGAATTCCTCTAAGCCACGCCCTCAAGCGCTGCCAGAAGCTGTCCGGATGAGCAGCCGGCCGCGCCTCGGAAGGCCGGTCGGCTTCAGGTGGGCTGCCGTTACTCTGAAAGCGCGCGTTGAACGCCGCGAAAAAATCTGCCGCCATTTTCTGGGCCGCCATATCGATCAGCCGTGAACCGATCTGCGCGATTTTCCCCCCTACCTGCGCGTTCGCGCCGTACAGCAACCGGCTTTTGCCTTCACCGGCAACTTCCAAGCGCACCTGTGCAGACCCCTTGGCATGACCGGCAGCGCCGCCTTGCCCCTCGAATTGAATCGTGTACGACTCGGGCGGCCGGATGTCGGTGAGCCGCATCTTACCCTTGAACTTTGCTTTCACCGGCCCGATCGAAGCGCTCACTTGGACCTCGTATTCGTTTTCGCCGGACGCGATGATCGACTCGCATCCGGGAATGCATGCCCCGAGGATTTCGGGATCATTGAGTGCTTGCCACGCCACTTCGCGTGACACCGGCAGCAGTTCCTCGCTGGAGAGTTGCATGATTTTCCTCAGTGTAAAGACGAACGCGTCCCAGCTGGCGGGGTGGCGAGAATCCGGGCAAGAGCCTCGAGGCTCTCGATATTATGGGCGGGTAAGAAAAGGTCGACCGAGGGAAGCATGGCCCGGATGCCGGCAGCGCGGGGCTCGAAACCCTCATATCGCAATAGGGGATTGAGCCAGACCAAGCGACGGCATGACTTCGCAAGCCGCTCCATTTCAAATTGCAAGCCGAGCGTATCGCCATGTTCGAGACCATCGGAAATGAGCAGGACGGTTGCATTCTGGGCGAGCACACGGCGTGACCACTCCCGGTTGAATGCGCGCAGACACGCGTGGATCCGTGTTCCTCCAGACCAATCTTCGACAGCGGCGACAACCCGAGCGATTGCGACATCCGGATCCCGCTGAGCCATCTGTCGCGAAATTGGCGTTAGTCGAGTCCCAAATACGAAGCTGGTCACGCGGACATCGCTCAATGCCAGCGCATGCGCAAAATGAAGCAGCATGCGCGAGTATTTGCTCATCGAGCCGGAGATGTCGGCCAGAATCACCAAGGGCGTCGGCCGCCGTCGCGGCTGGCGCCAGCGTACCGCGAGTGCGTGTCCACGCGCACTCGCGGCCAGAGTTGCACGCCAATCGAGTTTTCCCGGGGTGGCAGCGCGACGCGTGCGACGTGTCTTGATTTTTTCAAAAAAAAGTTCCAGGTTGACCAATAGGCGTTTCGCCGCCTCCCATTCTTCGACATTCATCGTTTCGAAATCGGCCTTCCGTAAAACCTCACGTTCTGAGAACGTCCAGGTGGCTTCGATCTCCAATTTGTGCTCGGCGGGTTGCCCCAGGATCTGCTGGCCTTCGAACAGCGCCCGTGCCAACCTGCGATTCTCACGTTGTTGACCGAGTGCCTGAAGACCCGTCACGCGCGGCAACATCATCGCCATCACCCGGCCGAGCAAATCGGGATCGCGCCAAAAAATGTAGAACGCTTGATCGAAAAGGGGGATTTGTTCGGCGCGATCGACAAAACAGGTCAGTAGCGCTGCGCGGAAATCGGCGCGTCGATGAAGGCCAGCCAACGACAATGCACGTAACGCAAGCTGCACCCGATCGGTGCCAACAGGCAAACCCGCTGCTCGCAGCACGCGCGCAAAATGCATTACGTTTTCAGCAAAGTGTCCGGCGGAAGGCTGCGCGTCGCTCATGGCGAGGCCTCGGGTATGACGGGTCAGGCCAACCGCGTGGCAGCGCGCACTTGCTCGACCAAGCGGGCAGCCTCCGAACCCTGAACCCGGGCAATATCGTCCTGATATTTGAGGAGCACCCCGAGCGTATTATTGACCGTCTCAGGGTCAAGCACGATTGCGTTCAGTTCGAGAAGCGCGCGCGCCCACTCGATGGTTTCTGCGATCCCAGGCAGCTTGAACAGATCCAGATCGCGCAAACCTTGCACGAAACTGACGATCTCGGTCGCCAGATGCTGCGCTACGTCGGGCACCTTTCGCGTCAAAATCTCGTATTCGCGCTTCGCGTCGGGGAACCCGACCCAGTGATAAAGACAGCGTCTTTTGACGGCGTCATGGATCTCACGCGTACGATTTGAAGTCACGATGACTATCGGGGGTCGTATAGCCTTAATCGTTCCCAGTTCGGGGATGGTGATCTGGAATTCAGAAAGAACCTCGAGCAAAAACGCCTCGAAAGGTTCGTCGGCGCGATCCAGTTCGTCGATCAGGAGGATCGGCGCGAATTCGTGGTGCGGGTCGATCGCCTGAAGCAGCGGGCGGCGGATCAGAAAGCGTTCGGAGAAAAGGTCTCCAGCAATCGCCTCACGATCGCGATCGCGATCCGTTTCGGCAATGCGAATCTCAATCATTTGGCGGGCGTAATTCCATTCGTAGGCCGCGCCCGCCAGATCGAGACCTTCGTAGCATTGCAACCGGATAAGGCGGCGACCCAGCATCCCTGCAACGGCTTTGGCCACCTCCGTCTTCCCGGTACCGGGTTCGCCTTCGAGAAATAATGGACGTTCGAGTCGCAGGGTCAAATAAAGCGCGGTCGCCAGGGCGCGATCGGGCATATAGTCCATCGCGACCAGCCCGGAAACTGTTTCATCGATGCTGCAGGGCAAAGGGATGCTCACCGTTCGGTCCGTTCGAAAAGATCACCGTGCAAAAAATTCTGACAAAGCAAGCACGCGCGGCGGCATATGCCGGCGCAATGCTCACGCAGAAGAATGGCCGAAATTAGCTGGCAGCGACCGCTCGTTTTGCCAGGACCGAAATCAATGCTGCTCGATATTCTGCCGATCCATGCAGGTCGCTGCTGAGACGATCCGGAGATATCTTGACGCCATCGCACGCCTGGGGGGTCCACTGTGCACTAAGCTTTTCCTCGAGGGCCTTGACGCGAAATACGACGGCTGCCGCACCCGTCACGGCTACACGAGCTCCCCCCGGGCCCTTGCTTACGAACACGCCGACCAATGCGAAACGCGAAGCGGGTTGTTTGAATTTCACATACGCGGCTTTCTGCGGGATCGGAAACGAGACCGACGTGATGATCTCGCCGGACGCCAAGGCCGTCTCGAACAGCCCCTTAAAGAAATCATCGGCCGCAATCGAGCGTCGGTCCGTATGGATGGTCGCGCCCAGCCCGAGTACGGCGGCCGGATAGCATGCGGCCGGGTCGTTGTTGGCGAGGCTGCCTCCAAGCGTGCCTCGATTCCGAACCTGGCGATCCCCGATATTGGCAGCGAGTTCGGCGAGCGCGGGAATCGCCTTTCTGACCTCGGGCGACCCGGCCACTCTCGCGTGCGTGGTCATCGCGCCAATGGTGACCTTTCCGGCCTCAACCTTAATTTGCCGCAGTTCGTCAACGTGATTCAAGTCGACCAACGCGGAAGGTGCAGCAAGGCCCAGCTTCATTGCAGGAAGGAGGGATTGGCCACCGGCAATCAGCCGGGCTTCACCCGTCAGAAGTTTCGCGGCTTCTGCGACGCTTTTGGCGGTTTGATATCCGAACGGTTGCACAGTGCTCTCCTTTATTGGTGGTGAATGGCTTTCCACACCGTGTGTGGGGTGGCCGGCATCGGCATATCCCTAACGCCGAGTGCATCGCAAATTGCGTTGATGACGGCGGCCGGCGAGCCGATCGCACCGGCTTCGCCGCATCCTTTCACCCCGAGTGGATTATGCGTACAGGGCGTGCCCTTGACGGTTTCAACCTCGAAGTGCGGCAGATCGTCCGCGCGCGGCATCGCGTAATCCATATAGCTGCCGGTCAGCAGCTGTCCGGATTCGGCGTCATAGATACCGTGTTCGAGAAGGGCCTGACCGATTCCCTGTGCCACTCCACCGTGCACCTGACCCTCGACGATCATCGGATTGACCAGATTGCCGAAGTCGTCGCAGGCGGTGAAGCGATCGACTCGTACATGGCCGGTTTCCGGATCCACCTCGACTTCGCAGACATAGCTACCGGCAGGATAAGTAAAGTTAGTGGGATCGTAGAACGCGTTCTCATTGAGTCCGGGTTCCAGTCTGTCGAGCGGGAAGTTATGCGGCACATAGGCGGTCAGGGACACCGCCGCGAAAGGCACACTCTTGTCCGTACCCGCAATTTTGAAGACTCCATTCTTGAACTCCACATCGGCATCCGAAGCTTCCATCAAATGCGCGGCGATCTTTTTCCCCTTGGCAATGACTTTGTCGACCGCCTTGGAGATTGCGCTGCCGCCGACCGCCAGGGAACGAGAGCCATAAGTCCCCATGCCAAATAAAACCTTGGCGGTATCCCCGTGCTGGATGTCGACGTCTTCCAGCGGAATTCCGAGTTTGTCAGCAACCACTTGGGCGAACGTAGTTTCATGTCCTTGGCCGTGGCTGTGCGATCCCGTGAAGACAGTAACCTTACCGGTTGGATGAACGCGTACCTCGGCCGCCTCAAACAGGCCCGCACGCGCGCCCAAGGCGCCCGCAATGTTGGAAGGTGCCAGCCCGCACGCCTCGATATAGGCGCAATAGCCTAAGCCCCGTTTGAGTCCCTGCTTTTCAGAGGCGGCGCGCCGCGCGGCGAAACCTTTCACATCGGCCAACTCCACCGCGCGCCGCATGTGGGCGTCGTAGTCTCCCGTATCGTAAGTAAGCCCCACAGGGGTTGCATAGGGAAAGACCGTGACGAAGTTACGCCGTCGAACTTCCACCGGGTCTAACCCGAGCTCATGGGCCGCGGTTTCCACTAAGCGTTCGACCACATAGGTCGCCTCCGGCCGACCGGCTCCCCGGTACGCATCAACGGGGGCGGTGTTCGTGAACACCCCGGTCACTTCACAGTAGATCTTGGGTGTCGTGTATTGGCCTGCAAGAAGTGTCCCATAGAGAATGGTTGGCACACTCGAAGCAAAGGTCGACAGATAAGCGCCCAGATTGGCGGTTGTATGCACACGCATGGCCAAAAACTTGCCGGCCTTGTCGGTCGCCAACTCGGCGACCGTGGCGTGATCGCGCCCATGGGCATCGCTTTGAAACGACTCGCTGCGCTCCGCCGTCCATTTAATCGGTCGCTTGACCCGCTTGGTCGCCCATACCAATGCCGTCTCTTCGGCATAGAGGAAAATCTTCGAACCAAATCCGCCACCAACATCGGGTGCCACCACGCGCACCTTGTGTTCGGGAATACCCAAAACGAACGCACACATCAAAAGTCGTTCGACGTGCGGATTTTGATTGGCGACATACAGCGTATAGCTTTCGTCCGACGCGTTGTACGACGCATTTGCAGCTCGCGGTTCAATTGCGTTGGGAATCAGGCGGTTATTGCGAAACTCGAGCCTCGTGACATGAGGAGCACTGGAGAAGGCAGCGTCGACGGCGGCCTTGTCGCCCACGGCCCAGGTATAGCACACGTTGTCCGCAGCGCTCGCGTGCACGCTTGCGCCCGCATTTTTGGCGCGGGCCACATCGATGACGGGGGTCAGTTCCTCATAGTTGACGTCGACCGCTGCGCCCGCAGCCTTGGCTTGCTCGTATGTCTCGGCAACGATCAAAGCGACCGCATCACCGACGTAGAGCGCCTTGTCATCGCAAAGGATCGGATGCTTGGGCTCCTTCATCGGGCTGCCGTCGATACTGGTGATCAGCCAACCGCAAGGCAGGCCACCGACCTCGCGGAAGTCAGCTCCCGTGAACACCGCGAGCACCCCCGGGGCACGGCGTGCGGCCTCGGTTTTTACGGAACGGATACGTGCATGCGCATATGGTGAACGCAGAAAATACGCGTAACTCTGGTTCGGCAAAACGATGTCATCGGTATACTGCCCGTTTCCCGTCAGAAAACGCGCGTCTTCGCGCCGCTCGATGCGCTGTCCGATCAATCCTTCACGTGCGTTCATGGTCGTCTCCGCTCACACAGCCATCGCTTTAGCGCCAACCTGGACCGCCTTGACGATATTCTGGTACCCCGTACAACGACAGAAATTACCGTCCAGTTGCTCGCGAATCTCGCGCTCACTGGCCGGCGCGTGATGCGTGACGAGGTCGATCGAACTCATCACCATTCCCGGCGTGCAAAAGCCGCATTGCAGTCCGTGGCATTCGCGAAATGCCGATTGCATGGGATGCAGGCTGCCATCGGTCCGCAACAGGCCCTCGATGGTCGTCACCTCACTCCCTGCAGCCTGGATTGCGAGCATGTTGCATGACTTTACCGCGTGGTCATCGATGAGAACGGTGCACGCGCCGCACTGTGCCGTATCGCAGCCCACGTGGGTTCCCGTAAGACGAAGTCGCTGGCGCAGGAAATCGACGAGCAATACATGGGGTTCAATGTCTTGCGTAACGGTCTCGCCATTTACGCGCAACGAGAAGGTAGTAGCCATGCGGCCTCCTGGTGGATTGGAACAACTCCTACATGCGAGCATGCGCGCCTTGCGGCGAGAGTCGCCATTGCATTATGCGACCGCAGCCCCAAGTTGCAAAGCGCTGCAAGGCGTTTTCGGATCGCGCGTCATACAGCCGGAACGGATTGGGGCTACGATGCATCTTATGTGGTTCAGGTGCGAACGCCCCGCTGATTTGCCGGCGCTCCTATTTTGCGGCGCAACAACCCCACAAGAGTATGGATAATGTTGATCTAGCAGTTCTTCGAAAGCTCCAAACTTGGCGCGCACAGGGACACCGGATTGTCATGGGCACGATTGTGCGCACATGGGGCTCGGCGCCACGTCCCATCGGCTCGGTCGTTGCAATTTGCGATGACGGACAAATTACGGGGTCGGTCTCTGGGGGATGTATCGAGGACGATCTCATTGAGAAGGTGCGTCAGGGGTCTCTCGCTCTGGCGCGACCCTGCCGCGTGAAATACGGTATTTCAGCGGAAGAAGCGAATCGATTCGGCCTACCGTGCGGCGGCACGCTGGAATTGGTCCTAGAGCCGATCGGTGAGCATTCGGGTCTCGAACACCTGCTGCAGGAGTTGACACAAGGTCATCGAGTGCGACGCGAGCTTGACCTGCACGATGGAACCGTAAAACTCGAAGCGGCGACGGGCGCGGACGTGCTTTCCATGAGCGATACGCATCTGGTCACGTTTCATGGACCCCAATGGCGCCTCTTGATTATCGGTGCGGGTCAAATGACGCACTATCTTGCAAACATGGCACAGGCTATGGGTTACGAGGTGACCGTGTGCGACCCGCGTGAAGAGTATGCCAACGGTTGGGACTTGTCCGGCACACGATTGTTGCGGGATATGCCCGACGATGCCGTGACGGACCTAAAGCCCGATGCGCATACCGCTATTGTCGCGCTGACTCATGATCCAAAACTCGATGATTTAGCGCTCATGGAAGCGCTCAAATCGGAGGCTTTCTACGTGGGAGCGATCGGATCGCGCGCAAATCAGGAAAAGCGCCGGGAACGTCTGTTGGAATTTGATCTCACCGTCCGGCAGTTGGATAGACTCTATGGCCCCGTCGGCCTGAAAAATGGTGCGCGCACGCCACCCGAGATAGCCGTCTCGATTCTGGCCCAGCTGACCGCTGTCCGATATGGCTATCGCATTCCCGATCCGGTGCCTGAAAAGGCGCCGGGTCAGGCCAGCCCCGTTCTCTAGCAGAGAAGACGCGTCCAGCACGTTTGCGTGGACCGCCTTACAATCAGCCCACCATCAAGTCAGGAACGGAACGACAGATTCTTGCGCCCAGAACCGGCGACCTGCGATAGCAGCGTCGCGCCTTAGCCCCACCTTTGTCCTGGAGAAAAACCCCATGAAACTCTATTTCTCGCCTGGCGCCTGTTCGCTCTCGCCGCACATCGCTTTGATCGAGGCTGGTCTGAGGTTCGAAACAGAACGCGTCGATCTCAAGCAAAAAAAGACGGCCTCGGGGCGCGACTTCAACGAGATCAATCCCAAAGGATACGTCCCTGTCCTGGAACTCGATGATGGTACGCTGCTGACTGAAGGGCCGGTGATTGTGCAATACATTGCCGACCGTGCGCCCGCCAAAAAACTCGCGCCTGCCGCAGAATCGGGGGATCGTTACCGACTTCAGGAGTGGCTGACTTTCATCAATTCGGAAATCCACAAATCCTTTGGACCTTTGTTCGACCCTAAGGGTCTGGAAGAAGCTAAAAACGCTGCCCGGCTAAAGATCGCCAAGCGCCTCGCCATCGCCGAGAAGAAGCTCTCCGAGAAGCCCTATTTGATGGGCGATGCCTACAGCGTCGCCGACGGCTATTTATACGTCATGCTCAGATGGTGCGATGGAATGAATCTGGATATCTCCAACCTGCAAGGGCTTGTCGCCTTCAAACAGCGCATCTCGCAGCGTCCGGCGGTTCAAGAGGCGCTCGCGGCCGAAGGCCTATCGAAAGGGTGAACCGACGCCTTCGCACTGGCGCAGTCCGTCTAAGCCACCTCGACGGGAAAGCCATTGCCGTGATTGTTCTATGCTGCGCCCTTTGGGGCTTGCAACAGGTTGCAGTCAAGGCGATTCTGCCGAGTACGCCTCCTTTGTTTCAGGGGGGCGTGCGTTCGCTCGGTGCCATGTTGTTGGTGTGGGGTTGGTCGCGGGCGCGTCATATTCCCTTATTCGGTCGCGACGGCACCCTGGTCGCGGGATTGGGAGCGGGCACGTTGTTCGCGGCGGAGTTTGCCTGCATCTACCTCGGCTTGCCGCACACCAATGCCTCGCGTTTGGTGGTGTTTCTTTATTTGGCTCCTTTCGTCGTGGCCATCGGATTACCCTACTTCGTGCCTTCCGAACGTCTGAATCGACTGCAGACCGTCGGCCTCGTTTGCGCCTTCGGAGCGCTCGCGTTTGCGTTTCAGGAGGGCCTCACGCTTCCCACGGCCAGCCAGATCCTGGGTGATTCGCTGGCGATATTGGCAGCCGTGATGTGGGGATTAACGACGCTTTTGGTCCGCGCCACGCGTCTTGCATATGCCACCCCCGAGAAAACCCTTTTCTATCAGCTCTCTGTCTCCGCATTCTTATTGTGTACGACCTCGCTGGTCACGGGCGAGCGGTGGTCGATCGCTTTACCGGCGCTTGCTTGGTTGTCGCTACTCTTTCAGACGGTCGTTGTCGCCTTCGCAAGCTATCTCGGCTGGTTTTGGCTGCTGCGCCATTACTCGGCCACGAAGGTTTCGGCATTCTCGTTTCTGACACCCATGTTCGGCTTGGTATTCGGTGCCCTCATTCTGCATGAGGTCCTAAGCCTGCGACTCATCATCGCCTTGGTCTTCGTCGCGGCAGGGATTTTTTTGGTGAATCGGCCACCCGCCGCAGTCGTCAAAGGCGTACATACATAGCCGCCGTGGGAGTTGCGGCGTGGTCACATCGCAACGCCAGCCATACTTTGAATGGGCGAATTGCATTAAAGTAGTGCCTATGGTCCCCATTTCAGAAGTTGCTCTAATGAAACCGGCGTTTCGCATGCTCACTCCCCACAGCTTTGTCATTGACCGCGTCACCCCACCGGCGGCACTTCCGCCGCGTGCTGGCAGAACCGCGGGAAAGCGACCGATCTGGAAAGATGAGGGAGCGAATACGCCTGCGCGGTAACGCCGTGGACCGCCTCATCCTCACTCTAGACGCCAGTGGCTATCCATTTTCCTGGATGACCTGGCAGGAGGCGGTAACGCATGAAGTGGCCGGCCGCGTGGCACGCCAGCTCGGTGAATTCCAGTTCACCTTCACAGGCGGCCTGTGTCGACGCACCGGACAACTCTCGAAGGTCACGATCAGTAGCATTGCCGCGCTGCGGGGCAACAATCCACACGCTTGGCGCAAATCGACAATCGCTCTCACCAACTCGGCTCTTTTCATCCGTGACCGATACATCTGCGCGTATTGCGGCAAACGAGGAAGTCGACACCTCACACGCGATCATATCGTGCCCTTGTCGCAAGGCGGAAAGGACGTCTGGCGCAACGTGACCACGGCGTGCATGGGGTGCAACCATCGCAAAGGTGCGCGCACCCCTGAACAAGCCAAGATGGAACTGTTCTACGTTCCTTATGCCCCTTCTTTGCAGGAAGGCTTGATCCTGGAGAATCGCCACATTCTGGCCGACCAAATGGATATGCTGGTCGGCATGCTTCCCAAGCATTCCCGCTTAACACCGTCTTAAGGTGGCCCGGCCGTTGTCGTGGCACAACGTCAACGCTTCGATTCTTCGCGCGGGTTTCCAGGAAGGCGCTGCGTCAAGCCGGTCAGCGCGACTTAGCCGAATTTTCTGGCCTGGCGTATCGCTGATTTTCGAATCCTGGATTCGTCGCAAGATCGCAGGCTAAAGACATCACGGGATGTATAGGAATCCATGCTGCCGCCGGTCTATCAAAAGCGCAAGCCGAACTCGCGCCATCCTGGCGGCCGCCGATCGGCCGAAACTGCTGTAGGTGCGGCCCCATTTCATCGCGTCGACAGTATGGCCGACGTCGTCGCGGGCCTTTCCATCGCGGGGCTGCTGCTTCCCGAAGCGGTGGCCTACTCAACGATTGCGAACCTGCCGCCTCAAGCGGGCATCATCGGCCTCATTGCCGGATTGGTGTGTTACGCCGTATTCGGGAAGAGTCGTTTTGCTGTCGTGTCTGCGACCTCGTCGTCAGCCGCCGTTGTGGGCGCGGCCGCCGCCGCGGCCCATGGGGATCCCAGCTTGCATTTGGCTGCCGCCGCAATCCTGGTCATGGCAACCGGTGCGTTCTTTCTGCTGGCTGCGGCCCTGCGTTTCGGAAACCTTTCTGACTTCATCGCCAAGCCCGTATTGCGCGGCTTCGCTTTTGGCTTGGCGCTCGTCATCATCGCCAAACAGCTGCCTGTACTTCTCGGCGTATCGGGCGCGGCCGCCCCACTGCCACGCTACCTCTATGGACTTATGACACAAATGCCACAATGGAATCCGTTCGATATCGACTGTGGCGCTCTGGCATTAGGACTTCTGATCGTGCTAGCGCGATTCAAACGCGTTCCCGGTGCTTTGATTGTCATATTCCTCGGCATCGCGTCGACTCATTGGCTGGACCTCGCACGATACGGCGTGCCGATCGTCGGTTCGTTTCGAATTGCGCTAAACGTGCCGGCACTTGGACATCTTGAGCACGGTGATTGGCTTCGCGTGGGTGAACTATCGCTCGCCCTGGTTCTGGTGCTTTATGCAGAGTCATCGAGTTCGATTCGCAGTTTTGCCATCAAGCACGGCGATGCGACTTCACCCAATCGTGACCTGCTGGCACTGGGCATCGCCAATTTAGCGTCGGGGATATTCCAGGGGATGCCGGTGGGTGCCGGCTATTCTGCGACATCGGCCAATGAGGCAGCCGGCGCGCTATCGGGCTGGGCCGGAGCAGTTGCTGCCGCGGCCGTTCTCGTGATGGTTTTTGCGGTATTGCCCATGATCGCGCTAACACCCACGCCAGTTTTGGCGGCCATTGTGATCTACGCGGTGGGTCGAACCCTGAATTGGGCAGTTTTCGAACCTTACTTGCTTTGGCACCGCGATCGCTTGGTGCTAACAGGGGCGGCGCTGTCCGTCCTCGCTTTCGGCGTGCTCAATGGCTTGATAATGGCCGTTGCGATCAGCCTGGCGATGATGCTACGCCGGCTTGCTCAATCGAACGTGGCCGAGCTGGGTCGGCTGGGTACGAGTCACGATTTCGTTGACCGCGCATCGCATCCGCATGCACAGCCGACGGCAGGCGTGCTTGTGGTGCGGGCCGAGGCCCCACTGTTCTTTGCGAACGCCGAACGCATGCTGACCCAAGTCAGGCATCGCATGGATGCCGCACCCGGGGTGCGTGCGATCGTCCTGTCACTCGAAGAAACTCCCGACCTGGATGGCACCGCGATCGAGGCACTCCAGCTCCTGGCAAACGATGTCGCGCACTCCGGTCGCCGGCTTATTCTGGCGCGGCTCAAGGAGCCCGTGATCGAGGTTTTAAGTCGCGCCAAATTGGAAAGCCTTCCAGACAGTGTCATGAGTTACTTCAGCGTTGACGACGCCGTCGCGGCTGCGCTCGACGACAGTTCACCCGTCGCGCCGCCCACGATCGATGGTGCCTCGGCGTAAAGGACGGTGTGATCAGTGCATCTGCAGGGAAATGGTGCAGCCGCGCCCGCGATTTTCGTGACTTTGAAACATGGCGTGAGGAAAGATCCCATGAAATTCATTGGCCGTCGCGGGCGATCAATCGGTGCATCGCGGCATGACCGGTCTTCGATGCGCGAATCGCCGAACCGAAATTTAGCGGTTTCCTTGCGAAGGCCCGCGTGCGCCGCTAAATGTGGCCATGGCCATGGCCACCGTCGAACATCGGATCCGGTCCGTTCTCAGCCTTAATGACCACGCCAGCGTCATTAAACGTGACCGTGAAAAGAGAGTTGTAGACCCCCTGCTCCTTGTATCGGTAATCCCACACGCGGTTACCGCGGATGTTGCGTTGCTGCGCTGCAGGCCCGAAATGATCGAGGATTTCTTTTTGGTTCCACTCGTTGACACGGATATTGGCGAAATTCTGCAGCGTCAACACCTGCTCGACGTGAACTACGCGACCCGACGGGTCGAGTTGCGCGGCGTAGGCAAGCTGACCCATCGGAGCTGTTGAATAGATCAGGGTCGCTCCGCCGCCGTCATTGAATTCCACCGCCGGCGGTCCAAACCGTGTGATCACGTCTTGGCGCGTCATGCCGGTCGCAATATGCGACGGATAACTCGCGCAGCCGGCCACGAAAAGAAATGCCAGCGCCATGCCGCATGCCACAACTTGCCATTCAACTGATTTGCGATCGTCCTTCATGGGCGCCACTCCAGGATTTCGCCTGTTCGCAACGTATACGAGGTAGACCCTTCGCGTGCGCAGCGGTTCTCTGCAAACGATAACAAATTATTTCAGGCCCAAGCTCTGCGGCTCGCTTTGCTGCGACCATCGCTCTGGTGCCTGGGATGCTTATTTTCCGGTAAAACGCGCGGCCCTTTTTTCGGCGAGGGAGCGTACCCCTTCAAGCGCATCATCGCTGTTGGCAAGCTGCATTTGGATTTGCGCCAACTGCTCGGCCGCGGCGTTAGCTCCCCGCTCGACGCCCAGCATTGCGTTCGCGCGCGTAGCGCGCACGGCCAGCGGAGCTTGCGCCGCAATTTTTTCGGCGATCTCGATCGCGACAATTAATTCCGTTCCCGGTACGACGACGCGTTGCACCAGCCCCAACCGAAAGGCCTCCTGGACATCGAATTCGTCTCCGGTCAGAAGGTGCAACAACGCGTTGCCTAAACCGGCTCGCTGTACCATTCGCACGGTAGCGCCGCCGATCGCCATGATGCCGCGCTTGACCTCGAGCTGAGAGAAGCGACAATCACTCGCAGCCACGACGATGTCGGCTGCCAACATGAGTTCGATGCCGATTGTGTATGTAATTCCGCGCACGGCGGCCACGACCGGCTTCGAGCGTCGCCTTCCATCATCCGCCGCACGCAAGTCGAGCGGATCGATCAGAGCGCCCGATACTGCCGACTCACCCTTTCGCATGAGAGGTGCCATCGATGGCAAGTCCAGACCCGCCGTAAAGTGCTCACCTCGTCCGTAGAGGACAGCACAACGCATCTCCAAATCGTCCTCGAAAACGGTATAAGCCTGCGCCAGCTCGCGCATCATCGTAGGGGTGTATGCATTCAACTTGGCGGGGCGATTTACGCCAATGAGAAAAAGCGGTCCGCGCCGTTCCGTGAGGATTTCGCCGTCTGGGTGAGACATTGGCTGCTCCTTTATTGCTAACGCGACCTGGGTGAGAATCGGCGTCACACAATACATCGATGCTCGGCACCGGGCCCCTTCCTCGAGCCACCTGCCGCGGTTGGCAGACGTATAGCAGGCTGCATCGCTCGAGCATCGACCTTAGACACCGCGTGAGTTCGAGCTCGGGAACTCTGCGCTATTCTATGCGTTTTGTTCTGATGCGAAGATACGTATGATGACTTTGGTGATCGCGTACGCAGTCGCGCTCGTTGTCTTTTGCACGGCCGATGCGACATGGCTCGGTATCGTCGCGAGACATTTCGACCAATCCCAGATAGGTACACTGCTGCTGATCAAACCCAACTGGGTCGCGGCAGGGCTGTTCTACATCCTCTTCGTCGCCGGGATTGTGATTTTCGCCGTGCGGCCAGCCGTGGCAGCGCATGGAATTCTGCGCGCCGCCGTCCTGGGGGCTTTGTTTGGTCTTTTCACCTATGGTACTTACGAGCTGACCAATCTCGCAACTCTGAAAGGTTGGACGGTGACCATGGCCGTTATCGATCTCGCTTGCGGATGCTTCGTCACTGCGGCGGCCGCCCGTGCAGGCTATGCAGCGGGGGGGCTGCGCCGGAGGTGACGTTCAGGCGCAACGGGCGATGAGGCTTATTCTAAATTTTGAAGCTGGGCTGCGTCCCACCCCGAACGGGTCGTCTGCCGGGATCGCCGCGGATTCGTCCTTTAGTCATGCCGGCGTCATTGCCCGCAACAGTCATTGCGCAAATTCACGGCGGTTCGCGGTCTACTCGGCGCCCAATTTTCTCCCCTTCGAGTCGATCCGTTGGTTGTTGCGCGCAGTCTTGCCATGAATTCAGTCACCCATCTCACCACCGAAGTCGTGCTGGACGGCCTGTGTTTCCCCGAGTCGCCCCGATGGCACGAAGGACGTCTGTGGTTTTCCGACATGCATGGACAATCGGTGATGACTTTGGGTCACGATGGTCGTGCCAGAGAAGTGTTCTCCCTCGCGACGCAACCCTCCGGGCTCGGATGGCTGGCCGACGGGCGCTTGTTGGTGGTCTCAATGTTCGACCGGTCGCTTCTATGTTTTGAAAATGGCGCATTGAGCCGTGTGGCCGATCTCGCGCATTTGGCACGCTTTCACTGTAACGATATGGTGGTCGACGCACGGGGACGCGCCTATATCGGCAACTTCGGTTATGACTTCGAAGAACACGCCCCGTGCCAGCTTGCGGGACTGATACGCGTTGACCCGGACGGCTCATCGCGTATCGTTGCAAACGATCTGCTTTTCCCCAACGGGACCGTGATTACCCCCGACGGACGAACACTCATCGTCGCCGAGACCATGGCCAAGCGTCTGACGGCGTTTCGCGTCGCGGAGGACGGCTCTTTGCATGAGCGCCGCATATGGGCTGAGTTCGAAAATGCCACGCCTGATGGCATATGCCTGGACGCAAAAGGGGCAATCTGGATCGCGTCGCCCTCCAGCGCGGAGGTACTACGTGTCGAGGAGAAGGGCCATATCACGCATCGTGTCCCGGTCAAAACTCAAGCGATCGCTTGCATGTTGGGGGGACAAGACCGACGCACTCTGTTCGTCCTTACCGCGCCCTTAAAGCGTGCCGCGAAGACGCGCGCGCTGCGCCAGGGATGTATCGAGACTGTCCGGGTCGAGACACCAGGGGCGGGCTTGCCTTAG